>JACCDO010699205.1_pt1 | contig 69464 bp, 39 predicted proteins | sample 7446101 | NCBI WGS metagenome assembly JACCDO01 (sample SAMN15323440, study PRJNA562643) | freshwater metagenome | isolation source: river surface water | place: USA:Blue River Watershed | collected 2017-08-16 | reverse complement strand
CAACCAAATCATTACACATTATATGATAAAAAACTTGTTGTAGATTTTGATTATGATACAACTGGGAAAAAGATTACACCTATATATGCTTATTCATTTAATTATCAAACAAATAGAAGAAAATCCACAAGAACTTTTGATTTTGCAAATTCACCAAACACACCTATATATGGAGAAGTGTATCATCGTTTTATTGTTGAATATGATGAAAATAATGTACCTATATTAGGATGGTATGATAACAATCCAATTTATAACTATGATGAACGTGATAAAAAAGGAAATAATATATACAGTTGTAGATATGAAATTGGTCAAGATGGTAAGATTACTTTAAAATATTATAAACAACCAGCTAAATTTTATAATGAATTTAAATATAAGAGACCAGGTCAAATAGATTTTAAATTAAAATTATTCGGTACAGAAACTAAAGCTAAAAGAAGAGCAGTATTACCTGAACCACCAAAACCTAAACCTAAACCTGAACCTAGACGTAGAACTTATAGTGAAGAAGACTATGATGATCCAAGAAATCGTGGATATTCTTCAGATGAAGATAGATATGGAGGTGGTTTAAAATTATCAAATATTAATCAAACAGGAGGATTTAAATATTGTGAATTAATAAGTGTAAAAGAAATTAAATTAATATTAAACCCTTTAATGTATTTGCCTAAATATTTAAAACCAGGAGATAAAAAAAAATTAACAAACAAAATTAAAAAATTAGAGGAATATCTTGGCGACATGATACAAATTGTAAGATTATTAAATATAAAATTAAATGACAAATTAAATGATAAAGAAGAACTAGAAAATGTATTAACAACTATAAATTATAAAGATATACGTCCTCAATCAGATATAACTATATATAAACAGTTTTTAACAAATTTAGAAAATAAATTAGTAAATAAATCATATACTGATAACGATTCATCTTTTAATCAAGAATATATAAATACATTTAGACCAGTAATTGAAGAAAAAATTAATGAACTATATGCTAAATATGCTATTCAAGTTAATTATAAAGAAGTGTGTAGTTTTGTTTCTTGGGTTAATTATCAAATAATATTTGATGTTTTAGATTTTATATATTCATTTGATATTGTTAAAGATGCAATTTATAAATATAAAGAATGTTTAGAAAAAGATATAAAATATCAAAAAGAAGATTTAGTAAAACAACTTAATGGAGATAATATACAATCTTCTTCAGACCCAATATATAATAGTACTTCAATTGGAAACCAAAGATTAGATTTAATATTATTTGAAATAGTTTTTCAAGAAATTAGAGATCCTGCAGAAATAACAAGAATGTTTTCATCTTTATTACTAAAAGAAGATAATTTTAAAAAAATAGTCAAAACAAATCTAGATAAAAATGATGTTGAGTTTTGTAATAATGATATCAAAAATGAATTTGTTAAGGGATTAGGATGTTATTTTAAATACATAGTTAAACATGAAAGATTTAATCATTTTGGTATTAATACTAAAAACAAATGTGTAAGAGTTCAAGTAAATCATCCAACAAAACCAGAAGAAAAGATAATACTAGAATTTAATCATGAAGATTTATTTGATTCTTTAGGTAATCTTAAAGTTACAACAGTAGATGGTACATATAAAGAGAGTAATCCAAGGGGATGGGACGAAACAAAATCTCATAAATTTTCAATAAATAGAACAAATATAATAGATGATTGTTCAATTACTCCGAAACCATATATTACTGAAATATTAAATGTAATAAATCATTATTTCTCAGATGAAGAATTTTTAGAAAAAACTGAAATTCTAGAGAAAAATTTGTTATTATTACCTTTAATGGCAAAGAGTGATTTTGATAGAAACACTCTAAGCCAAATCAACATAATAATATCAAAATATCCTCTTCATAATATTAATTATAATGTGCATAATCAATTTTCATTAAACAATTTAACAAATGAATTATCTTTTGGTTTTTATACAGATGTCAATATACCCAAATATTTTTATGATTTATTACCAAGATATTATCTAATCCCTGATATAAATAACTTGATTAAAAAAGAAGATATAATAATTGGAGAAGATTATAGAGCTGAATCACATAAAAATCTATATCAAATGAGTTTAATGAATGTGTCCTTACAGAAATTAAATGAATCAATAAGAATAATGGATATAAAAAAAGACATTAAAAATAAGATAGAAAAAACACTTATTATTTGTTTATATTCAATATTATATGCAGCACATATTCCATTTGACGATACAATAGAAAAAGAACATTATAAAAATGTTAACATATTATTAGATATAATTAGTTATTTTAAGAAACATTTTGAATCAGATGATTATTTTTTTAATGAATTTTTAAAATTAATAATTATTTATCTAAACTTAAAATTAAATTCAACTAATAACTCTGTTATACAAAATTATATTAATATAATACTAAATTTTGATTATGGTTCAATAAATTATATTAAATCGAATATAACTATTACTGATGACTTTATAATAGTAATTAAAAATATAACTTTTGATTCAGTATTATATTTAGATAAATTTAAAAATCAAATATTTACAAAATCAATAGTTAATACATTTTCAAAATCAGTAACTTTCAATACCATATTAAAAGATGTCACGCTTAATAAAATAATAAAATATTACAATATAAATAATTATTCAGCACTAAATATATCAGATAATTTATATATGTATACTAATAATGATGTTGTATTAGAATTTAGTAGAATTAAAGTAAATGAAGGCACTGGAGGCAATATTAGGGAATCAATGTTACAACCAAAAGGTTCAATACATAGCACAACATCTACTAAATTATTTTATAATAGTGTTCATGGAGAAATAGTTTTTTATTCAGATAGAGAAGATTTTTATAAAAACGGTAATTATTATAATGTTTATTTAAATAAATTTATGGTTTTAAATCCTTACGCTTATGTAAATTTAGAATATCCAAAAGATTTATTCGATGAATATATATTAATGTATAAAGGCACAGAAACTAATTATCTAAAGATTGGAAATAAAAATATAGGTTTAGTATCATTTAAAATAAGTTCTAAATCACATGATTTTTACTTTAAAATAGATGATGTAGATTATGTATTAGGTAAAAAAACAAATTTAATAAATATTTTAGAAAATTACGGTCTTCAATATATTTTTGAAATTGAAAAATTATATTTGCTTAAAAATATTTCTGATGAAAACTTATTTTTAATCTGGAATCCAGATAATAAATACAAATTATATTTTGATGCTAGTGGAAATAAATTATATTATTATAAAGATGACGAAGAATATATTTGTATTAATAAAGAAAAATATTATTACAATTTATTAGCTAATTGTGGAAGTGTAATGATAAGTAGAGGAACAATAAATAACAAAATATTAATAACAATATTTAATCATTATGGAATAAAAAATTTTGTATCCTCTGAATCTGTACCAATAAGTATTGATAACAGGAAAAAATACTTTGACACTACATTATCAAGATATATTAAACCTAATATAATAATGAATAATATAGATAACGATGATATACCTGATTATATTAATTCAGTATCATACTATAAATCTAATATAAATTTAACAAAAATAATAGAATTGGACTATACTAATAGAACATTATTAGTATCTAATTTTGATGATCTATTAGAAGGATTTTATATTGGATGTATTAATAATAATTTCTTGTTGACTACAGTATTTTATTTATTAATGATTAAACAAATAACAATGACAAAACTTGTTGATATCCAAAATTATTTAGTAGGTGCTTATGTATACAATAAATTATTTATTTTAGAGTTAAGTCAAGTTTATCAATATGTTATTTTAAATAATCACATACCAAAATATTTGAGACTACCTAAATCATTCTTTAACAAAATTGATACAAATAACTATAATATAACTACTATAATTGAAAAATTAAAGAGTAATGGAAATTGTAATAATGATCCGGAAAAATATTTTTCATCAAAAATTTTGTTTTCTTTAGACCCATCAAGAGATAATTACCAAGAAATAATTATTTTACTAAAAAAACTTAAAAATAAATTTGATGATGGTGAAGTTGTTCTTGAATATGTATATATGAATTATTTCATTCGTGATATAAATCATGAAAAGTTAGTAGAATACTGTTCAACAAATAATATTACTAATATAGGAATCAAATATGAAGGAATAGTATATGAATTAGATTATGGAACTATTAAAAATTTCTTTTATAAAAACTTTCCTGAGATTAAAGATAATAATTTATCATATTTAAAAACTAATGGTAATCTTCAATTAGCAAATAATTCAAAATCTATAGAATGGAATATTTTAGAAATAAATAATAAATTATTAGAAAAATATTGTATAGATTCTAAAATAAATGGTGTTTTATGTAAATTAGAAAATTTCCTAATTATCCCAGATGTAAATATACGATTAGAAGAGTTAGGTATAGTAAAAAGTAAAATTTTCAATGATATTAATCAGTTAATAAATAAGGATTTTGACAATATAGACATTAAAGAGGTTAAAACAAATGTTCAACAATATATTGATAATACTTTTATTTATAAACACAGAGAAGAGCTTAGTTTTGAAAAAGTTATAGATAATATAAGAAAATATATTAGTAGTAAACTTGATTTAATAAATACAAGAATTCAAATATATTATAATACAATTGAAGCTTTCCTTCAAACAAATAATTTATTAAATTATACTGGTAATAACAAGATAGCAGAATATGTTTTCTTTAAAACTCTACAACTTAAATATCAAACTGACTTACTAAAAATTTCGGATGCTAAATATGATATTAAATCAAACTTTAACTTGTTCATAAAAGATATGATACAATTACCAGGATATATCAAATTATCTTCAGATTCTAAACCTTATTTTAAAGTAAATACATTAGTTGTCTTCTTTGATTATCACTTTAGTTTAACAGAATCACACAAAAATAAATTAAGAGGTGGTACAGTAATAAGAAAAGAACAATACGATTTAATTCAAGATATTATAAGTAGTGAATGTATTGTAAATGATGAAAATAAGTTTTACCAATTAATTATGGGTGCAGGTAAAAGTTCCTTCATAGCCCCACTTCTGACATTATTATTAATAACAGCTGGTAAATATCCAATACACGTAATGCCTGATTATTTGACAACTCAATCTATGAGTAATTTTAGTGTATTAAGTGATTTTGGAGTAAACACAATTTTTAGAGAAATAGATCGTACTGAAAACAGCTCATATTTATTAAATGAAATAATAGGTAGAAATGTATATAATATAAATTATTTAATGAGTGATAGTTCTGTAAAAGCATTATTATTAAATGTAGTTGGTACTAATGATATGTCTATGTTAAGTGTATTAAGAGAAAAATTAAATAATTCATTCTTAATTTTTGATGAAGTAGATGATATTTCTAATCCATTTACATGTGAACTAAATTATCCAAGTTCAACATCAAGACGTAAAATAGAGTTGCTGGATGACAGATTAGATTTAATGACAGGTGTGTTAAAATATTTTTACATTAAGGAATTTGTTGAGGAAAATAGAATTAAATTAGATTCTTATGAATTAATGGAATCAGGTGTAGGTAAAATTAATAAATATTTTGTTGATACTGAAATGAATCAAGAAGTAACATCTAGTCTAATAAAAAATAGATTAAGATATATTGTAGATGTTATTAACAAAGATTTTATGCAAAATTTAAATTTTATAAGACCAGAAACTTCACTAACAGTACTAACTAATAGAGATGAGTTTAATATATTCTGTAAAAACTATGTTCAAAACAAATATATTGATGTTTTAGAAACTAATAAGAGTATAATTAAAGAATCAGGAATTCAAGAATCAGATATTAACAATTTATTTAATCTATTTAAAATTCTAATAAATAAATCAGAATTCATAAAATCTTTATCTCAATCAGAAATAATTGCTTTAAGAAATATTCTTACAGAATTATCAAGTGAATCATCAGAGAAAAAACAAATAATAGAATATTATGATTGGGTAATAAAAACTAATGTAACTACAGAAAAATATAATTTTGATACTTCTATTTCTCATTTACCTATTAAATTAGTTTTAGATAAATTACACCTTGATATTTATCACGATTATACAGAAGATATTTCCAAAATAAATATTCTTTATGAATTTATATTCCAAGTTTTACCATTTATAATAACCAATAGATGTAGATTAAATTATGGTTTACTTGATTTAGATGGATATAATAGAATAAAACCAAACTTGATAGCTATACCATTTAAATCTACTGAAAATCCATCAATTAAATCTGAATTTACAAATGTAAATATTACAATTAGTTTTACAATAGCATCTTATTTCTCAAATAAACAAATATTAAGAAAAGGTGATTACGATTTCTTACTTGATGAATTAAAAGATAAATATTTACAATATGAATCTAAAGAAATTTGGGAAACATCAGATCATTACTATGACTATATAAATATAATAACAGCAATAAGAGGTAAATCTATAACGCAAATTATACCTGACTATTATTATGATATAACTATATATGATACTTGGGATAAAATAATTGAATCTCTAGAACTTGATAAACTTGATTCACAAATAGAAGTTGATAAATATCAACAAAAGGAAATGCAGTTATTTATTTTTAAACAATATTTTAGAAATGTAGCAAACAAAAATTTATATGAATATACAAATCAACTTAATAGTACATTTTCTGATATTGTATCAAGTGACTTCTCTAGAGGAGGAAGAAGTGGTTTTTCAGGTACACCATATTTTTCATCACCATATGATAAATCAGAAAAGAAAATAATAAGAAAAGAACCAGTATCAGATTTATCAGCAGAAGGTTCAATATTTTATTCTGTTTTAGAACCAAAGTCATCTGTTTATCACGTTACCAATATAAAACATATTATGTGTTTGATTAAAGAAAGAGCAATAGCTAATCCTAAAAATAAATATTCAGCTATAATTGATGTAGGAGCATACTTTTTAGGTTATTCAAATATATACATAGCACAAATGTTATTAAAATATTTACCAGAAATATACAATCACGTAATATATCTAAATGAAAAAGATATCCAATGTTATATAACTATTGATAATCCAAATAATGAAAGATATGTTGTTGAACAAGAATCTGGTTATTGGACAAATAAAAATATTCTTGTATTTTTTGACCAAAAACACATAACAGGTATAGATGTAAAGATAATGCCTTTAAATGCAATTGGATTAACATTAATTAAATATAACAATTCGATCCGAGATTACTCTCAAGGTGCTTTTAGATTAAGAAAGATAAATGTAACACAATATACAGATATAGCTGTAGATAAAATTATTAATAATAAGTGTGGTGTTCCAACTCCAACTATATACAAACAAAATATTTTAGCTTATTTAATAGCTAGAGAAAATGAGAACAAAGAAAGTAAATATGAAGCACAATCATTCCACAATTTAAGAACTATATTTAGAAATACTTTAATAGACGAGAAAGATACACTAAAGATATATTTTTATTTTAACTATATCGCAGAATCAATATATATGATTAAAGCAGTTTTAGATTTATCAAAAGATATAAATAAATTTTATTTAAGTATGGATGAATTTAATATACGTGAAGCAAATTATCTTGCAAAATTAATTTATGAAAATTTTATTGATTTTAAATTTAATGAAAAACTTGATAGTCTCTTAGAAATAATTAATAAATATCTTGACAAAAAAACGAATACACCAAAAACTAACGAAGCATTACAAATTGAAGAAGAGGAAGTTGTAGAACAAGAAGAAGAGGAGGAAGAAGAAGAGGAAGAAGAAGAAGAAATAGAGATGAAGAGAGTTATTAGACAATCACTTATAGATTTGTATTCTAAATTTCAAAATATTAATCCATCTTACGAATATGAAGAAATTATAAATTTACCAAAAGAGAAAATTGGTATAATTAGTGTAGATAGTAAATTAAATTTTTATATTAAAGATTATACTGGTAAAAATATTACAGATATACGAAAATATACATTTTTTACATATGAATATGCACCAAATATACTAATTTCAAAAATATATTTAAAGACTTTCTATACTATGTTTGGAGTAGATGAAAAAATCTATAAAACCTATAATACAATATATAATATTGTTCAAAATAAGATTATTCTAGTTACTCAATACGAATATTCACAAATACAATCAGTTTCATTAAAATTCGAACTATATTCAAACAATCTAAATTTCTTTTATAATATATACAATTACAATAATCCAGGATTTATTAATATGTTTTATTACATAATGGATAGGGAAATATTTAATCCAAACTATTTAATTAATATGATTGATGGATATCTTGATGGTACAAAACTTGATGTGTTTAGAAAATTCATATACGCTTTTGATATGTTTGATATTAAAGAAAATCAAGATTTTAAAATAAAAATAGAAGACAAAACAGCTATAAAATTAATTTTAACTAAATCTATTTGTCCAAATATAAAATTAGCTAGTCTTCTTACAAATGAAAATAAAAGAGAAATGGTTGATAGAAATTTCATAAATAGTACTGAATTTTTTGCTGATATTATAAAAACAGAACCACATTATGAATTAAAAGTATTAACTTATTATATTTCCAAATATAAAATAAATATAGCAAATTATATTAAAAATAATACAGCATCTATTGATCTAAAAGAAATTAAACACCAATTTACTTTGATTTTCTTAAAGAGATTCAAAAATTACAAAGAAAACATAAAGGAAATTATAATTAGAAATTATAATATTGATAACTTTGGTATTTATTATAATAATATATCAACTTTGTTTATTATAAGTATGATATATCCTAATATGGTAAGATATCTTCAAAACGAAATTGTAAAATATTCTAGAGAATTATTTTCTTACACAATAACAAACCCAACAAGTTTCAATAAATTATATATGATGTTAGATTTACATAAGAATTTTATTAATGATATTATTGTTAAACTTAGTAGTACTCCCACTCCTGATGAAAATATTGTTTCATTCTTACTAACATATCAAAATTATAATATAAATAATGAACCTGATTACTTTGAAGTAGTTTCAAGTAGATGTAGAGCTATGTTAGTTAATATTTTGTCTGAACCAGAAACTCTAACTATTCCTAAAAGTCAACAAATTGGAGGAAGTAAAAAATACAAAATTATTTATTAATTTTTAAATTTAATTAAATCTATTTAAAGATTTATTTACTATATATAGTATGAACTACAAGGTAGTAGTTCGTGCTGGGATTCCCGAGCGGTCAAAGGGGCGAGACTTAAGTTCTCGTGCGTTAGCTTCGTGGGTTCGAACCCCACTTCCAGCAAAATTTATAAGATTTTATTTATCCTATAAATTTAAGTTTTTAAATTACAAAAAATTGATAATTTTGTATAAACATACTATATATTAAATAATAAAAAAAGAATGTTAGAGACTACAGAATATATACCTATTAAAAATAATGGAAGAGACTATACAGATTGTATGGAATTTTCTCTTTTAAGATTTTTACACATGATATTTTATTCTAAAGAACAAATTAACCAAAATAATTATTCAGGATGGGTAATTAATCCCGAAAACGAGTTAATAAAAATTAATCCTGATTTAGGCGAATGGATTGGACGATTTCCTAAAATTTATCCGAAGGCATCATATTATCTAAATCATGATGGTAGAAAAGAAAGAGAAAAATGGGCAAAATTTGTTTCAGACAGAGCATACTTTGATTATTATAGATGCGATAGCGCTGAATTATTTACAAATATTAGAAATATAATAATACTATGTAAAGAATTATTAGGAATGGATTTGAATATTGATGATTCTGATTTTGATAATTTGAATAAACTATCAAATATATTAAGTGAATATACTGGTAAAACAATTAAGATGATTATTGGATTTGAGGAAGATGCTTTAATGAAAGAGAAAATATCAAATATTAAAAGACTTTTTTCAAAACCACAACCTGATATTGATAATCTAGATGATATATATTATGAAATTATAAATAAAAGTACTATTTTATTTTTGACAATTGATGAAAAAAAGTATAATTGGAACCTAACTGAAGTTTATTTTAAGGACAATATCGTATCTAACAAATTCATAACTGGTCATTCAGTAATAATTGCTTCTTAATTTTTTACAAAGCTAAATTATAATATATATTATATAATATGTTAATCATAATATTAGTAGGATCATATACATATGTAAATAGTGTATTTTTATCAAAAAAAATATTAACCGATGAAAATTACGATTTGGATGAATATAATAATATTATATTACAAGGTTGAAAATTATTTAAAGATTTAAGTATTATATATAATATGAACTACAAGGTAGTAGTTCTTGCAGGAATGGCCGAGTGGTCTAAGGCGGTTGACTCAAGTTCAACTACGAAAGTGCGTGGGTTCGAACCCCACTTCCTGCAAAAATTTATAAGATATTATGTATCCTATAAATTATGTTTTTTTGTAAAAATTTGAAAAGTGAATATACTAAATAATTATAACAATATTATATTTGAACAATCTATATAAAAAATGAATAAATTCTTAATAATTGCAATAATACTAGTATATATTAAAAGTATATTAGGAGTTAAATATATGTATGGGAGTCGTTTAACTACAAACGAACTAAACCAAATTAAAAATATAAATGAAGCAAATGAAAAAATTTTAGAACTTTCTGATGTAACAAAAAAATATGATCAATTAATAGGATTATCAATGTACTTAGAAAAAAGTAATGATAATATTATAATTTCTGAATCAGAAATTATAAATGACATAAATCACATGTCAGAATTATATCAATCAAATAAAAAACTAGAAACAGAAATGTCAAAAGAATATTATAATGAGTGTTTTAAAAGATTCGAATATATAAATTCACTAGTTTCAACAATAAATTACAATTATCCAGAAATTATAGAAAATAATCAAGTTTTAACTGTTAAAAATTCAAATCAAAAAGTTTTATTTGATTGGGAAAATTATAATAAAGAGTTACTATTAAATCAAAATAATATTCAGAGACAAATTGATTTCTTAAGAAATATAGATTTGTATCTTAAAATAATTCAAAGTAACTACTACTATTTGATTGATTTAGAGGAAAAAATTAGTCAAGAATTAAAAAAATATGATCCATTAATTGTAAGAAATTATATTGATAATATTAGGGAAATTTATTTTTATAAAAGAAATAAATTCAGTTTAGAATAATTTTATAGATAGAATATATATATTGGATTAGTATGTCAATACTAGATAAATATTTTAATATTGATTTAAATACTGGAGAACACAAACTAGATGGAAGCAGTTGTGTATATCCTTTTATTATCGATGAATATAATTTAAATCCGAAAACTGGGGCTTATCCTAATGATTTTTATAAAAAATATACAAAAATATTCATTGATGAAGAATTTATAGATTTAGTAATAAATTTAGATATTGTTGAAAAAGAAAAAAGAAGAGAATTTAGAGATATGTTTAGATCAATTCGACATGTAATTGAGTATAAAAATACAAAAGACATTCAATTTTGGATTAATAGTTTTGATCGAGATAAAATTATAGCAACACCACCAATACATTTTGGTCCACAGCAACATACAACCGGATTTGTATTTTTAAAAATTGATGAAAGAAGATATTCAGTCTATTATATTAATTCTGGTTTTAGTTCTGATATTAATGGATTTAAAATTGATAATGAAGTAAAAGTAAAAGGTATTTTACATTATATAGTTAAAAAGAAGGAATTAGAAGAAATAATTCAATTAATAAGTTTATGTGATACCTATGAAGAATTATATAATATTGTATTTGTTGTACTTCAACAAAAGAATATTAAAATAGATAATACAAATACCTTTTGTGAATTAGAAACAGATAAGACTAATGATTTTAATTGGATAGAGCCTCAATTTATTGGTAATTGTGTGTACAGATTAGCATATTTATATGAAAAAATATATTTTTATGATATTTTAAAATGCGATGAATCAAAATTTAATGAATTCCAGATAATTAAAAAATTATTTGTAATGAAAAATTTTGTAGGCGAATATTTAAATATTATTAGCAGTTATAATGAAAAAGATTTTGTCTTTTTTAAAAATATGTATGATTTTACAGTAGAATATTTTAATGATATTGAAAATGAAACATATACTAATAATGTAATATTTAAAAATATTGTTAAGGAAATTAGAGATATTATTAATAATATTGATGATATAATAAAAAATACAGTAATTAACTCTTCTCCTAAAATAACTGAGCCTAATTTAAATTTTATAGAATACCAAGTTGATAAAGTTCAATCCATTGTGTATAAAGAAAGAAATTTTACAGATAATATTTATACTTATATTAACAGTATAATTAAAAATTATAATCAACCTGATGCATATTATTTCGATAATATTATTAGAATGAACGGATTTAATTTATTATTAAAATTAATAAATAATAATGAAAATTATCTTGATGAAATATTTTCTATAGATATGAGAACAATATTTGAATCTGATAAATTTGAAACATCTGGAACAGATGTTTTAAACGATATTTATAATATTTTCGACATGTTAAAAAATGTTAAATTAAAAAAAAATAATATTATTGATGATAATTATTCATCTTTAAATCCTGATGTTATACTTGTAATATTAATTGTTAATAAATATTTATCATATATTGCTGAGAATTTTAAAATAGACAATATAAACAATTACACTAAATTAAATAGTTATTTCTTTTCAAAAATTATAGTTGATTATTTCTCAGCAGTAGTAATTAATTATACTCTTAAAAATATTATACTTAATCAAAAATATTATTTTGATTATCTTGAAGACAATAGTCTTATAAAATATTTATATCCAAGTATCAATACTCACAGTATATCTGCGGTGTTAAATCAACCAGAAGGTACTTCTGATATTTCTGGTATTGATAGTACTTATGTTGAAAATATACAGAGTTTTTTTAATAACAATGTACAATTTTTAATAACTCAAAATAATAATTATGATAAAATTTTAAATGATTTAGTACATAAATTTTTAGATTTAACAAGAGACACATCAGCCTATTCATTCGAGTGTATTAATTCAACATCATATTCTAAAATTAAGCATAATATTAATTTAGATAAAATTATTGAATATTATATTAACCCAGATATTGTATCGAGTTGTCATAAACCTTATTGTACTGATAAATTAAAAGTATATTTACAGAATATAAAAAATTTTAATGAAATCGTTTTTACTTTTTTTAATAATCTTAGGGATTTAATAGTGTCATTGGAACTTGGTGATATTAATAGAAGATGGAATAATTTAGAACCATCGTATCCTACTTCTAATAGTATTAATAATAATTGGATATATACACAATTATTTACTGTTTCAAAAAATAATTTATCAGAAGCTGATAATAATTTTTTTAATTTTCCTCTAGGAATAATACCAAATGATTCTAGTTTTATAAATTTTTTAAATATATCTAGAGATGCATCAATATATAGCGATACTGCAGACAAGGGTATGCAAAAATTAGCATTACCTCTATATTCAGATTCAGGATTAGCTTTCTTTCCTAAAATTGTATCTGTAGCATATCCAAATACATTAGTTACGGGTTATACAAAAGAACCATATGGTTCTTTAATAAATGAAGATAAATGGAAATTATTAGTAGGAGGAGGTAATATAAATATTAACAAAGATAATCAAGTAATATTAAAAATACTGTCTGAAATTAAAATTAATTATTTTAATAAAAACTTTAATTCAATAAATAAAAATCTTCAAGAGCTTAGAAACTTCTTTATTAGTAAAAATAACAGTCTTGAAATTACAGATATTAATACAGAGTCTTTTAATAAAAACGATTTCCTTAGACTTTATTACAATCTTTTAGAAAATTTGTCTAGACTAGATAATTTTTATAAAAATTTTATTGATATTAAAAATAATATGTTAGAAATTACTAAATATGAATTAAATGTCAAATTTGAATATGAAGATATAACTGCAGAATATATTGATGTTGAACTGTATAAACAATTAGTTAATTTTTTTAACATTGGTTTAGTTGACAAACTAAAATTTGATAATAATGATACGTTTACAGATTATTGTAAAAAATATTTAGGCAGAACTAGTAATATTTTCGAAACCGACAATTACATAATATCTTATATTACAGATTATCTTAAAAAAAATTATAATTATGAAATACCTGAATATATTGATACAGATGATAAAGGTAATTATTCAGGTAATTATTCAGGTAATTATTCAGGTAATTATTCAGGTTATGATGAAGGTTATGGTGAAGGTTATGGTGAAGGTTATGATGAAGGTTATGGTGAAGGTTATGGTGAAGGTCATGATGAAGGTCATGATGAAGGTCATGATGAAGGTCATGATGAAGGTCATGATGAAGGTCATGATGAAGGTTCATATCAAGGATATATGCCGAATAGACATAGTAGATTTGACAGATATGATACTGACAATTATGGTAGTGATGAAGATTCTTATAATGAACCTGGTGAAAACAATATACCTATAATAAATATATTAGAGTGGGATTATTTTTCACACTTTATAAATACTATCAAATTTAGTGAAGATGATAAAATTAAATTAGATAAAATTCGTAATATTTTTGAGGAAAAAACAAATGCAATGTATGATATTATATTTTTAAATAAATTTTTAAATCCAGATTTTAATTCTATATTTATAGATGTGTATGATTTACAAAGTTTTGAAAGACTAGATAATTTATTACAAAAATATTCAAATCATGAATTTTATCAAGATATAAAATTATCAATTGAAAAATATAAAACTATTTTTGAATCAAGAAATATTTCTATTAGTTTTGAAGAAGATTATAATATTTTAATCAATGCAATTGAAGACTTAATTATTTACATAGTTAATGAAGTGTTAGAATTAAATATTAATCCAAAATACATATTTTATTTTATTAATACCAAATTAATGATTACAATATTAAATTATAATCAAATTATTATATTTATGTCTTCTTTCTATAAACTTCATACTATTAATAATTCTTTTAAAAGACGTATAGAAGAGAAAATATATGATAAAAATAAAATGACAAACACTTTATATTGTTATAATGAATTATTAATAAATAATTTTAACATGGAAATAGATAAACATAAGATATCACAAACAGATTTATATTTTAATGATAAACTGAATGAGATTGTTAAAAATATAATAGAAAATAATATGTTTAATAATCCTGATAAAACTCCGATAATAAATATGTTTAAAAATTTAGAGATTGATGCATTTCCAGGATTTAAAAAAATATTATCACAAAATAAATCAGATTTTACAAATTTAAGTGGTTTGTCTAATACAAAATTAGAAGTAGAAAAGGATTTTATGGATAAACTTATAAAAGAAATATTAATTAATTTTCAAAGAAAATATTTAATAAAAAATTCAGTAACAATAGCACGAGTTAAGGGTCGTAGATATAAAATTAGTTCCCCATCAAATCCTTATCTTGAAACTAATATGGATTTAATAGAAGAATTTGATATGGAAATACCTGTTCGTCCAGAATATATAGAGTATAACAATATATTAAAAACAAAAAATAATATTAATAAAATAAACCAATTTGAATACAAAGTTAATTATCGACCTCATTCTGTAGCGAATTTAATGATTAATTTAAAGAAGGAAAATATTATATTTCATTGGATAGACGATGGTTATATAGTATTATTAAAAGGGTTATTAAATTTTTTAGGTGTTAATATATCTATTCCTAAATTAGAAAATACTGAAATGTTAACAAGTGCAGGAATATCAGAAGATTCTTTATATCAAGAATTATTATTAAATATAGACAGACCAGATCTAATAATAAAATATGATTTAGTAAAGTCAGTATTTTTTAAAAATTTTATAACTAATTTATTACTAACTCCACAATTTAATAAGACAATAGATGATATTATTGTTATGGGTAAAATTAATAAAATAATTCAAAATGAATTTAATACTGATACTAAAATTGAAATACCAAAATATAACTATAATACTTGTGCTACTATAGTTAATGAATTAAGTCATGATTTTGGTGTTGAAATCCAAAAGCCAAACAACATTGTAGATATTTTTCCAATATATTATTTAATTTCAAACATTGCAAAACCATCAACAATAAGTGATGAAACTATCGGAGAAGAGTTTAATACTAAAAACTATTTAAATATGATAAATATAAATTTTGATATAGTATGTTTAAAATCATTATATAACTCTGTTGATTTATTAAATAATAAAAAAGACATTATTGATAAGAATGATAAAATAGTAATAATTACAACATATTTTATATTATTAAACATGATTATGTTATCTACGATATGTAGATATTGGATTCAAGATAATTATATTATAAAAACTGAGTTATGTATAAGTATATTATTAAAAATATCAGATTATTTAAGTAAATATAGTGACAATAAAAATCAAGATAGTTTAATATTATTTGTAAATCTAGCTATCAAGTATTTAGATACAATTTATGCTTATAATGATTTAAATATTGAAGAAAAAATTATATATTTATTAAATTATGATTATTCTAGTATTGGTAAGATAGATTCAAAATATGCATCTAATATTTATTTTATAGAATTAATCAAAAAAATTATTATTGAATCAATGTTTTTAATAACTTTTTGTAATAAAAATCCAAGTAATAACAATAATAACAAATTATTAGTAGATGTATTAACAAAAGTTACATCAATATCAAATATTAATAAAGATATTATGTTAAATAAAATAATAAATCATTATAAAATTAATGTTACAAGTAAAATATCAATTCTAGATGGTATATATAAAATCAATACAAATGATGTATTTTTAGAATTATTTCCAATAACAAAAAATAAACAGGAAAACAAAGAACTTTATAATATAAAAATTAATAATTTACTGGTATTAAATCCATTTACATTTAAAAATTGCTTTTATCCTATTTCAATTTTCGACCAATATTTTTTCACATATGATGAAATTAAATCTAAAAGTAATGAAGATGTTGAATGTAATATAATTATTCAAGACGATAAGTTAATAGGATATTCAGAAAAATATAAATTAACAAGTGTAGTTAAAGGAAAAGGATATTTAAAATTTACTTATACTATTAATGAAGAAGCTTATGAATTACAAGATAATAATACATGTGAACAAATTTTAAAAGATTTTTTTATTCAAGAAATATTCCCAATAAATAAAATACTATGTTTAAGACTGATATCAGACAATAGTAAATATATTTTATATTTACCAGATATTAATTTAGAATTATACTATGATTTAACAATAAACCAATTATATTTATTTGAAAATGGTATTAAATATATATGTATAAATAAAAATTTAAGTAGATTATTAAGAAATATAAAACAAGTTTTATTTTTAGAAAGTAAAGAAAATAATCAAATAAAAATATATTTTACTATGATGTATGATACAAAAGAAGGAACAATAGATGAATTAAATAATCCAATATGTTATAAAAAAAATATTAAAAGCGATATATTATCAGAATATATAGAACCTATGGTATTTAAAAGATCTGGATATGGTAGATTAGAACCAGCTCAAGATAACTTAAATTATTTTTATTATTCAAATGTTAAAAAATACATAATTAGAAAGTTAGATTATACTAATCAAGTTTTAGGATTTAGTAATATTATTGAAGTATTAGAAGGTTTTTATATTGGTTGTATTTATAATAATTATTCTTTTACTAAAATATTTTATTTAGAATTAACAAAATTACTTTCAATGTCTAAAATAAATGATTACGTAAACTATTTAAAGGGTTCATTTGTTTTTAATAAACTTTTTATAAATAATTTTTCTGAAAAATACAAATATTTGACAATTAATCATCATATCCCACTATTAATGAAAATGCCTAAATTCTATTTCGATATTATTAATTATAATAATTATAATCTAAATCTTCCTATACAAAAATTAAAAGTAAAAGGTCCTTTAAAAGATATCTTAACTAAAGACAATAAATTAAGTACTATAAAAGTAAGCTCGATACAAAAAGGAACAGAATTAAAAAACATATATTTGTTACTTAAAATATTAAACGAAGAATATGAAGAGAAAAAAGTTAATAACTTATATATATTTTTGAATTATTTAGTAAGAGCTTACTCAAAAAAATCATTTTTAAATATATATAACACATTTGAAAGAAATATCATAACATATGGTGAAATTGTATATGAATTTAATTATGATACAGTTAGAGAAAACTTTTTATACAAACCAATAATTAAACCTGATACTACAGAAAATATTTTAATTATTAAGGGTAATTTAAAAGTCGTTAATAACTTTAAAAACATAGAATGGAATATATTGGAATTATCAAATAATTTATTAAATAGAGATTGTAATCATAAAAAAATTTCTAAAGAACTATGTAAATTAGAAAATTATTTGTTTAATCCAGATTTTGATTTTGCAATATTTAAAATTAAAAAAAATAAAATTATTTCAAAAACTAAAGATTTAATTGATAGAAATGATAGAGATAAAGATATAATTTGTGGTATTGTTGATAATATATCTAATTTTGCTGATAATACGTATGTATACGATTTTATTAATAAAGATGAAAGTGAACAGACAATTAATTTACTTAGAACATACATACAAGAAAAAATAGACTTGATTAAAAACCGTATTTTAGTTGTTTATAAAGAAATTAACACATTAGTCACAGTTAAAAATTATTTACAATTTACAGGAAATTCAAAGGTAGCTGAATTTATATTTTTTAAGACTTTACAATTAAAATACGAGACAGATTTAATTAAATTAGAATCACCAAATTATAATGTAGTTGAAAACTTAAATTTATTTATTAGAGAACTTACTCAAATACCAGGATATATTAAATGGGATATAAATGGTCCAAATTTAAAAGTAAATACTTTGGTAATATTTTTTGACTTTCATTTTAGTTTAAATGAATCTAAAAAAAATATTTTAAGAGGTGGTACTGTAATAAGAAAAGAACAATACGATTTAATTCAAGATATTATAAGTAGTGAATGTGTAATTAATAATGAAACAAAATTCTACCAATTACTTATGGGAGCAGGAAAGAGTTCATATATTGCACCATTGTTAACACTATTATTAATCACAAATGGTAAATATCCTATTCATGTAATGCCTGAATATTTAACAACTCAATCACAATATAATTTTAGAATATTAAATGATTTTGGTGTCAAGTCAATCATAAAATACGTTGATAGAACTATTAATAATAATTATATTTTTGATGAAATTGTAGAAAGAAACTTGGGAAATTATAATTTTATTATATCAGATAGTTCATTAAAAGCTATTTTATTAAATACAATTTCACATGGTGAAATTAAATATTTAGATATTATAAAAAACAAATTAACTAATGCATATTTAATATTTGATGAAATTGATGAAATTTCTAACCCTTTTTCATCAGAATTAAATTATCCTAATACAAAATCAAAACGTTCTTTAGAGCATTTAAATAATAGATTAGAATTAATAATTAATATATTAAAATACTTTTACATTGAAGAATTTATAAATCAGTATCATATTAAAATTAATAAAGAATATGAAATATTAGATACAAGAGCTGAAAATCTTAATATTTATTATATATCAAAAGAAATTACAACTGAAATATATGCTGAATTAATAAATTCAAGAGCTGAAGTAATTATTGAAGTCATTAACAATAAATATATGAATATAGATGACTTTATTGATAATACTCAACTTTTATTAGATAAAAAATTATTTAATAATAATGCTAAACGAAAAATTATACAAAAATATTGTCAGATTATAAATAATTTGTATAGAAATAAAAATTTTGATGTAATTTTAAGATTTATACTTAATGATTATGAATATTTTTCATCTTCCAATAATAAGTCTCAAATTCCACAAATTAAAGATAAATTTATAAAGATTTTTAATCCTTCACAGAAATTAGTTGAATATACAGAATGGTTAGAAACCGAATATCTTAAATCACCTAAAGAACATTATAAATTTGATACATCTGTATCTTCAGATGGTGTCAAATTATTATTTAAATGCAATCCTGATATTTATGATAGTTATATTGAAGATATTAATAAACTTAATATATTATATGAATTTATTTTTATTATCTTACCATTTGTTATTTCGAATAGATGCAGATTAAATTATGGTTTATTAGACTTACAAGGTTATGATAGAACAAAAGCTAACTTGATAGCTATTCCATATAAATCTACAGAAGACCCATCTGTTAAATCGGAATTTTCTAGTGTAAATGTTACATTAAGTTTTACAATTGCCTCGTATTTTTCAAATAAAATGATTCTTAGAAAAGGTGATTACGATTTTATATTAAGTGAATTATTAAAAAGTTATTATTTACATGATTCAATTGATTCATGGCAGTTTTCAAATGATTATGAACTATATATAAAAGTTATATATAGTATAAGAGGAAAAGTTTCAAACAGTATTTACTATGATATAATAAAATATAATACTTTTGAATCTATATCTGAAACGATTGCTTTTGAAGAAATTGAAAAATCAATCCCTCTTAATAAATTTGAACAAAAAAATACACAACTAGAATTGTTTGATGAATACATTTACAAGATTTGTGTTAAAAATGTATATGAATATACTACACAACTAAATTGTACTTTTTGTGATATAGTTTCAGGAGAATTTGCTTTGGGAGGAAGAAGTGGATTTTCTGGAACACCTTATTTTGTTTCTCCATATGATATTACCGAGAAAAAATCAATTAGAAGAAATCCAGTTTCAAATATATCTTCAGAAGGTTCTATCTATTATTCAGTTTTGGAACCTAAATCTAAAATATATCCAGTTTCTAATATTGATAATATATTTGATTTGTTACTAGGAAATAACTTATATTCAGGAGATATTACTAATAATAAAAAATATAATGTTATCATTGATGTTGGTGCATATTTCTTAGGTTATACAAATATTACAATAGCAAACATGTTCTTAGACAGATTAAATAAACTAAATTATTATGACGGTGTTATATATCTTAATGAAAATAATGAACAAGCATTTATTTTAAAAGATAATAGAAAAGAAGAATTAGTTAATAATAAACCCAATGATTATTGGTTGGATAAAAATATTCTAGTATTCTTTGACCAAAAACATATTACAGGAATAGATATTAAAATAATACCAACAAATGCTATTGGTCTAACATTACTAAAATTTAATAACTCAATTCGTTATTATTCACAAGGAGCATTTAGATTGAGAAAATTAAATTTAACTCAATATACCGATATTGCTATAGATAAATTGATGTGGGATACTTGTTATAATTCAAATATTAAATTATTCAAACAAAATCTATTAAAATATATTATTAAAAAAGAAAATATTATGAAATCTAGTAAAGAAGAAATGCAAGCATTTCATAATATGAGAACTATATTTAGAAATTTACTTTCTAATCAACATAATGCTCTAAAAATTAAATATGAAACTGGAACCTATAATTATTTATCATTATCTACATATAATAAAAGAGCTGTTCTAGATTTATCTAAAGATATTAATGAAATTTACTATAATCTTGATAAATTTAATCAAAAGGAGGCTAACTATTTCTATAAAATAATTATGGAGAACTTTATTGATTTTGTATTTGAAGATAAATTAATCGATCTTATAAGAAGTATTAATCAATTAAATACAAAATCATTAATTTCAAATACAAATGAATCTGAAAGTTTAATAGTAGCTGAAGAAGAGGTTGAACAAATAGTAGAACAAATTGATGAAGAAGAAATAAGTTTAAAAAAAGAAATGATTAAGGAATTATTAGGATTCTATTCTAAATTTGAAACTATTGATCCAAATTACACATTTAACGAAATCAACAATATTATTAATGAAAATATTGGTACAATCATTACAGATGAAAATTTAAATATTATTTTAACTAATTATAAAGGTAAACAAATTGATAAACCATTATTTAGTTTTTATAATTATGCTTACTGTCCAAAAATTTTATTTACAAAAATATTTATAAAATACTATTACACTCAAATGGAAAAAGATAAAAAAATAGAATTTTCATATAATATAATATATAATGAAAAGACCAATCATGTAATTATTATGACACAATTCGAATATATACAAATATTATCTCTTGTTAATAATTCTATTTGGAATTCTGGTGAAGTTAATAATTTAAATTTATATTATAAATTCTTCCTCACTAATAATTCTAGCTTCATTATGTTATTTTATTATATGATTGAAAGACAAGTAAAAGACATTAATTTATTGATTAATATGATTGATAACTTATCTATTACTACACCCAATCAGATTAATACATTTAGAAAGTTTATTTTTTCATTTAATATTTTTGATATTATGGATAATAAATCAAATTTACAAACTAAAATAACTGATTCATTTGTACAAAAACTAATTTTAATAAAGTCTATAATAAATGATTTTAAGTTCTTTGAACATTTTGCAGATGATAAATTGTTATCTGTTTTTAATGATAAACAAATATATTCACAAGTTAGAGATTTAGAATCAATTGCTAAATCTCAATCTAATTATATTACTAAAATTTTATTATATTATTTTGCTAAATCAAATATTAAAATTTATTATTTTGTACCTAATGATATTAGAAAAATTAATTATTTAAGTAATAAATATCAATACATTATATTAGTAAACACTAGATTTAATATTTATAAACAAAATATATATAACATAACAAAATCAAATATGTTAAATGATTTATATGGTTCAGTTTTTATTAAATTATATACCGAATATTCAAATTTCATAAATAAAAATAGATTTTATATGGAATCAATACAAAATATTATTATAAAATACTTTGATATATATCCAGTTTATGATTTTAATTTAGACAATGTGTATCAATTTTATGATTTTCATTTTATAAATCTATCTTTAATGGTAAATAATAATATCCCTAATAATAATTCAGCAAACTATCTACTTAATTTTAATCAGTATGAATTAACTAATAATGATTTATCATCTCAAGTTATAGAATATTCAATTTCAAATGAAAAATACTTTCTTAAACTAGAAGAGATACCAAAAATTTTTGATGAAGAATTGTATCTTAAATTTACAAGTAAATATAATAATATATATACTAAAAATATGACTAAGTCAACTAATCCTACCACTACTAATACAGGTGGTAGTATAACTAAAAATAAAAAATACAAAATAGTTAAATGTAAAAAAATTGATTAAAATAATTTCTACATATATCATATATAATAATATACTTTATTAAAGATGAAGCTTTTGTACTGTGCTTTTTTCTTCGTTTTACAAATAAGTATTATTAATGCTTATTTATATGGTAACCGAATTAATATTTCAGAAATTGAAACCTTAGAAAAAATAGATGAGGTGTATGATAGAATTTATAAGGAACTTAAAGAGTATAAATTACATAGAAACGATCTTGAAAAATTTAATGATATACATGATTACAAATGTTTTGGAGAAAAATATAAGAAAAAATGCGTTATCAATTCTGATTCTTATGAACACATCGATTTTGTTAATTATACAATCGGTAATAATACAGTTTTAGAATCAAAAGAAAAAAGTTTATTCAATAAATATGTAAATAATTTTAAATCAATTAACTATTTACATTATAAAAATGAGTTTTTACTTGAAGATTTAGATGATTTTGATGATTATTATTATCAGTTTCCTACCGAATTATATGCTTACGGAGGTTACTTTAGATATACTATTGATGAAGAATCCAAAATAAAAATATTAAATTATCTTGATTCCACAAGAACTCATTTAAAAAATATTCTTGATTATATTAATGGGACAAATCAAGTATTGGAACATTATAATCCTGATATTATAGCAAATTATAATATTAATTATCGCATTATTAAAAAACACAGAAATAAATTATGGTGGTACGAATTTTTTGGATGGTTATTTTGATTATTTATTTATATAATTTCACAAACCATTAGCTTTATTTATAGGTATAAAATTTATATATTTAATTTTATTATTACCTAACTTTTTGTATAAATTTTTATACAAAACACAAATATTTTTAACATCATTGTTAATACTATAATAATATTCAATAGACTTTTTATGATGCATTAAATTATACCATAATATCCAGTTCGCATTTTGATAATTATTTTGAATATATGTTTTATATATGTATTCAAAATCAATATTGTAATCCGTTTTTGAAACACTGCTAATTTGAATATTCGTATATTCATCATCAAAATTATCAAGCCAAGCTGTATTTACTTCAAAATCAGTGTCCTTTAATGGATTTAAATATTTTGTTTCTGTTTTATTTATATCAAAAATTTTTATTGGCTCACATATCTTATTTATAAAATTGTTTAGTATATTATACATCAAAAAATATTTACTAAATTAATAGTCTATATTTAATTAAAAAAAAATATTTATTCATCTGATTTATCTGATTTATCTAATTTATCTGGCTTATCAGACTTATCAGATTTTTCAGATTTTTCAGATTTTTCAGATTTTTCATCTGATTTATCTGATTTTCCTTTACCAAATTTTATAATTTCATCTACAAGCCCTTTATCTAAACATACTTGTGCATTCCATGTTACATCTTTTTTTAGTTGTTCATCCAGTTCCTCTTTTGTTATTTTTGTTCTAGTTAAATAATACGATTTTATATGTTCCATTAGTTGTCTAGAATTTTCTAATGATTCAACCATATGAGTAAATTTTCCCCATGTTCCTGCTCTTAATTCATGGATTAACATAAAGGAATTTTCTGTGATATATCTTTTTTTACCAGATAGACTTAGTAATGTTCCTGCTGATGCAACAAATCCCTTACAAATTGTATGAACTGGTACCTTCATTCCTTGGATAGTATCTATTGCTGAAAAAACCTGGTATACTAAACCGCCAGGTGATGTTATGTATAATTTTATTGGAGGAAGATTTACATTTAATTTAAAATTTTCATAATCATCATCATTTTCAATATCAGAAAGTTTTCTCTTCATTTTCTTATGTTTTTTTAATATTTTTTCTTCTAATCCAAGTAATTTTTCTATTAGAGTTGAAATTGATTTATGATTTATTCCTGCATTAAAATGTATTTCATATTGATTTTCATTTACATTAATAAAATCCTCTTTTTCAATATTCATAGAATCATTTCCGTTCATTGTTTTATTATATATATTGTATTATTATACTTTTATATCAATTAAAAAAATTATTTATTTAAGATAAATACCTAATAACTTTTATATTTTTTCTGTTATTATTTTATTCAAAGTCCTTATTAGTGATCTTATCTCTCGTTCATTAAGTTTATCTCCTACAACCTGTTTTATTTGTGTGATTTCATTTTCTCTTAAAAATAAATTTAATTTTATACTCGAAATTAAATATCCTGTGTATTTTTCTAAATATTCTTCAGACAGTTTTAACTCATGGTTATCTTGTTGATTTGATTCTGTTTGTTCATTTGACTTATCTGATTCATTTGACTTATCTGATTCATTTGATTCATTTGATTCTTCATTTTCTTCTATTTGAGAAGTTTGGTCTGAATCATCTTCATTTTCATCTAAATCTTCATCTAAATCTTCATCTAATTTATCTGATATATTTGATTGTTGAGTTTTGTTTTTAATATTTTCATCAGTTTGTGAAACTTTTTCATATTCAGCTTGTACATACGCTTTATAATTATTTGACAATATCATATAAGTGAATGGAATATCAATAATATATTTTAAAGGTGAAAAATCATTTTGTTCTGTGTATGAGCTAAAATCAATTAATTTATGGAATAATACCAAAGACAATATTAGAATTGAATTTAAAAATACAACTAAATTATAATTTTTACTTGAACAAAATAGAATAATCAATTGAACAAATATATTAAACACTAGTATTACATTATTATTTTCATTATTAAGTACACTTTCAATATTATTAAGATAGGTATTATTACAACTAAACATTTTTATTATATAAAAATTATAATATTTGATAAATAAATCAATTTTTGTATATTAGATATCTTTTTTACTCAATATATCATTAATAGTCCCCCAGCTTTCTTTAATTGATAAACAGCTAAGTAATCCCATAAAGAATTGAGTTATGTAGCAACAAACTGAAAGAACAAAAATAATTATAAGATAGAAATACATATTTACAAAATCCTGTAAGTACTCAACAAAATCCATCAAAATATTTAAATTATGGAACATTAAGTAGTTTAAAATCACAAATACACAATTTATATTAAATAATTTATTAAATTTGTTTCCGTCAACACTATTTTTTGATGAATAATTGGACAACGTAGTCAATAAAATAGCTACTATTTCAATTAATATATTAGTAATTAAAATAAATTTTACAAAAGTTAAAAACGCCATTAATATCAAACTTTCATTCATAGCGCAAAACAAATACAATTTTGTTAATATTTTTGAATTCATTCTGATAAATCTAATACTAGATATTGATATTATATCTCTAATATTATATAGTTTTTTCAATAATTTTATAATATAAAAAAATTGAATATTTAAGACTTACTTGTACATAAGGAATCTTAAATATTATATATTAATAAATGTCTAAACAAACAACAGTACGAAAACGCTATGATCGAGTTTTTTTTCATGGACCATGCTCTGATGGGGTATCATCATTATGGTGTGCAAAACGTTATTTAGTAAGTGGTTTTGAATCAGTTCAATGTAGAGCTGGTTCTGATCCTGAGGGAAACTTTATTGGTGAAAGAATTTTATTCGTTGATTTATGTCCAAGTTTGGATTTTATAGTTAAATTTAGCAAAAAAGTTAGACTTATTACAATTCTTGATCATCATAAATCAGCTTTAGATATGTACAATGAAAATATACAAGTGCTCGATACTATTCCAAATCTTGAGTTAGTTATTGATATGGAAAGAGCAGGATGTCAAATTACTTGGGATTTTTTCTTTCCAGAAGTACCAAGACCAGCATTTATCAATTATGTAGCTGATCGCGATTTATGGTTATGGGAATTACCAAATTCAAAAGAAATTAATGCTGCAATGTTTGAAAATAGTCTATTCGATCCATTATCACTTGATAAATTGGATAATTTACTTGTTAATCCTGAACAAAAAATGTTAGAACTAGAAGTTCAAGGAAGAATTATTATAAAGTTACAAAAAAGAGAATTAGATATTGGTATTGCAAAAGCCATTAGATGTGAATTTCAAATTGAAGACACTACATACAAAGTTTGGTTAGGTGGTAATATTAGTATGAGTTTAAGATCAGAACTTGGTAATTTACTTGTTAATAGAAATTTTCCTGACGGTACTAGACCTGATTTCGCAGTTATTTGGGTCTATGATTTTAAATCAAATGAATGGTGGCTTAGTTTTAGAGGTGGAGACGAATCACCAGATTTATCTGTTATTGCTAGAAAAATGGGTGGTGGTGGACATGGGCTTTCTTCTGGGGCCTCAATTAAGGGTGGTAAAACATTATGTGATTTTTTTAAGATACTATAAAAAATTAGTTTTTACCCATATACCTTTTGTGTATATTTATATTATTATGTATATCCAAATAACTATTTATCTAGATTATGTAAAAATAAAAAAAACTTATAATAGACCAATGATTTATTTATAGACTAAAACTTTTTGATGTTGAAAAGTCTGGGATAACACTATTAATGGTTGAATCAGATTCAAAAAAAGAACCTTTATCTGATTTTTTGCTATTAGAATAGTAAAAGAATACAATTACAACAATTACAATAATTATTAACCATAAGTTATCCATTAACCAATTTGAACCTGATTTTGATGATTTAGTTGTGCTGGTTGTATTGACTGTTGTTTGTTGATTAGTTTCAGAAATAATTCCTGTGGCTTTGGCTGCAGCAGCAACAGTTTCAGTGGTTGTATCGACTACTCCGCCAACAGCTTGACCAACAGCTTCACCTGTAGCACTAATAGCACTTCCTACAGTTTGACCTAAAGTTTCAGTTGTGACATTTACAACACCACCTACAGTTTGTCCTACAACTTCTCCAGTCATGTTAACAACGCCACCTACAGTTTGTCCTACAGCTCCACCAGTAAAATTAATAGCTCCTCCAACTCCTTGACCAACTGCTTCAGTTGTTGATTCTAAAATACCACCAACTACATTTGTAACAGGATTTAAAACACCACCGACAACATTTGTTACAGGATTTAATACAGGAGTAACCATATTACCAGCAAATTCACCAGTAGTATATATAGCACCTCCTACAACATTTGAAACTGGTGTAATAACAGGACTTACTACACCCCCAACTATACCAACAGTTTGTCCTGTTACATTACCAACAACATCGGTAACAGGATTAGCAACTTTACCAATTAAATCACCACCGGTAGTTAATGAACTGTCAACTACACTTAAAATAGGATTAGTTACATTACCAGTAAGTTCACTAGCAGTATATAATACATTTCCTAATGGAGTAGTAACTGGGCTTATTACATTACCAACAGCTCCAGCAACAGGATTGACAATATTGGTGATTGGACGAGTAACTGTTCCAACTGTTCTTGCAGTAGAATCATAAATATTGTCAAAAATTGTAGGTTGGTCAGCGTCTTTAAATGATTCTCTTGTTCTAGCAAGTTTACTTTTTGCTATTTTTTCTTGGAGTTGTTCCATTTCAGCTTCAGTCATAGGTTGGTCTTTGTTTAAATAATAATTATTAACAACATAAGAATCTGGGTCTGATGAATCAGTTGAAGCAACTACAGCTGGAACTGCTAATGCTCCTGCATAATAAGGACCCCAACCATATCCACCATACCCACCATATCCACCTCTATAATAGTTATTTACATTTTTAGTATATCCACCATGACCACTATAACCACCTGGTCTACCCATTCCTGGACTTACTGGTCTACCACCTGAGCTTCCTGGTCTACCCATACCTGAGCCTCCTGGTCTACCCATACCTGAGCCTCCTGGTCTACCCATACCTGAGCCTCCTGGTCTACCCATTCCACCCATACCACCCATACCACCACGGGCTCCACCTCCACCTCCCATGCCTCTAAAAGGTTCAGCAGTATTTTCAACTACAACACTAGAAGTGTCCATCCAGTCTTGAGGATTATCAAGAGCTGGACTATCTGTATAATTATCAAGTTCATTTTCAAAATTATAAGTAGAAATATTTTTAAGAGCATTAATATCAGGTCTAACATTAGCAGAATTTAATCCAGTCAAATCGGCAAATCCAGCAGAATTGTAATCAGCTCTAGCGAAATCTCCAAGAGGAGTAGATCTGCCTCCGAAATCATCGAATGCACCAGCTCTACCAAAGCCTCCGCTCATACCACCCATACCACCACGACCTCCACCGCCGCCTCTAAAGTGTTCTTTCTTCTCTTTTTCTAAATCGTAATATAAAAAATCACTCATTATATATATTTATTATATATATAATAAAAATTAATTGTATATTTAAAAAAATCAAATTGAAACTTTAATTTTTCAATTTATTAATCAGAACTATCGGACTCTGAATTATCCGAATCATTTGAATCATCCGAATCATCCGAATTATTTGAATCATCCGAATCATCTGAACTATCCAAATTATCCGAATCACTAGAATCATCTACTAAGTCAAATTCCAAAACAAAATCATCTTTATATATTGGTTTTATTTCTTTTATAACTTGAATTGGTTTTCTAGTGAGAGAATGTAAATTAAAAGTAATAAAGTCGATAACTTTAGTATCCACATTAAAAATACTAGTACCAATTCTTCCTTCTAAATCAGAAGAATAATAAATAGTATTATAATTATATTTATTAATTAAATATTTAATTTCATCAAAACACTCAGTAATTTTTTGCATAATATCAATTGTAAAATAACTGTATCCACCATCCTGAAGTGTACCAGTAATAACCCCAGCGCTTCTGGGTTTGTCTAAATTTGAATATTTATTAAAACATCTAATTACAGCATTACCTCCACCTCTTATATTAGTGTTATGATGTTCCTCATTATCATTAAAAATAAAAAGAGAATTATCAAATTCTTCTTGTTGTATCATCCAATTAAAATCACCAAATTTATTAGAACCAGAAAAAATAGTTCCAATAACATTAACATTTAAATTAAACATATTATCTTCCATTTTCATAATATAACAAATACATATATATAATGCTAATCAATTTTTTTATCGTGCTTTACAAATGTATCAAAAGTTAACAACTTTTTTACAATTTTATATTTATACTTAATATTAAATTCATCAGGAATAAAATATAATACATTATATAAATCACTACTCTTGTCTGTATGCATGAATTTTTTATATTTATAATTATGTAATGCTTCAATAAATTTACTAGCACTAATTGTATCAATATCTCTAGGTTGAAACCAAAAATCAATTTTAATATTTTTTTTATTTAACAAACTTATATATTTTGAATATCGTCTAAGATTTTTTAAATTAACTTCAGAAATTATTTGTGAATTAGTTTTTTCATTTGTATTAGAATCATAATCTAATTCATCACCTCTAACTATAACCAAGACATTTGAATTTAAAACAAATGGATGAAAAAATATTTCTCTATTTCTAGCCCTAAACATATATTGAATATTTGGATTATTATCAAACACAACATCTAAATATAATTTTAATAAGAATGAATTGTATGAACTAGGTACACCATGTCTTTTTGAGTTTCCAATTTGGTTAATAATTATTTTACAGTTATCACCAAAAACAGAAAAAACTTGTTTAATAGAGTTTATATGACCAATATGAGGAGGACAACAACATCCATTGAAAAAAATACAATAGTTTAATTTAGGATTAAATGGATAATCTTGACCAATATTTTCCCAAAAAAAATCAGTTTTTAAATTTAAACTATTATTCTCAGATACAAATGTATTTTTTATGAAATTTATATTATTTTGAAAATTAGTTTCATTTTTAACTTGAATACTACCATTAAACATGATTTGATATTATTAATATATTATATTATTTTTCATTTTGATATATTAATTCCCAGACATTAAGTTTGGATTTTCTACCAAATCTTTGAGCTCTTCCAAGTAACTGTTTCTTTATTTCTTTGTCAACTTTATGAAAAAATATAAAATCAGTAGCATATTCGATATTTAATCCAACACCAAAATAGGAATCATCAATTAATAATACTTTGATAGATGGATTAAATTTAAAATCACGCAATACACTGTCTATTTGTTTAATATTTCCTCCATTTAATTCAGTATATTCAAATCCTAATTTATAGGATATATTTTTTAAATAATTACTTAATCCTCTATGTTTTGTATATATCAATACTTTTTCACCAGTAATATCTATAATTTTATCTAATATCATAAACTTATTAATTTTACTCTTCATAAATGATTTTATATTACCACTTGAATTTTTAAATTTTTCTTCCTTATAAGAATCTTTTTGATGAGGATTTTTACATCCAACACATTTAAATTTATCTTCTACTTTAGAAAAACATGATTGACATAATATATCATTACATTCTGATCTATATATAAAAATTTCATTATTATTGAGAGAGTTTTCTAATATACAATCCCAACATTCTATACACAAATTATTTCTCTCAGCTGACATTTTAATTTTTAAATAAATATTTAGATATTTATCTCTTTTTTGTTCTACTTTATTTTTTGTTTCAACAACTCTATTATACTCTTCTCTATTGGGAAATTTAAGTTTTTTCTCTAAATCTTTTAATATATCTTCTTGTTCGTTTACAACTCTTCTTGAATAAATATATAATTGTCTAGTAATTTCCTTTGTGTTTTTAACTGAAAATCCATCGCATTCTGCACGTATTTCTGTATAATCATGTGCATTTATTAATTCTAGTTGGTTTGTATCTAAAATATTAATTAATATGTTATCAAGATAAAAATCTCTACAAATAAATAGTTCTTTTTGTGGTTCAGGTAATTGAATAATTTTGTCAATAAATTCTTTCTTACAATAACATTCATTTTGAAGTAATTCGGGAAGATACAAATCAAAAACTCCTATTTTAGCTTTTAAAGAATTTTCATCAAAAACTCTTTGGATTGATGCACTTATAAACCATGTAAAACCCGAATTAATTGCATTCATTAAAAGACTTTTCATTGTGTCAGCTTCATCAAAAAATACTCTACGAACTTTACATCCCATAGAATTTACAGTTGATGCAAATACACCATAGTTTAATGGAGTTGTAATTATTATATCATATTTGTATAACATTGATAAATTTGAAAATAATGCTGTTATTTCATTGTAATCAAGTAAACATTTATAAGTCAATGTTCTTCCTAAAAAATTATCAATAGCCTCTACCCATTGTGTATAAATATTATGTGGTACAACTATTATATTTACACCTTGAGAATTAAAAAATACTTTTGAATAATATATTAATGACAATGCAACAAATGTTTTTCCAGCACCTGGTTTATCACTAAACAAACCAAATGGTAAACTAGAACCAAAACCTTTTTCATCTATTTCTAAAGCTCTGTATAATAATGCTTCCTGATGTGGTTTTAATTGAAGTCTAAATGGATTATCCTTTACTGAAAAACGTTTTGAATTTTCATCTAAGCCCTTTGGTCTTATATAATCAATTTTACTTTTAGGTTCGTTATTAGAATTAAATTGCAGATTAGACAAATTATTATATTCATTTAGTTGATTAAGCTGATTTTGTAATTGTAAAAATTGTTGTTGGACTTGGTTCATCTGATTTATTTGGTTCATTTGATTCATTTGGTTTGTCTGATTAGAATTATTTTGATTATTATTAAAATTTAATTTGTTAATATTAAAATTACTCATAAAAATATATGTTTATTATTAGAATATATATTTTTATATCATTAAAAACTTTTATTTTTTTGTTTAAATAATATATATAAATGAAAAGAAATTTATTTATTTGTTTATTAATAATTTATATTGCTTTGTATTATTATTTTAATTATATTGTAAAACAAGAATCAAATATAACTAATAAACAGACTAATATATCAAATCAATCAAATAAATCCGAACCTAAAATTATACAGGAATTGTATAAAAATACAGAAACAACAACTAAAAAAATAATTAAACCTTTATGGTCAAGTAAATCTGATGAATTATATTCTAAACCATATTATATTCCCCCAGAACCTACTAATACAATTGATAATAAAACTAACGATAATATGATTGAAGATTTTCTAAGTAATTGTTCAATTAACAAAAATTATTATTTAAATATAAACCCTCAAAATCCCCCAACCAAAAACACTAATGGATTGATTAGAAATTCAGACGGTAGTGATAATATAGATTACAAATACACTTCTAAAATGATAGAGGGATTTGAAAATTTAAATGAAATTAAGGATAAATATCCCCCAATGAAAACTCCAAGAAATATATGGGTTTATTGGGAAAATATTAATCGAACCAAATACCCAACATTTATTGCATTATGTTTAGACACTATGAAAAAACATTTAGGCACAAAATATAATTTAGTAATATTAAATGAAAAAACAATCCGAGAATATTTACCAGATTTAAGAAAAGATTTTGATAATCTTAAAATTGCTCAAAAAGTGGATTATTATAGAATAGAATTATTATATAAATATGGTGGTATATGGATTGATGCAGATATAATAGTAATGAAAGACTTAGAACCAATATTTAAAAAATTAGATGAAGGTTATGATTATGTAGGATTCGGTTGTACAGGTATGCAATGTTCTAATGGTAAATTTAGACCCTCAAATTGGGTTTTAGCATCAAGACCAAATAGTGTTTTAATGAAAAAGGTCTTAGATAAACTTAATGAAAAATTAGATACTAGAGATAAAAATAAGGAAGAAAATGACGATACTTATCATGATTATGGTAAAATAGTTATTTGGGAAGCACTTGATGATTTAAAACCAAATGGTTATGATTATTATCATTTTACATCAGAGTATGATGGAACAAGAGATATAGATAAAAAATGGGTACATACTCCTAATTTCTTTTCTACCGATAAAACAAATTTACTTGATGAAAATAAAGTAATGTTTGTGGTTTTATACAATAGTGAAATTTCCGGAAATAAAAAATTACATTGGATTAGAGATTGTGAACCAAATAAAATAATTTATTCAGATTTATGGATTGGTAGCATTTATAGAAAGGCTTTAGGTATTATATAAATTTAGTAAAAAATATTTTTTTATATTTCAAAATTCTTTTTGTTGTATTAACCAGTATCTATAATGTGTCTTTTCACTATTTCTTAAATAATATCCAAGAAAAGCTGAAACACAAAAACTAAATGTAACTATGAAAATCATTGTTTGAAAATCAACATAATTTGTATTATTTATAGTATTAGTTTCAAATAGTTCAGTTTTTGTAATTTGTTCTCGAACAATATGTGTTAGATTTTGTATATGTTCAGAAAAACTACCCATACAGCCTGATTGAATGTACGATGTAGCCATATCGGGTAATTTTGAACAGAGATAGATCCCACACTGTTTAGCATCATGGCGAGCTACTGGGTCTTCAATTGTTTTCATGTGTACAATATGTATATAAGATAATAAAAAGATGATTATCAATTTATAAGTGTACATTATATTTATTTAATATTTAATATATAATTTATAATATTTTAATATAGAATTAATTAAATATTAATTTCATTTTTTTTTCTAATATATATATAAGAGGTGTTATAAATGGAATAATTATTAAATTATTCTGGTGTTAATAAATATATTAATTTTGTTAATTTTTTGTTAACAAAATTATTTTTTAATGTATAAAATAATATAAAATCAAAATAATATATTTAAAGCAAAATATGAAAGATATATGTTATATATGTTTAGAAGAAACAAACAATATTTATAAATCGTCATGTGGGTGTAAATTATTTATACATCAAGAATGTTTAAATAACTGGAACAACATTAATAAAAAATGTATGATTTGTAAAAAAGAACAAATATTAAATAACTTTTTCTCTGAAATAGATTTAATTGCTCAAAACAATACAATGTTTTTGATAAAAATTTTAAATTTTGTACGTGTTAACGAATTTTTTTATTTATTATCAGAAACTATGAAAAATAAGGCAGGTTATAATACAACACTTATGTATATAAATTTAGGACTATGGATTGTATTTTCATTTAGTATATTTTCTTTTATAATATTACCTTTTTTGATAATTAATTATATTTTAGCATTTGGATTTCTTAGTTTAATAAAGGGTTATGATTTGTTTATAAAACAACTAACACTTGAGGCTGAAAATTATTTTCTAAATAGAGAAAATGAATATCATATGTAATTATTTATTATTTTTTTATATAATTATATATAAAAACTTATTTAACAAAAATATAATTTTATGATTGTGCCGAAGGTGGATTATTTTTAGAGCGGGAAGATGAATTAGTTTGAACTGGTTCATTTTTTTCACTTTCAATGACTCTAACTACTTTTTTAAGATTTTCATAAATTTGTATTAAACTTTGAGCACCATCATATTGGTCAATAATATTACCGTCATAACAAAATTTAAAATGAGGAATTGATTTAATTGCAAAATCATAGTATTTAGTAGAGTTAACAATTTCATCATCATCGTCCAAATCGAGTTCAACAAATTTAATTTCAGAATATCTTGAAAACTCTTCTTTTAACATATTATAATTGTGTTTAAATTCGTGATTTTGACAAGGTCCACACCATCTTGCACTAAATTTAATTACTACACATTTTGTTTTTTTAATTAGTGTTGCTAGTTCTTTAGGAGAACCAACTTGTGTTGAATTAGTAAAACTCATTTTGTATATATTAGTATAATATTTCATTTATATAAATTATTTCAATTTTTTTCATTATCTGAATTATAAGTGAAAAAATATATAATTAAAAGTACTATTGTAATAATAAAAACATAATCAAACCAGCTTTTACTTTTTCCTCCTTCGAAATTTTCAATACCATATGCATCTTTAACACATGGGTTACCGCCAGCTGCACCAAAACCACATTTATATGGTTGAGTAAATATTAGAGGATTAATTTGTCTACAAGTACCATCACTTACACCTAAAACACCCATATTACTGTTAATACCATAAAGCATTAAATTTCTCATAGGATCATAAACCGTATTTTGGTCACGAGCATATTTATCAACCTTTGCACAATTAAAATGTTTGCATCTTCTACAATCCATTTTCTCTGCTAATCTTTGTTGTCTTATTTTCGCATTTTCATTCATATAATCTGTGTTCATTTTTCTATTATATATTCTCTATATAAAAATAAAATTGTTTATATAAAAAATTTTATTTTTTTATGTTGTCTATTGATTATCTTTTTCACTGATTTTAACAAAAAATATAATATCTATAGTAATATTGTTTACATCAGAAAGTTCGACAGTTCTTTTGAAAGCCCTTATAATACTTGAACCGATTCTTTTTTTAAATTTTTTTGAGTTCTTAAAATTTTTTAAACACGCATCTAATATTTTGTCATTATCCTCAACATTTTCTTCTTTTATACTTTTTTTATATTTATAAACTCTAGTCCAATATTTATTAGCATCTGTTGATTGATAAATTTTAGGATTATTAAAATCTCTATACATATAACCAACAAAACAAGGTAAATTATCCTGTATTTCTAATTTGTCAATATTACTTCTTAATTTATGAATTTTTAGTTTGTACGTTGAAGTTGCAGAATTAAATCCTCTTGTAGATTCTAAATATAATTCCTTATCTATTTTTTCACATAATTCTTTGATTATTTCAGATTTATCCATGTTTATATCTATTATTTTTTTAACATCATTTTTATTTTTTTGTTTGGATTCGTGTTTTTTCATACTTTCTGACATCATCTTTTCATACATTTTTTCTAAATTATCTAATCTTTTATCATTTTTTTCATTATTAATATTTTTATCTTTTTTATCTTTTTTATCTTTTTTGTTTTTCTTGTCTTTTTTCTCATCTTGTTCATTAAAAATATGTTCAAACTCACTATCAATAGACAATTCCTCATTTTTTTTTTCTTTATTGTTTACCCAAATTTTGTTGCCTTCGGAATCTGTATGAATTGAACTTAATGATTGTGAATCATTTATTCTTAACACATTTTTCAGTTCTTGTGAGTTAAAATTAATTTGATTTTCCTCTCTTTCTTGATTTTTATTTAATATTTTAGTATTTATCTTCATTAATCCTTTTTCTATACTATTACTACTAATAGTACTATTCTTTTCATGGTTTTTTTTATTATCTATACTTTCACTTTCTTGACTAACAACATTTTTATTAAAATTATGTTTTATAGTATTGGGATTTGTATTAGTTGAAATCATTTTTTTAAATTGTTGTTGAGTCTTAACTATTAAATCAATATTATCTCCAAGACCAGATGAAGATGTTGTTTCTGATTTGTTTTTTGCGTTGTTAAGATTTTTTTGTGGCTTGTTTAAATTATTTTGTTTATTATTTTTTATTATTTTTTCAAATTCATGTTTTAACTCGCTTTCATTAGTTTGCTTAGATACATTAGTTCCATTATCACTATCACATACACATTCAGGATTTTTCATATAATTTTGTGAGGTATTTTGGTTCCCATTTATCACATTGATAAAATCCGTATATTTTTGTTTAACTTCAAAATTCATTTTATATTTAAATTAGATATAAAATAAGTAAAATTAACTAATTATCATTTTTTATTATATATTTATTATATTTTTTATTTACTAAATATTTACTACCACCTACACTATTTGTTGTATTCCCAGCATTTGTTGTACTTGCAGTTGCGCTAACTTGTTTTTGACATCCTTCTATTATTTTTTCGAATTCTTCTAATACTTCTCCTAATTCTATATCTACAAAAGAATCACCAATGTATTTATTTACAATGTAACGATAAATATTTCTGTAAATACATTCAAGTAATTCAGTATCTCCACTTATTTCAATATCTTGAATTCTCTTTTTTAATTCTCTTATTTCTCTGGGTAAATCATTAATCCATGTTCTCATATTTTCTAAATCAGGTGTTTTTGATGGTAGTTTAAATCTAATTATTTTAGCTAAACGTTCATCCTCTTCTATTGCTCTTAATCTAGCTATTCCTTGTTCAGTATCTGTATATTCCAAGAGGTCTACTCTTCTAGGACCAAAACCATTTTCTCTAGCTTTTAAAGAATAATTTATTTTATTATATAATTTTTTAACTTCATCGGTGTTCTCAGGAGTTACCTTATCATTTGGTTTATTATCTTGACCAAGTAACCATTTTTTAAATAAATAGTGTAATAACATTCTATAATTTAATGTAATAATATCATTTTTGGCTCTAGTAGGTGATTTTCTACCTAAAATTGGAATTTCATCTAAATTTATACCATTAAATTCCTGATTACGTCTGGAAAATTCTTCCGGGTCATCTATTGATTTTTCAGCTAGTTCTTTAAAAGCAATACTTATTGCAGAGCCTGCTAAACCATCTGTTATTATTGGGGAAAAATATCTAGTTACTGGTTCTGGTATTGAAAATTTTCTGATATTATATACATTTTCAATTGTTATCAAACCATTTAATTCCTCTTGTTCTTGTCTTAATCTTGCTTGTACTTCTCTTTGTCTTTGTATTTCTCTTTGTTTTAATTCCTCTTCTTCTTGCTTTCTCCTTTCTTCTTCTTGCTTTCTTCTTGTTTTTTCCAAAGATATTGCATCTAATTTGGATACAGTTAAAGCTTCTCTATTAACTTTTTGCTGTATTTTATCTTTAAAACTAGTGTATTCGCCAATAGCACGTTGACATAATCTTGAAAAATTAACATCGTCAGATTGTTCACTATTCTGATATATATATTCATTAAGTTTAGTAACAACATCATCTTGAACATAAACTATTGCTCTCCAAGATTTTCCTACACGACCAGCTCTTGATATTGCTTGGAATAAAGTATTAACTGAGTGAGGATTTGGTTCTGAAAACACAGTATTATCCATAATAATATTTTCAAAAATAAAATTTGTTCCATATATTATATCACTTCCTGATATTAAAAATATTAATTTACCATTTTCAGCTAAATCCTTTACTAAATTGATGTAATAAGGAGTGGTGTAATTATCACGAGGTAAACTAGATAATGCTTGAACATCATATATACCAATTCCTAATAATAAACCCATTAGTAATTTTACATTAATACCTAATTGTTGACAATATTGATTTTCTTTTGGAAAGTTATAATTTCTAAATGACAATGGTGTATCAGCAGTTCCAACATAATTTAAATCTTTTCTTCTGGTTTCTAAAATAAATTTAATAATTTGTAAAACTGGATGACCTTTACCTTGTTCAGGTTCAAATCTATTGATATCTTTAAACCCATCAACATATTCTGTTATTAATTCCTCTGTAATATATCTATCTAGTATATCAAGTGGATTTCTTGTAATAATTAATGTTTGAGAATTAAATTGTGTAGATAATTCTCTTAAATTATTTAGCTGAATTACTGTTGGATTTTCTACATTTATTGATTTAACTAGTTCAAAATTATTAGGTGTTCCTGATAAATTTCCACCTTGTCTTGATATATATCTCATTGCATTAAATAAATATCTATATGATATATTTTGAGAATTTTCTTGTGTAATATTATTAGGATTTTCAAAAACAACATTAAAATCAATTGGTCCAGAAACTAAATCTGTATTAATCCCTCTAATTATTTCATATAATTTCGAAGTGATTACTGTGGTATATAATTTTGCAAGAAAAGGATTTGATAATGTCTTTGCAAGTGAAGTACACATTTCCATTAAATTAATTGCGTTTTTATGAGGAAGATATAATTCTGTAGCGCCATTTGGTCTAATAGAAAAAACTTCTGAACCAATTTTGGAAGATGTTGATAAAATTAATGAAAACTTTTTATTAATATTGGTTGGAACTGAAGAATATTTTAATGCAAAAAGTTCCTTTAAATGAGTTAAGTATTTCATATCTGGTAATGTTGCCGATGCTAAAATAGTATTTGATGGTAAATAAGTAAATAAATCTACATATTCTTTTATCATTATTTCTCTTTGTTCCTCTGAAAGTCCATCAATTTCATCCATAAAAGCAGTAGGTTCATCCCAAAATAATATATAATTTTTTTTCTCTGTCATCAATGTAGAAACCCTTGTACCAAAATCTTTTTCTAATTTAGCTTTATATTCTGGGTCTGATGTTTTATCTTTTTCTTCATTATAAATTCTCAAGAATTTTTTTCCTGTTTCATTTATTTCATTATTTTTTTTTAACAACTCAATTGCATTTCTAATATCTGTAATAATCATAATTGATTTTTTATATTTTGAAGTATGTGAATTTCTTGCCCCAATTTCCTCCAATTTTTCAACACCTGCTGCTGTTCTTGCTAATACTTTAAATGGAAAATTTAAATATTTTGCATTTGTAGCTACTTGATATTTAATAGGTCTTAATCTAGAACTTGTACAGTATATTAATATATTTGGCTTGTCAGATTTTATTTGTTCTTCAGATGATAAATCATACACAAATTTTGCTAATGGAGCAACCATTGTTGTTTTACCTTCACCTGTTAATGATTTTAATAAAATTAATCCACCTGTTTTATCTCTTATCTGTATACCTAGTTTTGTTGTTAACTGAATTTGTGATTCATATGGTCTAAATACTGGTGTAGGAAATAAATTGGTTTTTATATTAAATTCAACAGCAGCTTCTTTTATTGGAGTATCAAATCTTGTATAAAATGTATATTTTGGATATCTTGCTGATAAAATTTCAGCTCTATAATTAATCTTGGTTTTAAGTTGTCCTATTATATATTCTAAATCCTCAGTAATTAATGCTAAATTTAATTGATCAACAGGGTTGTAAGTTAATAATTTTTCCTTTAGTTTTGATATATATGTAATTAATTCATAAATTTTGCTTTCTTGTTGATAAATTCCATCAAATTTGAACATAAATCCTGATAAAACATATATGTATGCAATTCTTAATTCTATATAAGTAGAACTTTTAAACAATGTATTTAATAATCCATTATAGTTTGAAGCTGGGTCTTGAAGTAGTAATAAGTAATTTTTATTTCCAGTTAAGGTTATTTTTTCTTTTATTTGATTTAACCAAGTATCTATAGTTCCAATTAATGATTTAAATTTAGCACTTTCTGTAGTATTCTTTCTTGAATCACGTAATGTTATCCAAGCTGTATCATATGCTCTGTTGTTTGATAATATATTTCCAAAATCTACAGTAGTTGGTCTTCTATTTGAACTAATATTTGTCACAATTTTTTCTTTTGAAATTGTTTTAGTATCAGTACTATTTGACAACAAGTATCTAACATATAAATATAAGTTACCTAAAACTTGTAATGGTGGTCTATCATCAATTTTAGTTATATTTTTAAAGTTAAACAATTCAGTTGTTTCCTCACGTATTATACTTGAATAATCTTTTTTACTATTTATTTTTTCTAATATTTCTTCTTGAGTTTGATTAAGTTTATCAAGTACAATATCATTTTCTTGTATTTCTAATGAATTAATATAATCTTTTTCATTTATACCTGATAATAAAATTGATGAACTTGAAGAATTCGATGAACTTGAAGAATTCGATGCCATATTTTTATAAATATTATATATAATATTTATATAAAAAATACAAAAACACTTGATTAATCATTATTAGTTTACTTAGTAAATTTATCTTGGAGTCCAATAACCTGCTCTGCCTGGATACATTAATTTACTTGGGTCAATTCCTGGACCACCAATAATTTGAACATTAGGTACTCCATATGTACTTCCATTGATAACTGCAATACCTCCCCCAGCAACAGGAATAACAGATGCACCTGGTTGGACTTGAACCATCCCAGTAGAACCAATCGGGGAATTAACTATAACTGGAGTACTTGAACCTCCAAATTGTCCAAATTGTCCTAACTGTCCTAACTGACCTAACTGTCTTGCTTGTCTAGCTTGACTAAATAATAATTCACCGGCTCTTTCACTTTCCCTGGCTCTTTCATGACGTAAATCTCTATGTAAAGATTCGCGTAATTTTTGCTCGGGAGTAGAGTTAGTATGATTTTTTCCTTTATGAGTATTATAACTGGAACCGCCAGATAAATCACGTTTCATAGCGTTTTTAAGTCTTTGTTCAGGAGTAGACATTTTTCTTAAATATGTATTTATTAATTAGTATTATAATAGGTTATTTATATATAAAAAAAATCAATTTTTATTGTGATTAAATGTAAAAGTTGTTAAATTTTTATAGAATATTTATTATAAGGAGATGGATATAATAATAAAAATTAATAATATAATAAAAAAATTATTTGATAAAAAAAATGTATTTATTTATTTATCAAATGATAATAGTCTTGATATTTTTTTTAAAAATAAAATACAAACAAATAAAATTAAAATTATTCATAGGTTAAATATTTCGGATTTTAATATTTTTATTAATGAATTAAAAACAAATTTTACTATTAAAAACATAGATGATAAATTATCTTATTCAATTACTAAAGATGATACCTTGATTATATGTGAATATGGTAATAAAGAATACTATATAACCTTAACATTCGATTATATAAAAGCAAAAAAAAATCCACTACTAAATATTTATATTAATCTTAATGATAATAATCTTTATATTGTTGAATCTAATAATATGTTACCAGTAATAAATAATTTTGATGAATTTTTTACAATAAATGCTGAAACGCTTATTAATTTAATAATTAATGATTTTGAAGAATTTATTAATATTGTTGTAATTAATATTTTATATCAAGATAATAATTGTAATTTGATAATATCAAATCATTGTTCAAAAATATTAAATGATAAAAAAATACGAAAAAACATTAAAAACAATTACGAATCCAATTCAGATTATAATCTAAATTCTATTAGTTTTTTAATTGAAAAACTATGTTATCACGATAAAATAAACGAATGGATAGCATTTCTTAATAAAAATAAGTATATTAACAAAATTATTAATGAAATTGAATTATTTTTAACTTATGGATATAAAATTAAATCTACAGAAGAGTATTATTTATTTCTAATATTAAATAAAATTAAAATTCCAGATGAGAAATTTGTTAAATTTGGGTTAGATAAAATAAAAAAAAATATTGATGATGATTTTGAATTTTATAATTATGATGATATAATTGATAGCTTTGATAAATTAAAACAATTTGAACTAGATGATATATTTATTGATAAACTAAAAGATTATAGAAAAATAAAAAAAATTTCAATACCAAATAAATATGAAAAGTTATGTAATACATTAAAAAATAAAATTAATTCAAAAATAAAATCGTATATACATATTTTATTAATTTTATTTTTCTATGAAAACAACATTTCTTATGATTTGTTTCCAATTAAAATAGCTTATATTTATAAAAGATATGCTTATTTTGGTAGCGACAATTTAAAATATGTTTTTAATATTTATAATAATATCATTAATAATATCGGATTAAATAATTATATTTATGATGATAATTATTTTTATAAATTGTATAATTCTAAAAAAATAAAAGATTTCGATATCAATAAATCACTCGAAATACCTATTATAAGAAAAAAACATGAATCTGATGAAGACTCAATTGATATAATTGATTTCCAAGATGCTTTTGGAATTTTATATGAATTTTTATATATAAATAATGTTGATTTGGAGAATTTATCAATCTCAGATTTAAATGATTTTTTTGATGCTCAGCTTGAAAATATAAGATCTAATAAAATATTTAGCAAGGAAGGTACAAATATCTTTGATGAGATATTAACAAATTCATTATCAGAATCTAAAAAAAATAAATTTAAAACCAAATCAAAACAAAAAAATTATCTTATTAAAAATGATGAAGAACCAGCTGAAATCAATTTGGATTCTATTTTAGTTAATTTACTAGAAAAAATTAATAAAACTGATGAAAATGATGGAGATGATGAAAATGATATGGACAATTATAGTAGGAAAAATAATGATATGGATGAACTAGATGAGGAAGTTGATTTAGGAGATATACAAGACGTGTCTAAAATAAATTTAAAAGACAGAAATATCAGTGAGATAGATACTTTTGATGATAATGAATATGATGAAAATGAAGATTCTAAAATAAATATGGATGAAATGAAAGAATTAATGTACAAAATGAAATATTGTAGATATAAAAATGATTACTCAAATTTAAAAAAAATAGAAAAGATACTTAAAAGTCAAGATTTTGATTCAACAATTCTTGATAATTATGATTGTCTAACAGATGAGTTAATTAAATTATTATTAGTAAAATACAATCATTTAACAAGTTGTGAACTTGATATTGACACATAATTATTAGATACTGTGTTATAAAAATATTATATAAATATTATTTTTATATATAGAAATGAATACTATAAAATATCCATTTTTTTTTGGATTATATCATATGTTTCAAAAAAATAAATACATTATTAACATTATCGACGAGCCTAAAGAAAAAATTCATATTATTGGTAATGGATGGGCGTCTTACCACTTTTCAAAACAATTAGATAAAAAAAAATATATTCCTGTAATAATTTCACCAAATGAATTAGGAGTTAATACTACAAAATTAATTGATTATTTAGACAATAATAATTTAAAAAATAACGAATTATTTTTAGAAAAAAACAAAAAATGTGAATACATTAAAGCAAATGTGTGTGATATAGATGTTGAAAATAAAAAAATAATAATAGATAATAAAATAATAAATTATAAAAATCTGGTTTTATCAATTGGTTCTGAGACGAATTACTATGGGATAAAAGGTGTAAAAGAAAATACCTTAAATATCAAAAATACTAATGATATTGATGAATTAAGAAAAAAAATTATTAAAGATAATCAAAACAGTCTAGATATGGAAAAAAACAAAATCATAGTAGTTGGAGCTGGTCCAACTGGAATTGAACTCGCATACAAACTATCATCATATGGAAAAGTAGACGTTATTGAAAGAATGGATAAAATATTACCAGGATTTAATAATTACACAAGAACTAATATAATAGGAGAATTTGAAAAAAAAAATATCAATATTCATACAAATAATAAGGTATTAGAAATATCTAATCTAAAAAATATTATTACAGATAAAAGTAGTTTTCAAGGAAACATCATATTATGGACAGGTGGTGTAAAATTTAATGGATTTGGTAAAACAGTTTTATCTGACAAATTAGCAAGTTTGTCTAAAGTAAATTCCAGAGGAATATATGTAAATTCTGATTTTAGTATAGGTAAAAATACCAATATTTATTGTATCGGGGATATGGTAGCTAATGCTGGTCCTCCTACTGCACAAAATGCAAAAAATCAAGCAAAATGGTTAGCAAATTATTTTAATAATGATAAAAAATCATCTACTGAATTTAGAGTAAATGAATTTGCAAAAATTATACATTTGGAAGAACAAGTTTATATTGAAAGTAAATATTATAGTGGAAAAATATGTAAACATTTTGATTATATTATACAATTTTTTTATAAAATTTAAATTTTTGCTTTGAAAAAATATATTTTAATCTTTATTTTCTAAATCTTTTTCCTTAATTATGTTTTTATTTGGTAAATCTTTTTCTTTAATTATATTTTTTGTAATGTTATCATTATCATTTCTCATTAAATCTCTTTCTTTAATACAAGATTCCAATACTAGATGAGGTACCTCTAATCTTTCCATATATTCATTCAAAGCATTAGTATCTTTAGGAAAACATAATCCACCATAGGAAATCTTACCATCAGGTCCTGGTATAAGAGTATGCATCGGATTTATCCAATTATTATTTAACATCATTTGTCTAACAACATTATAATCACAGTTATTTTTTTGACACAATAAATAAATTTCAGTAAAAAATTGTACTTTTAATGCATAAAAACTATTACAAAAAATTTTCATTGATTCCGATTCTAAACTTGTACATTGACTTATTTTTGCATCTGAATAATAAGTTTTATAAAATTCTATAACTAGTTCAAACTTATCTTGAACACAATTTGGACCTTTACCTAATACTATATGTTTTTGATTATGAAAATCTTCATAAGCTGTTCTCGCTGTTAAAAATTCTGGATTATGTATTAGGTTAAGTTCTGGATATAACTCATTTAACTTTTCTGTAGTAGTGGGTTCAACTGTAGATTTTATAATTATTGTACCAGTGTATTTTTGTGTGGTTAAATATTTACAACAGTCATGTATTGAATCTAATTCATAACATTTTTTATCTTCATTATAAGGAGTAGGTAATGCTAAAAAACATATGTCAGATAATAAAATATTTTCTATCTTACCAACACCTCCATTCTTATATTTGTCATAAATATAAATATTGTAATTTTCAACAAATCCTTTGTTTATAAAACTATTATACATAGCGCTACCTACAAATCCTAGACCTATAATTGATATTTTCATTATATTAATATAATAATATTTATAACATTTTTTTTTATTTAAAACATATTATAAAATTATTATAATTATTACCAAGTAATATGATATTGTTTAATTATGAAAATTTAATAAATAAAGAAGGTGGGGGTGTAAAAAAAATTATGATTGACTTTAATAATCATCTGTTTACTAATAACAATAATGATGATATTTTTAAAAAAATTGATTATAAAATAATTATATTTTTAGATAAAAGTTATAAACATTTTCAATCAAAAGTTATACAATTTAAATTAAATTCAAAACTAGTTGATAAAATTATAATAGAATACAATAAAAATAAATATGAATACAATAATATTCCCTTTGATGGTATACTTTTTAATTTTACTCTTGATATAAATAATAATATAAAAATATTACCTTTTTTTAAAAAAGAATGTGGGGTAATTAATATATGGGATATTGAATATATTGATTTTAAAAATTATGTTCAAATTAAATGGAATAAGGTATTAATTATTAATTTAGAAAGAAGACCTGACAGAAAAAAAAATATTACTCAAAAAATTATTAAAAATAATATTAATCAATATGAAATAATTAATGCTGTTGACGGCAGAGATGTAAATATTCAAAATGAATATACTTATTTATTTAAAAACAAAAATACACATATTGTTAATTCAGGTCATTATGCATGTTTATTATCACACATTAATACTATTAAATACGCCAAAAAAAATAATTTTAATTCAATTATGATTTTAGAAGATGATGTGATATTTGATGATAATTTTATGGAATTAATAAATAAAATTGATGTACCTGATTTTGATATTTTATATATAGGAGGTATTACTAATGAATTAAAATTTTTTCCAGATGGATGGGGTAAATGTGATGAAATTATGGGAGCATATGCTTATATTATTAAATCACATATGTATGATATAATCCTAAATTTAGTTTCTGATAAAAAATATTGCATTGATATCGCTTTTAATGAATATATTATTAAAAAATATAAGGTATATATCCTTAATGATTTAATAAAAACTAATCTTGATAGTTCTGATACATCAGATAAAAATAGCATATTAATAAAATTGCTTAATTACACATGGATTAAGCCTAATAAATTATGTTAGTTATTATTTTTTTTTATAATTTTTACATATAAATATAGTAATAATTATGATTGATATTAAATTTTATAATTATGTATACGATATAGAAAGTGATATTGATATCAATAAACATTGGAATACTATTGGTAAAATAAAAGAATATTATCCATCAATTCAAAAGTTTTATGAAGATTTTCCTAATTTTAATTATAAAAAATATGCAGTTAATGAACTTGAAGGAATTAAAAAGTTTTTAAATAGTGATTATAAAAATCTAATATATCAAAATTTTTATGACAAAAACTATTTTAGTTATATTGAAAAGAATCCATTAATAAATATTATTAAAACATATAATAAAACAAAAAATAATAAAGTATTTTATGTAGACTATCCTAAAAATAATCCTGAGTTGGAAAAGTATATTAATTTATTGGAACAAAAATTTATTATTAAAAAAGTTAATTCCAATACTAGTATAGATGAATTAATTGAATCTATTGGTTTTATTAATTTTAATAAAAATATTTCAAAAGAATATTTTAAATTTAGTTACAAAAATTCAATAGCCTTTTTAACTTTTGATTATCCAGAAAATATTATTATAAAAAAAAATAATTATCCTTTCTTCTTTAAAACTATTAAGGAATTATTTTTTTTATTAGAAATTATTCAAAGTAAAAAAGTTTTTGATATTATTGTACCATGCTATAATTGTGAAGAATATATTCAAAACAATCTAAAATCTTTATTCTCTCAAACCTATAAAAACTTTAATATTTATTTAATTGATGATTGTTCTAAAGATAATACTTTATCCATAATTAAATCAATTAAAAATAAAAGTAATCCTGTTAATTTAAATATATTAATAAATGAATTGAATTGTGGGAAATATATTTCTATTAATAAAATTATTAAACATACAAAAGGAGATTTTGTATTAATAGTTGATTCAGATGATTGTATTGTACAAAATAGGTTATTATATGATTTGATTAATTTTAGTAATAATGATGATATTTATGTTTCTCAAACAAAGTATTATAGATTTGATGAAGAAACAAAAAATATTATACTAAAACCTTCTTATGGAGAAAATATTGTTACTTTTAAAAAAAATATTTTTGACTTGATTGGATTTTTTTATCCTACAAAATTTGGTGGTGATACAGAGTTTATTGAGAGAATACTTAAATTCCTTGGAAAAAAAGTTATAAAACAATCAGATATTATTACATATATTTCTATTATAAAAAAAGATAAAAGTAATCTAACTAAACAAATTTCTCTTGATAAAAGATTGGAGTTTGTTAGAAAATATAGAACAATACATGAGAATAATGGTATTGATTTTTTTCTAAAATTATTTAAATAATTATTTTATAATGGATGAATGTTTATTTACTAATTTCTATAAAAAATGTTATAAGGATATTAATAATTTAAATGATTTAGATGCACAAAAACATTGGGAAACAGTTGGAAAAGCACAAGGAAGATTATCAAATTCTTTAATGTTTAAAAAAATATATCCTGATTTTAATTATAATCAATGGATTATAAATAATCCCGAATACAAATTTAATTCAAAATATGAAGTTTACGGATGGGTTTTTATTAAAGATAAAACAGAATATCAAGATTTTCTTAGAACAAATTCTTTTATTATTAATCCTAAAGTAAAAAATAATACTGATTTAATTAAAAATAATGAACAAAATCATTCTAAACCTGTTAGAACTATACAAACCGATAAAGTTGTTGAATATAATAAAATTGTTAATGACAACGAAACTAATAAAGCTAACCAATTTATTCAATCTATTCCAGTAAATCCAAATAATCTAATAAATTTTCAGGAGTTTATTAATCAAAATAAAATTACTCATATTAATGTATCTTTATCACTTGAACATTTTAAAGATAGATTTATTAAAAAATTTAATATCAAACTGTATGATAAAAATAAAGATTATATGAAAAATACTATATTCTTTGGATTGTATGATTTATATGATTTTAAAAGAATTCTTAAACACACAGGAAAAAAATATATTATGTGGGGAGGTACAGACTGTGATGATAGATTTAAATTAAGAAAAAATTCAATTCAAATTGTAAAAAAAATATCAAATCTAACACATATTTCTATTTCTGAGTCAATAAAAAATAGATTAGATAAAAATGATATTATTTCAACTAGAATATATTTCAATTTAGTAGATAAAACTATTTTTAATCCAATAAGTGAATTTGGAGAATGTATATATATTTATAATGGATATACTAAAGGAAATGAATATTTATATGGAGAAAAAATTTATAAAAAATTAATGGAAAAATTACCACAATATACTTATATACTTAGTAATGAACTATCTATACCTTGGGAAGAAATGCCTAATGTTTATAAAAAATGTTTTGTTGGTTTAAGACTAACAGAAGAAGATGGAAATGCGAATACTGTTCAGGAATTTAACTCAATGGGTATTCCAATTATATTTAATGGTGAAGGTGGTATACCTTGGTCAGATCTAATATCTATTGGTAATACAATTAAAATATTATCCACTAAACCTTTTGATAAAAATATATTAACTCCTTTTCAAAACCAAAATTCTTTTTATAATTTTTATACTGATTATACTGATAAAAATCTTGATTTGGGTAATATTTATTCAAATATTGATATGTTTGTTAACTTTGTTAAAAATTATAAAAACATACTACTTTTATGTAGCGATTACCCTGGATATGGTGGTGCAGCTACTAATTCTTATAATATTTATAAGCATCTTATAAAACTTGGTATTAATATAGAAATTATTTATTATGTAAATCCTGAAGAAATATCTGATGATATTTTTAAAAAAATTAATATTCAAGATAAAAATATTAGTAATGATGATTTATTTAAAATTAATATAGTTAATTATTATGAATTAAAAGATTTTTTAATGAAAAATTATATAACTCCTGATTTAATAATATTAAAAAGTCATATTAACCAATTTAATATTAAGGAAATTTTTAATAGTACTATCGTGTATCTAGTACCAGGAATTTATACAAATGAATTAAATAAATATTATTTTGAACTAAAATCCTTAGAAGAAAATAAAAAGTATATAAATAAATCTGTAATTACACAAATTCATAATTCTGACATAGTTTTTACTAATAGTATTCATACCAAGGAACTATTACTAAAATATTATAATATTAATACTTATCAGTTTTATTCTAGCTTTATAAATTTTTATGGACAAAAGATTTTACAAGACAAAGATTTTTCAAATAGAAAATATAATTATGCAATTATTGTATCCAATTTTGACAGAAAAATTAAAAATATTGTGAATACATTAAGAATATTAAAAGATGAGGAAAAAGTATTACTTATAGGTAAAAATTCATATAAATTTTCCAAAAAAAATTTTGAAACATATGAGTTGGTTGATAATGTTAGGGTAACTGAATTTCTTAAAAATACCAAATATCTAATTTCTAATAGTTATTTTGAATCATGTAGTAATGTCGTAGTAGAAGCAATTTTTTCTGGATGTAAAATTATTACTCATAATGAAATTAATAATATTACAACCATGAAAAAATGGGATAATATAATAAATGAATCTAGTGAATTAATAGAATCTAATGAATATAATAAATCTAATAACATAGAAATAACAGAAACTATTGAAGATTTCTTAGTAAATAACCAATCCTTAGAAATTTTAGCTCATAATAATATATTAATTAGATATGTTAAAAAAATTAAAAATATTGATGAGATATTAAGCGATACTGAACTTGAAAATTACAAAATACTAAAAATGTCAGAAAATAATTTAATAACAATACTACTATTTGATATAATTGAACTAACACATAACGATTCTACTAATTTAGATATATATTGTAAAAAAAATAATATTATCATTTTACAGATTAAAGATTTTAGTTTAAATAATCATATAAATGAGATTATTAATCAAAAAGAGTATATATATACTGATAATTTTAAAATACCCTTATTATTAAAAAATTATTATAAACTTAATAATTATGTATTTATTTATTCACAAAAAAATAATAATATACCAATAAATAATTTCATTGACTTATTATATAATTTTTATATTAAAAGAGAATTATACTTATATAATACTACTATCAGTGTGTATAATAAAGTATTAAGTTTTAATATAAAAGACGAAATTAATATTAAAAATATTGATAATATCAAAAATTTTAAATATGTAAAATACTTATTTGAATCAAATATATTAAATCAAATATATTATTTAGAAAATATCTAAAATTTTAAGCTAATAAATATAACATATATGTCATATTTATTAATTCCTCTTGGAGGTTTAGGTGTAAGATTTAAAGAATTAGGATATTCACATCCTAAACCTTTAATAAATGTATTAGGTAAGCCAATAATTACTTGGTTATTGGATAATTTAAATTTAGAAAATATTATAAAAATAATTATTCCATATAATAAAGAATTACATAAATATAATTTTGAAGATTTATTAAAAAAAAGATATCCAAATTATAATTTTGAATTTGTATGTATGGAATCAAATACTGGTGGAGCAACTGAAACTGTTTTAATAACTCTTAATAAATTAGAACTGTTTGATAAACCTATTTTATTATTGGATGGAGATAATTTTTATAATGTTGATATAATAAATAAATGGGAAGGTAGTAATAAAATATTTGTTTTTAATGATAATTCAAAAGACCCTATTTACTCATATATTATAACTTCTGATAATACAGTATTAGATATAGTTGAAAAAGAAAAAGTTTCCAATTATGCATGTACTGGAGCTTATGGATTTAATTCTGTTGAATTGTTAAAAAAATATTGTGATTTTGTAGTTAAAAATAATATTCGTAATAAGAATGAATTTTATATTTCAACTACCATAAGCACAATGATTAAACAAGAACAAATACATTTTGATTACTGTATAATAGATAAAAAAGATTATATCTGTTTAGGAACTCCTTTACAATTAAGACTTTTTTGTAATAATTATCCTAAAGTTAATGCATTAACTCAAAAATTAATGATAAAACCGATGAGATATTGTTTTGATTTAGATAATACATTAGTAACATTTCCAAGTAAGCCAGGAGATTATACTACTGTAAGACCTATACATTCAAATATTAATTTTCTTAGATATTTAAAAAAATTTGGTCATACAATAATAATTTATACAGCCAGGAAAATGAATTCAAGTAACGGAAATATTGGAAAAGTTAATAAAGATATTGGTAAAATAACTTTTGATACATTAGATAAATTTAATATTCCTTATGATGAAATATATTTTGGTAAACCATATGCTGACTATTATATCGATGATTTAGCTGTAAATCCATATCTTTCTCTGGAAAAAGAATTAGGTTTTTATCAAAATAATATAGATCCAAGAGAATTTAATTTAGTTACAAAAACATCTGTTGATATTATAGAGAAAAAATCAGATAAATCACTTAATGGAGAAGTATATTATTATAATAATATTCATAAAAATGTTAAAGATTTATTTCCAATAATGTTTAATTATGATAATATTAATTATAAATGGTATAATTTAGAATATATTGAAGGTATACCTATATCTAAATTATATATATCTCAAGAATTAACTATAAATCAATTTGATAATATTATTAATTCTATTAAAAGATTACATGATATTAAAAATGAAAGTGATTTTGATATGAATAAATACAGTATAGGAATAGATATTTACGACAATTATACTAATAAAATGTCAAAAAGATATAAAAATTATGATTATAGTATATTTCAGTTTAGCAAAGAAATATTTGAAGACATTGTGTCAAAATTAGAAATTTACAAAAAAAATAATATTGCTAAAATATCAGTAATACATGGAGACCCAGTATTTACAAATATACTTATCAATAACTATGGAAAAATTAAATTTATTGATATGAGAGGTAAAATCGGAGATAAATTAACTATTATTGGTGATGAATTATATGATTGGTCGAAAATATATCAATCACTTATCGGGTATGATGAAATATTAGAAAATAAAACAATTTCGTCGGATTATAAAAAAAAGATTATTTCCCATTTTGAAAATAAAATTAATGAATTATATGGAAAAGAATATTTAGATTGGATTAAAATTATTACAAAATCATTATTATTTTCCTTAATACCTTTACATAATAATCAAAACTGTGTAAAATTTTTTAATCTAATTAATCAGTTTTAGTTTGTCATAATTACTATTCTAAAATCTTTTGAATTATATCATTTAATAAATTTTTTTTTTTATAATAATTTCTTAAAATATGAAAGTCAGTATAAGAATTAATATTTTCAAATATTGTTTGTTTATTTGATTCTATATTTAAAACTGCTAAAGCACTTTTTCCATTTAATCTATTAAAATTTATATCATTATCTTTTAATATGATAAGGTCATTAAAATTACATGTGTATTTATAAAGCAATAACTGATCTGAATACCAACCTTGACAATTTTTAGCTCCATTATATTCATTATTATAATTACTAATCAAAAAATTATTGATATCTTCTAATCCATTAATATTAAATATTTTTTTCCAAATAGTACTATTAGCTACATTGTAACACAATGCGAACATTTCTTTGTCAATATATCTTTCAGTATAAGTAATAAATTTAGTCTTATCATATGATTCAATACTTTTAATAAAATAGTCATATGATATTGGAATTATATCCATATCTGTTGTTAAAATATTTTTATTATCAAACAAACATGGATATAAAATACGTATTACTTGTGCTATATAACAAGTATTTATATTAGAAATTGGTTTAAATAAAATTATGTACTTTTCATAATCTTTTAATATACTTGGTATTTCATTTCCAATAAAAATTACATATAAATCAAGATTAAACTTTTTTTTCCAAACTTTATAAACATCAGGATACATATTATAATAATATTCATTATCATTACAAGCTGTTAATACTAAATCTATTTTCATTCTTACAATATAAATAATATAAATAAATTTTTATAATACTTCAAACTAAATGTATCTTTTTCAGTATTTGATTTATATTTCTCTTAAGTTAAAATATTTTTATTCTTTTATAAACTAATTTCAAAATAAAAATGAATGTGGTAATATTATCAACACAATATAATAGATACGGAGGTGCTGCAACATGTGCATATCTTACACATAAATACTTTCTTAATAACAATATTAATTCGATTGTAGTTTTTTTCGATAATACTATTTTAAATAAACCTGAAATTTATAATAATGAAAATTTACCTAATGTTTTTGGTGAAAAATTATTAAAGAAATATGATTTCGATACTAATTTTGAATGTTACGATTCATTGTTTCAAAACATAAATAAAATTATTGGTGATGATTTTATTATCCTTGGTTTTAATTATTTAGCTCCAGTAATAGGTAAATTATTATTTAAAAATAAAAAAGTTTATTATATGATTACAGGTACTTGTTATATCAATGACAATAATATAAGATGTGCTCAAGACTTAATTAATAATAATTTTAATGAAATCTATAATGATAATGAATATCGAGCTATTAAAATGTCAGATTATATAATTCCTAATTCTCATATTATGAGAAATTTGTTATTAAATATTTATAAAAAAAATATTAATGATATATATGATTTACATGAAATATATTCTATACAAAATGATGATTTTACATATAAAAATTATTCAGAAGATTTTATAAAAACTTATGATTTAATATATATATGTTCAAATTTTAATAGAAAAGTTAAAAATGCTAAATTAATTCAAGAGATTTTTAATCATCCTGAACTTTATAATTTTAATAAAATTGTTATTGGAAAAAATTCAAATCTTTTTTTTAATAATGATAAAAATATTACTGTAATAGATTTTTTAGAAGAAAATCAAGTACATAAATATTTAAAAAAATCAAAAATAATTTTAATACCTTCATATATTGAAAGTTATAGTATTACTGCTATTGAAGCATATAATAATAATTGTATACCATTAACATCTTTAAATGTTGGTTGTAATATTAATATTAATAAATATTATATTGTAGAAGATTATAATGTATCCTCTTGGATAACTAAGATTAATACTATTCTCAATAATTACATTTATCATAATAAAATATTTTATTTGGACTATAAAAAAGGTAATATAATTACAGATTTAATCTTAAATAATAAATACATTAATCATATTAATAAAAAAGATAATAAAGATAATTTGTTATTTATTACAATCGATTCACCTGGAGTTGGAGGAGCTGGAACTAATACTTATAATCTTTATAACGCTCTCAAAGATGTTTATAATATTTATGTAATATATGTTGTCTCTACAAAAAATAATATTACAGAAAATGAACCAAATGTTTTTTATATTTTAAATGATTGTAATCTATTTGAAAATATTCAAAAAATCAAGGACTCATTTTTCAATTTAAGTATTAAATTAAAATGTATTTTCTGTAAAAATTATAAAGTTTTAATATACTGTAAAAATGTATTTAAGAATACTAATATAATTTATTCTCCTTCTGGAATTAGATATGTTATTGGACTTGTAATAGATAATTTTATCAATAATTTGAAAATTGATAAAGTCACGAATATTAAATATAAAAAATCATATACTGTGGAAAAATTTATTGATAAAAATGATATTTATCTAGATTATTTGGCAATGATTTATAGTGATTTTATTATTCCAAATAGTAAATTAACATACAATCTAATTGGAAAAATTTATGATTTTATACCAAATTTATATCAACCAATATACACTACAAATATAATATTAGAAGAAAACAAGTATATGTCTAATATGTCTAATATGTTTAATATTTCTAATATTTCTAACAATTCTAATAGAGAATATGATATTATGTTTTGTTGTTACTCATGGAAAAGAAAATGTAAAAATATTGATTTAGTTTATAAGATAATAAATAATATTACAGATAAAAAAATAATTGTCATTGGTAACTCATTTGATGTAAACAAATTAAATAATATTGTAAATATATCAGATAGCGGTAGTACATCAGGTTTTTCACAAAATAATACAAATAATAAAATAATTTTAATAGAACATGTTAATAATGATGAGATACAAGAATACTATAAAAAAACAAAATTATTAGTTATCACATCACTTTATGATTCTAATCCAAACGTTCTTATTGAAGCTGTTAATAATGGATGTTCAATTGTTACTACTGACAATGTTGGTAATAGCGAAAACTTAAATCCAGAACAACTTGTAACTAATTATTTTAATATTGATGAATGGATTAGTAAAATTAATAATTCACTAGATTATAATTTCAAATCAAATTATAATGGATCTTCTGGTATAGAAATTAAGAATCAGTTAATCAATTTAATCAATAATATTCAGGAGAAAAAAAGTATTGTGGGTATATATAAAATTAATCCTAATTGGGATACAGACTCAGTAAATAAAATTTTTATATTTGATTATGTTTTATCTTTTAATAATGAATTTGTTAAAGATATTGTTTATTATGATATATATTTTTTACTAACATATAATTTAGGAATAAAAAATAGTTGTAATGATATTAATTATATAATTATTGACGAATCAATAGAATCTAATGAATGTTATTATGTATATAGGACACTACCTTATATTGAAAATTTTGTTAAAATCTGGAAAATTAAAACCAGAGATGATTTATTTTTCTTTAATCAATCACAAATATACTTTATTAGAGGAAATTACCATAAATTTTATAAAAGATTTCTTTCATCAGATAATATAAAAACTGTTTTGTTTTATCCAGCTACTTCCTTTAAACATGACCTTAAAACAGAGGAAATTTATCCCCATAAAAATATGTATGATCTAGTTTTTATACATGAAGATACTAGATATAAACAATTTTATAGTAATAATAAATGTATTATGTTTAATAAATTTGCTACAGAACATTTTATTAATTTAAATTTGGATAGATGTTATGATATTTGTTTTGTAGCAACTGAAAAACAACTCACTAAAAATCATACTCTCTTTTTAGATTTTCTTAAATATCTAGATAATATCTATTCTTCTTTTAAAATTATTTTTGTTGGAGATTTAAATAAAATAACAGGAATCAATAATTTTTCAAAAATCTTTAAATCAATTAAACTTGATCATAAATATAATCTTAGTAAAAGTGAATTGATAAAAATTTATAATATGTCTAGGATTAATATTGTTTTTTCTGGAAGAGATGCTTTTCCTCGTGTAATTACTGAATCTCTAGCATGTGGATGTTTTAATATAGGATTAGATACTCTTGTTGATGGTATAAATATATATGATGGATTTTTTGGTAAAATTATTGGTAGTCCTCAAGTAGAAATTAAAATTGTTAATGGAAATTCTTCATATGAGTCTAGTAATTTATTGTGGGAACAAATTATTCCTTGGATAACCAAAAAATATGATCACAACAAAATATCTATAGAATTTAAAAAAAAATATAATATTAATTCTTGTTTAGATTTAATCGATAAAACTAATATTTTTGATAATAAAAATTCTTATATTAATAATATGAATAATTTAGATGAGACAGATGATTTAGATAATTTAGATGATTTAGATAATTTAGATGATTTAGATAATTTAGATGATTTAGATAAATCTAATGAATCTAATGATTCAGAATACTTTAATAATATAAAAGTTCATCTAGTTACATTTGCAAATAAAGGTGTATTTATACAATCTCAAAATATATTAGACTTGACCTATACAAAAGCAGACATTTCTACTCATACAATGTATAGAGAAAAAGATATTATTAATACAAAATTCTATAATAAAAATATTAATATATTTTTAAAATATCCTACAATTGGTTTTGGTTTATTTATTTGGAAACCATATATAATTTTAAGAGAACTTAATAAAATTTCTTATGGAGAATACATATATTATCAAGATTCAAGTAGATATGATTTTGATGGTTTTTCCAAAAGTATTAGACCAATTATAAAATATATGGAATCAAATAAAATTATTTTATTACCAGGATTTCAGATTGAAACAAAAAATTCTGAACTAATACAACCATCATGTTTAGAAGCTATGGGGTATCAAAATAATTTGGAATTTTTAAATAGCAGACATTATCATACATCTCCAATGTTTATTAAAAAAACTCCAAAAACACTTAGATTTATAAAGGAATGGCTAAAATATTGTATGATACCAAAGTGTCTAGTTAAAAATAAACCATATCATCAATGTGATCAAGCAGTATTAAACATACTACTACATAAATACAATTTTAAAGGAGTTTTTGAACCTATAAGTAAGCTTGAATCTAAAAGTTACAATAAATTTATAAATATTTTTCATAGTGAAAAAAATATTACATTAACTTAAAATATATATAAATACTATTATAATTAACAATAAACATTATGAAAATAGATATTGTTCTAGTTACTACAAATGAAAATCCACTATATTATACTTTTTATCCATATGTAAAAAAATTTTGGGAAAAACTTTTAAATGTTAAATGTGTTTTAATATATGTTGGTAAAGAATTACCTGAAACACTTGTTGAATTTAAAGATGACATAATTATATTTGATCCAATTATTAATATTAATACTGCTTTTATCGCACAAAATATTAGATTATTATATCCATGTATATTAACAAATTGTTCTAATGGAATTTTAATTTCTGATATTGATATGGTACCATTAAACAAAAAGTATTTTCTTGAAAAAATTAATAATTTACCTGATGATTCTTTTATTAATTACACATGGGAACCCACTAATATAAGTATTAAACAATACTATATGTGTTATAATGTTGCTAATTTTAAAGTTTGGAGAGAAATATTTAATGTTAGCTCAATTGATGATATTAATCAAACTTTAATGTTTTGGTATAGTAAAATTGATTATCATTTTGATGAAAAATATAGATCCAAATGTAAAGGTTTTTTTAATGATCAATTAATGTTATATAAATATGTTAATTACTGGAATAATTTAGTACTTGATAAAAATTTATCTTGTAATGAAAATAATATTACTCAAGCTTTAAATAATATATATATATTTAACAAAGATATAGCTATTAAATGCAATAGATTATTCTTGTTACCTCTAGATAATAAAAGATATGTTATACATAATTCTTTTAATAAAAGTATATTAAATGAAGATTTAAAAAATATATATAATTTTGATGATTTTCACATCCCAAAAAATTTTAATAAAATATTGTTAAATTCTATTCTAGATAAAATTCAATAGTTTATTGGAAGAATATTTTTCTCGTAATAAAAAACTATATTTTTTATTTTAAAACTATTTCTATCTACATTACATGTACTATTATTAAATTCTATATAGTATATATTCTTTTTATATTCTATTAACTTACTATCATAATATCCTCTGTCAAGATATTTGTATATTAAATTTTCCCCTTTATTAATATTTTTAATTAAATTTACACTATTAAAAGTATATTCTGGTAAAATTCTTAAATCATCTATATTTATAATAAGACTCATTATGAAATCAATTAGTATGGTATATTTTTTTTTATAAATCAATGTAATTATTGATTCATCAATATTTATTACTATTTTCTTATTATTTTTAATTATTTCAAAAATATTATTTTGTGTATTTTTGATTATAATGTCACTATTATTCATCAAATTTATATAATTATCATACAACAAATTATAATTTTCCACATATCCACTTATTACATTAACATAATATCCTTCTTCAAGTAAAAAATATACTAACTCATTTGTTAATTGATTATTATTTATATTTATTTGTATTTTAATATTTTTTAAAATTATCTTATGTCTTATCATATGTTTATAATAAGTATCTTTATGACCAATCCAATTATGTTGTAAATTATTTTCTCTGATATGTGTTTCATTAATTGTTTGACCTTCAATTGCTATATTTTTTTGCTGATAATATTTAAGTTTTTTAAAAATATTACACATTGTTCTCATACATTCATAAGAACCTGCAAAAAACTTATCATTTGTAATCAATTTAGAGTGAGTAGCATATTTGTCTTGAATTAAGTTAACCGTATCATCTGATAGTACAAAATTATTAATATAAATATGATCTTCCCATATAAAATCTAATCTAGCTCTAATTACTAAATCATAATTTATATTATTATCAAGTGAATAATCTTCTACTAATTCAAAACATTTTAAAATTTTCCAATACATTGAACAACAATTAAAACCATAATTTTTCTTAGTGTCATCATCGAATAAATCTACATCAATACCACTTTCTTCAAGTATAATTTTTTCCCATTCCAAATTATATTCTGTAATTTCATATTTAACTGGTTTTAATATATTGATTATTTTATAAATATCTGAATTGTCTTTTCTCCACTTAAAATTATAATTAATACTATTAGTTTTTTCATCATTATTATCATTAAATGTCCACATATGTAAATAAATATCAGCACCAGGTAAATTATTTAAAAAATACTTTGTTATAGAAGGAATACATCTATCAAAACTTCTAATTGCTCCTGAAAAACATATTGCTATTTTATTTTTTTTATTTGTTAACTGCATAATTTTATTAACAGTATTTACATAAGTCAATCTATTTTTTATTAAATTATGTGTACCATGTCTATCTAATTTGTTTATTATTGTATTCCAGTCAATACAATTATCTTTAACTTGAACACTTGGTATTATATAATGATTTATTTTACTTATTAAACTCATATCTACAAATTTTTCAAATGTTACTACTAAACAACCAGCCATACTAACATCTACTAATTCTGTTCCAATTTGAGAGGGATTTGTACAAATGTATATATCAGCTCTTCTATAATATCTATACAAGTCTGAATAATCCATATTGTTTTGTTTTAATTGAATATCATTAATACTATCTATTTTGTATATAGATTTTTCTCCAATATGTAATATTTCTACAGGCTTTTTTCTATAAATACCTGTTATTATCTTATTTGATTTATTTTTTAAATTTAACAAACTCATTAAAACAAACTCAGTCAAATTTTTATTAGGTAAAAAACCACTTGCTTCTTTATAATTATTATTTAAATTATGATCCACTAATATTGTTAGCTTTGACAAATCTTTTTCTGGATATAAGAAATCTGAATCAGCCATCCAACTTATTCTGCTACAATTATTTTTTATTTTTCCTAAAAAAAATAAATTAATATCTTCTCTTCCAGTAATTTTACTTGTTTCACTTATAACTATAATCTTATTTGTAATTTTTTTTCTTAAACATTCAAATGTCTCCTTATCTAATAAGTCTATACCTCTATACACGGTAATTATACAGTTATCATAAAAACAATCTCTTTTTGACATAAAATTTGTTGATGATATTGTTTTGTCGTTTAAAGGTAATTCGTCACAATCTATTTCTATTTTAGGATTATGTTTAATCAAATACTTTTTTAAAAAATATGCATATTTTGCTGATAATAAATTTATCAATTCAAAGTTATTATTATTGACTAATTCACTTTGATATGTTAAAATTAAAAATTTCATTTTAATTTATAATAAAATTAGATTTTATAAAAAAAATATATTTATAACTTAATTACTTAAAATTTAATCTAATGGAAAATTATAATTCTTTAGAAATATATGTTATTAATTTGGAAAAAAGAAAAGACAGATTAAATAAATTTACAAATATTTTTTCAAAATTAATTATTAATAGAATTGAAGCTATAGAAGATTTAAATGGTCATATTGGATGCTTTAAATCTCATCAAAAATGTATATCCATAGCTAAAGAGAAAAAACTCCCATATATCATTGTTATGGAAGATGATTGTGAACCAATTTTTGGACAAGATATATTTATTGAACAAGTTAACAATATTCTAGTGTCAATAAACAATTTAAATAATTGGAATATATTTATTGGATGTGGTAATAAAATTAGAAAAAAAAATATTGTTGGGCAAATAAATATTACAAATAATATTGATTATTGTAATAATATTAAATTATATTGGACAAATTTTTGTAAAAGTTTTCATTTTGTAATTTATTCAAATAAAATATATGATTTTTTTTTAAATTTAGACCCATATACTTCTTTACCTATAGATAGAGTATGGCATGGTAATTTTAATGCTATCATATCTATTCCTTTTATAACTACACAATCTGATGATTACAGTGATATTGAAAAAAAAAATGTTTCTTATAATAAAAGTTTTATATCATATCAGAACAAATTAATAAAAGAACTTGGTTCAAATAATTAGTTTTATTTGTTTAATAATGTATCAATATTAGTTTTAACTAATAGATTTTTTTCTTCAATAGTCTTTTTAACTAATTCTGTATATTGGTGTTCAGATACTTCAACAATATTATCTATAATTTCTGTGATTGATTCATTGTATATTAAAGGTGAATTTAAATTGTATATTTGACTTGTCTCTTTATCTAGAATTAATGGTGTGTTAAAATTTAGTGCAAAAGGAATTATTCCTGTCAATCTATCCTTTAGATACCACGAATTTTTTGATGTAAATGGACACAAATAATTTATGTTTTTTATCTGTTTTATAATATCATTGGTTTTTGCTTTTATTACTATATCTATTTTTTCTGGAAACTCATTTTTTATTCTAGTAATTTTATCAGGAATAAATTTTATATGTCTTGCAAAAATCCTAATTTTAAACCTTAATTTTGAATGGGATTTAACTAATTTTACTATGTCATCTATATTTCTATTATCATCTTTAAATCTTCCGATTATTCCTATAGTTACACAATCAGAATTATAATTTTTATTTTCCTCTCGGTATAAACAATTTAAAGGTAAAATATATTTATTTTGTATTGAATTATTTAATGGTGTTAATATGATACAATGAAAATTTATTTTGCTTGTTAATATAATCTTATTAAATTGTTCAACATCTTCTTTTAAATGACATACTGCATATATTTTACTATTTGTATTAATTATATTTTTACTAGTAAAATCTGTATAAAACCATATCAATTTGTTTATTAAACATTCACTAAATGTCCCAATAATAATTATATCAAAATCATATAATCTTTCAAAAAAATTATCTGTACCAACTAATTCAAAATTAATTATAGTTTTAAAATAGTTAATATAATCTGATTTATCTTTATTATTAAAAACAGTGATTTGATGTTGATTATATATTTCTAAAAAAGTACCTAAAATTTCAGTATGATAATCATTTTCTTCATAATATGCAATCTTCATTTTGATTATTTATCTAAATATATAAGTTTATTATTATATTTTTTTATATGAGAAAAATTATCTTAAAATATGAAATTTTTAATTATAAGTGATTTAGTAGACATAAAAAATAAAAAAATATCCCATTATAGTTTAGATAAAGGCTTAAATTTAGGTATAGGTTTAAATAATAATGGTCATTCTGTAGATTATATTGTTTCTTGTGAATCTTATATTGAAAATAATATTAATTTTATTAATTATGAGATTATAAAAAAAGAAGAAATTGATTTATATGATTATGTTATAATTGTAAGAGAAGCTATTATTCAAGAGATATTGGAAAAATTTGTTGAACTTAAAAAAATTTTTTTTTCTGAAAAAAGAAACACTAAAATTATTATAAAATCAGATAGTCCTAGTTGGATTGTTAATAAAGAATTCAGAAAATATGTTAGTTCTGAATTAAAAATTAATGCTTCAACTAATTCAATTACAAAATGGGTAAACAATAATATTGATATAATATGTGTACAAAATTCTGAAATGTATAAGGTAGCTAATCAACAAGGAATATATAAAAATAAATTACTGATTACAAATATGGCTGTCCCTAATGAACAAATAGATTATGATAATATTGAAAATCCATATTTAACTGATTATTCATATTGTAAAAATAAAAATTCTTTAACACCTGGTACATCTCTATTTCCATTATTTTATGAAAATAATCCTGATAAAATTAATGAATTAACTCTTGTTAAAAGGAAAAAAATTATTTACATAGGAAGAATTAAAACAGATTCTGGTAAAATAATATATCAAATTAAAGAAATAATTGAAAAACTTGGAGACATGTATGAACTCCATATTTTTCCAGGTTCTTTTGTAATATATAATAATGATAGTAATACCATAGAATCATATTCTTCAAATAATTCTAATCATCTAGTTATATTAAGAGACCAAATATTTCCTGAAAATAAAAATGTTTTCATACATTCTCCATTTAATCATGCAGATATACATAAATATCTATGGCATGCAGATATTGGAATTGATTTTTCTTCAACAAGACCATTAGACGTAAAAACTACTGCAGGTAATGCAAAGTTACTTGAATATTGTTATCTAGGATTACCAGTTGTTTCAGAATCTAATGTTAACAATGCATTTTTAGTTGCTAATGCTAAAAATGGTATATTAATTGATGGAATAGGAAGTACTGATGACTATGTTAATAGTATTAAAAATCTTGAAAAAATTTCTATTGATAGAAAACAAGCTAGTAAAATTACAATTCAAAACGAAAATTGGGATGTAAGAGCAAAATACTTTGTAGAAGATTTAGAACAAATGTTTAGAAATAATGAAAAATAAATGTTAAAAGGTATAAAAAAATAATAATATTTTTAAAAATATGATTAACGTATTATTTGTTGAAAATGATAAACTTAATGATAATCCTATGTCAACATGTTATCCTATAAAATGTGCTAAAATCAAGCAAATTGATTGTCAAGAGATTAAAGTAACATATTATAATATTACTGATGAAATAAATTTTCCAATTGAAAAATTCGATATTGTATTATTTGGTTGTAGATCTATCTACTTGTATAAAGTTTATAAATCCAGTCAAAGACAACCCTTAATTAATAATTTTAATAAACTTTTAGTTATCAAAAATAAATTCATGATACTTCAAGATATGCATCCAAAAACTTATGGGTCTATTGATGAGTTATCTAATTTATTAAATACAAATAATATTAATATTATTTTTACATTTTGGGAAAATACTGAAGCAAGAGCAATTAGAACAAGAACTCCTAATTGTAAACATTATCATCTTCCACATCATATTGATACTGATATATTTAAAATTCATGATGAATCTAGTGTATCAAATAAATCAATTGATATCTTATTATTTGGCTCTGTACATCCTAAACATTACCCTTTTAGAAAAAGACTATTTGATTTAATATTAAATTCAAAGGAAGAGTTTAAAAATGTCTATCATATACCATATGATTCTAGTGTTTTTAATCCTGAACATTGTGAAATTGGTTTATCTAAATTACTAAATAAAACCAAGATATGTGTTGCGACTAAAAGTAGATACGATTACTTAGTTGGTAAATATTTTGAAATATCTTCATCAGGATGTCTTGTTTCTGGAGATATTCCTACAGATGGAATAAATTTATTAAAAAATGATATACTTGAACTAAATTCAAATATGTCAGACAATGATATTAAAGGAAAACTTTTATATTGTATTAATAATTATTCTCAATACAATGATAAAATAATTAATCTTAAAAATACAGTTGACTCAACTTATAATTTAAATAAATATATTGAAAAACTTATTCAAATAATAAAAACTTGTTTATAATAATATTTTTTTTTATTGATAAATATTATAGATTTTATGACATTTTCTCTTATTATTGATTATGATAAAAATTACACAAGATTCGGACATTTCTATAAAATGTTAGACGAATTTGTTAGTACGACTGGTTCATATTATGTAAATATAAGTGCTTTAGAAGAAAACAAAGAAAACCTTGAAGAATATTATTTAAATAATTTCCAAGGTATTCCCCAATATATTATAAGTTTTTGTGGAATTGGTAGTTTTACAAGTATTTACAAGTATATTAATAAGTATTCTAAACTTGTGATAATAATTGATGATATTCATCATGGAAAAAGTGTAAGAAATCCAAGAATCCCAGTTATTAATAATTCACATATAGTTTTCTGTACATATGCATATCAATTTACCAGATGGGGTTTACCAAAAATTAATAATTTATATTGGATGCCTCATTCAGGCGCATGGACAATACCATTTAACACTGAACCTATCAATAAAATATTAATAAGTGGAAGAACATCAGTAGATTATCCTGATAGAAATTTTGCAATCGATATTGCAAAAAAACATCCTGATTTATTAGAAATCCTTAAGGTAAATGTACCATATCATTTAGATGAAAATATATTAAATCAACCAAATGATATGATTTATGGAGAAAAGTTTTATAAGTATTTAAATAATTATATTTGTTGTTTTGTTGATACTGCAAGAGAGTATATTTTATGTAAAGTATTTGAAATCTGCGCATCAGGTTCATTATTATTATGTATGAATCCTGAACTTTTAAATGAGTTTGAACAATTGGGATTTATAGATGGACATAATTATATTTCTTGTACTAGAGATAATTTCTTATTAAAAGTAAATTGGATATTAGAAAAATCTAATTTAGACAAAGTAAATTTAATAAGAACTAATGGTTATAAATTAGTTACAAAAAATCATATGTACACAAACAGACTAAATAATTTACTGGATATATTAGGTTATTCTAAAAAACTAAAAGATAATAATTACATAAAATATACAAATAATAAGTATAGTATTGAATATTTTGATTATAAAAATGATTAAAAATTATAAAAATAATATATATGTACATTAATGAATATAATAATAACAAATTACACTGTTAATACTACAAATGAAACTATAAATAGTTATTCAACAAAGATTTCAAAAGGTGATAATAAGAATTTATTATATACTCTACCATATGTTCCTTTTACCAATTATGGATGGATTACATTAAGATATGAGACAATGAAATTAATGAAAGAAACAGACATAATTTGTAAAATTAAAAAAGCACTTGGTATAAATCAAGAAACAAAAACTGATATAAAAAATATATTATTTTTTAGAGCAAACACATTTATTTCACAAAATTATCAACAAATAAAAGAATTAAAAGACATAAAAAAAATATTATATGTAGATGACTTACATAGAAGTTTAGAAATCAGGGAATTAAAACATTTAGATGCTAATATAATTGATTCTTTTGATTTAGTAATATCAACATATGCATATTATTTTAACAATTATTTTCCTTTAGTTCCGAAAGAAAAAATATATTGGTTTCCACATTCATTTAATGAACAATTAAAAGTAGAATATAACCAAAATCCAATTAATAAAATATTATTATGTGGAAGCATAAGTGATGCATATCCAATGAGACAAAAAATGTTATCACTAACCAGTAAATATCCAATTGATGTATTAGAACATCCAAAATACTCCAAGGCAAAATTACATGATATTATTGGTAAAAAATTTATTCAAAAATTAAATGAGTATAAATATGTCTTTACATGTTGTCTTAATGAAAAAATACCTTATTTAGTACAGAAATTCTTTGAAATACCTGGTTCAGGAGCTCTATTAATAGGATATGATAGATGGGTTAAAGAACCTATGACAGAGTTAGGATTTATTGATATGGAAAACTATATAAGTGTAAATGAAGAAAATTTAGAAGAAAAACTAAATTATATTTTGGACGAAAAAAATAATGAACTAATTGAAAAAATTAGATTGAATGGATATAATTTTATTCATTCAAACCATACACACCAACACAGAGTTGATGAGTTTGTAAAATATATTTAGAAAAATATATCATATTTTTTATTAACACAAACAATATTACAATATTTATAATGATCATCAAAATTATCAATATTTTTTGTTCCTTTATTTGTTAAATAAGAGAATTTATGAAATCCAAATTTTTCTAAATATTTTACTATATCAATTAATTTGGTTTCATTATCTTTACACCGTTACATAAAACTTGATAATTCTTGATAGTATCAAAAATTAAAGTTTTATTCATGACATAGGTTTTTAAACCTAGTTACATCTGAAATTTATTCAGAAGGGGGTAACTCCCATTCAAAGTTATTTCTTAACAATATATTTCTTGCAGCATTTATAT
>JACCDO010868716.1_pt1 | contig 69496 bp, 62 predicted proteins | sample 7446101 | NCBI WGS metagenome assembly JACCDO01 (sample SAMN15323440, study PRJNA562643) | freshwater metagenome | isolation source: river surface water | place: USA:Blue River Watershed | collected 2017-08-16 | reverse complement strand
ATGGCGTATGCATACCTCCCTCTTTTACCGATTTGAAAATATTGCTGTATACTTCTATTACACTTGTTCCCTTCACCCATAAACACATACTATATATTACAAACAAACATACACTCATCTTTATACTCCCTTCCCATTCCACTCCATAATACTTATAAATTATATACAACGGGATACTCTTTGTCAGACACATTGATAGTATATACAATAGATACATAGGCGCGTCTACTAATACCAAATACACTGACATTAGCACATTTTCCAATAATCCTACCATCAACGCAAACACAGGATTATATACCTTTCGGGGATACAACACATATAACAAAAACCACACAATTATCCAATATGAAAACACATCATAAATTGCGATATTCTCCATCTTATATATTTCACACACCTTTTTTATTCACAATTGTACTTACTTTACTTTACTTTATTCGGTTTGGAGGTATTTTTTATTTATTTCGAAGTAATTTGAGTTAATTTGGAGGTAAATACATTATAATATACTAATTATATGAGTGGGTTTATTTTAGAAAAAAAAGATAGTAGTTCAGGTTCGCATTCTACTTCAAAATACTACATCAAATGTGATGATTCTGTAAGTGAACGTTTACGTATTGTAGAAATGTTAAAAGGTCAACGAACATCAGAGAATCAAGTATTACTTGCATATATAGAATCCCATTTGGAAAAAGTAAATAAAGTTATAAAAATGTCTCGTGAAAATGGCACGATTCGGACTGAATATGAAATATCGAAAAGATTACATGAAGCAGGCTGTCCCGGATTTATTCAATTTATATGTATATTTGAATGTTATGACACAAATAATCCAAATAAAATATGTCAAGGTTTACCCGAATCCAATAATAAAAAAGAAGTTATTGTAATGAATTATTTTCCTGAGGGGTCAATAAAAAATCATAAATGGTCTGCTAAAAATTTTAATACGCTAAAATGTATAATTATGCAGGTTATTGTGTCTGCAGTGGTTGCATATAATACAATTGGGTTTATACATAATGATTTTCATTTGGATAATATAATGGTTAAAAGAACATCTCGAACTGAGATACTATATAACATAAATGGTGAGACTATTACTATTCCTACCAATAATTATACATGTGTTATTATGGATTTTGAAGGATGCTTATTTACAAATGATAAAAAGAATACGCGTATGTTTTGGTCATCAATTCAAAATGTTATACATAGATTAACTATTGAACTTAAAAATCAAAAAGGAGACAGAATTGAACTGACAAATTGTGACACAATACTACAAATGGTTATAGAAAATAAAAAAATAAATGCAGTTCATACAAATGCTCTTTTATTTTTAGATTTGATAAATACATCAGATATCATTACTACACCACTAATAACAAATATGGTATATGACCCAAATAAGTTCTAATGGATATCGGTTCATCTGCTTATAAGCAGATGAGTCGTCATCCATCTCTCTTTGACTCTGATTTTGCATCTGCAAAATCAGAGGAACGGCCGACCCTTTTAGGGTCGGACCGTCAAAGACTAATGGATATCGGTTCATCTATTTTATAGACAATCATATAGTGATTATTATTCATTTTTTATACTTTATTTATATAGAGCATAATATATACAACATAATATGTTTAAACAATCTCTCATATTTTCGCCATACACTAATATACCAATTTCTAAACTAAAAACTATTAAAAACATTTCTTGTAAATCTTTACTTTCATATAAAATAAATCATGCACACTATTCTACAAAAATTAATAAATAATTATATTCATTGTATAATCTATATCGGTCCGGTGATAAAATCACCGGACCTTTCGATGATAGTGCTAACGCACATATCATCTCATAGATAATCATTTACCAATACAGATTGCTTATAAGCAATCCGACCGATAAAGGATAATAACAAAAGTTTAGCATACTTTATTATTTTTTTGTATACATTATATATATTCGTTAAAATGAAACGCCCCCATAAGCAAGCTGACGGTCTTTATCACATTAAAGGTCATACCTACGAAAAAGTAAATGGTTCCAGAAGGCAAGTATGGCACGGAACCGCTTTTAAAACTGAAGGTGGCCTTGAAAAGAGCGCTCTTATTTTGAACAAGCATAATCGCATCGTTTCCAGAAAAAAGCACTTCTCCGAAAAGAAGATGAAGAGACTACAAAAGCACGGCTTCTTTACCAGAAAGGGTCAATTTGGCTCATTCAAGAAGGAGAAGAAGGAGAAGAAATAAATATCAAATTCAACACATAGCAAAATTTTGACACATAGATATATGTTTATGAATAAACATACATATTTTTACATAATAATATAAACAATTCATAATATTCATCATTATCCTTTATCCATTTTTACAAATACATATAATGTTTTACAGAACATATCCATTCTTACGCAAATCTAAAATAAAGTATTCATATCGTAGATTTATAAACATACCATATCACCCTCCAAATAATCCACGCGGAAATGGACCCGAAATATGGCAAATATGTATTACTATATTTATTGGCGGAACACTCATCGATGTAGTATCAGCCAGCTGTGTAGACAATGGAAATATTCTCAAAAAAATAACTTCAAAAAATTGAATTATTTTTTTCAATATAAAGACTTAGCATTATTTCATTTATATTAAAAACGATACTTTATCCATAAACAACCTACTCTCGGTTTACTACACGTAATCATTACGATACTTTACTTAGAAAATACAAAATGCCTAAGAATACTACTGGTGGTAAACGCGCTAAATCCATGGCTCGCAAGCGCCAGGGTGGAGGTGAAGGTGGCCGTCTCCGACTCCCCGAATCCGAGTTTGAAAGAGTAGCTGTTGTATCTAAAATGCTCGGTAACGGCATGTTCCGTGCAAAAATAGATAGTGGTGAAGAATTACTCGGACATATTCGCGGTAAATATACCGGAAGGTCTAAACGTGACAATTTCGTTTCATGTGGTTCAATCATCTTAGTTGGACTTCGTGATTGGGAAGCTGAATTGAAAAATTGTGACTTATTGGAAGTATACGCAGACACTGAAATGTCTACGTTAGCGGGTATTATCGATTTGTCATTTGCAAATGGAAGTGCGGGTATGGCTACTCGTGCGGATGATGTTGTATTCGTTACATCTACAGTTGATGCTGAAGATGAGGATGAAGTTGAAACATCAACGAATGGCAAGGAATTGTCTGTTATGGTAAATAATGTGAAAATCAGTGTGGACGACATTTAGGCGTTCCATTTGGATGAAACATAATGGTATGTGAATACTGTATCTAATATAAATCCGGTTCCACCGAATGCCATTAATGCATATTCAATCATACTTTTATTTTCCATATAATAAAAATAAATGAAAAGGATAGCAAAGCATGGTATAGCAAATATATCTGCTATATGCGTGAATTGTTGCCAAAAATTCATTTTATAAAGATTAGGGGGTGTATACTCTCTATCTCTTTTTTATTTTTTCATCAATATATATTATCAATGCGGCAATGTTGTTGCCAGATTGATTTACACAAACTCGTTTAGGTATCTATCTAATAAATACACTAAATATTTATACCGACTATGTCATTAGAAAATGCAAATAATGAAGGATACACAATGGTTGCGATATATACTGTTATCTCACTCGGAATATTAGGTGTATTATACTACATACTATATTACAACAAATCCAACAAAAAACATCATACTGTTGTTGAAACCGGAGACCACAATTCATTTGGTGATGCCGAAATCATTTGCGAAAATGGTAATTGCACGGAATATGTATAAGTTTTTCTGATATTCATTCTTAATTTCACTTCTACACGGGGGTAGGAGTTGGTCCGAGATAGATTATAAAATTGAAATCATTTTGGTAATATATCAAAATGGCATATTACTAATTGTTGAATATGTCATCTTCTACCGTTATCAGACTTCGTATAAAATATTACGGAAACAAGCTTAATACATTTGTTTTGATTGATAAAATCAAGGATATGTATAAGATTTCTCCGATGAAGATACTGAATGTCAGATATAGAGATATTGACCCATTCGACCACTTTTACGACACTAAATATAAAACAATATATCCGCCGAGGGATTACACTGTATTTAATCCCGAAGATTTATTACGTGTGCCACAAATGCAATACTACTTCATTGACTATATACCTGAACAGTCCGATGAGATAGTTGAGTTTGATTTATTCAAAACGGCAAATCTTCCGGAAGACAAGTTATTTGAAAATGTTGAAATTACAATTGATGAAAGACTATGCGTAATTATGCGCCATGTGTTAAATGATGACTTGTTATTACATAGTGATTATTCTACCACATTATACAGTAAACAATATTTCAACTCTACTAATAATTATGTCGACCATTTCCCATTTTACGATAAAACATGCCAAGATATACGTCGTGATATGTATTATGAATTTGTGAATGAACTATAATCTATATCATATCGGCATAAACTACAATCTATACAGGGGATATATATTTATTTTTTATTTGTGTCTGTCTATATAAATTTATATATAGGTGTAATAATAGGTATGATATAAAAATAACATAAACAAAATATGGTATTTATTGTAAAAAAACAAATATGCCTATAAAATTTATAGAAATTACAGTTAGTCCAAGTTCAGAAAAAAGCGTATGGAGTAATGTATTATCAAGTATAACAACATATATAAATAATGAAACAAGTGTGAGTATTTCTGATAATATTATATTGACGGAGGATAATGAAGTTACTAATATAGGTAATTTGACTGAACTTCCAAAGCCAGTGAATATTGGTCAGCATGATATATATAAATATACAATGATGAATGGTGGTATACATTTGAGATTAATAAATAATTATATGCGTAAAAGTCCTGATATTCGTATTTCAAATTTAATCAATTTGGGTATTACATCTTTTTATACAAATGGTTATTATATCAAAAATGTGCAATATTCAGATATATATGTCCCAGATACAAAGGATGAAACAATCGATTCTATTTTTGAATTTATGCATATAAAATCATCATTATCATCTCCTCAATATATATGTGTCTATGATGACAAATATTTGAATCGTAAACAAGTGCATGATATAATATTACTTCATTTTCATTATAGAAACAATAATGATTTATCACTCATATTTGAAAATGCGGTTTGATAAAATATATCATATACAACAACATTTTGACATGTAATTTACTATATATATAGTGAATTACAATTATCTATTGTACCATTGCCGACCAGACTTCTACACCTATGTAGCAGTTGGATTGACAAACAATAACCGTATTTTAGTGCATAATTTCGTTTCTGAATCAAACAAATATATACGAAATCGGTGTTTCTCATAATTCTCCCATTTTTCTATCACGGAAATACGCGATAAAATGCCTACATCTTCCAAGAATACAACATATGAATACATGCCATCCGTGCGTGCAACTCGGTCAAAAACGATGCCTATATGTTCATTGTCAATGATTTCGGGTGTGTTGGTGCATTTGTATAGTATTTCGCAATCAGTTTGCACTTTACGTATGGAGCGCATGGATACATTAATATAATCGATTTGCGATAACCAATGTGTCAAAAACTCGGTAGATATTGGAGATAGACATTGTATAAGTCCAAATTCGCGCATAAATATCATTTGGTTTAAAAGGTCAACTAATCGACGTATTGGGCTGGTAATATGTGTATAACACTTAACATCCATTATTTCGTGGGCTAATTCATCCGATGTATTATCATGTGTCGCAACAACATATTGTCCAGTGGTATTATTCCAGTTTTGTATACACATACGCGCACCATCACTGATTTCTTCTGGTATATCTTTGTGTATAGTAGTTTTATCAATAAACTTCATTGTTCTAAATATTCCACATCCATTAGCTAACAACTTACTTCCACATATACGATTCATTTGAACCATCCAAAATGACACAACATCATGTGATGTATTTATGTGTCGTTCAATTGACCGGGTTAATGCTGCTAATTCGCAATAACAAGGGTTACACAATAATTCGAGGGAATCGTATGTAAAATTACGATTTATAATGACACACTCATTACGGAATCTAACGGTGTCAAACAGAATTTGACTATTAGTATTATCAATTTCTACAGTCATTGCTAATACAAAACGTTTTTCATTTTGAACCAAACTACATAATGAATCGGACAATACAGTTGGTAACATTGGACGTTTTCGATCAGGTAAATAAATAGTTGATACACGTTTGCTAAAGGATTTCCATAAATTCAATGTGTCTAACCAAAAATATACATTTGCAATATAAATGGTTATTTCTGTATTATTTGTGTCAGAATTATGGAAAATAGAGAATGCATCATCAAAATCCAAAGACCCGACAGGGTCAATTGAAAAAATATATGGTTGAGTTGTCAAATCCGAATATGTATGTATTTTATAATCAGGATTAGATTGAATCAACTGTATGTATTCATCACTTGACCGTCGGTTTAATTCCGAACGAGTAGTATTTGTAAATTCCGTTAAAGAAATATGTAAACTTCGACAATGTATTTGATATTCATAAAATGCATATAAACTGCCTACATCACCTATAACTTCAACCAATTGTGCACATGGATGTTTTCCGGGCCATTTATCAAATTGTATGACTACATATTTATTCTCAATTCGTTTAGAAAATCCTAACTTCACTTCATATGGAACTAAAAAAGCCGGCAAATATTTATCATCCGGAATACATTTATACAACAATCGTTTCTTATTCTCACTTCGACCATACGTTTTATTATCACTCAACATCAATATTCCAGCAATATGTTGATGTTGACGAATAGGAGAATAAATCACCTCACCACTCTCTAATGAAAATATATCACGGGTAAACACTTTCTGTTGAATTGGATTCACTTTACATAAACTTGGACAATCCATTGACACAAATGTATCCATATCTACAAATCGCCAACTTGTATACTCCCGGTCAGCAATAATAATCTTAGCTTGTGTTTGACACATAATGACTGTCTCGGTTAATATCCAAATTCTCCTAAATAATCCAAATAATCGTTATTCACCATTATAACCTTGTTTATATACCTTTTTACTAATAAATATTTCATATTTACAGGCAGTTAGAGAGTTTCGCATATATTTATGGCAATGGGTCGCCTACATATAGCCAGTATCAAAACAATATAAAGCAGTGGATGTGTAAATATACATATGTTGAAATAGATGCCGCAGCCTAAATATTACAAAAATCGTTCTTCTACATCTGTGGCTCGTTCATCTACATTTGTGTCAAAGAAGTCTGGTGTATCTGTATCAAAAGGAAATATATGTGCTAAATATTTGGTGATTGTTGAATCTCCTTCTAAATGTTCTAAGATTGAGGAATATTTGGGGTCAGAATATCAATGTATTGCATCGAGAGGTCATTTTCGAACAATTGAAGGTTTAACATCCATTAATACGAAAGACAAATACCAAATTACATTTTCAATTGACCCCGATAAATCCGAATATGTCAAAACAATGAAAGAGATTGTGTCAAAATATTCTCCTGAAAATATCTATTTGGCAACCGACGATGACCGCGAAGGTGAAGCCATCTCATGGCATATATGTGATGTTTGCGAACTGGACCCCAACACAACACATCGTATATTATTTCACGAAATAACCCGTCCTGCGATTTTAGCCGCAATTTCTACCCCGACAACAATAAATATGTCGGTAGTGAATGCACAAAAAGCCCGTCAGGTATTAGATATGTTGGTTGGATATAAAATATCACCTATGCTTTGGAGACACATATACAATGATAAAACACATGGATTATCTGCGGGTCGATGTCAAACTCCTGCTCTGCGATTGGTATATGATAATGAGCTTGAACAATCGGGAAATTCAATTGAATTACAATATAAAGTTCGGGCAAAGTTTACCCAGAAGAATTTAGTATGTGAATTAAACCATATATTTGAAAATCCAGTAGACACAGAAGAATTCCTAAATCAATCTCTTCATTTTTCACATACTTTATCTATTGGTGCTGTGTCCGAATCGGTGCGAAGTCCACCTAAACCATTTTCGACATCGAGATTATTGCAGATGTCATCTGTTTCACCGAAACATACAATGGAATTGGCACAACAGTTGTATCAGATGGGATTGATTACATATATGCGCACAGATGCAAAGACATATTCCCCCGAATTTTTGGAATTGGCTAAAGATTACATTTTATCGGAATTCCAAAATGAGAAATATTTAGGCGATTTCTTAAAAATAGTGAATGAGGATAGTTCAAATCCCCATGAAGCTATACGATGCACCAATATTCGAATGACACATATTGTGGATACTAACCGACCATTATGCACATTATATCAATTAATATGGCGAAATACAGTGGAAAGTTGTATGTCTGCTGCCAAATATGAAATTACAAAATATTATGTGTCAGCTCCCCAAAATTACAAATACGAATATGCATTAGAGAAACCAGTATTTCCAGGATGGCGTCGTGTGTCAACTACGGATGAAAATATTACCTCTGAGATAAATACTGCGAGTGCAACGAATATGTATTTAGGATGTGTCACTAAGGAAAATATTGTATGGAGCAAAATAGAAACAGTTGCATCAGTCAAACGACATGTCCCACATTACACAGAATCTTCCTTGATTCAAAAATTGGAAGATTTAGGAATTGGTAGACCATCTACATTTTCCATGTTAGTATCCACAATACAAGAACGTGGGTATGTGTCAAAACAAGATGTAGAAGGTCGAGAAATTGAATGTAAAGAACATGAAATGACACACGAAACTGGAGTAAAAGTAATATCAAATAAGAAAGTATTTGGCGCAGAAAAGAACAAATTAGTGTTGCAATCGATGGGAAGATTAGCCATTGAGTTTTTGATACAACATTTCGACACTATTTTTGAATATAACTACACCAAAACATTGGAAGAACAATTGGATATGATTGCCCAACAAAGTGTAGAGTATGAATGGTATAGTGTGTGTGGAAATTGCAACAAAGATTTAAAGAATATGTTGAGTAAATTAAACGGGTTAAGTCGGCAAGTATATCTATTAGATAACGGTTATGAATTTGTATTTGTGTCATCTGGCGCAGTATTACGAAGAAAAATGGCAGGGAGTGATGAATATGAATATCGGACAGTTAGGAAGGATATAAATGTAGATTTGAATAAATTGAGTATTGGAGGGTATGTGTCAAAAGAATTAATGGAGATTCCGGAGGAATATTTAGGAAATTATGAATCGGAGGATGTTTTATTAAAAATGGGAAAATATGGAGCATATATTAAATATGGTGAAGAGGTAACTATTGCAATTAAAGATATAGAGAAACCAATTCGGGAAATACGATTGGCAGATGTAATCCATATGATTGACACATATAAATATAAAGATAGTCAAGTGAGTGAAATTACAAATGTGTCCAATTCGAATCCAAATATACTTCGTGAATTAACTGCCAATTTAAGTGTTCGAAAGGGTAAATATGGGATGTATTTGTATTTTCAAAAAGAAGGTATGAAGAAACCGGAATTTTACCAAATAAAAGGTTTTAAGCAAAATGTGTTGCATTGCGAGAGTGAAATATTATTAGAATGGGTCAAAGATAAATATAAATTAGAATTAGTGTGATAAATGGAAATATAAATAATGATTCGAATACCTAACGGATAATAAGTAACAGGTAACAAGTAAGTAATAGAATAGCCTATATAATACAACTAATGGAATAGACTATATAGTCCATTCCATCATATACAATAATCGCTGGATATATCAAATAAGAAGTAAAAAGATGGCATCGTGTTTTCCTATAACAAAATATGTATATTTTATCGTGATATATATAGTTGGATTTTTTATATTATATTATCGTCCAGATGATAGCCAATTTACTTTTATTGGATATTCAGTTTTGTTAACAAGTAGTATTCGATTTTTCTTATATATTGTGAATGACATTATTACATTTTTAACATCGGTAAACAAATATAAAATAGGTGCAATCAGTTTATTTATAAGTTCCATCTTATTTATTGTGTCAAATTTATTAATGGTATTGACCATGAGTTGGTCCCATTATATATTCGCTATAAGTGATGAACCACCGCATTTATCACCACATTATACTGCAATTCTAAACAAATTCAAAGATTTTTCTTTGGTCGAAGTTTTATTATTGTTCGGAATTACTGTTTTAGCATTTTCACATGAACATGTAATTTTAAAATACGTTGAAAATATTACTGCATCATTAGGCAGTAATAAAATGATGCCAATGCGAATAGTCTTTGGTATAATAGGATTTGCAGTATTGGTGAGTATTAGTTCAAGAGATGATTTATTGAATAATAAAGAAATATATAACTTATTTAATGCAGGAAAAATTATTTGTTTGAGTCCATTTATATATTTTCTTAGCACGGCTCTTCACTCTACATTTGAATATATTGATATAGTTAGCTATGGTATGCCGTATATTATTAATACACTTATTGTTATCATAAATTCAATCTTATTAATTTATATGGAATCCAAATATGATGATTTAAAGAATACTGACCCAAAAATATATATTGATGCACAGCAATATTTTGTAACATTTTTAGTATTTTTATCTATTTTTACATTTTCATTATTTACATCTTTCTCATTTTCATCAACTATTTTAACTAAGTTATTCAGATATGGTATACCTCTAACTTCTATAGCAATTTCATCTTATTTGGTGTATTTAAGCAATGATTTATTTTCAACATATTCACAACTTCGTATTAAATAAATATACACAAGCTTTATATGAACATAATTATCAAATTACTTATATTTATATTTTGTGTCTATTTATTCTATTTATTATTTGTGTCCATTCATTCTATCTCAGAAGGATATACTGATAATTATGAAACATCTTATCCACATGTTCTAAGTAGTAAAATAGCTAAAGAAAATCCACATCAATTATATTCTACCAGCCACGATTCATCTACATATGGTAATTCAAATAAACATATGCAATCTTTACGTTCTACTAAAAAGTCGGAATCCAAGAAAAACAACATTCATAAAACTACTATGAAACAAATAAAAGATAGTGGAGATTTGAAAAAAATACAATCAAACAAAAATAAAACTTCACCTGCTACATCACCATCTCCCACATATTTATCTAAAATAAAAGACCCCGGGTTTACATTAAATATTACACCATCTGGGGATACATCTAATTCAATAACTGAAACTCAACAATCCCCACCCCCAAGTGGTCAATCATTATCTCAATATTGGGATAATCTTGTTGCCAAAACAAAAGAAGATGAACGTAAACAGGCAGAAGAACAGGAACGTGTAAGAAAAGAACAAGAACAAGCAAAAGCTGAACAGGAACGTGCAAAAGCTGAACAAGACAAAACTACAGGTCTTATGCAAATGCAAGCTGATATGATAAAAAAAGCGCAAGAAGAAGCTGAAAAACGATTTCTTGATTTAAAATCAATGCTAAGTGTAGTTCAAAATGTAAATAAACCAAAGGAAGAACCAGAAAAAAAGCCTGAAGATGAAGAGCCTGAAGATGAAGAGCCTGAAGATGAAGAGCCTGAAGATGAAGAGCCTGAAGATGAATCTATTGATATTGATTATAATACATATGAAGCACCATCTATAGCTACACCAATTGAAACAGCTGAAGTTGTTGATTATGATGCATTATATCAAGCAGAACTAAAAAAATATTTACCGGCAGAGTTACACTCATATGTATTTACCCAAAATTATTCGCCATCTTCCATATTCAATCCTTTATATTCAAATCAACCATCACCAGCCAATAATATTACTCAAACCATACCATTTATTACACCATCACCAGCCAATAATATTACTCAAACCATACCATTTATTACACCATCACCAGCCAATAATATTACTCAAACCATACCATTTATTACACCATCACCTGCCAATATTATTATAGCATCACCTACCATGTATACACCATATACAACTATTCCTATTGTTCCATCTATTAATGATAATTACATATCTCCGTCCACATCAGTAGGACCCGCTACATCAGATGGACCCGCTGCATCAGTATATTATTCTACAGAATCAGTAGGTCCTTCCACATTAGTGGGACCTTCTACATCAGTAGGCCCTTCTACATCAGTAGGCCCTTCTACATCAGTAGGTCCTTCCACATTAGTGGGACCTTCTACATCAGTAGGCCCTTCTACATCATTTTCTATAACTGACAAACCAATTTCTTTATTTACATTACTAAATATGTATTCAGCATCGCAGGCTCCATCAAATTTATTATATAAAGAACAATCAAATATAGGTCCTTCATATGTAACAAATTTATCGCCCGTATCATATACTTCACCTGCAGCATATACTTCACCGGCAGCATATCAATAACCAACAGAATTTTCAATTTGTTCATCAACTACATAAATAATTAAAAATATTCAATATTATTTTGCCTATAAATATGTAAAATAATATTATGAATCAATACACATATAGTAAACTCGCGAAGAGATTATATACTTCAATATGTATTTGTTATGCGATAAAATGGTCAGACCAATAAAGATTAAAATTTTTGGTAAATATCGGCGTAAACTTCTTCAGAGAGTCTGTAGCAAATTCCCTTCAATAATTCTTTCACGCCCACTTTTGTAGTATTTGGCGCGGTTGTAGTGAATGCAATACGCAATACACTGTCTGCATCAGTTGGATGCATTTTTCGAAAACCGCAGAAGTTTAAAATCTGTTGACCCTCATAGAAGTTTGAATACAACATCCATTCCAATGGTTTGCCTACAGTATAGTCTTCATTTTGCAAAATAATATCATATGAATGCAACATGGCTGTTTCACTGTTCAAGATAGACAGTTCATTTGAATCAATCATCTGTATCATATCAACATATTTGTTTTGCATAATAGCACAGGCTTTTTTCACCAATTCCGTATTCTTATAAACACCGATGGATTCAATACTGAAATCGAAACTATTAGGAATAAAATACCTCTGTGCATCAAGAAGCTTAAAATTCTTTTCTTGAAAATTCAATTCTTCTTCACTATAGCCATCTTTAGCCAATTTTTCACGGCGAGCTTCCCATGCGGGAGTAGCTGCGTCAACATCAGGTGTGTTTACAAACGTGCAACCACACACAACATTATACATAGAGTTAATATCGGCAGACCCCATACCAAACTCACATGACATCTTGAGACTTTCTCCGGGGATAGTGTCGCTAATTTGAGGACGCAATCGGGTGAGAATAATGTATTGACGTGTGATTTCATCGGGTGGGAATAGTTGCATGACAATATCGCGAGAGAGATAATCGCCAGTTTGTTTGTTTTTCACACGGAAATGTTCGGTGGTGACATATAAGATACTGTCACTGGTGTTTTGAATATTTACTTCCATTAGATAATTACCCACTAAATCTTTAGGGATATTATCTCCGGTATGATGAATCGGAATACATCCGAGTCGTTGTTCGACCATTTGGTCATGTAAGCGTCCAGTGTTGGTATCAATGACACATTGTTTAGTTTCATATGTTTCAGTTCGAAACACAACAGTTGGAATAGTGCTTAAAATCGTGCGGCGAATTGAGTTTGCAATACTCACGTCGACACCACTGAGAGTAAAATGAAGAATTCCGTCTTCTTCATACATATTTTTGATTTCTGGGCGAATAGTTGACATGTTAGAAAGTAGTAAAGAGAGTTTTAGAGTTTAGTTAAAGTGGTGTTGATTCTTTATATATTGTATGGTTATTATATTGTTTCTATTATTGAATTCAATTTTTCTCAATTTTCTATATTGATTTTGATAAATATAAATTAGTAGATAAATTAGTATATAATCGAGTATATTATATAAACAAATACATAAATGGTTGAGCCAATTATCACTCGAACTGACACAGAAGTGGTTATTACTATTCCCAACTTGTCTGAGAATGATATTACTTTCTATAATCCCGAAATATTCCACTCTCTCGGATTTAATGATGTGTCAATTAAATTAGTTGATTCTCTTGAAAATATGACCGGCGGGGGTGAAGAGAGTTCTGAAAAAGAAGTATCCTATCCTTACAAGTTTTTTTCATACATGTTTAAACAAATTGGTTCTAATACAGCCAATAAAGATTCGTCTATTGACACAAATAATACATCTAAACTATCTACCCCCATATCTCCTAAAAATAATAGTATATTTAGCATATTTAGTAATACCAAAAATGACACAGATAATGATACTCCACCTGAACCAGATGAACCACCGCCTGAACCAGATGAACCACCGCCAGATTATGATAGTGACACAGTAGACCAGTCTAATTCTGACACAAAACAATCTTCTGGATTTTTTGGATTGTTTACTTCAAATAAATCAACTGCCGAGAATAAACCTGATTCCAATATATTACCTACTACTGTCAAGGAAGAACAATTAGGCCAACCTAAAACGAAGGAATCGACGGATTCGGGATTTTTTGGATTGTTTGCTAAAAATACAGATAATGTGTCAACTGAAGAACTACAACAAGATGATGAAGCCATGAAAGGTAATGAAGAGGAACAAGAAGAAGACAATGAAGAACAACAAGAAGAAGAGATTGATGAAGATGAAGAGGAACAAGAAGAAAATGTTGAGGAGGAGGAGAAAGCAGAAGCGCAAGAAGAACAGGAAGAGGAGAAACCAAAGTCTAAATCTGACACATCAGAAAATGATGTTAAAATAAATAATAAAGATAATAAGTCTGACATTTCTGAAAAAAAGAATAATGATTCATGGTTTTTTGGATTATTTCAGAGTAAACCAAAGAAGGAAATAACTAAAGAAGAAGAGAAGGAAATAACTAAAGAAGAAAAGAAGGAAGATAATAAATCAATTGATAATAGTATTATTAATACAGATGTGTCAACATATGACCAAAGTAATGATGAAGATGAAGATATGAATGATGATGACACATCGAATAATTATGATGAATCCGGTGTAATAGATAAACAACCTATTTCACTTGAAAATAAGAAATGGGTGATAACAATTCCGTTGCATTCAAATAGAGAACGTGAATATAATGATATTGTAGAACAAGACATTAAAGAATTTAATGATATTCTCCGTTTTGCCAAAATGGAATCAATTGCTGGAATATATATTCAAGGAAAATTTTATAATGTATGCAGCAAAATAATTAAACTTGGAAAAATAGAAGATATCAAACAACATCCTAAATTACATACAATTAAAGTATTTCTTTCGAATAAACCATTATTAGAAGGAACTATCATGCATAAATATTCACAATTATTGGAATAATCTTTGTCAGTTCATCTGGGGGAGCGGGCATATAATTCTTTATATCATTTGTAATATTTATATTACAAATAATAATGGGCAATAATTGCGTATAATGTGTATATGAGTTGTGTTATTATTAAAAATGGAGTCTCTATCCAGCTGTATATCTGATGCATCGACCAATTCAAGAGTTATGAAAAATAATGATAATATTTATAATATACATAAAACATGTGAGGGTTTACAACAAAATATTATTTCTATATGTTCTACCAAAAATGATTCATCAAATACAAATTTAAAATCAGAAACGATGTTGACACATTTAGCTGAATTATACCCAGAGTATCGCATACCAAATATTCCATTTACACCATCATATCCCATATTTTCACATGATGAATGTGTCAGTATAATCAATATCGGGTCATCACTCGGATTAACTACACAAAGAAATATGTTGAGAGAAATTGACACAAATATGTTTTCATTCAATTCAGGATATATATTCGCAAATGAACATACTAATTATATTTATAACCGTATTCGCGACTTAGCATATTTGGCAAACTCATTAATGTGGCACTTTGATTTATTTGATATTGCTGAACCTATCAAATTCCACAAATACTCGGGGGAAAATTTGGATAAAACATGCATACATTCCGATATAGGAATTACTGTTACTAACTTCCGAAAATTAACTGTGGTAGTTCAATTATCTGATGCAACCGCCTACTCCGATGGAGAACTAATGTTACAGAGTTCACATATACCAGTTATTGCAAATAAGATGGAGGGGTCGATAATTATATTTCCATCGCATATAATACATAAAGTGCATCCAGTGACAAAAGGAACAAGGTATTCATTAGTTGCATTTATTCATGGTCCGCCATTAAAATAAGAATTTGGGTAATAGTTGGGTAAATCAAAAAAATTGAATAAGAAAAAGATTAAAGGGTGTGATGTATAATATATCATACACTTTACTGTAATTCAATTTACACAAAAACTCCCTCCCCTCTTAAAAACGCAAACACACAAACTTTAAAAATGTCTACTGAAGCCGACCTTGCACAACAATATCAGCGCAAAACTGATAAACAGCATATTCTCGACAATCCTGATACCTACATAGGTTCAGTTGAAAAAGTCGATTCCCCCATGTGGGTATTCGACAATGAGTCCGAAAAGATTGTTCAAAAGACAATTGAGTATATACCGGGCTTATACAAACTGTTTGACGAAGCAGTTGTTAATTGTCGCGACCATGTGATACGTATGTTGCAAAGTTCAGCGGAAGACAAAAAGTTAGTGTCATTTATTGACACATCTATTTCCGAAGACGGAACGATAACGTTTACCAATGATGGAAACGGCATTGATGTCGCAAAACACCCCGAATATGACTTGTGGATTCCCGAATTAATTTTCGGTCATCTACGCACATCTACGAATTACAACAAAGATGAACAGCGTATTGTCGGCGGTAAAAATGGATTTGGGTTTAAATTAGTCCTAATTTGGTCTATCTATGGCACGATTGAAACCATCGACCATGTGCGCGGGTTAAAGTATGTGCAAGAATTCAGTGAGAATTTAAACCGAATTACTCCGCCCATCATTACCAAATGCAAAACCAAGCCGTATACGAAGGTTACTTTTAAACCAGATTATGTGCGTTTGGGATTGACAAATGGATTGAGTCCGGATACACTATCGTTATTTAAGAAACGCGTGTATGATATTGCCGCGGTGTCAGACCATTCAACCAAAAAGTTAAGGGTTATTTATAATGGCGAAACATTGCCAGTTAAGAATTTCCAAAATTATGTGGATTTGTATATTGGTGCAAAAGGTGACACAAAACGTATATATGAACAGCCAGATGAGAGATGGGAATATGCAGTTGCATTTTCCGAGACACATGAATTTCAGCAGGTATCATTTGTAAATGGTATTTGCACATTTAAAGGTGGAAAGCATGTGGATTATATCATGGGTCAGATTGTGCGTAAACTGAGTGACTATATTGAGAAAAAGAAGAAGGTGAAGGTGAATGCAAATTCTATTAAAGAACAGTTAATTCTGTTTCTGCGATGTGATATTGTAAATCCAGCGTTTGATAGTCAAACAAAAGATTACATGAATACACCATCATCTAAATTCGGGTCCGCATGTTCCGTTTCTGATACATTTATTGAAAAAGTAGCGAAAATGGGAGTGATGGATTTAGCCTGTTCATTGACTGAGGCAAAAGAAAACAAAATGGCTGCCAAGAAAACGGATGGTTCAAAGACGAAGACGATTCGTGGTATACCCAATTTGATTGATGCTAATTATAGTGGAGGCCCACAATCGAATGATTGTATTTTGATTTTATGCGAAGGATTGAGTGCCATGTCCGGCATTGTGTCCGGGTTATCATCAGCTGACCGCAATACAATTGGTATTTATCCCCTCAAAGGTAAATTACTAAATGTTCGTGGCGAAACTTCGAAGAAGATATCCGACAATAAAGAAATCACTGATATTAAAAAAATCATTGGTTTAGAAAATGGAAAGGAATACAAAAGCATTGAAGACGTGCATAAGTTTCTCAGATATGGAAAAATTATGATTATGACTGACCAAGACCATGACGGCTCACATATCAAAGGTCTATGTATCAATATGTTACATAGCGAGTGGGCATCTTTAGTCCGAATTCCAGGGTTTGTCTCCTTCATGAATACACCTATTCTTCGTGCAAAGAAAGGTTCACAAACTCGTGTGTTTTACAATGAGGGTGAATATCGTGCATGGAAAGAAGAAATCGGTATATCTGTAGCAAACACATGGACTATCAAATATTTTAAAGGATTAGGAACTTCCGGACGCGATGAGTTTAAGGAATATTTTGCCAATAAAAAATTGGTGGATTTCATTTATTCTGGCCAAGAAAGTGACACATCTATTGATAAAGTCTTTAACAAGAAACGCGCAGATGACCGCAAAGTTTGGTTGGAAAATTATGACAAGAATGCATTTTTGGATACAAACCAACCTCAAGTCAAATATGAGGATTTTATCAACAATGAAATGATACATTTTAGCACATATGATTGTGCGCGTTCAATTCCAAATATGGTGGATGGATTAAAAACATCCATTCGTAAAATCCTGTTTTGTGCATTCAAACGCAAACTAACTACTGAAATTAAAGTCGCACAATTTTCCGGGTATGTATCTGAACACAGTGCATATCACCACGGCGAAGCATCCCTAAATGGTGCAATTGTCAACATGGCACAAGATTTTGTAGGTTCAAATAATATTAATCTACTTAAACCCAATGGCCAATTTGGCACTCGCTTACAGGGCGGCGATGATTCCGCATCGGAAAGATATATCTTCACACAACTCGCAGAGTTAACACGCCTTATCTTCCCTGAAAAAGATAGTCCCATTTTGACCTACTTAGATGATGACGGAACACCCGTTGAACCGGAATTCTACGTCCCGATTATACCGTTTGCATTGGTGAATGGTATTTCGGGAATAGGCACGGGATTTTCCTGTAACATTCCCGCGTTTAACCCGTCGGATTTACTCTATTATTTGCGCATAAAAATTCGCGGTGAAACTCTCCCCGGCGAATTTGAATTTGTCCCTTACTATGAAGGATTCAAAGGCCGTATTGAAAAACTAAGCGATTCAAAATATATGATTCGCGGTGTATATGAACGCATTGATGACGACAAAATCCGTATCACGGAACTTCCAGTCGGAACATGGACCATGCCATATATTACCATGTTAGAATCACTTATGGATGGCACTACAAATGAGAAAACCGGCAAGAAAACACCCCCACAAATCAAGGACTTCGTATCAATTTCAACTGAATCTACAGTTGATATCACAGTGCATTTCCCCAAAGGCGAATTAGCTAAGTTGGAAGGCTCAATTTCGACAGACAATATGAATGGTGTAGAAAAGTTGTTAAAACTCACTACAACCGTGTCTACTACAAATATGCATATGTTTAACAAAGACATTCGCCTACATAAATATGCCACTGTGCATGAGATAATTGATGAATATTATGATGTTCGTATGAATACATATTATAAGCGTAAGGCGTATTTGGTTGGTTTATTGGAATCATTGTTGATGAAATTGTCTAATCGTGCTAAATATATATTAGAAACATTAGAAGGTGTGGTGGATTTACGCCGTAAAACTGCGACACAAGTGAATGACTTATTAACCACTCGCAATTATGATAAGATTGATGGTGATTATAAGTATTTGATTAAAATGCCGATGGATAGTGTGACACAAGAAAATGTTGCACATATTTTGAAGGAAAAAGAAGATACAATTAAAGAATTAGAGGATTTGGTCAATACGACTTGTTCTCAAATGTGGTTAAAAGAATTGGACGATTTCGAAACACAATATGAGATTTATAAGAAATCTCGTATAATAGTAGAGAAACCAAAAGAAACTACAACAACCAAAAAAAGAAGACTTATTACTCCTAAATAAATACCTACATTCAATAAATACTACCTACCTATATCGGCAATTATTTTATACGAAACACACCCACATTATCTTTCCAAATACTGCGTGAATCGATATATGAATTTATAACTTCCACACAAAACCCTTTTTTTTGTCCCCATTCAGCTAAATATTTCCAACTATCTTTATAAAACCTCCATGCATCACCCGGAAATCCATGATATGGGCCATCTGATGGTGCATTTATATATATGTATCCACCGCGTTTAGTAATTCTACACATTTCTAAAAATGTTTCCCAAAACCATTTGTCATGTTCAAAATTCGATGAAGATATAACTACATCAAATTCTTCATCAGCAAATGGTATTTCTCCAATATTTGACACAATTATATCTACATTTGGTCCATGTTCTAAATCAATACCTGTATATTTGTGTCCGTTCTCTTCAAATAATGGACGTAATGTTCCATTTACATTCATTGACCCCACTTCTAAAACATGTAACCCTTTTGGCATCTTTTCCAAATACATTTCATAGAAACAATAACAATTCTCATATGCAGTCAAATGCATTTATTATATTTATTTATTTAATCAATTGACACAAATATACATACTATATATGAATTATATAATATGTATAAACGTCGACAGAACAATATACACTATAATTACAAATACTCGAAATGTAAATAGTGTATAATCCATCTGAGAATATTAGGATGCTATATGTCGACTTATTGTAAATCATTATTCAACTATTTGACACATGAAACTCAAGATTCGTAACGTAATATTCACTCTCATATTCACTTTTTCATTTATTATTATTGTATATATACACACACTTCCTGGACATCCCGACCATCGGGCCACCAAATCATACCAACTATCAAATGAGGGCGTGCAAGTATATCCAGAAGTATTAGGAATAAAATGTGTTCAACAATGTAAACAATTAATTACAGAAAAGAAATATCCCGAACTTAAACAATTTATACACTCTCATCCCCAGATTCAATCCCTTATTTCCAAACATATTTCAAATGACCACCAATTACAAGATTACATATGGGTAGTAGAAAAATCTGCAGTTCATACATGTCATCGTGATAATAACGGTTCATTTTTTAATAATGGTCAGAAGTATCCATCATATACGATGTTGGTGTATTTGGAGCCGATGGAAAAGTGTTTGGGTGTTATTCCTAAATCTCATATGTCGCGTGATGCAAATAATTGGAATCTTCGAAATCCAGTAGTGAATTTGGTATGTAATGCAGGTGATGTATTGGTATTTAATGCAAATTTAATTCATGTAGGAACATTATTGAAGAAAGATGACCATTTGCGAATTCAGCTAAAAGTATCGCATCGGGAAGATAGAGAAAGTGGAGTATTGGGATATTATGAGGATTTTATGAAAGTATCCGATAAATCAGCTAAAACACCTAAATGGTTACGACAAGTTCAAATGCATGGAAGTTGTATGGTTCCGTATTTGTCCGACATCACACAAAGTGAAAATATCCGAACTGCTCGTCGAGATATGGATAAAATGACAGAAGTAAGTTGGGGACAAAAAATGTTTTCATGGGCATTTTATGGAGATTCAGATTATTGGTAAATGTGGTTATTATATAGGAAACTGGGGTAAACCAATATAAAGAATATGTGTCAATTTAATGAACAAAATGTCTGATAAAAGTATTACAATTGATTTAGCCAATACAGATAGTATTGTATTTTCTATCATTGAGAAGTTCCTTTCTCGGTCGGAAATCGGGAAAGCAAAATATGGAACATCTTTAGATAGAAATGATTTGAATGTTGGAGATTGGATACAACATGCACAAGAAGAACTCATGGATGGAATACTTTATCTTGAAAAACTTAAGAAAACGATAAATGACACAAATGTTGTCAAACAAAAGATGAACTAACTATACCAATCGGCCCAATATATGTATGCCAATCCAGTGTAAATACTATTTTTCGTATTTTTATATGAAAAATATGAAATAACTACGTCGATAAACTGGGTTGTCCCCGCCGCCTTTGGCGGCGGGGTTACATGAAACGTTTAAGTTCAAGAGTTTTATATTCTCTATCATGATTAAGTGGATGACTTAAAGGAACAACTAAAGTGCTTTGGTCACGAATATACTTCATATAACCTACAGCTTCGTTATAAACATTCGGAATAGCATAATCCCATACTAAATTATTTAGACGTTCGACTTGTTCGGTAATACCATCTGGTCGATGTTCAGCATATTGAAGATAAATACTGCGCATAATAATTTTAAGTGTGTCAATATTTTGGTTGGGAACTACATGTTGTCCTTCAGACATATCATATACTCCAGCGCGAATACCATTTTGTAGAATTTGTATGTTTTCAGCAGAAAAGAATACTTGAGCAAGAACATTCCATTCTAAAGTTCCGTTTAGGGAATCATAATAGTTGGATGATGTATTGCGAATATGCACTTTTTCTTGCATTCTAAATCGAGCAGTAGAATCTTCCGGTTCAGCAATATTTACACGTCCATTATATCGATCCATATTTAGGATAGAATGGATTGTTTGGACATTATCATAAGTTAAAGGAAGTTTCGACATGTAATTTTTATAGTATCCCAAGAGAAAAATAGAAGTGTAAAGTATAAACATAAAATGGACCAGTTTTATTTCACATTATTGTCGGCAACTACTATTCTATTAATATTATTACTTACCATGGTAGGTGTAATGATGTATTATTCCAAATCTACTCCCGAACAACAATTACAATCTAAATGCCCAGATTATTGGATGTATGACCCATCTAATGCAGTTTGCATGTTTGACCCTGCCGGCACAAATACAAATGCTGGCAGCTTAACTATTGCTGATGCATCAGATAAAGGACCTTTATATACTCAAACTGTGGATAATAAACCTGTTTATTATATTGACCCCAATGAAGCCCAATGGGCAACCAGATATAAAGGTATTACTGCCGATTGCGCTAAAGGAAAATGGGCAAATACAAATGGTATTGCATGGGATGGATACAGCAATAATTTCACATGTTAGTGGATATCGGTTCAACTATTCATTGGAATGAATATCATATCTAAATAATTCAAAGTCACGACTATATAATTGGTTTACTATTGACACACATTGTTTATTGTAATATGTGTCAATATCATATCTTTTTGGATGTTCAAATATATCTTCATATCGTTCTATCTGGACCGTTGGTAAACTTTGGACCGTTGGTAAACTTTGGACCGTTGGTGAACTCTGTAGAGTGTCTTTGCTATTATCACACACAAATTTGTATTGTGGTATATAATGCACATATTTAGCTGATATTATTTCGAAATTGAATGTCGGCAATATGGAAACACAGAATTCTCTAAAATCAGAAATAGTATTTCCCGGATTTAAATAAAAATATGCACTCACTAACTTATCATATGGATTTCTACAATATGCATAAAAATGTGTCGGATTTAATCTATCTTTTTGTAAAAACTCTTGACACATAGAATATGGTATATGTGCTAAATCTATATCATTCAATTCATCCACATACCAATAATATTTCAAAATGGTCATTGTGTCAGACATACCTACTATATTTCCTCTATGCTCACTTCCACCTGTCTTCGGTATATGTATAAATGCATAAGTAAAACCAGTTTTTTTATCTACATACACTAACATTTTATACATATTCACGCCATTATTATTCTTCTGTTGCAACTTCCTGTTGTGTCACCGGTGAATGGTCAAAACATGATAACTCCTGCATCTCCGTTTGCACAATACTCTTAATCGCATCCTCGGTTGATAATGCATTTGCCACAGACACCGCATTTTGTGATATAGTATTACACATATCCGGGTTAGCCTCACAATTATTAATCACATCTAATAAATCCGACAAATCAGCACGAACTGGAATATAATGAACATTCGGCTTAATTATATGGTCAAACCATGACACATATTCACTCTCCACACGTAATATAACACTTCCAGTCGCCATTGTTGTTAATAGTCGATATGCATTCACATTACCATCCACATGAATAATATACTTATATTGGCTCTGTTCCTCCATTGTCATAAATTTCTGGGATGACTTAATATTCGTATTCAACATACCCAATCCATAAACCGGGTCAAATCGTATATTATTTGTATTAACCAAATACCCCTTACCCGAAATTCCCACATCTAATAATGGAGATTCAATTGTCGCCAACTTCAATCGCGAATTCGTTTCCGGCGTATATCCACATCCAGTTGGTCCCCCTCGAAACACAGCCTGCGAACGCTTTTTGCTGAAATCCGTGTTAAAATTTCGTGTTTGTATCGTTGGGCCATCAATAATATTGCTTACATCATCGTAGTTGGGAAATGGGATATCATAATATCCTTTCTGTCCGGATAAGCTGAAAATGGGAATAAATGGTAATGATTTGAAAGCACCAATATCGGCGGATTGACCGACAACCATTTGGAATGGATGTTTTCCGTCTTGTCGCAAAATAACGGCGTCAGTTAAATTGAGAATATATACACCATTCGGAATAGTAAGACCATCAAATAAATCTTGATATTCTTGTGTGAATGTGGTTTCATCTGAATATTCTTTTATGACACATTGCATTACACGTAATGGTTTGCCACTCTGTAATCGCGACTGAATCATACTTTTCTGTCGTTCAGTTAGTGTGGTATTCTTGGCTACATCATCAATTGCTCGCTGAAAGATAGGTTTATATACATCCGCGGTCTTTTTAGTTTCCAACTTAAAGAGTTCGCCGACATTATCTTTGACACATAATAAATAACATGAATGACACAAATATTCCATAATATATTTTAACGTATTTTCTAATGCTTCCGGTGTCATTTTCCAAATTGGAGACTGTGATTCTGTAGGAACTTTATAAATATTTGGAACGTCTTTTATATTTAAATCTACTTGTGACCCGGCATTTTGTAAATAGGGAAGTGCAATATTGTATGCTTCGAGATAAGAGGTCAACACTTGGCCTTGTTCAGTATCATCGGTGTGGACTACTTGACTTTGTGTTTCGCTTTGTTCATATGATTCTTCATTATCGGAAACGGGATTGGAAGATTTAGGAATATTTACGACGGATTTTGACACAATATTCGTTGTGTCATCATCGGAATCGAAATCTTCGGTGGGTTGTTTGTCTTTATTTCCGATATTGAATATGATAACTTTAGATGGTTCATCAATACAATCTTCCATTTTTAATAGTGCAATATCTTTTTGAAACATAATGGACACAGTTTCAACATTAACATTGGTTCGGGATGATTGAGTGGGATAATTCATTTCCATAATTTCATATTTTAGCAATCTCAAATTGTTCACTTCCGGTATATATTCACGAATATATGTGTCAATTGCCATCTGCAACACTGCGCGATTTTTCGATTTCTCATATTCAACAATTGATTTGGTCATATCAGTCTTGATATCATAAATCCGTTGTAATTTAGCCCGGATTTCTTCCGATTTTAATTTGCTATAGTGGTGTTCTTCATATGTGTCCAATTCATCTGTATATAATTTGCGTATCATTTCATAGTCTTGCATAAGATGGGTGAATCGTTGAGATGATGTCTGTTCATCAATATACTTAAATAATGTGTTCATTTTATGGACAATAACATCTGAACGCAATTGTTCCAATCGGTCACGAAACATATGTAATGACTGGTCATGCATTAAATATGTTCCGGCATACAACTTAATTTTGAATGCACATGGTGTATTTGTGTCACCACATCGGGCAATATATAATCTACGTTCGGGGTCAAACTTAAAGACGGAACCAACCGGGCGTTTGCATATGACACATTGGGGTCGAACCATGGCAACACGTTGTTTTCGGTCATTTTTAGTGGTTCCTTTTTTAAATGCAGCGGTGCGTTTTTCGAGTAGTTTAGTTTCATATTCAGATTTCAATTGGAAATATTTGCGAAGTGCAATATTGTAATCTTGTGTTGGAATATCTAATGTGCGATATTGTTTTGTCGAATTATTTGAAGTAACCGGTTTATTATTGGGGTCATTTTTCCAAGTGAATATGCTTAAAGGGTCATTATCTAAAATGAGTTTTGCATTTCTGGGAATATTTAGGACATGAATACCACTATTATTTTCGCAATTCAATTCGCGAAGTTCCGTTAAATTCCCTACTTCAATAATATCGAATGAATTATTCGAAATATTTAGGGAGTTTATTGACACAGGAATATTATTGAGTTTATGTAATCGATTATATTGAACATTCACTTTTTCCAATTTAGGATAATCAGTTAAGTCCAATGTTTTAAGTTGATTATATCCAAGATTTAGGAATATCAATTCCGGCAATTTAGAATCAAATGATTCCATCCGGGTTCCATTAATTGACACATTCTTAATTTGCATACTCGGGTCACGAATATCTACATGTGTCACATTCTTCAAATTAGAAAGGACAATAGTTGATACTTTAGGAAGTTTATAAGAATCCATATCAATAACTATTCGTCCAGTCAAATTCTCCATATCACGTATTTGAATACTCAGTGATGACTCCGAAATATTCGATAGCAATATATCTAAATTTGACTGAGAGAATTGCGAAGTTTCTTGGTCAGATGACATTTGTATGTTTATATAGCAAACAGACACATTATAATACAGGAATATACACCGATTATCCTTTATCACAACCAGGTGATAAAATCGCCGGACAAATATAGTTTATATTCCTACAGCCATCGGCATAGTTGGCAAATCAGTTAACATCGAAGAATACTTTGCAGAAGCCTCCTTAATATTCTTCTGCTGCTCCTGATAATACCGTATTTTCGATAATACATATTCCTGGTCCTTAACGAGTTTATAATTTACCTCGTCGCGTGTAGGTTTAGTAGTGTATTTATAGTATAAAACTCCACCTACGACACAAATGAATACGACGACAATAGCGACATTGAACAGAATATTATAGTATCGGACACGTATATTGTGGCATTTGGCTAATGTGGAAGAAATGTGTTCTTTTGTTGCTAAATCTACGAAATGAGTAGGATTTGTGGGTATATCGGTAGATAACATGATGTATAATACTTAAATTGGACACACGAAATACACAGTGTATATTGTGTGTCAGGAAATGCTATTTGTAATAGTTGCGCAAAATGTAGGGATATGCGATAGAATTGTTATAAGTATTCATATATGTGCTAAGTGTGTATACATCTATTAGTTATGTATACATCTGTTAGTTATGCATACATGATGTAATATAATACGCCTAAATAACATAAAATAGCTAAAATGATTGCAACAATCCAGATAGGAATAACAGTTTTTTGTTTATATCCAACACCGAATTGTCGGAATCCACCTTCTCGCGTATATAACATAGAAGGTTTTGACATATGTATTCCTGTAAAAATAATCAGAAATAGAATGATTGAAATGAGTAGTTTATTGACTCGCACAAAATTTTTGTTGGGAAATATGGACATTAGAATTAAACAATAATTTATTATATTTATTATACAATCTTATTCGAAAAATACATCGATATGTATTGTGATTATTTTATTCATAATCATATGTGTCAACATCATCATAATAATCTACATCTTGTCCATCTCGGTAATCCTCACCTAATCCCGAAATATCTAAACCTTCCATATCATGTTCAATGGATGCATTGACCATTTCATCCACTTCTATATCTTCAATTGTGCGTTTCTCACTGGACACACCAGCTACAATGTCTTCATATGATTCAGTTTCACCATATAATCCGCTCATTTCTTTGGCAGTGTCATATCCTTCCTTTGTATATTTGAATACAGATTTACTTAAACCTTCACTCCAACGTCCCAATTTCAATGCTTTCATAGTATTTTCAGTTCGGCGTTCTTCAGTCGACATTTTTTCGAAATATCCAGTAATTGTGCTTTTTTCAATCTCTTTAATGTCAATATATTCCTGTGCAATAACTGAATATGGTTTATTGATAAATGCTTTCCAATCCCGCAATACATTAATGACTTCCGATAAATATTTGCCAAGAACTCGCATACCAGTTTCCGTATTTCCCATTTGAATATCAATCATTTCCGATTCAATCGAATCTTCTTCTGCTAAATTTGGCATTTGTGGAATGATACTATCACTATCATCCTTCCGCTGTTCTCGTTGTTGTCTACGAATGATTGACGGCAATGAATTGATTTCAAATGTGTGTGCAAATGCTGCTAAAATATGTTCATGTATTGCCGTTAAAAAACAATAATGTAATAACAACTTTACTGTATGTTGGGGAAATAATGAATAATATTCTACATTCCCCTTAATTAACGGCGAAAATACCGGTAAATTATCTAAGAATTTCAATAAATGGTCCGGACTATTTGTAATTTGTGTCAATACCGCAGTTAATAATGGGTCATTCATCACATTATATCGACTATATAGTTCCGTGGCAAATCGGTTAATCTCATCGTAATGTGAAGGTTTAAAATCCCAATGTTTGACGTTTTTAGCCCTGAATTTAGTAGGTGAAAGTGTCATTTCCGGTGCAATACGATATATCATCTTCACAGCATTCTTGATGTATTGATGAATGGTATGTAATGATGCGGAATCGTGTTTAGGCAATGTCCAATCCATTAGTTTTTGGATAAATTCATCAATTCGATTCATGCCAGTTTTGGTTTGTCCCGAATATTTACGTAAGAATCCAGTGACTTTTTCTAAAAGTTGAACAATATATCTTTCTAAAATACCGTTCAATTCCGTAGTCGAATCCCGCAATTCTTTCACCATTACCTTGGGGTTATATTCCGACATTGACACAGTTAAACTATCCACAATTTTTTTGTCAATAACCGCGCTTTCATCTCCCTTAATTCCCACCAAGATATCTACAAAAGTATGGACCGGTTCTAATTCTTTGGTTGAAATGGGTGACACTAAATTCCGATTATTAACTAATTGCATTAATTGTGCTAAATGTGTCCGATTATAGTTTTTCCCATTGGTTTTTAAGAATTCGATTTTCTCTTCTAATGTCCACAATGGGGAATATTCCACTGGCTTTTCAGCACAAACCGCATAATATTCGCGAGGTATCGGCAAATTTGTGTCAAATTGACAATATTTTATAACCGCTTGAAATACCGTATCCGGTTCAATACCTCCCTCACCCACTTTTGTATATATATTACCAGTGAATGGCGCATGATACATCATTGTTCCCCGGTCAATCGAGGCAACATATCGCTCCATTCCATGTAATTTCTGTGTTTTTTGAAGTAATAATGTTATCTCCGGATTCTGTTGTGTAAAATAAGTCAACGGATGTGTCATTGGACTATCATTACAACATGCATTGTCTCGAAATGGAATATTACCGCGAGTAATCAATACAGCATCCTTCGACTGAACAATATTATTAATCATTTCCACTGTAGCAAATGTATTTTTCGTCGTTTTAGCCATTACAACACCAATCAATTTATGTTGCGCCGCATTGCGCGTCCGCATTGATGCCACCAATTCTTGTTCATACATTTCGGACACACCGTGAACATCACTTTTCATCGAGAATGGCACAATTGGTGGTTGAAAAAGCACCCAACGCGCAGTAACATCATTCTCGCGTTTAGGTTCATCTAATGGGTGAATTTGGGAATAGTCGCGTTTAGCTGTGTATAGTTCCATTACATCAGCACGAGTCAAATAACATTCTTGTAATAAACGTATCATTCTGGACACAATCGCTGAAGTAGTGAGTGTTTTAATGGATTTCCAAGGGGAGACAGTAGTTGCGATTTTATGGATGACACATGACATATATGTAAGACCAACCGTGTTTTCAACACCACTTTCGAATGGGAATCCACCGAAAGCTTTGACACATCCGGGAAATGTCTTTTTAGTGCGGAAACTGGGAATCATAGTTTGAATTGACACAAATAAACTGCTGGCAGTTAATAATACAAGCATTTGGTCGCGGTAGGTTTCATAGGATACCATAGCAACTCGTTTTTGTTTATCTTTTTCGCGTTCTTGGCGGCGTTTATATGCTTCAGGACTTAATATGAGTGTAGTTTCTTTATTAAACATTAATTCAGTAGTTGCACGCATGACAAATTCTTCGACAGGTTTATTGATTTCATCTTGATTTAATCCAATATTATTCGAGATGGCGCGAAATACATTATATATATGTTGTGTTTCCGGATTATCAAATACTCGGTCCACTTTATTAGCCATTTCAGCCAATATAGTTCCCATATCTTTTTCCATAATATCACGGCTCTTGATTTGAAATCCTTGTTCATCATACTCTTCATCCACTGCGAAATCGATTTTGCGCAATTCCCACCCGGAATATTCATCTACAATCATGTTATCTACTTGTTTCCCCTGTTCATTACACAATCTATCCAACACAATAGCATATTCTTCGGGACGAGTAAGGAATACATCAGCTAATAAGAAATGTGCAACTGGAAATAATTTGGTATTTGTTTCCTCACAATAATACCAGTGTGGGTCTTCATTAAGTTGTGTATCCATGGCTTTTCGGCAAAAGGTTGACACAAAACGGACAATATCACTGTTTCTTTTCACAAAATCAAATTGCGACATAATGGTGTCACGTAATGCCAAATATGGACTTTCCGGCATTCGTTGTGTGTCTATAAATAATTGTTTACCCAAATTATATGACACATTATTCAAGAGTGATTCACGTGTGTCAACTAAAATACGATGACGACTAATATTTGTAGTAAAAAAGGCGATTTCTTGACGTAAGATTTCCTCTAATTCATCTGCCGATTTCATTAATCGTGTGTCAAATTCACGCAACATACGGTTTCGGTCAGCATTGCGCATTTGTAATGCAGCCACAGTAGAACTCTCGCAAGTTTTGCCAACCGGAATACATTTTTCATCTAATTGACACATAAGTTGTTTACTATCCATAAACTTTTCTTCACTTACGGTAATATCAGACACCCATACATTTTCAATTCGACGGAAATATTGTTTTTTACGACCAATTGGAATTTCTTTTTCCGAACCTTCCATTTTCAATTTACCCGTAGATATCGGTGTTTCTAATAGGGCATAATCGCCATTATCGACACGCTTTTTCCCATTAATCAGGGTTTCTGCCATTGCCCCCGCTTGCTCCGGTGGACAACTATGTCGGGAAATCAAATTCTCAGCTAAAAATACCTGGAACTGGTCGGGCATCATAGCGCGTTGTTGCATGCGATATTGTTTGATTAGTTCATAGGGTGTGTCATCATACTCCCGGTCGAAATATGTGTCAATATTATTATCATTCTGCATATCAGCAACAGAATTATACCGTTTGGCCAATACTAATAATGCAGCCCCGCAACTTTTGCGCACACTTTGTTCTTCCGGATTAGATGAGAATGTGTCCAAATATCCCGGTTCAAATGCATCCAATATTTTATCGGGGGTCTTTAATGACATCATTACATATTGAACTAAACGCGAATATAATTGTGCACCATCTATCTTCAATAATTGTGATAGTTTTTGCGAGGAATTGAGGTCGGCATTAACATGATATGAATTATTATACCAATTAAGTGCAGTAGAATCGGACACAGAAGATAATGCGGTATCGAATAATTCTTCTGGCGCGGGATCGGGATAAATTGTTCCGGAATATGCCACGAATTTGGTGCGACATGCGGCTAATTGTTGCATATATTCTTTGATTTTGTCTTTCAAATAACTGCGAATTTCAGTGTATTGTTTCATAGTAATATCGCGGATGGTAATACCGAATGGTTCCAATTCATTTACTGTGTCAAATAGTGTAATATTATCACGTATATGGTTACGCATCATCTGAATAACACGACGGGTAGATGGAAGAATTGCATTTACAAATTCTTCATATGTGTCAGATTCACGGGGGATATTTTCATCTAATACATATTGTTTTATCGTAGTCATAAATTGTGGTGAATCTACATTACTATCTTCGCGATATTCAACTTGTTTATTCAAATCATCAATTGTTTGTGTCGGAATTATAGTATTCTGTCTAAGTGCTCTAAATCGATAAAATGGTGTATGTGACATATTCACTTTAGTTGACACATTCGACCCAAACATTTTCGCTCGACTTAGTTTAATAACTGACTGGGGAAATACAACCAATGATTTAATTTTCAAATGTTCACCCTTGACAACTGGACGTCGAAAAAAGTTATGAACACCTGACCGGGTAATTTCTTCACTTAAACGAGATAATCCGGGGACAAAACGATGGGAATGAAAGCGTCGCATAGTGATATTCGGAGTAGCATTTTCTCCGTTTGCATCATATTTGGTGGAAGAATTGCGATAATTTCCGAAATTGTCTACAATAGTATCAATTGGTTCCGTAACTTCATCTGTAGTAATTAATGTGTCATTATCTATAATATCAACTGTAGGTTGTTGACACAAATGTGATTCACGCATCCAACGGTCATATAATGGTTCATCTGTAATACCATCCTGTTGACGATATCGTTTATCCGACTCCTGCCATTGAATCGTGGATTCACCGTCAATTTCCCCGATTAAATCCCGGTGTAGGTCAATTTCATCATCGGGTTCATCCACTCGTTCTACCGTTTCTTGTAGGGGCGACAGTTTAATTGCAGGTCGGCCGCCGCGGCGACTGGATTTTTCGGTGGAATCGCTGGAATGATTGGTTACAATTCTGGCAGTTGAAATGACAGGTGTAATCCATTCGACATTTTTTGTCCCCGATTTCAATGTGTCAACTAATGGTTTATATGCAGGGCTGATTTTTCGTGTTCCAACCACATTACCGGTTGTGTCAAATACGGAGAATACTTCACGTAAATTGCGATATCTTTGAACATCACGATGTATTCCGGTCATTAGTGTATGTGTTCGTTGTGAGAATGGCACATTATTGACGGCTTTTTCTACCATATCTGATAATTGCGCATCAATAGTGTATCGTTTTTTGTAATCAGCCACTTCAACAAATTGTTCCACTTCTTCTAAATCTTCTTCAATAATGTCTTCACCCTGAAGATACAAATTGTGTAAGATTTCGGCCATATCATTGTCTGGTTCCGCATTATCCGGTAACTCAATAATGGCTTCACCAGTTGGTTTATATGTAATAGATGCATTGACAATTTCGTCTTCTGGTTCTTCCGGAATATCAGTAACTGAATTGTATTTCATCGAGGCGGGTTTGTCTCGAATAACAATTTTCTCAATAGGTAATGTTTCGGGAATACCACTATAGGCAAAATCAATATAGATAACAGTTAAATCGGGATACGTAGTAATTTCGATACAGTCCTCTTCCAAATTGGTGATTTCGCCAGTAATAATAGTAGGTATTTCACCGCCGAAATGAATGTCGACCCATGTATGCACAAACAATCCATTTTGACGAGAAAACCCGCGGGATTCACTACGACTAATTAATGTTATATCGACGATGGATTCGTCAGTGAAGTTGCCCGATTCGTCAATAAATAGAATACTATGTTGACGGGTAGAAGTATTGAACATACGAATTTTCTGTTTATCCAAATAAAATACAATAAATGATTGCTCATGATATTCAGGATTATCTGGTGCGTTAATTTCTATAATATCTCCCAATTCAATACCTACACCTTGTAGTTGCTCCGGGGATGTTTCAATATCTGGTTGTTCCATATCGTTAATTTCCGAATTCATTTCAATGTCGGGAGGTATGATAGGTTGCGACATTATTTTCGAGTAGTTGTATAAATTAGGGTATACATTATTCGTCTAAATTTATTTACGAAAAGGTAATAAAGAGAAGCTGATATTTAATCATATCTATATAAAGCCATCTCTATTTTCATTCTTGTATTATGACCGACCTAATTAAAACGTTAATTGACACTGATAAGTTGCGTATGAAAGTTCATACAGATGCACATACTCAATTGGAATACACTATTGTTAACTATAAAGACGACAAGGTAGATGAATTCCCCGAAACCGGATTGTATAAATCTCTTATTTTTAAGGGGTCTACACCAGACCTTGCCAATTTAGTGAGTTTTTCGCCGCCCCATTCGGTTGAGTATGAAACTTTTAAAGACAAATACCCCGACCTATCATGCAACGATATGTTTGTTGCAAATGAAGTTGTAGAAGGCACTATGTTTTCTATATTTTTTGATGACCGGGAAAATAAGTGGGAGATGGCAACTCGCAGTGCGGTTGGAGGCCATAATTGGTATTTTCGGACTCAATATCCGGGAATAACAATTGATGAGGTGGAACAACCTACATTTCGCGAGATGTTTATAGATGCTTTATTGTATGACAATAAGGAGAAATATAATCCGGAATTATCTGAGACATTATTTCAGACGGCGATGAATGCGTTTTCTCGCGATTTGAATTATTGTATGGTTTTACAACATCCGGCAAATGCATTAGTATTTGACGTAATTAAGCCGACATTGTATTTGGTGGCAATATATGATATTAAACGTATACGCGAAACGGAAATGGGCAATGTGTGTCCATTAAATATTTATGCGCCTGAAAATGCAAGTAAATTGTCTACGGTTGTATTGCCTAAACGATACTGTGTTGGAAAAAACACTGGATTTAGTGCGAGATATGATGAGTTTGAATGCATTTTTCGCGATGCTGAAAATAGTGCGGGTATGATGTTTACTAATATTATCAATGGTGAACGCACTATGATGAAGAATGATGAGTATGAGAAATTGCGCGAGTTACGCGGGAATCATCCCAATTTGCAGTATCATTTTTATGAATTGCACAAGAATGGTAAATTGTTGGAGTTTTTGGATGCTTTCCCGAGATATAGAGTATATTTTCAACTATTTTATGACCAGTTGATACATATGTCATATATGGTATATGGTGCATATCGCAACTATTTTATATTGAAACGTCGCGATTCCATACCTAAAAAATATTTCATTCATGCTGCACGTATTCATCACGATATTTACATTCCAGCAATGACTGAAAAGAAAACTGTGCATATTACTCCATTAATTGTTCGTCAATATTTCGAGGCAATGGACCCCGGGAAGATTGTGTATTACTTAAACTATGATACAAATAAGCCAGATACACAAACTCGTGTAGAATCCGAACCGAAATTAGAGGCTGAACAATCATTCACATGTTAATGGATATCTCCATACCGATGCTACATCGATAAATGATTAGAATAAAATTGAAATATTTTTTATATTTCAATTTATGTCATATATAACAAGAAACATATTCGCATTCAATACTAAACATGGGAAATATCCAACATATAATATCATCTTTGGATGATAACCAAAAACTTGAATTTCTTATCAAAGAAGGTCTTATATGTGATGAACTAATTAGTTTGTTTCGCGATGGAAGCATACCATATAAATGCATTGAAACCTATGTATTGGAGAATATATCTCACAATACTAAATATAATAAATAACATTATTGAAATATTTTTTTTATTGTCTTGTCTTATCCATTACCCACCTAACTACATCCAATGAGAGAAATTAGTATTGATGCGTGTGTGTAAATAAAAAATATAATTGCAATATAATGTTATACACATTATATTGTATTCTTATACTTTGATACTATAATATAGTTATTGTAAAATAACAATTATGTATAAATAATTCACACAATTGATTTTTCACAATTGTTATTGCCATATTTTTTAGATTATTTTACGTGGGTAGTTCTTCTTGTTGTTCTTCATCAAGAACTTTGTAAACTCCGGCACTTTCGATAATGTTACGAAGATGTGCATTTTCGTCTTCTTTCATTTTGAGTGTTTGTATAAATAAGATTAATGTAATAATCATATCCCGTTTATTCTCATAGTCCGCCTTTAATTTCTTCAACTCAGCTTCAGTATACAAATCGATTTCTATACTGAAATATGCAAATAATCCTTCATGATTAATTGTTTCATATTTGTTTTCAAGAAATTGCAGTAAAGCTGATAGTCTTTCAGAATTCAATAAAGTTAACCTGGTATAACAGAACGATGATAAATCATTACAATTTGTCATTTCTTCAAAAGATGATAAAATATCTCTATCTTGTTCAAAATTCATTTTTCGTGTAGAAGCGTGTAACTTAGTGTAAAATAACCTAAATAAGGTAATCGCGTATAAATCACTCAATTGTGTAAATTGGTTGTTAGTTGGTTAATTATAAACCACTTTAAAAGTATTTCAATTTTTATTGCAAATCATTTGTGTCACTTGTATAGAATTCGTTTTGCACGATTTGCTATACGAGAATAATATGATTTATTATGCGAATGTATTGTTCCATCTTTAGCTCGACGTGTCATTTCTCTTGCGCGAATATATGCTGTCTGAACACCGGCTGGACTAACGGAACATGTATTTTTTCTACATATAGGAAATGATTTTTGTGTTCCTAAAAAACATGTTTTCCCGCAACGTCTATACATTAATGTTCGTTCATGTGTTCCCGGAGACATTCGGGTCCAATGTTTTAGTCGAGATATATACGAACTAATCGGATATTTTCTATAATTACGTCGTTTCATAATATTATATGTGTCAAAATAAATACATATAATATCCATCTAATCACTTATATTTTACTATTGTGTAACCACTATACTAATTATACATTCTGTATTTATTTGCCATGTTTTGACACATCCGTCACCAAAGGTTTGCACATCTGTAACCAAGGTTTGCACATCTATAACCAAAGGTTTGAACATCTTTCTTGATAAAAAAAGGGTATCAATGTAACTATTACACAAGTGTGTTAGTTGTATTGAATACCAAGTTATTTTCAATCGGAGTTATACTATCCAAAGTCAAAGATTAATATAGTTCATTCAATTCATCAAGGTCCAACCCATACGTTTGACACAACTTATTCATGCGTTCCGGATAGAAAACAACAGATGCCAATTCTTCAGCAAAGTGTTGAATATTTTTACGCATTTCTTCTGTGTCAAGTTCGAATAATAGTTCAACAATCGCTGGATTTTGATTTAATCTATGATAATGAACATCTATGATATTTTCTTCCAAAATAGGAATTGCTACTGGATTCGCAGACAATTCAACCCAATTTACCTTATCCAAGTTATTATTCAAAATATCAAATGAGTTGGTATGACGGCTTACGTATTGCCAATTTACTTTATCCAAATTGGCCATCAATAGCTTAGCCGCCGCAGGATTACATGATAAATAATTCCAATCAACTTTATCCAAATTGGCTTCCAATATATGAACAGCAGCGGGATTTTTAGACATGTTCATCCAATCCACTTTATCCAAATTGGCTTCCAATATATGGATTGCTTCGGGCATAGATGATAATTGTATCCAATCGACTTTATCCAAATTGGCTTCCAATATATCCATAGCTGCTGGATTACGGGATAACCACCAAAAATCCACTTTATCCAAATTGGCTTTCAATAAAGAAATTGCGTCAGGTTGCTTAGCTAATTCCATCCAATTGACTTTATCCAAATTGGTTTCCAATAAGTCCATCATATAGGTTGGTTGACTGGACAATGAGTGCCAATAAATTTTATCCAAATTATTTTTCAAAAGTTTATTGGCTCCAGTATTGTTTGACAGTTCATACCAGTCAACTTTATCCAAATTATTTTTCAGAATATGAATTGCAGCGCTGTTTCGAGACAACGCATGCCAGTCGACATAATTAATATTATCTTCAATCATATCGATAAGTTCAGGAGACGAAGATAATTTTTCCCAGTGATAAGTGCTAAACATAGATGTTAGATTCAAAGAGTTCTTCAGTGTTTGCGCAGCTTTAATGACATGAGTATTCTGATGAAAATAAGATATGTCCGTAATCATTTCACGCCATTTTGTCAATGATAAATTCTTAATTTTAGAGTTTTCTTTGTAAATTGGTGCAAACATGTCTCAAAGTATCAAGTGTGTGAAATCAGTATTATAATTCTTCCGTATACATATAATGTAAATATATCATCCTTATATAAGTGTCAATATTTATTCAATTTTTTGTAATTTAGTCTTTATATAGGTCGGACTATATCCCAAATAATCAGTCGGAATAATAATATATGTGTCAAAATAAATGAAATAGTAAAGTCTACCAGAGAATTTTATTTATGATGGTGTAACAAAAATATTATCAACTAATCCCAATATTATTTGCCAGGTTTTGACACATATTATTAAAGATGTGTCAAAATAAATTAAAGATGTGTCAAAATAAATGAAACAATTATTCATCAGACCGATAAAGTATAATGACTGATAAATAAATAATAAGTGATAAAAATATAAATAATGTATTTATTGTTGTTATATATCAATAAACAATATACAATGTTTGACACACTGCCGGACAATTCTACTTCGGTAGCATGTCAATATTTACTTGACCCACTTTCTACTATAATTAAACTCGCTATTCTCAAAAATAAACCAATTGGAACCAAAATATGCATCCAACATAACACTGTTATATTGCAAGAACCGGGAGTATTCCAAGGTATATGTAGGTATTTTATGAATACAAATAAAACCGATATTCAGTTTATGTATAATCCAATATATTTGGCATGCACACATTATTTAACATCTAAGTTTGTGTCAAATATGCCCCGTATTCGTTCATTATTTATTTGTGCAGTGGAAGGCTTGCAACGATTGAGTGAGACATATAAATCATGTTCAATCATACAGTTGTGTATAAACTATTACACAGCAATAATAAATAATGCATTATTAGACACATCTTTAACTGGAACGGTTACTCCATCACCTGCTATTTTTCAGAAAGATGTAATGACCAGTTGGTTTAGTTCGGAGTTAGTGGATGCCATGAATAAACAATGGACACCCGAAAAAATCAAGATTATATTAAACTTGATTGACTTTTTAGTGAAAGACGATTTGGCATCAAGTAATGTGAAATCCATAGAAACCATCATGTCGAATGTAGATGCCGAAACCAAAAATATTGTGTCAAAAGCATAAAACCCCCCGAAAAACACTTTTATATATCTTATATGTTTTATATAAGATAGATACACATTGCAAAACAATATAAAGCGAAATAATATTTTTATTTATATTGTTCAGAAAAATATAAATTATGAGTGCTGCACTTGCATCTGCCAAAAAACGCCGTGGTGCGCCACAACCCCCTACTAATAGTGGGCCGATTCCTTCATCTACTGCGAATTCATGTAAAGTGAATACCACTCCGGGAGGAAATACCAAACAAATGTTTCAGTCGCAGCAGCCGCAACAACCTATGCCGACTACGGGTATGTCATTGTCTCAAGTGATTAATATATTTGACCGTCGTTTAATGAGTCTCGAGACGAGTGTTCGTGATATAAAGAATAATGTGTCGTGTGAAAGTGCCAGACCAATGATTTTTCCGGAGAATGTGCCGTCGAATTTGACATCTGTATTGGATGAGATGAATGAAAGATTAGACACATTGACTGATGAATTTAATTCGCGGTTTGAGTTATTGGCAACGGAGTTGGCCAAGACCAATGATGAATTGCGATTACTTAAGTCGGATAAGGGAGGAGATAAAATGAATGTATTGAACCAGGATTTAAGTGATTTGAAGAATGTTGTTTTAAAGTTACAAGAATATACCATGGATGTGAACCGTGTATTATTGCGTGACCAAATTAAAAATCAGGTTACTGAGCATTTAGCTGAAAAAACTACGGTGGATGTGTCAGAAGATGCCCCGGCATATCGATTTGAAGCGGATGAAGAGAGTGAACATGAAGAAGTGGAAAATACTGTGTAATAAAATTAGGAGTAATAAAATTATGAGATAGATATATATTTTTGTTTTGATTCGATAAAAATATATAAACAATTATACTAAGATTTAGTATATTTACAATAGGGATTATTCTATAGTTATCATAATTATATATTATAATAATGGAATACAATAATCATATATATTCAAATGCGGCTGAACAAATCCAAGATATACAAAATCAATATTATTCTACGTCTGGGAAAAATCTTTTTTTCAAAAAAAATCAAAAATTCGAATGTGCGCAAACGGTAGCATCAAAAATGAATATTTATAATTTATTTGACCATACATTCCGTATATTACCCTCCACAAATAAACTATATTGTGATTATCCAATGTTTAAGACATATATGTCACCGGAACTATTTTCCATGGCAATTAGTCGTTCAATTGATTTGTGCACATTTTGTGTCCAAAGTTATGGCGCATTTGAAATACATGTAAATATAGATTCGTTTACTGTTACAGCGGCGGAGAGATATAAGACATTTATAATTAACTTTTGTGATGAATGTGCCAGATTAAATACTGGATTTAGTGATTATGTGATAACATTTAATATATATAATATTCCTATTACAATCGACCAAATCTCGAAATTAATAGTTGGACTATTACCAGTAGAAATTAAGCCAAAGATTAAATTATACAACAAAAAAGAATCCGAAGTTTTATTACAAAACCTGCTAAATGGATAATCTATATCGCTTCAGCAATACAAATGCCCGACTGAATAAATAAACATTATATTCGATAAATAAATATAAACATCATATGTTAGTATTTATTACCTATTTATAACAAAAATGCAAATCATAATAAAAACACCTCAAAAAGCGGAACAATTCGCAATGTTATTTCAACATGTGAAATCATTGACCGACCATATTAACATTCAATTTGAAACCGGCCGGTTATATATTCAGTGTATGGATAGCGCACATGTGTCAATTATGGAATTAGTATTACCCGCATCATGGTTCGATGAATACAATGTGACAGCCGGTGTGACAATTGGTTTAAGTTCCGCAATGTTGTATAAGATTTTGAACTCGCGTGATAAGTCACAACAAGTGGTTATTGAATTGGCATCGAAAGATTCCGATGTGATGCAATTACATTTTACAGGAGATTCGAAACAAGAATTTGATAAACATTTCGAATTACCATTGATGGCAATAGAGTCCGATTTAATGGAAATACCGGCATTAGACCATCAGGCTGAGTTGACTTTATCATCTGGGCATTTTGCGAGTATAGTGAATCAGTTACAGATGTTTGGAGATACTATGACAATTCAGTGTTCTGAGGATAAAATCATGTTGGTTTCGCAAAATCGTGAGAATGGTAAGATGTCAGTTGAGATTAAGATAGAAGATGTGTCCGAATTTTCAATTGAGGAGGGGTCTACGTTAGATTTATCTTTTGCATTGCATTATTTGCACAATATGTGTTTATATAACAAGATTGCAAAGGAAATTGCATTAAAATTCTCGGAGAATTACCCAATGCAGGTTATTTACGACTTGGGAGAAAATGCATCACTTGCGTTCTTTTTAGCACCAAAAATTAATGATGACGAATAATCTATATACAATTGCATCCTTTATTGCATCCTTCATAATTTCATATAATCTATCCGGCGATACATCGCCTGACAGAATAAATATAACTCACCATGTAGAAGATTTTTCTTACAATGTAGAAGAATTTTCGAGGTAAATGATACAAGAATGTTTATAGACGGTATATATCGAGAAAATAGATGAATGATTGGTTGTTTGCGTTTGTGTGTATCAATAGATAATATGGTATATTTGTATACCAAATTATTTTTCAACTTCAATGGAAACACACCCATTAATCACTTTATTTATTTTTATATTTACCATATTTATGTATCTCCATATCATCGCTCAATGGAAAAAGAGCGAAGATTTAGAAATATATGAAACAGATTATGTGTCACCTTCTCAACTCCAAGAAACATGTGATATTCGGCAACCTTTCCTATTCCGTTTCCGCGAACAAGCCAAACCTTACTACTCCAAACTCTCCACCAATTTATCCAAAAATGACACAATCGATGTCAATATCAAAGACACCCGCGAATACTGGTCAATCGGTCAACTAACTACTCCCGAAACTGTCGCCCTACCATTACATAGCGCCAGAAAACTATTAGAAACTGACACATCGGGGAAATATGTGTCAGAACAGAACGATGAATTCTTGGAAGAATCCGGATTGGATGCAACTATGGCGACTATGGATTGGGCATTTCGTCCGCAGTTTACTATTGCAACCAAATATGATATTACATTTGGTTCAGCTGGTGCGACTACTCCACTAAGATATCATACACATTCTCGTATGTTTCTTGCGCCCGTTACTGGGAAAATCCACGTGAAGTTAACACCGTGGAAAAGTGCTAAGTATCTTCATGGAATCAAGGATTTTGACACATATGAATTTCGTTCACCTGTCAATGTATATTCACCACAATCACAATATGTGTCAGATATGGAACGTTTACGATGCATCGATATTGAAGTCTCCGCGGGAACTGTTCTCTATATTCCTCCGTATTGGTGGTATTCATTGAAGTTTTCCAGTGACACAAATACTATAGTCGGAGGATTTGTATATAATACAGTAATCAATGCATTGGCAAATATTCCCGACTGGTCTATGTATTTCCTACAACAAAACAATATTACCCGGAAAATTGCCCGACCAGCCGTCCAATCTCCCTCTACAGTAGTTGCGATGGATTCCAAACCAGCGGATGAAATTATTGATGAAGTAGTGACACAACCAGTGGTGCCAATAAAAAAAGAGGAATTGCCTGAAAAGGTGATTATAACAAATGCAGGTATATATGAGGTGTAAAACATTCACCAATGACGACTGTTTATTCGGGACACAGTCGGACTGATAAAAGATTAGTCTATTTGCATTATTTCACTCATTGATTCTTCGACTATTCCCATTTGTTGTTCAGTCATTCTTGCAATTACGGAGTTTTTGATTCCGAGTTGTTTTTCCAGACTGGTAATTCGAATATTTAGCGCCGACTTTTCATTTTCAAGTCGGCCAATAATTTGGCGTTGTTCCTCAACAATTGCATTCAATTCTTGTGATAATTGATGATAATTGATGTTTGTTTTGGATAATTCTTCCAACCATTTTTTATGGCGTAGAGTTTTAGTATGTGTTGCAAAATTCGATTTGTTTACAAATAACACATTGGTTCCACAGTTGCATCGCAAACCTCGTTCAAAATTATATCCCCGGATATATGAATCGATGAATTCACCGTTATCATTCCGAATGGGGGTATATATTTCAGGAGCCAATTGTAGCTCAGTATCATCAAAAGGAGATGGAATTTCCATGATTTCGTAAATGGGGAGAATGTAATAAATATGTATATATCTAATAATCGGTATGTTACATATTTCAATTTTGTAAAAAGTTAAATAAAGATGAATAAATACATGCAAATATACCACCACAATGAAACCACATATTAGTTTAATAGTTATCGATGATTTTTATACGAATCCACATGAAACACGTAATTTTATATTGACACAAGATTTCTCTGTAAGAGGGAATTTTCCCGGACAACGGACACAATCATTTGCTACACCTGACTTATATAATATGATTCAAAGAATTATTGGGCCACTCGCAGGAAAAATTACTAAGTTTGATATTCCAGGCGACCCCGCGGCACCATCTGTTATATATAATGGTGCATTTCAATACACAACCTCACGTGACCGGTCGTGGATACATAATGATGGACACAACAACTGGGCAGGAATTGTGTATTTGACTCCGGATGCTCCGCATAGTTCGGGAACTGCGTTCTATAAGTATATACCGGACCAAACAATGACAAAAATAGAAATGGATGAAATCGGCAATGAAAAAGAAATTGACCGAGATAGTCAGGATATGACTAAATGGGAATTGGTGGATAGAATAGGAAATGTGTTTAACCGACTCATATTATTTGACTCAACCAGATTTCATATGTCGATGGACTATTTCGGACATTCAAAAGAAACCGGCCGTTTATTCCAAACATTCTTTTTTAGCACGGAAATGAAGGAGGAAAATAAGTAATATATTCAAACTGATATAAAGAACCTAACTGATAAATGGTTGTTTTTATTGTTTATCCTGTATATAGTGTAAACAATACTATTACATAATTTGAATGGACAATACTGTTCGTGACAAATTAAAACAGTTACTGGACAACACTAATATTCGACACAAAACCGAAATTCTGAAATGCGACACTCTCAAGTCCGCCCATATATATTGCAAAATAAATACGTTATCTGGTCAAGAAACTGGCCCTCTCATCGAGAGTTATATTCTCAGCAAATACAACCTACATAAAAACTCATCGTCGGATTGTATAGGGGATGCGATGTGTAATAATTCCACCAATTTGGAGATTAAAGTGTCCACGGGTGGAAAAGAAAAGAATAAATTTAATTATGTCCAATTGCGTATGAATCACAATTGCGAATATTTGTTAACAGCCTACTATATTGATTATACCAATATTGACACATTGGGAGAATTATTTGTGTTTCGGGTGTCTAAACCGCAAATGCAAGACCTTATTTTGAAATATGGTTCTTATGCACACGGAACTATACAAAAGTTGGGGAAAATCACCAAGGAAGATTTAGCAAATCCACTAAATGACAAAGAATATGTAATTCGGCCAAAATATGGCGACCATTGTTGGAACAATCTACTACTATATAGAATCGATGAATGCCATATAAATACGGACTAAATCCGCCTTACCCATCGAATTTTGACGTGCAGTATTTGTGCTATCCGAATAATCCAACTGTGCCATACGTTCCACCAATGTGTCCACATCGATTCGACTTTTTATCCAATGCCAACTCTTCGGACGCAACATATCCAACCCATCACGCCGTATATCCCCTATTTTGCCACCATATGCCCGCAACGCAAAATCCGCCCCCCTCGGTGGTGTAGGCTGTCCCGCGGCATCTTTTGGACCAAATGGCAAAAACTCCCAATCTGGGTGTGTGGTAGGAAATATGACGGGAATACGTGGTGTGTGTGTGCGTATCCATATTTGAAAACAGCATTTCACCCCCATAGCAGGTATAAATTGGCAGGGGGATGTAGGGACATCTTCATCGTGAATGAGTGTAAAATTCAAATCGAGTTTGTTTTGTATACTGGGTCGACGGAATGTCCGGGGTAAAATCATTGCAATAGCTGATGCCCATTTCGCCGCGTGATTAAAAAACTGCACTGCAAGTGAGCTGGATTTGCCAAATGGGGGATTACCAATCACCAGAATTTGCGAGAAATTAGAGGGAGGTATGTAAGTGAAGAAATTTTGTTGTTGAATGGAAGGGTGTTCGGGGAGTAGGTCGATGGCGTGTATTTGACCGTTACAAATATCAGATAGTTGCAATGTATTTAGTAAAAGGGAGAAGCTACCATTTCCGGCGCTGGGTTCGACAATAAGGTCGAATGATTTGTGTATATTTTTAAAAAGAGAGGTGGTAATATGTATACAATGTTTAGCAAATTCGGGGATAGTATAGAATTTGTCTAAACCTTGGTTGCGAATGTCTCGAATATGGACTTTATCCAAGTCGGAACATAATAAATCCATATGAATAATTGGATAACTATTGTAAGACAATAATTATAAAACCGATTGTATTATAATTATTTCACACCGGTTTATATTGTTTGATAATGATTGTCTATACTCAAAAATAAATAGTGGCTACAAAATGACAATAGAATATTACCAATCATAGTCTTCTTCAATATCATATGCTGAGTTATTAGTCATACCACCATCGCTTGTGTCATCAGATGTATATTGTTCATCATCCGATTCATGATGTGATACATCAGAATCTTCTTCTTCGACAACATTATTTGTGATGGATATGATGTCTTCATTGATTAATTCATGTTCAACAATACTTTCAACCGAATTAGAATTTTGGTTATGTATAATGATATTATTTGACACATTAGTATTTTCAGGAAAAATAATAGGTTGTGTCAATTGTGTGGGAATACTTGGGAATGTTTCTAAGTATCTTCCTCTGCGAATATAAGAATTATAATATGTTTCAACATTGACATGGCTTATCATAAAATGTGATATGTCTTCTTTATCAAAGAATTTATTTTTAATCATAGGAGTATGTGCAAATCGAAGGGGAATTTCATGTATAGCTTGGCCATATAATGGATATTTGGTAACAAATGCTTTGAGACGATATTTGATTTCATAATTTAAATTCATTACTACTAATTTATCGGGGTTACATTTTATGTTTAAATGTAGATTTAAAAAGGGGCGCATAGTTTGAATGAATTGTTCACGAGGGAAACGATTATCCGGACATATATTTCGGTCGAATCCATATTGATATAGCATATCTAAACATTCATCATATAGATGTGATAATGGTGCATCTCTGATATATGTGTCAATAATATGTTTCAAAAGTTCTTTTTCGTGCCATTTTCGGAGATAAAATATATCGAAATTGTATCGAAAAAATAGTTCAATTAAGTAGGGGATAACACAATACGAATCGCGGAGTTTGAAATAGATATTATATAGGTCAGATTTAGTGAAAATAATATTAGTGAATGGATTTTTGATGGGGAGTGGTTCAGGGAATAAATAGGATGCTGCATGTGTTATGGAATTTTTTATTATTTTGGAAAGGTCGGACACAGAAAAGTAATAGAGTTTACCATTTTGTAATAGAACCAATGTTTTTTTATCATTTGGGTTAATTTCATTCATATATAAATCATGACTAATCTGAACAATTGAATGTTTATATTTCCAAACACGGGCCAAACGTTCAAATCCAAAATATGCACGCTGAACACGTGACATACTAATATAAAATTTGTCAACAATTTCATATGTTATAAATGAATTATTACACATTGCTTTCATATAACGATGTTTCGTATGTGTAAATGAATAGAAGAAATGCATTGTCGTGATTGACACATAATACATCTCAATCATCAAATGCACCAGCTGCCCCACTGTATCCGGTATTTGTTTCCGGATTTTAGCGGCGTTCACCAATGTAGGCATTGTTGTTGCAGTTTCCTCATCAATTTGCGAATCTGTATCAATGTCTAAAATAGGTGGAGGTGTTAAGTATACATTACGTATTATACTTATAAATGCTTGCATAGAATAAGATAAAGAGAATACTAATATATATACAAAAATAGTTTTATATTATTTGAAGTATCTATTCATTTTACATGATTGATAGATTTGTGAATCAATCGGTATATATACCACCGACGAAAATACGTCCATATTACTATGATTCGGACGAAGCAAATAGGGATAGTGCAATTGAATCGATTACCGAATATACGGAGTCGACACGTGGTTCGATTACTACGGAATTTGAGGATATTGATGCGGATAATGATTTAATAGTGGATGATGTGTCAGAAGATGTCATGTATTTTGGTATGACAGTAATAATTGAAAAGGATGATGGGACCCAAATGTTTGCATTAGATACTGCATTGAATATTGAATCGGTATATTATCATGGAATTCCGCATATATATGATTATTTCGATATAGTATGTGGTAAACCATCGTCATTTGATATTATACAAATAGTGTATGATAAGATTGATGAGTATGAGATTACCGCAGTTATAATAAAAACATATTGGATAAGATTAATACAACGGCATTGGAAATTGCGATTTAAACAACAACAAAAAAGTTTAAGAGGGTTAATGTCATATTATATACATACGAATGACACATAAACTATATTATATATTATTGAGACGTGATATGCGTAGCATATCACATCGAACAAAACAGTGATAAACTCACCAGACTGATAAAGTATAACCTATCCATGTCTTTTTCTGGACATTTTTATTGGAAAAGAAGATTGAATAGCATTATCTTTATTATTAAATAGTTTTGAATATTTATCTGACTTAATTAATAAACTAAATACTGATTGTTCATGTCGGTGTTCTATAAAAGATGGAGCATTTGGAATAATAGATGGTGTGTCATCTACTAAATGATAATCTGTATTAAGAATATAATTCCAATCTTGTACAAATTCGATTACTTGTTTTGTTTTTTTAAAAAAAATAACTGTATCTTGATATTGAGCTACATTTAATATATCTGGACGATTTACATTTAAATGTTGTATTAAATCCATTTTTGACCAGTCTTTTTCAATATAATGGTTTTCTCCAGAACCATAAACACCACCTACTCCAGATGTTGCATATGTATATAATATCATTGAATGATTACATTGTTCAATGAGATTATTAAATTCAGTTTCACCGTTTTGTTCTATTTCACATCCACCGTCAATATATATCAATATATCTCCATCTTTTAATGTTAATAATGTTTTAAGAATTAAATATGGTCTCCATATACAGTATCCGTATAACCTCTTATTTTGTTCAATAAACTTTTTATGTTTATTCCAAAACATATCATCTTTTTTTAAATCATCATCTGTATATTTAATAAATTGTGCATCATTAATATATCCACTGGTTTTAAACTCATTACCAAGCCGATTTACTGCATCATAGTAATTTTGGCCTCCCCCACCAAATGCCATTACCCATATATTAGATTTATCTACATAACCTGTATTGTGTTCTAATATATTACTATTGAATATATTACTATTGAATATATTACTATTGAATATGAATACTAAATAGAATACTATACAAACTATTAGTATTAACAATATTCTTAAAAATGTAGTAGTATTAATATGTGTTTTATGTATCTTCATTATTATATAAAATACAAATATTTATATAAATTATGTGGTCAAATAAAATTACTTCAATGTAAGTAAATATAAAAACTGGTTAATATCGGCCAGCATTTCATCGCGTATATTTAATAAATCACTATCCATTTTTTGGTTTAAACATGTGTCCATTTGTAATAAAAATGTTCGATAATTAAATACACGTTGTTTGAGTGAGTCAACATTCTTGGGAACATATAAACGAATATTTCGGTCAATACTGGTTAAACGTGTTGAATTCTTCCCCAATAAAATTTCTACAAATGCATCTATATTTTTCTGCAACCGCTCGTGTAATTCATCGGTTGCCTTATGTTGAGCAAATGATTTCGTATTCCAATGATACATTTTAACTAAGTTACTCATTTCCATAAATACATGAACAATTCTGTCCTTACTATTACAATTCCATTTATTGCGAGTTGATGCGCGACGTTGTCTAAAATTGCGTGTTCGTGTTTTGCGGGCCATACTGTTTCCTTATTCTTTATATACTATATAAAAATAATATATATAGGGTCAATAATCACTATGGACAATTTACGGGATAAGTAATGTGTCAATTCCTCCGTTGAATTTGTCGATGCATGTTGTATATTTAAGTTCGTTCATACAGAAATCTATTATATCAAATTGGCTTTCTTCAACAAACTGTGGGTAATTTTCTAATACTGTATTGTATAAATATTCACCATAACATTTGTTATTTTCAAACAAAATCACTGGTCTACATTGACGTATAAGTTCTTTACCAGCCGAAAAAATAAATGATTCCGCACCTTGAGCATCGCAATGAATAAATCCAACATTGCTAATATCCATATCATTAATAGTAGTCATGGTTATTTCTTCACCATCAGTGCCTAAGCATATACCACCAAAATTACATGGTTGGTCTTTTTCTTCATTATATCTTTTGGACACAATCCCCAGTCCACCGTCCAAATCAATATTATTCATGTGACCAGTTCCGGAATAGCAAAATACACCCTGATTATGAGGAATGATTTTGTGTTTGAGTTTGTTTTGTGCAATATTGTGTTTAAGTAGTCTGAACATTTTTAATTGGGGTTCATATACATGAATTTGTTGATTATCGGATAAGTGACGTGCATAGAAAATGGTAGAAGTTCCACAATGTCCGCCGATTTCTAAAATATTTCTATTCGTGGGAATATATTTTTTTAACATGATAAGTGTATGTTCATCCCAATATTGCCCACGTTTAAATGCTTCACCTATATATCGTTCATTTGAATATAATGTAATTATTCCATATCGTGTGTTAAATGTATCCATAATGAATTAAATAGAATAGCAAGAGTATCTGTAATATATGAATAAATTATGAAATACAGACATTATCAACCACCTGATATGCAACATGAATATTTTATAATGTAAATTATAAAATATATAAGATGTCTGAATTGTTGTGTCCAAAATTAGATTTTGTAAAGAGAATCGATACAAAAATGAATTCGATATTTTATTCATTTATCCATTATAATAATGTTATAATTGGATTTGGAAGACGTCATTATGGAACAGAACGTATAATAAAAGTAATTATCATAGATAAAAATTTTAATATTATTGAAGATAATGAAATGGAATTAATTAAGGGTGAAGACCCGCGATGTTTTATGTTTAATGGGAAATTATATATTCAAGATAATTTTTTGTCTGATATGTATTTATTCGATTATATTAATAAAAAGTATATCAAAATAAATATTAGCGGAAAAAATATTTCATTTATTGAACACAACCATTCTTTATATTTCATTCATTATATGAAACCATTTGTATTATATAAATTCGATGTCGACACAGGCGTTTGCACTAAAATTGACGTTGATAATACAAATAATACACCTAATTCGGAATATAGGGGCGGAACTCCCGGATATAAATTATCAGACAATCAATACTATGGATTTGGACACAAAACATACACCAAAAATAATGTGATAACACACGATATATTCAAATGGATACTATATTTTGATTCCGATAAACCAAGAATTGTATGTATTGATATTAAACAACCCCCAAATTCTAACATAATTTGCGACCCTACATCTGTTATCACAATAGATGACAACAAATATTTAATTACAGCTGAAAGTCAACATGAATGGAATAGAGACCAGGACTACATTACAAATCTATACAAGATTACCGACTCTGAATAGTGATTATTTTTATGACAATCTATCTCTATCACATGATAAAAACACCCGACCGATATAAATTTATACATATAAACTCTGTGCGGTTGCAATATATTTCAAGACCATTGTGTCAATTTTAGTCAATTCGGATTTCATATCTATCCATCCGACCATTTCGCATATTCCGGCTAATTCCCGCGCAATAGTTACTATTTTGACACATGCTTTTGCAAAGTCTCCCGTTGAAATTCCCAATTCTTGATTGATTCGTGTTTGTAAAAATGCTTTACATTCGTATTCATTTATTAGTTCACACCATTCAAACATAACATCGGTTAAGTCAAAAATCATTTCTTTGTCTTCCATTACCATTTTTTGTGTCAATTCTAATTGTTCAAGACTCAACGCAGTATTTTTCATAGCAACAACCGCCGAGTAAATATGTGGATGTTCTCGTGATGGTTCAACCCGTCGGCAGTCTTCTATTACCCGAACATTTGTGAAACAACTAAATATTCCGACCAGTTCATTGGCTCGCATAGTTCTCCAGCGTTCTAATTGTTCTGATGAAATAATGGGGTGTATTTCAGCAATTTGTGTGGCCATTTTCCCTAAATCAGTTAAATGGACATCGGTATTGGAAATTTGAACAATATTTCTTTGTTCTAAAATATGACAAACTTTATGAACATGTGTCAAAATACGTGTTGATATCTCATCCATTTCTGTTTGCATTTGACACATCGCATGTTGCATATCTCTCAGTTCTTGAACAAATTTCGAATCTTCCACAATGTATTTGTTTTCGGCGCGAAGTTTAGCCATTTCACGTTCATATTCTTTGCGTTTTTTATTGACAGCTCGTTTTATATCCAACTCCAATTTTAACCAGGTTTCGCAGTCAGATATAGTAGTTCGCAAACAGGATTTACACGCTTCTTTTTTGGCCAAAGAGACACGTAATTCTTCCATCTTTAGGCGATTTCCGGATTGCTCAGAATCGATTTCTCCACGCCACATACTTTTATTGGCAAACTCAGCGAAATCGGAGAATGGAGTAGAGGAAGGAAGGCGGGAAGATAAGATAGATAGAATGACATTGTATGACACATAAAATTTGGATTCGAGAGTTTGCGGTTTTCCACACAGAATAGTTTTGTATTCGGTGAATGTAGGTGTGTCAAATAAATTATTACAATGAATAACGTGACCGATTGTGTCAATGCCGCGCCTACCGGCGCGACCGGCCATTTGGGTGTATTCATGGGGATATACATATCTTTCTGTATTGCCATCGAATTTCTTGAGTCCAATAAATATGGCGGTTTTGATGGGGCAATCAAGTCCGATAGCGAATGATTCAGTAGCAAATAAGATTTTGATGTATTTTTTAGATATCATGAGTTCAACAATTTCTCTTAGAATAGGTATCATACCTGAATGATGAATTCCGACACCTTTTTCTAAAAATGACACTAATTCTTGGTATTCGGGTAATTCCAGATATTCCTGAAAATTAGGTAATTTACGGACTATTTGTTCACATTCACGACGAACAATATATGCAACTTTACTATCATCTTCCAATACTTCATGTGTCAATTCCCGGGCGCATTGTTCTACATATTTTCGGGAAAATACAAATCCAATGGCGGGTAACATTTCATTGTCTTTCAAATATTTAGCAAGATTATTTAAAACAAATTTTCGTTTCATATACAAATCTTTGTCTTCCATCATTTTGGTAAGTGACACAATCTCTTTCACTCCATCCTCAACATATTTACCATCCGATGTACGAATCGTAATAAGTTTATTCATTCGTTCCCGCAAACTTTGTTGCAATGCTTTATCTTTAGTCGATTTATAAAGTGCTTCAGTAGTTGTAACATATCCATAATGTGTCAATGGGACAATACGAAAATCTGTCGATGCTAAATATACCATTTTATCGTCATCTACATATCGATTTGAAATCCAAGTTGCAAATTTTTCAGGTCGGTCAATTGTGGCGGAAAGCATGACCATCTGAATATGTCGCGGTAGCATTAGGATTGTTTGTTCCCAGACATGCCCGCGTTGTTCATCATTAATATAATGGACTTCATCAAATACGACACATCCCAATTCGTGTTCGATATCTATTTGGAATTGCAATGCGACAGTGTGTTCGACCGCGGATTTGGTATTTGTTTGAAACAAATAGTTCATGAGAATTTCGGTTGTCATAATTAATACTTGAGCATCCGGATTCGTTTTGATATCGCCAGTTAATAGACCAAATGAAATATGCGGATATTTTTGTGTGAATTCATAGTATTTTTGATTGGAGAGAGCTTTAATGGGTGATGTATACACAACTTTTTTCCCGAGTTCAGTGAAATATTGAATAGCAAATTCGGCACTAAGTGTTTTTCCCGAACCGGTATGTGCAGTTGTTAACACATGGTGTCCATCTATGATACCCTCAATCGCATATTTTTGAAAATCGCTTAGTATGTAAGGGAACCGGTCAAAATATGAATTATATGTGGATTCGGTAGGGTATGTGTCTGAACATATGCGAATACGAGACGCGATAGAAGACATTATAACAGTGTTGTGTCAAACAATTCAGGATAAATTGATATAGGATAATATAAACACTACTAACTGCTTTATATATTTTCCGCCAATAGTTTAAAGGTATAATGAACTATTTTGAAAGTCAACAGAAACACTTTATTGAAGGAGTCCAGAGAGATTATTGTATCATACAAGATACTCAAATGATTGATGAATTAAATAATCGTCTAAGCACTCGCCAATTTTCGGATAGTCCACTTCGTCCCAATTTTTCTTCACGTCCTGTGTCAACAAAATATGCACATTTTCCATTAATTGATATGAGAAAAACACCTACTGTTCCAATCGAACCAGTTAATGTCCATAATGTAGAAACGAATTTTAATCCTGGAACTGAACAATACCCGTATTCATCTTATTTAGCCAATTATTCAACGGAAGAAAAATTACGCAAGTTCCATTTCAAATACGATTCTGACACATATGTCCCTTCATCAAATAGTGATATGTTTAAAGTATCACCTATTCATATTACTACACGTAACGAGGAACAAACACATCCATTATTATTTAGTAAGCCAGGTGAGGAGGTGTATACAAGTGTTCCGGATATAGTGAATGAGCGAAAGGTGGGGGGATTGCGATTGTATAATGATACACGATTGCAATTGCGGGGGCTATAAATATTTGTATTTACCAGGGGGGTATAAATATTTACCGAGGGTATAAATATTTACTGGTGGTATAAATATTTACTGAGGGTTATAAATCTGGCGTATATGTTTTACACATATGTTGTTCAAAAAATGTGTTAATATGTGTATATTCTTCAGGGTCAGAATTGGAATAGAAAATAATATTATTATGTAAATGAGGATTGATAAATGCAATCTTAAAATATGAACTTTGTTTTGGCAAATTTAAAGGTAAAATATGTTTAGATATATGTAGGACATGTGACATATTTATCATATGTTTTCCAAAAGTAACAAATGTGGACATATTGATTTATTATAGTATATGAAAGACAATATGAAAACTATTTATATTATTTACAAGTTAAATGTATATAATATAACAAATGAGTTTTTCATCGAAGATATATAAATTTTTGGTGTCATCAGACCGTCATATGATTTTATTAAAATTGATGTTATTTCTTGTGTCCATTTTTGTGATAATGATTCTCACAAGGAAAAAACGTTTATTCTCATCGTGGACAAATTCTACAACAGAAGGATTTGAACAACAAGATGCATTTATTTTGAAACGTGGGGATGAAGCATATGACGATTTTTATGTCCAGGTATATGACCATTTGTTTGAGTCGCAACATCGCGCACCATTTGAGATAGAGGCATTAGAAAGCACCCAACCTGACACAAAAAATGCAATTATATTGGATTTAGCATGTGGAACTGGTTGTTATGTGTCGGAATTAGTGAAAAAAGGATACAAGTATGTATATGGTGTAGATAAGCATGAACCTATGATTTCCCTTTCTCGCAAGAATCATCCAGAAGCAAAAACCAAATTGGCGGATGTGTCCACTCCAATGGAATTTGAACCAGAAACATTTACACACATTGCATGTAATCACTTTGCTATTTATCAATATCAAGATAAACATAGAATATTTAGCAATGTGTCCAGATGGTTAATTCCACAAGGGTATTTATTATTACACTTGGTGAATCCATCCAAGTTCGACCCAATACCTCCAGCAGGTCAGCCAGAATTTGGACCGAAGATACGTTCAATGTCGGGAGATAGAGTCACAGAAACATTGGTAGATTTCAATGATTTTACATATAAGTCGACACATAATTTTAGTAATTTGCCGGAGGTGGTTGTGACAGAAACATTTGAAGATGTGTCAACCAAACATATTCGACAGAATGAACATATGTTGTGGATGGAATCGATTGAACATATTTTAGCAATATCGCAGAGACATGGATTCGCAACCGTGGGAAAAATGGCCCTGAAATCTGATGAGAACCAATTTGTTTATATCTTACAAAAAACAAACATGTAACAAATTCAGGGAATAGAAGGCAATATATGGCCGTAAGATTCTTTATATTGTTTATAAAATAATATATAAAATTGAACTAAACGTTAAAATAGTTAATGTATATCATAACTTCGAAATATTAACTATTCAAACAACTTAAACAATATTTAAAAATGGAAAAGCGTATTACACGTAAGGTGGATATATATATTGCCGGATTCAAGAATGATATTCGCAATCGCGTATTATCTATGGATATAGATAAATTCCATTTGAATGAATTATTGGAGTATGTGAATGAGTATGAATCACTGATTTTGCAGAAGGACGATTTTATTAAGCGTAAACGCGTGAAGAATGCAATACCTCAACTGAATCGTTGTAATGCAAAACGTGCAAATGGCGAACAATGCACTCGTCGCCGTCGTGATGATTGCGAATTTTGCGGAACTCACTATAAAGGAACTCCGCATGGATTAGTGACATCGGAAGATGGACTATCTAAAGAATGCAGTAAGCAGTCGATTGAAGTGATTGTGGAAGATATTTGCGGTATCGCATATTATCTCGACAAATACGGAAATGTATACAAGACCGAAGATGTGATGAAGGGTATTGATAACCCACGCATCATTGCAAAGTATGTTGAAGACTACGACGGTCCCAACTCATTGAAATTTCGCAATGGTGCTATTGTATTTACTGCATAAACCCCAACGCCTCCCCAATCCCAATTTAGTATTTGCCCTATATATAAGTAGGGCAAATATTTTTTATTTACGCACAAGTTTTTCATTGACAATATCTTCTCGATTATTTAGAATGAATGATTGTAGTTCTTCAGCTTTTTCGGAATTTCCCTGGAAATATGTAGACAGGATATTCAAAAGTGACGTTTTATTTATGGGTTTCTTGGTAGTAGTTTTCTTGTAGATGAGTTGTCCGTCATCTTTTAGGTCAAAGCAGTCGATTTCCATGTGTCGCATGACGTCGATAAGTTCTTTAGAAATGAGTTTTTTGTCATTGCGTCTTTTGGATATTTCTTTTTGTAAAGTATTTATTTCACCGTCGATGCGGACCCAGTCGCGAACACGATTTAGCAATTGAGTTTTGTTTTCCATTATGTTATTTTGTTTGTTTTCCATTATATTATTTTGAAGTAATTATAATACATGTATTCTTTTTATTTAAGTAATTCATGATTTGTTTTTATTTGATTTTGGATAAGTTATCTATTTTTTTCTATTTTAGTTAGATATGATATATTGTTTTTATTTACATGTTTTTTACATATAATAATCGTGTTCGAGAAGCTCCTATACAAAATGTTGTTCCCGTTCGCCCATTACCAAAAGTGATTACAAAAGAAGTGCCAATAGTTGCACAGCCTCCACCTCCACCCAAAAAAAAGACGATGAAATGGGGTCAGCCGACATGGTTTTTATTTCATACTTTAGCTGAAAAAGTAAAAGAATCTGATTTTCCTAAAATTCGTATTGAATTATTAAATTTAGTATCTACTATTTGCAAAACTTTACCATGTCCGGATTGTGCAAATCATGCAACTAAATATATGGCTGGAATTAATTTCAATGCAATTCGAACTAAAGAAGATTTTAAAAATCTATTTTTCACATTTCATAATGCAGTAAATACTCGTAAAAATTTCCCATTATTTAATCGTTCTGATTTGGAATCCAAATATTCCGCTGCAAATACGGTTATGATTATCCAAGACTTTATAAAACATTATGAAGACCGACATTATAGTATTCGAATGATAGCAGATGATTTCTATAGAACAAAACAAAGTCAACAAATTCGCTCATGGTTTTTGGCAAATTTGAATTCATTTGAAATGTAAATGTATTCATTCAAATAATATAAAGAATATATGTGGTTTTACGTATAGTTATTAGGCCATACATATAAATATTGTGTCAAAAGATGGAACAAATAAAGAGTCCGAATAAACTTGGATATACTGTATATTCTAAAAGTGGATGTCCGAATTGTAATCGTGTAAAAAGTGCATTAAAAGAATCGACAACTAATTTTAGTTCGATTATAATTATGTGTGATGATGCATTATTGGAAGATAGAAATGAATTAATGAAATATTTTACTGATATTGGTATTCCTGAAGAAAAACGAGCATTCCCGTTTGTGTTTTTTCAAGAAAAATATATTGGTGGATACACAGAATTAATCAAATTATTGGCACAACAAGAAATAGATATGGCTTTTCATTGAGTCATTATCCACAAATTCCGACTTCTGCGTAGTGCAGCAGTTGGAACAGATATAGATGAATACAATTTTACATAATAGGATGTGTTAAATTGCGTTTTATATGAATGATTGCATCATTGCATCCACCGATATATTCACCATTAAAATATACACATGGTAGTTCTTTCGTAGTATTTTCCGGAGAAAAAATAACAACTCGATATTTTACTCCAAAATCCTTCATCACAGATAATAACCGCATCCAAGTTGCACATCCAGGTGTTGATTCAATAATATACTCGTTTATATTTGTAAAACTCATTTATATACACTATCTCTATCCAAATAATAAATATATAATAACACATGTTTATATATTTATCAAAAAATACACTTCACTCATAGAAGAGTTCATTTATCACTAGAATGATACGGATTATACACTCGAACTATCCACGGTTTTAGTATTAGCACTTAATGCCGCACGTGCAAGCTCTTTACTAATATCAGCCGCAGCCGCTTCACGTTCCTCGAAATTCACATTCTGCATTACACCTACTAAATTTCCTTGTTCATCCATTGTTTGGGTCAATACATTACCACTCTTCTTAGCCTTCTCAATATTCTCCTGAATAGCCTTCTTTTTCGTCTCCTTCATACGCGCTTCAAAATCTTGACGCGCCTTCTCCTCATTCATAAGCTTCTCCTTATGCAACTGGTTCATTTCCGGCTCCAAAAATTCAACACGACCAGTCTTGTAAGCATCCGGGTCCCATGGCATCCACACACCAACCATTCCAACACACACATCATGTGCGGGGTCATTATTGCGTAATTTTTTGCCGAACATTTCAGCTTCCTCTTGAGTAGGGAAATTGCCGCGCACTTTAATACCGCGAACCGACGTTTGGAATGCATGTTCGCGACTGAATTTTTCAAGTAACGTTTCTTCATTTTTCTCGACGTAGGTTTTCCAGTCATCTTCCACTGAGAATTTGGTTTTTAGGATAACATCTTCTTCTTTCACATATTCATTGAAATCATCGACCAATGCTTCGATATTCATATTGTATTTGTATGCGACAAAATTTAGGAATCCGAAAATTTCACTCATTGATTTAGAAAATCCCCATTGTTTAACAAATTGGTCAAACATAAATATTTCGCGCTTTTTAAGGAGCTTTTCGGGAGAAATAAATGAGATGCAGCAGTATTTTTGACCCGCAATTGGGGGGTCTTCTCCGCATAAATCAACATATTTAGGATTTGATGAACCGTCAGGAAGAGTCTTTAATTCGAAAGCCATTTTAATTGAATAAATAGAATTATACACAGATATAAATATTTAGGTTTAAGTGATTTGTTTGAAAAAATATTTAGCAGTTTTTCTGTCTGAATTTATTTTATGTTTTACTAGTATATATTCTAAAAGAATGGGAATTGATTTGACTGAACTCGTAAAGAGAGCTATTAAGTATATCGTTGAAGGCCTTATGGTTGCTATTGCTGCTTACGCTATCCCCAAGCATTCTCTCCGTGTGGAAGAGATTGTTATTCTCGGCTTAACTGCCGCCGCCACTTTCAGTGTGTTAGATGTGTTCGTCCCTGCTATGGGTGTCAGTGCTCGTTCTGGTGCTGGTATGGGCATCGGTTTCAATATGGTCGGTTTCCCCGGAGGTTTCTAAGTTCCTGAGATAAAACAATAAATAAAAAATATGTGTATTTTCAAAATGAACATATTTTATGGACAGTGGTAGAATTCATGGACAGTGGTAAAATTCATGGACAGTGGTAAAATGCAGTTTTATGTGTTTCGAAATAATGGATATATTCATAGTTATCATCCATAATTTTACGTTTGCATACTACAATTTGAGTATTATTTTTGGGATTTCCAATTATAAATTTATGTTCAAATAAATATTTCCAATTATTTATTGGTATACCATCCGATGTTTCAACTGCAATGTATTGTTTTCCTGGAATAAGAATATTTATCGGGTCATGAATACGTTTTAAACCATTTAGTTTGCGAATATCAAATATATTTCCTACAATAGAATTATCAGCAACTGATTTGATTTTCATTCTATCTATAGATGTATTATATTCACTATATGGGTCTTCTTCTACACATAAATTTAATGCTTCCATAAATGGAAAACATATTTTTTATTTCATTTTTTTTACATAAAGCATACATTTTACCGATGGTATAAATTTTACCTATGGTATACATTTTACCCAAGAAGGTATACAAAAATAAAACGGTTAAAATATGACATAAAGACGAATAATTATTTATGGATATAAAAATGAATATTTATAAACCGAATGGTCTATGGAGTAAATTAAATGTAATTAAAAATTCGACATATACACCAAGTCGTAAAATCGGGAATGATAATGACATAGTTATACCTAAAAAAATATTTCTTACATATGCAAAGCAACAATTATTGCCAAATATGTTAAATAATATCAATAATTTGGTAAAGAAACATCCCGATTTTGAAATTGTGTTTATGGATGATAGAGGGTGTCTAAATTTCATCAAGACGTTTTTTTCAACTGAAGTAGTGCATGCATTTCAAATATTAATTCCTGGAGCATATAAAGCCGATTTATGGAGATACTGTGTAATGTATATTCATGGAGGAATTTACATGGATATTAAATATACATGCGCTCCAAATTTTTTATTGAATGAATTATTATATTCTGAACATTTCACATTAGACCGTCCAGGATATTGGTATGACCCTGTAAATTTCGGTCTGTTTAATGGACTCATGGTTTGTAAACCTAAAAATGAAATTATGCTTAAATGTATTCAACGTGCGACACATAATATTCTCAATAGAAAATATTGTCAAAACGCATTATATCCAACTGGACCAGGACTATTAGCCGAAATATTTGCCGAAAATAACGGCAATTGGGACACAGTCGACTTATGCGGGGCTGATAATGGTGTAATATTATTTAAAAATACTATAATTTTATCTACATATAAAGAGTATAGAAATGAGCATCAACGTATGACAGGAGACTCATATTATATTTTATATAAAAAACAACATATTTATAATAATATGCATATATGGTATCTAAGTGATGGTAAATATGATAATCTATCAAAAATAATAAATACAGACAATAATACTCCAGAAATAGAAACTCAACGTGATGTTCCAACTGATAAAACTGACACAAATGAAACAAATGAAACAAGTGAAACAAGTGAAACAAATAACACAACTGACACAAGTGAAATACCAAACAATTTATTTATACATTGGTCGTCTGAGAATATCCCACCTAAGATGGCAGAGACTCTGCAGCAAGTAATTGACGCAAACCCCGAAATGAAAATTCATATATTTTATGACGAAATTTGTAGAAGTTTTATAGAAGAATATTATGATGAAAATATATTAAATACATATGACAGGTTAATTCCGAGTGCATATAAATCGGATTTATGGCGATTATGTATTTTATATAAGTATGGTGGAATTTATATGGATATTAAATTTGGATGTGTCAATAATTTCAAATTATGTTCATTATTAGATAAAGAACATTTCGCACTTGATAAACAGTCGTCAGTTCAATATAGCTTAGTTAATGGATTTATGGTAGTTAAACCAAATAATGAATTATTATTTGAATGTATCAAACAAATTGTTAGAAATTCATATAATGGATATTATAGTTTATCATCTCTATATCCAACTGGTCCAGGATTATTAGGTTTGACACACTATAATATGGGATTATCGGGTGAAAATATCGATATGGCATTACTCCATAATGGTGATGGTAATATACCAGTTCAAATCATATATAAAAATAAAGTTATTATTGAATCATATGATTCATATAGAATTGAACAAAAATTATATACAGTAAATAAACACTATGCCAATTTATATGCTAAAAATAATATATATAAACCAATTCATCTCGGAATTCCCAAAGTAATTTACCAAACATGGCAAACTAAATTTCTTCCTCCAAATATGAAAAAATCAATACAAACATTGAAACTACAAAATCCCAATTTTAATGTTGTATTATTCGATGACAATGATTGCAAACTATTTATATCCAGATTCTTAGGACAACGTGTTTTAAATGCATATAATAAACTTAAACCCGGAGCATTTAAAGCCGATTTATGGAGATATTGTATATTATATGTTCGTGGTGGCGTATATTTAGATATAAAATATCAATGTGTCGAGGATTTTACATTTGAACGTGTCATTGGACAAACGATTTTTGTTCGCGAGTTCATCAATGATAATTTGGACTATAACCCAATTGCAATATATAATGGGTTTATGATATCATATCCAGGCAATATTATTTTCCAAAAATGTATCGAAAAAATATGTGAAAACGTCGAAAACTTATACTATGGAACTGAACAAACCGGAATTACTGGACCAATTATGATGGGAGAATTATTTGATGAGTCATACAAAGAAATGATTGACTACGGATACATCGAACTACCCGGAGCAGTATGCATCGTTAATAAATGGGACAAACGTGCTATACTCAAATCCTATCCAGGATACCACGAAGAACGCAAATGGTATTCAAATAAAGAATACTGGAAAGTCGCATATAAAAATAAAACCGTTTATAATATATAACGGCTATATAATAATGCCAAATATTTGACTTACATACATATAGGTCAAATATAAAAATATTCTATGCGTTAAATTTAACTTCTCGGTCAGCACCTACACCTACGATTTTGCCGATAATAATGAAATTACCGTTTTTGTATGCGGTGTAATCATACACATTATTGGTATTTTTGTCATATACAAATACACCCTGTTTGGGAATAGTGATTTTCTTGAGGTCGAGTTTTTCAGTTGCCATATTGATATCTTCATTGATTCTCTGGTCTTCTTCCAATGATGGGAATGTTCCAAAATCATTTGAATGCACAGCACCAAATCCGTAACACACTAATTTTTCCGATTTATTATTTTTAGCATGAAGTCCACAGTCCATAGAAGTTTCTTTGATTGCTCGTAATAATTGTGTATTCAGATTATCTTTGATAGAAGCCATAGTATATAAATATTGGTCAGTAGTCACCGGCGTGCCATCAATCTTACTTGTGTCACGTGTCATAATTGCAATATGACTTTTATTTGTCTGTTGTTCCTTCGAAAAAGATGTCATATATAAAAACACCTGAACTGTTCGCAATTCCATCGGCAAATTCTTATGACTACAAATACGACGCGCACGTCCAACCACTTGTTCCACACGAACTAAATTCCAATATGGTTCAACAATATGGACAAATCGTGTGTTTTCCAAATTAATACCTTCCGCACCAGATGCAGTAATCATGAGTATTTTGATGATTTCACCTAAATAGTTGTTTTCAGATTTTTCACGGAGTTGAGTTGCAAGATTAGCCGGGATTGCATCCCAATTACTATTGTAAATATTACGTATCATTTCTTTTTGTTCCGCAGTTTCTGTTCCGGTATAAAGAACAAATTTGGGCTTATCGATATCTTCTTCATTAATTTCGATATTCCATTCTCCGGCTGAATTCTTTGACACACGGAATTCAGCAAATCCGTTTTGTTCTAATGCCAATTTCAAAATACCTATGCCCTCTAATGTGCGGAAAGTGCTATATACCAAATGCAATCCTTTGTTTTCCGGATTAGCAATATTCTCAATTATTTTCTTAAATTTAGGACTATATATATTCATTCCTTCCATTGATAATATCGGAACGGACACATTTTGCCCAGCAGAGTTCACCACATCAACCCGTTCCATTTTCAATTTAGCCATAGTTTCCTCAATTATTTTTCCATATTCCGCAGATAATTTGGGTAATATTTGGTCATCAGAAATATCCACATGGTCACCGGTTTCATCCGGCTGATTTTCAATTGTATCAATTGCTCCTTCGGGATTATTTGTGTCAATTAATTCATCTAATGACATCGACGGTTTAGGACGTATGATAGTTTCAGGGAATACAAAATTACACATTGAACGTGAATAAATACGATAGGTTGATTCCACTTCTAAGTTTTCACTGCCAGATTTCTTACCCGCAATTTTCATTCGGTTCTTTTCACGTTCGCTTTCTTCCATACGTATTTCCTCATATTTCCCAATTTGATATTCACTCATATCACATGACACAATATGGTATATTCCTCCATCCTTATTTTTAACAAAGGATGGCAATAAACCTTCTTGTGCACTTCGGAAATAAGATGTCATACCTAAAATACGTTTCTTAAAAACATTTACATTTTTCATAGTAGTTGTGTCCACATCCACAAACCAATTATTAAATGCATCGCGAGTATCCGGTAAGCATTTATGGTATTCTTCATCTACGGAACCTTTCACTACAAATCCATATTTCTTGAGAATATCGACCACTTTAGCAATAAATTCCTTATCAGTAATATTGCCCTGTTCAGACAAATGAATACCCGAATATTGATTATAAACAACTGCCTCCCCACCATATATAGGGTTGGACTCTGGGTCAATTACACCATTATAATTCATATCATATTGTTTATCTAATTCGTCTTCAACCGCATAATTGATTTCGGGCGGAACTACTGCAGGTTCAGGTAATTCACTCATCATTGTAATAATTGGTTTATTTGACACATCTTTAGATTGAGGAATATTTGTGTCAATTACTGGTTGGTTATTTAGGCTGGTTATTTCATCCACTATTATGTCACTCATATTTTCATCCTTAGTTTCAGTGAATCCATCATGTGATTCGTCTACGAATTCATCGGGTGAAAGTGAAGAAGATTTGTTAGTAGGTTTCGGCAATTCATCAGGTGAAATAGATGAGTTTGTGTCCATTGGAACTTTAATAGTGATTCTTTTGCGAGTTTTAGATAAGACAACTGCATTGGGTGTTTTTCTTTTGCGAGTAATGGTAACAAACATCTTAGGTTTACTTCCTCCACCAGTTCGGGGGACACTGTCGGGTTGAGTATGTCCCTCCATTTCGGAATGTTTACCGGGTTTTTTCTGATATAAGAATCCATATGGATTTCGCGTAATAGTTATTTTTCCATTAGCATAATTGATATAATCATATGTTCGGAAGTCTTCTTTATCGAAAAATGACACAAGTTTATCTGCCGTAAATCCTTCAGGCGGTTTTACTGGTATCGTCCAAGTTTTAATGTATCCACGCAACATATTAAACATTACACCCAATTCATTTGGATAATTAATAATAGGAGTTCCAGACATAAATACTACACGCGCATTATTTGCTTCTAAGAACCATTTATATATTCTCAATGCAATTTCGTCATCTGGATTAATAGCATCCTTCGACAACATAGTAGTTTTATCAGAAGAACGTTTCAGTTTATTCACAATTCGACTTACTAAATTGTGGGCTTCATCCACCAAAATAACCGAATTATCAAATGGATTTGCGCCATATTTAGTAACTAATGTGTCCAATTTGGCCCGATTAAGCCCATTATAATTCAAATCAATGTATTTGGCCCGAATCATCATATTCAATTGTTCATCTAATGACTTCTGTTGTGTCGCAGTCAATTCTTTGAAATTTGCAGTAGTTTTTGACACATCCACTAACCACGCACCCTTGTTTCGAATCACATAATCGCGGGGAATAGACAACACAGTCGACAACATATCGATATATTGCGGCATTCCTTGTGTCGAAATAAACTCCCAAAACTGATTTTTCTTATACATGGGGTCGCCATATTTCTTCAATTCACTAAAAAAATTCATCTTCAATGATGCAGGTGTAAGAATAAACACACGTTTGCTGCTTTTCATACCTTCGGCAATTGCAATTGAAGTGGCAGTATTATGTGTGACGGTGCAGTCGCCGAGAACATACCTATGGTTTCCATCAATAACGAATCCGAAATATTCATCTTGTCCGACACATTCAACACGGATAGGTGTTTCTAAATGTTGCATTTGTTCCCAATCGGGTGTAATTTCGGGGGAAAAATTAGAAGATGGAATAAGATGAATAGTAGACCCACTGATAGTGATAGTATTTGAATTGATTGTGTCAACTACTAATCCCAAAGTTCGAGCAATATATGCAATATCTGACACATGGTCGGATGAAATTGTGTATTGATTACGGTTTATACTAAAAACACCGAATTTGTCAACTGCTCCAGCGAGAACTTGATACCGAATATCTTTGGAATTACATTTATATTTCATATCAATTGGTGCATTTGTAGCACCAATTATATATGGGTCTCTATCCACTGGTTTTTCAATAAATCGAATAGGAACACGATAACCTTTAAAGTTTAATTCGGATTGTCTTGACACATAATCTTTCACTGGAATTTCAACTACACTTCCATGATTTTTAAGACACAAGATATGTTCACTATTTACTGTATATTTATCACCTCCTCCAGATAATGGTATAATATCATACATGGTATCTTGTCCACGTGCAAGAGAATAAACTGTTCTTGGCCGGGAATCATCACCCATGATTTGTTCGCCTACACGGACATCTTGAATCATACGAATCGAACCATCAAACATCATAATTGGTGTGTCACGTTTCATACATTTACCACTTCCAAGACCATGCATTAATAAGAGTCCGCGATAGGGAGTATATAAATTCATATAGTCGCGAACAATACGTTGATGAATAAGCCATTGTGTTTCAGCTGAGTTTGCCGAACGTGTATCACATGTGACTGTTTCATTTTCTTTTAATATTTCGTCATTATAATCGATATACATTTTTGATAGTTTTTGAATATACAATTTACGATTCGTCATATAAAAATGTGACGCTGGAATAGTTATTTTTTCGGGCTTAGGAAGCCGTTGATCAAGTTTACGACCGTTAATATCCATTTGCATAAATTCATCCATGTCATGTGACACAGGCGTCTCAACCTCTATCTTTCGCTTACGCTTAACTTTTTCAATATCTTCACCCGGTTCCTCCGGTTCTTTCGGTTCTTTCGGTTCTTTCGGTTCTTTCGGTTCTTTTGGTTCTTTTGGTTCTTTTGGTTCTTTTGGCTCGATTGGTTCTTTTGGTTCTTTTGGTTCTTTTGGCTCGATTGGTTCTTTTGGTTCTTTTGGTTCTTTTGGCTCGATTGGTTCAATTGGTTCCTTTGGTTCTAATTCATCAGTTTGGGTATTGTCGGTGCCGGGTTTCAATGCGGGTGGGTTAATTCGCATAGAGGATGTCATATCTTTATCGGGTTGAGATGGTATTTTCTTAGCATTAAATACATTTCCGAAATATGGTAATGCTCGATTTATAACATTCACCCTATTTACATTCATGTCTTTTCGTTTATCATTAATAGGCAAGCGTTTATATATGATAACTGTGTTATTTGACGGATTTGGTTTGGCAGTTAATATATCTAAATATGCCTGTTTATTCATTCTATATATATATGTGTTATACATTTATAACACATGTATGTGAACCAATTTATTTATTTGTATTTTTATCTATAATCTATATCGGTTCGGTGATAAAATCACCGGACCTTTCGTCATATTATGCAATGCATAATACGAGTCATATATAAACTATTCACCAATACCAACTTCTACCCCGGGGTAGTAGTTGGACCGATAAAGAATAATCTATAAATAAATATAAACTATATTATTTATTATTGGTATATTTACATTATATTCAGAAAATCGTTTATTATATAAATATAATCTCTTACAATAAATCAAAACATGAATACACAATCCTCCAAACATATATATCCCCAAAATCATAATTTAAACATCCATGCATATACCATCGATGAATTAATGAATATTTTAGGATTATCTCCATCAAATATCACATTAGAATCTCTAAAAGAAGCCCGTAAACGTGTTCTCATGGTTCATCCCGATAAATCCGGATTATCCAGCGAATATTTCATGTTTTATAAACAAGCATACGAAACCGTCCTTACATACGCCGAGGGAATTAGCCATACAATCAAAAATCATTCAACACGACATGTTAATAACAAAAATTATTCCCCGCTTTATTCCAACAATGAGAATCCAGCTATGCAAAAAACACTCTCAAATATGGGGTCTGGCAAAGTAAATGACCAACTTAACCGTTTATATGAAGAACATATTGCATCTAAACCGGACACAAATAAAAATTCCTGGTTTACTCAGGATACATCACCTATTTCCTCTATTTCAAAACCAAGTAGTAATGACAAATCCATGACCAATGCATTTGACCATATACGGGCTGACACAAAAACTCAACAAACAATGACTAAATATGCCGGTGTTCGTGAACTAAATACTTCCGCAAGTTTCGGCGCAAATTTTTATGATACTGCCGGCGCGGATGTAGATGATGAAGATGAAACATATGCAGTATGTGACCCATTTAGTAAATTAAAATTCGATGATTTACGAAAAGTGCATCGTGACCAAACTATATTTAATGTGTCAGAAACAGATTATGACCGAATGGGTCGTGAGACAAATATACAGAAGTATACTGCATCACGGAATACATCGGTAGACCCATTAGAGAAATCGCGAGCAGAAGAAATATTGCGTAAACAGCAATTTGACTATGAAGAAAAGATGAAGCGAAGACAAATGGCTGACCGATTACAACAATCTCAAATGCACGACAAGATGCGAAATGTAGAAGCGTATTTCTTACAATTGGATAATGGTAGCAAATAATACAAAGTATGCTGTGTTTAGATTATTGAAATAATATGTTATTGAATAAATATATTATTTTCAAATGCCAAGCCGTCCACCAATTATTACACGAATTGACACAATAGATGGAATGAAACAACTATTGGAATCTAACCCTGGTTTAGTCGTTATTAAATTTGGTGCAACTTGGTGTGGTCCATGTAAACGAATTGAAAAATTGGTTCATACTACATTTAGCATGATGCCAGTTCATGTGCAATGTGTCATTTTAGATATAGATGAATGTGTTGAGGTATACCTTTCATTGAAACGAGTGCGAATGGTTCCGGGAGTTCCGACAATATTAGCATATAAAAAAGGAAATACTACATTAATTCCCGATTTTAGTGTAGTTGGTGCGGATAATAATGAATTAAGCATATTTTTCAATAAATGTTTGGAAGTATAAACTATATCAGTCCAGCAACAAAGTTACCGGACCTGACACATACTAAAGAAGAATATATATCAAATAGAAAATGTGTCAACATAGTATAAAATAATGTTTGATTACACAAATTATCAAATCGCGGACATTCCTATTTTTATGATGACTATGATTGGAATTACTACTGGCTTATTAGCATATGTTACCGTCAAAGGTGGGGAATCTTCAGGAGAAGATAGTAAACCAGTAAGTGGTGGGGGTAATTGTTTGTCAAAACGTGCTAAACATACGAAATCATCGAAAACCAGACGTTGCAAATAATTACAGGGTATAAATTCCCAATTACAGGGTATAAATTCCCAATTACAGGGTATAAATTCCCAATTACATGGAATTACAGAGTATAAATTCCAAAAAATAGATAGGACACCAAACGGATATAAAGAAAAATAGTTT
>JACCDO010381990.1_pt1 | contig 69873 bp, 52 predicted proteins | sample 7446101 | NCBI WGS metagenome assembly JACCDO01 (sample SAMN15323440, study PRJNA562643) | freshwater metagenome | isolation source: river surface water | place: USA:Blue River Watershed | collected 2017-08-16 | reverse complement strand
GTTTTACACAATCATCATATAATATTCATATCGCAACTAAAAAACATAATATTAAAACAAATTAAATAATAATTTATCAATTAATTTATTATTTAATGCATCATAGTAATGAATATAAAATGATGGCTATAAAGTTATATTTAAAATTAAAAAGCATTCGTAAAGTTGCTAAATTATTAGAATGTTCTAAATCTTCTCTAAATAGATGGTTAATTAGATATTTTGAAAATGATACAGTTGAAAGAATAAAAAATCAAAAACCTAGTATAATAAATCAACAAATATTAAATTATATAAATGATTTAATTAAAAATAATCCAACTATTACATTATCAAAAATTAGAAAGAAACTTAGTAAAAAATATAATATAACTATATCAATATCTTATTTATTTTATATAATTAAATATAAATTAATTTTAACTACTAAACAATTAAGAAGAAAATATTATCCATTAAAAAAATTATCTACATTAAAACGAGATAAAATTGCATTTTATAGAGAAATTATAGAGAAAGGAAAAAGAAATATAATATCAATTGATGAATCCTGTTTATATTTAAATATGACAAAAAATAATGGTAGATGTAGGAAGGGAAAAAGATGTTATAAAACAGTACATGTATATCCATTTGTTAAATTTAATTTTATATGTGCTATAAAATATGGAAAAGTAATTGGTTATACTTTATATGAAAAAAATACAGGTGGGATTGATAGTAATAAATTTAATGAATTTTATAATAAATTCATTAAAAATAAATACAGAGATAATATTATAATTTTAGATAATGCTAGATTTCATAAATCACCAGATGTAATTGAAAATATAAATAATTCTGGAAATAAAATATTATATTTAATTCCATATAACCCAGCGCTTAATCCAATTGAAAATCTATTTAGTCAATTAAAAAGTCATATTAAAAATAAAAGTCCTGATAATTACCAAGAATTAAAATTAACTATTGATAGAATTTTTAAAAATAAAATCAAAGAAGAACATTTAAAAAATTATTTTAATTACTTATTTATTCAGGCAAATAGTTATATTGATAAAAATTTAAATATTTAGTGTCCCATTTTTGAGTGAAAAAGGTGTAATTAATAATTAATTTATAACATTTTTTTGTATTTATCCATATGATTATTAAATTCTTCAATAGCTTCATCAACGGCTTTAACACCATCCATATCAGGATTAGCTGATCTTATTTTCTTTAAAGCAGCACCGCCTATTTTAGCAGCTAAAGCAGCATTAGGAATACCTAATTTAACTGAAACGTGTTTCTTTAATTTTTGAAATGCCATAAATACAGGCGAAGCTCCTTTCTTACCTTTATGGCTAGGTTTTTTAGAACCTTTACGACGTTTGCCTCCTTCTTGTGCAGTATCAACTTCACCGCCTTTCATTGAACGGCGTTTCGATGTCTTCTTTGAAGCCTTCTTCGAAGCCTTCTTCGAAGCCTTCTTCGAAGCCTTTGATTTGCGACGTTTGCCACCATCTTGTTCAGCGGCTCCGCCTTTGCTTGAGCGGCGTCTCGAAGTCTTCTTCGAAGTCTTCTTCGAAGTCTTCTTCGAAGTCTTCTTCGAAGTCTTCTTTGATTTGCGACGTTTACCACCATCTTGTTCAGCGGCTCCGCCTTTGCTTGAGCGGCGTCTTGAAGTCTTCTTCGAAGTCTTCTTCGAAGTCTTCTTTGATTTGCGACGTTTACCACCATCTTGTTCAGCGGCTCCGCCTTTGCTTGAACGGCGTCTCGAAGTCTTCTTCGAAGTCTTCTTCGAAGTCTTCTTTGATTTGCGACGTTTACCACCATCTTGTTCAGCAGCTCCGCCTTTGCTAGAACGGCGTTTAGAAGAACGGCGTTTAGAAGAACGGCGTTTAGAAGATTTTTTCGAAGAACGACGTTTAGCACCACCTTTAAGAAGATTACGTAATTGGGCTTCAAGAGTTTCAGTATCAGTTTCTGCAGCTCCTCCTACTTGAATATGACCGCATTTATCATCATGAGCACATAATTTTCCACCTTTTTGGGTATTGAGAGCAGAAGTAGTGCTTAATACAACAGATTCAGGGACATATTCAGATGTAGCATTATCACCACCTTTTTGGGGTACAGCAGTTGAAGTAGCACTTAAAACAACTGTATCAGGAATAATTTCAGATGTAACACTTCTATGTTTAACATTTTCTTCAGATGTTAATAAATTAATTAATTCATTAATATCTTTAGTATTAATTTGTGACATAAATACATCAGATGTGGCACTATTATTTTTAAATATATTAACACCGCCAACTTGAGCAGAGTTAACTGTTAACCAAGCTGGTTTTTCGGTATTTGAAACTGTTGTTGTAAGAATATCTTGAAGATCAGATTTAACAAATAAATTCGAGCTCATATACAATTACATTAGAAAATTTTTTTTTAAAAGTTTTATTTAAATATATTTATCCATAATAATATAATGTATATAAATCAAATTGACAATTTATTTGATAGTATGTTAAACAAATTTAATATATTTTTAGAAAAGAAAAAAATATTTGAACGATATTCAGAAGATGTTAATTTTGTAAAATATATGAATGATATAATTGAAATTATTAAATTATTTATTCAAGAATTTAATATAAAAGAAATAAATGAAATAATAAAATCCGATATCCATACTAATTTTATTTTAGATATAATAAAAAGATATTGTGCTTTTTATATTTATTTAGGAATAGCATATAATTATAAAAATGATAGAGAACTATATATTACAAATATTGTAGAGACAAGTAAAAATATTAAATCAACTGTGTTTTCAATAAATAATTTTTATAATAGTGAAAATAATGCAAAAATAATTAAAATGTATTCAATTATTAAAGATATTTTAAAATTAAGAGAATATAAAACAATGGAACGAGTTAAAATTATTTTAAATAATGAACCATTAAAATATGAACATACTATTTCATTTTTAAATAATATAGGTGAAGATTATTTCAATGATTATTTTATGATAGATTCAAATGATCAAGAATTATCTGGTTGTTTTCATAATATATTGAAAACATTAATCTTTAGAAAAATTTATTTAGAAGAAGAAAAGAATGAAATTATTAAAATTTTAGATGAAAGAGAAATATTAGATGCTGAATATAAATACATAGATATAGTAATATCAAATGAAAATAAATTAGTAGATTATACTTTATTAAGAAATATATTAAAATCTGATGCACAGTCTGAATTATTTAGATCTGATGTAATTAATGATTATTATCAATTTCTTGAAGATTATAAAAAAGAAAAAGAATTACATATTATTGGTAATACTAAAATACTTGATTTTTTATTTAGTAATAGAATATTTATACCTATTACTGAAGAATTCTTAAGATATCATAAAAATACTGAAAGATATGATAAAAATACAGGTGAAGATATTAAAGATAGAGATGCTACTAAAATTAAATATATAATTAATAAAATGAATAAAGTTATGAATTTAAATTCATCAATATATGATAAAAATCAAAAATTAAAAATGGATGCATTAAATTTATTTTTCAAACCATTAGATTATAAAGATGCTGTTTTATATAATGATTTTGAAGAAGTTAAAATTATAAGTAAGCTTGAATTAAGTGGAACAACAAGTGATTTAGATTATTTAATTGATTTAGAAAATTTACGTAATTATGCTTATATAAATTATAAAGATTTTAGTAGAGATGGTTTTAGATTAAGAACAACTTTACCAATTCAGAGTATTCGTGATTCAAATATTAAATATAAAAATCCTAAAAATAGAAAAATAGAATCAAGAACTGGACATAAAGATCTTCCGTTAAATGTAATAGGTGTTATATATAATCCAGATAATTTATTATTTGAGTGTATTGATATAGATAAACTTAAAAATATTCGTGAATTAAATAAAAATGGTTATGAAGCAATGTATAATTTAATGGAAAAACAATCAGATGATAATTTATATTATTGGTTATTTGATACAAAATTAGACAAAGCAAAATTAACAGAATATAAAAATATTAGTTCACTTAATAATTATAAAATTATTGAGAATATGCTTAGTGAATTATTTAATCATTATATTGAAATTACAAAAAATAAATTGTATAAACAAATTAATGAATATAAACCATCTAATTTATATGAAATTCAAAAATTTATTTTTCAATTTAATAATCAATATAAATTTACTCAAAACATTCAATTAAATTTTGATAATGAAATAATTAGTAAAATTTTTAATAAAATAAAAAATGTTCCTATTAAAACTATTTTTAATGAAGAAAAAAAAATTATTAAAATACCTGTTTCAGAATATATTAAAAAGAAAGAAGATATTTTTATTTTAGGTCATAAAGAAATTGAAATAGATCTGGAAAGTATTTCTCATCAACCTATTTGTCATCATTATGTTAGATGGATACAATTAGGTAAAATATCAAGAAAAAAAGATGAAGAATTAAGTCAAGCCATTTTTGATTTTGTTAAACAATATGTTAAAACAAATGAGCGTGGGGAATATATATGCAAAAGTTGTTCTGAATTATTAGATTTAAAAAAATATGTATATGAAGGAACATATGTTGCTGAATTAGATACATTTTTAACAACTAATTTAGCAGTTAATCAAAGATTAGAAGATATACCAAAATATGAAAAATATACAAGAACAATTCGTAATTTAGAAAAGAACATTGAAAAAATATGTTATACAATGAATTTAAGTTATTATATTGGAAATACTCCAACTGTTAAATTAAGAAGAAAAATGATAATAAAAGATGTAATTGATATGATATTAATTCATACTGATTATATAAAACAACAACCAAAGGATAGAATACAAAAAGCAAGTGAAATGTATGGTGTCGATAAAGATTTAACAAATTTGTTCTTTTTTGAATTAAAAGATGATATTTTTTTAACAAGTTCAACAGATACTGATTATTATAAATTAATTAAATATAATAATATTATTGCATATATAATGATGATGATAATAGCTGATTTAAATATAGGTCAAATATTAAATTTAAAAGATGATAAATTTTGTAATTTTTTTATATTTACTCAGGTAAAAGATTCTATATTTAGTAAATTATATTTACGTATTAATGAAAAAGAAAAAATATCAATTAATAATATTCCATTATTATCATATGTTTTATTTTATATTGGATGTATTTTAACAAATAATTATATTTGGCTCTGGGCTAATAAAGAAAAATCACAAGTTATATTAGTTCAAAAAATTATTATTCATACATTGGTTGATTTAATTAATACATTAATTGAAGCAAATATGAGCAAAGATAAAAATTATCAATATGAATTAATAGTTAATAGATTTATGCATAAGGTTAAAAATGTATATATGGATACAAATGCTTATAATCAATTAGATGCAATGATTAAACAAAAAATATCAATAGAAGATAAAAAATATACATTCAAGTCTAAAAATGATAAATTTATTGAATTAAAATTAGATAATGTTTATAATCCATTAATTAATAATAAAAAAGATTGTATTACTAAATATGAAAGTTTAAATTTATTATCATATGAAAAACTAGAATCAACCTATGGTTCTATTGATATATTTACAAATTGTTCTGATGGTAAATTTCATGAATGGAGTTTTGAAAAAGGATCTATTTTATGTTCTTTATGTGGAGCTAATTACAATGATTTAATTAAAGAAAAGAATGATTTACATAATATAAGTAGAGTTAATCAATTAAAATTATTATATTTAAGAAAATTAGCAAATACATATTGTATTTCAGGAGATTCTCATGATATTAATATAGATACACATATTTGTAGTAAATGTAAAAAAAATATAGAAACAGATGAATATAAACCTGCTGAATTATTTTTATTAGAGAAAAATATAAGAAAGAATCAAGAAATAAAAGCTGTTAATCAATTAGATTTAATAAAAAAATATTTTAAGAAACAAGAGGATAAACGTAATCATGATATAAAAGTGTTAGTAACATTAAATGAACGTTATAATAAATATACAAATAATAAATTAATAAATTATATAGATGATTTTATTGATTCTTTAATAAAAATAGTTGGAATTAAAATTAAAATAAGTCATATGGTAGAAGATAAACAAGTTTATCAAAATGTATATCTTAAAGATACATTATTTATTATAAAAAATGATTATTTAGGACATCCTATTATAAATCCAATTGTAATATTATCAAGTGAAGATAAAATTAATTATAAAAATGATCATTTTTATTATAAAAGAAATGTTTTATTTTATCATGATAAAATACATAGTGCATATGTTTATTATGACGCAGTTACAAAAAATTATTTAGGATATTCAAAAGATAATAAAACATTTATAAATTATAAAAGTATATTATCAATAGAAATAATTCATAGTATTCGTGATATGTTATTATCATTAGGATTAGAACATGAATATTATAAAATAAATCATATATCAAGTAAAAAAAATAAAGATTTTTTGAAACAATTAATAAGAATAAGAATAAATAATTTAAGACAAATTATATATAGAACAAATAGTATAATTGAAAAAATTAATAATAATAATATAGCAAAAGAAAATCCTTATAATATTGAAGAATCTAAATTAGTTGAAGAATTTAAAAAATCATTAAAACATTTTAATACAAGTGATCAAGATAAAAAAAATCAAATATTTAAACATATATATACAGTAACAAATAATACAGTATTAAAAGATTTACCTGAAAATTTACCTAATTATGAAGACGGGATGCAAGTTGATACAAAAATATTACATAAAATAAATAATACAGATAGTGTTTTATTATTTTATTATATTTTTAATTTATCTAGATTATTAGAATATAATCAACAACCTGCAATTAAAACAAATTTAGCATATTTAATATTAAAAATAATACAATTTTCATATTATAGTTATTATATTCCATTTGAAAATACTTTAGTTAGAAAATTTGATTCCTTATTATTAATAGATGCTCCTTATATTGATGAATCAACAAGAGTAATTGGAATTTATCAAGAATTAGTAAATGTTAAAGAAATTGACGATGAAGTTAATAAAGAAAAAGAAATGGATATGAATGAAGAACAAAATGCTTTAGATATAGATGATTATGACGAAAATGATGTATATGAAGATCAAGATCCATCAGATGATGTTGTAGATAATTTAATAGGTGAATGATTTAAATAAATAACTTTTAATTTATTTATTATGAGTATGGATTGGAAATATATTTCCTCCCATGATGAAGGTATAATAGATATAATTTACTGTTCTAATGTGGATTTAAGAATTCCAATTAAATATTCATGGAGTATATTATTAAAAAATGGTATTGAAATTGATTTATTTGAAAATAAAATAGAATATTTGAATCTTTTTACAAATGCAATTGATAAAAATGCATTTAAACAAGCTTTAGATAATGCAGAATATTTAAATACAAAAAGCGTTTATTAATTCATAATATATAATATAATTATATCATGAATTACATTATTATGTCAATTATATTATTAGTTGTAATATTAATAATTATATATTTATTAAGCATTGATAATAATTTAAATAAATTAAAGAACAAATTTAATGAAATAACGAATGTTGTAAAAGTATCTAAAATGAATTATTTAAACCATCATGATAATAATAATGTTCTCAATTTTATTAAAACACAATTTAAATCAGATGATAATATAATTATACCAAATAAAATATATTATACTAAAACAGAAAAAGGTTTTGAATTAAATAATATTAATATAATATGTTATAAAAATATAAATAATAAATTTGAAGAAAATAATTATAATATAAATTTAGTATTTATTCCATTAGAAATAGATAATTATTATAGTAATCAAACATTATTAGGTAAACATGGGAATTATATAATGAAAATAAATAATAATCAAGATAATATAACTGAAACTTTTGATATGATACCTGATATAATTCAATTAACTGAAGAATCATCTGATGTTGATACATCAGATACTGAAAAATTAATTGCGCATAACTTTAAATAAAGGATCATTTTTTAATATTCCATCTGGTGTCATATATTCTTCATTAATTAATATACGACCTCTGTCTGTTACAAATTTACCTTCTTTCGAATATTTATCAGGAACAATTCTATTTACAAATTCTTTTATACTTTCAGGGATTTCAGGTTCTGTCCAAAATTCAGAAAAGAAACCTTTTTTAGTTAAAGTATTAAAGAAATAATGAATATCATAATATCTATTTTGTTCAGGTTTAATATTGATCTTATCAGTCCATTCTGCATCTACTTTTGTATTATCAACTATTCCAGGAATACAAGCAAAATCAAAATCCCATAATTTTATTTGAATTCCTATATTCGGAACAATGTATTCTTGTCCATTTATTTTATATTTAAATTTATAATTTGTTTTACTTGTGTGAATTTTATGAACTAATATATTATTTGCTTTCATATCATTATGACGAAATCCTGGATATTTATTTTGTATTATCGCTAAAACTGATAATAATTGGAAAAAAATATTTCTCCAATGTTTAAGTTGCATTATTTTATAATTTTTTTTTATATAATCTAATAAATCTCCAGAATTAGCCCATTCTGATATTAACACAGAAACATTATCATAATATTCACCTTTTTTATATCTTTTTACAAAAGCATCATATTTTTTATTATTTACTATATTATCTTTAGGTAAACTTATAAATGGTTTTATACTTGTATTAAATGTTGTTATAGGTAATACTATATGTGGTGTCTGTTTATTTTTTACAAAATTAGATAATAATCTTAACATTAATAATTCAGCATTTTCAGGTCTTTTAACATTAAACATATCACCATAATTTTCTTTTCTTGGATATGCTACTACTTTAACTGCATAATTAGGTTTATTTTCAGTATTAGGAGGAGGATATACACCTTTAAATGTATGCCCTGTTGATCCACTCTTAATATATAATAATCTACCACCTAAATCTTTTATAGCTTTATTAAAATCAATATATTTTTTTGGTAATATTTCCCTTATATCTTCGTTTGAACCATTTACTATGTCACTTGTATCATTTTTAAAATCAATCATACTATCTATAACTTTACCAGTTAACATATTTTTTATTGTATCTATTCTATATGGAATTTGATTAAATTTAACCAAATCAATATTTTCAGCCTGATTTTCTTCATTCATATTACTATTAATTATATTTTTTATAGATATATCTTTAAAATAAATAAACTAATTTATTATTATATTTTCACCATTTTTATTCATTTTAATATCATCTTCATTTAATAATTTTGAATATTTAATAAATATTTTTTTTATCAAATTTATTTCTAAATTCGGTAATATTGGAGAACACATCCAATATTTTTTTTTATTTATCATATCTAATTTAAATTCGTCTGGATATAAATGGCATACACTACTATTAGTATTATTCATAATTTTTCTTAATTCTTTTGGTAATAAATATGATGTTTCTTTTGGTAATACAATTAATAATTGTTCAAATGCAGATAATGGTTTTTTAAGATCAAAATAATTATATGTAGAATCCCAATCAAAAGGTGATTTTACCATATCAGTTAAAAAAGGCGAATGATCGTATGGATAAAACCATTCCCAAGATGGACATTTATCAAAATAATATAAAGTTACCCATTTTAATCCAATCATATATTCTTTTACCATTTTTTTTACAAAATCATCTATATCATCTTTAACATGATAATTATGATAATAAAATCTCTCTCGCCATTCATTCATTGAACCTTCTCCTAATCTAATATTATCTTCTATTTTAAATTGTAAATTTTCTATTTTAAATATTTCAATATCATATGGATCGGTATGTTGACAATACATCTTTTTCTTCTTTTTACTATAGGATTCAATTAATGTTTGTTCTTCTAACGTAGATAGTTTTGATAAAAACTTATAAAATGAATTAGTATTTATATTATTATTTTCAATAATATAATATTCATTCATTACAACTTCTTCAACATATGTTTCAAGTAATGTATCAATAGCATTATTATAAATATCTAAACATGGAATATGAGGTAAAAAATCATTACCCATTAAATAACAAATAAAAATAAAATCATCTATTATTCTATCATTTATAATTATTGTAGAGTCTGGTTTCATTTTATTAATACTATTGGGTAACTTGCAATTCAAATTTGTTTGTAACGAATTTGAATGGCACATAACACTATTAATTATACATGTTTTCATTATATCAATTGAAACAAAATTAATCTGGTCTTTACTTTCTTTATTATCCATATTATTTGCTTCACGCATTAAGAAAATATTATTTAATTTAGTTGCTAACATTAAAAATATCAAATCTGCATCTAAACCATATACTACATATGAACTATTTCTATTTTCTTTCATATATTGTAATAATTTATGTTCACCTTCTCCTGGCACATTTGATGGTGAAAATATTATTTGCAATTTATGTTGTTTAATATATTCAGATGCCCACATTTTAATTTTATCTGTTAATTTTTTCATAAATTGTGTTCCAGGTGTAATTGCACTATTATTCCAAAAAAATGGAATTTCTTTTTTATGCTTATGTTTAATACTATCAAATACTTTTTTATCATTTATACTTTTAAATCTTCTTAAACGCTGTTGTTTCATTTTAGCTACAGGCGCAATACCATCAATTGCAATATAAATACATTTTTTTGGATTAACAATAGCAATCATTTTTTCTAAATATTCAATTACATTATTCATCATTTTATTTTCTATTTTATCTATATTTGTTATTTCTATGTTTTTTAATGTTTCAAAACAAATTGGATGAATCATACAATTCATATCTAATAAAAAATATTCAATATCTATTGTTAATTTATTTGAAACAAAATTAGTAGATTTATAATTTTTCCATAACCATAAAAAGAATCCAGGGACGCCCATTTTAAAATGAATTTGAATATTCTTTTTAAATAATATTAATCAATTTTTACAGAACATTTTATTTAAACATTAAAAATTTTATTTAAATAAATGTCTACTAAAAATAACAAATTAGAAATAGAAAATAAAAAATTACAGGATCAAATAAATAATATATATGCTAATTATTATTTAATAAAAAAAACATCTATTATTAAATCTGAACCAAATTTTGATAAGATAGATTGGTTAAATATTCATAATTATTAATTATTTTATATAATTAATTAATATGCCATTAAAATCTATTATATCATTTATTTTTATTTTAATATTATATATAATTATATATTTTGCTATACGTAAAAAGCCTTAATAATCTCCTACTAAATAAACTATTACATAATTGAGTCAAAAACACTATCTTTTGACTCAATCTTTAGTTAAAAATAACTCAAATATTCTTGTAGAGAATTATAATATAGAAAACAACTTCTGTTTAAATTGCACACTACCCAATTATAAAATATATTATAATTATAATGAGCACTAATGTTCCATTTCCATTTGTTCAACCAAATTATTTTCCACAAAATTATGTTCCACCAAATTATTTTCCACAAAATTATGTTCCACCACAAATATCTAATATTCCTAATAAAAAACCAATAATGAAAATTGTTGTTGTTATTATTATTATTATAGTAGTTATTATTATAATCGGAGTTATAATATATTCTATTTTTAAAGGTAAAACAAATTATAATAGTAATGAAAGTGATCCAAAAATAAGAATAGTAACTGAATCAGTTAATGTTACTAAAAATGTAGTAAAAACTAATTCAGTAGCAAATATAAATACAAGTAGAGTTGTAAATAAACTCAGTAGTAATTTATCAGTAACTGATGAAAAAACAAATAATAGCACTACTCTTTATAGAAAATCAGGGACAAAATTAAATTATGATCCTCCTACAAATGAAAATTATATATTAGCAACACAATTTATATGTGATGATAAACAATTATTAGGTTCAATGTCATTAGACGAGGGAATTGACAAATGTAATGATTGTTTAGGAGTTCAAAGAATAGGTAGTTATGTTTTTATGTGTAAATCACTTTTATCAACAACTACTATACCAGATGATGATGTATGGATAAATAAAAATAAGACAAATCTAAATTCATTTAATAATGATATAAAATATATTCCTACTGGTGATAAACTATTATATAATAAATATAATAATTATAAATTTAATTATTCAAATCTTGAAAGATTATCTGAACCATCTTTCTGGAATGAAGCAATTAATTTATGTAATAAAAATGATAGATGTATAGGAGTAGAATATAACGGTCCTGGTAATAATTCAATTCCTTTTAAAGTAATAGAAGATCCACCAATATTAATGATGACATTAATGATTTATAATTCATCTAGTGATAAATTAATTTATATTAAAAATAAAATATTATCATCAGATACCTTACCAACTGTTTCAAATCCTTTAAAAGATATTATTACTCTACCATAATTAAATTAAATTATATTATATTATTTTAATATAATATAATATAATATAATGTCAAATGCAATGCAAATGCCAAATACAATGCCGCCAAATGCAGAAAAAACTATTGATCTACCATCCATGCCATTAGGAACAAAAATATTTATAATATTTTTTATAGTAGTTATTGTAGTATTATGTATAGTATTATTAGCAGTGTTTTTAAAAAGAGAAAATGAAAAAGAGAATAGAAATAAATTAGAAAAAGAACTAGCTGAGTTAAAAGAAAAACAAAGACTTTTAAATATGACAACTCAAGTAACTTCAACTAGACCTATTTCATCTTCAAATTCGGGTTCACAATCGGCTTCACCTTCACCATCATCTTCATCTTTATTTAATGTAAATATGGGATCTAGATTAAATGGACCCGGTACATCTATACAAACTAGAAATGCCACTTATGAAAATATATCAACATTTCAATCAAATACTAATGAAAAAGAAATAACTACAAAACAAGTATATTATTCATCATAAATATGGGTAGTGTGTTTTGAATTGCATCCTATACATATAGTTCATATTATTATATTTTATTTAATTTAATAATATGAATTTAAATTTATTAGAAGAAAATATTAAAAATATAAAATATCCATTATTAACATTATATAGTATATTTAATAGTAATATAATTGATTACAATAAAAGTATTTTTTTAAAATTATTTATTAAATATCATATTAATTTAATGTTAATATATAATTTTTATTCATTTCAAGAATTATTAACATATGATCCAAATACATATAATTTAATACTTGATGTATATATTATTATAATTAAGCAATTTAATATAGTATCACATTTACATAAATTTAAGAAAATGTATCCAAATAGATTTTTTTGGAATAAAAATATAAATGAACAAATAAATCATTTAAATATATTATTAAATAAATTTATGTCATTATTTGATGGAAGCAAAGGATTATTATATTTTCATCATAAATTAAAAGGTATTGATAAATTAACTGAAAATAAACATTTAAATTCAGGTTATATTTATCATATAGATGAAATGACAAATAGATTAAGAGATGTTTATTTATTATTCAAACACTCTTTTTTTTCTGAAAATAATATATTAACTTTATCATGTGATGATTTTTTAAATTTAAAATTTGAAAATATGATTAAATATACTGAATATATTTTTAATAAAATACATTCAATTTTAAATCAATATATTGTTTTTTTTAAATTATATGAAATAAATAGACAACAATTAATTAATTTAATTTCTATAAATACCATAGAAATTAATATTGATGATGTAAATTCAGATATTGAATCTGATGATTTACTATTTATTCTTGATTCTTAATTATAAAAAACTAAATTTGCATCACCGCCATTTACATTTAATATATTATATTTTGTATACATTATTTTAAATTCTGTTCCTAAATGATTTGGATTATTTTTAGAATTATAATAATTAATATTATTTGAATTAACAATAACTGCTATATTTTGTCCACGTATATGATTCATATTTATAAATCCAGATGGTTGAATCATATATGGATTTAATGAAAATGTTCTATACCAAACACCATCTGGAACAGGTGAATTTAATATATAAGATGCAATGTTTTTGTAACTATCTGATTGATATGTATAAAAATCATATAAATTATATTCATTTGATATTTTTAATTCTATATTTTCTAATACATCATTTTTAAATTTTGAATATTCTGATTTTCCATAATTTGATACACCATTTAAATCTAATTTTTTCCTACCAAATACATATATATCTTTTACTAAACCATTTATATCATTTAATGAATCAAATAAAGAAGTATCTTCTATATCTAATATTATTTCATGATGAGTTTCTATTATATAATCTAATTTAGTTTGAGATAATACTTGTTTTTCATAATTATCAACAAAACCATATTCCATTAATAATGATACTTTTGGTTTAGTTATTAAATTTAATACATAATTATAATCAATAAAATAATGATATCCAGCAATTGCTATTTTTGAATTTTCATCAATCTTCTTTTCTATTTTAATTATATTCATAAAATATATAAAATCTTCTAATGTTAAAACTAATGTTCCATCCTCTAATTTAGAACCATAATTATTTAAAATAGTATCACTATCAATTCCGGGATATTTAACATCTAATACTCTTTTATCTAAAATATCACAATTATAAACATATATATATTCTGGTAATTTTAATTCTATACTTGTATAAGGTAAATCATAAATAGTTATTGCATTTGATTCATCAATTGTATGTTGATCTCTTCTTAGTTCTACTTTTAAAATATCATAATACATTGTTTCCCAATCTTGTAAATATACTAAATTTTTTAAATCATTTACTCTACTATTTATTTTTATACTACAATTTGTCATACCTAATAATGGCATAGATTGAGATGGCTCATCTTTATTATTAAAACTAAATATTAATGGAGTATAAATAATATTTGGAGATCCTTTATTATAATATATTTCATCTGTATTTCCAATTAATCTATTATAATTCTCTTTATATTCACTTCCAATATAATGAGATTGATAACAATGTAAAAAATCATTGGAATAATTATCTATTGTAATACCATTTATAACTAATTCAAAAAAATTAAAATAATAATGTCCTATATTATCTATCCATTTACTTAATATTTTTCCTTCTTTTACTGTTGCATATTTTTTATTATAATATGTAATATTACCTATGTAATAATTTAAATAATTGATATTGTTATTATACATTATATCGATTTTTGATTCAACAATTGATATAGATAAAGTTTTTAAATTAATAATATATGCAGCAATATCAATATTATCTAAAATAGAAGGATCTATTAATAATCTATATTTATATAAATCTTCTCCATATTTATTAAGAATATTTAATACTCTGCTTTGTAAAAAACTTAATGTAATATTTTGTAATTTTAATATTTTTTTTACTTCTACATACACTTCTATCATTATATTTGAAAATGCATTTAAATTATTATATAATTCTTGCCATTTTGCTATTTCTATTGTTATATTATTTAAATTATTTGTTTTATATTGAATGTATTTTTCATTTGTAATAATATTATCTGTAAAATATAATATAGGTAATTCTATTTCAAAAAATCCTCTATATAAATAATTACCTATAATTGGAATTTCAATACCAAAATTCATACCATAATTAAATAACTGAGTTGATAATATTTTTTTAAATTCTGTTCCAAATGGTGTATAATTTTGTCTCTTTAATTTACTAGAAAATAATCCATCTAACATATTTATATTTGGGTTATTATTTACAACTATTTCATCCATATTATTAATTTTACTTTAGGTTTAAATTATAATTATAATAATAATTAGTTTAATTTAAATTAGAATATATATTAATTTAATATAATGCCAAAAATATTTGACTACAAATTCTTAATTATTTTGGGTTTAAGTTTAGTTGTATACTTTTTATACACTGAAGTTGAAACACTTAATAAACGAATCTCTAAACTTGAATTAAATAATGCACAAATAGAAGTTACTATACCAAAGAAAAAAATAGAATTACCTCCACCACCAACAGAATCAGAATCAAGTGAAGAAGAAACAGTTGAAGAATATAGCAATGAAGAAACACCAGTTCAAGTATATAGCCATGATAAATTAGATAGTAATACAAATGAACATGATCATGATACACCATTAGTTGAAAGTGTTATTAATATGGTAGAAAACGCACCTAAATCAGAAGAAAAACAGGAGGAAGTTCAACTAGTAAAAGATACTCAAACTGTTGAACAATTACTTAAATTAAAACTTGATGAATTACAAGCAAAAGCAACTGAATTAGATATTGATATTAATAATGAAAATGGGAAAAAAAAGAAGAAATCTGATTTAGCAAATGAAATTTTTAATAAACTCCAATAAATTATATTTAAAAAATATAAAAAATTTTTTAAATCTAAGTTAGATTATATGAGCAATTTAGATGATGTATATTCTTCATGCCCTGGATTAATGTCAGATGGTCGGGCTCAACAAACTGATTATAAAAGTCGTAATCAAACATTCAAAGATATGAAAGGTTCAGCTACTAATTCATATGAATTCAGATCAAAATTACAAGGATCTGGATTACGTGATTTATTAGTTGATTCAAGATTTAATATGTGCGGTATTGTTCCTGAAGGTGATATTTCGTTATCGTCGCAAATTAATTTAACTATTAATGGTGGTGGATCTTATTTAGATTCATTTAATTCATTAACATCGACACCATCGGCATTTTTAACAAATGCTTTTTCGACAAGCAGATATCCCCAAATGGCTAATAAACCCGTTATGACTCAACCCATGATGATTCAACCCGTTACTCAACCTGTTATGACTCAACCTGTTATGACTCAACCTGTTATGACTCAACCTGTTATGACTCAACCTGTTATGACTCAACCCGTTATGACTCAACCCATGATGACTCAACCCATGATGACTCAACCCGTTATGACTCAACCCATGATGACTCAACCTGTTATGACTCAACCTGTTATGACTCAACCCATGATGACTCAACCTGTTGTTACACAAGCTACTATTATAGCTGAATCAACACAACCTATTAATACAATGGTTTAATTTAATAATTTTAAAATTTTTAATTAAAAGTTTTAAAATTATCATATAATATAATATATATGTCAGAGAAAGGTTCATATTTTGAAAAATCATATAAACCATTAATTAAACTAGATGATAAATTAGTAACAGATTTATTTAACATAGTTGGAAATATGAATTTAAATGAAATAAAACAATTTGTTATGATTGAAAATATTACTTTTAATGTTTATGATAGATTTGGTAATAATTTAATTCATCATATTTTATTAGAAAATGATTTATTAAAAACAGAATCACAAAGGTTATTGATTATTAAATATTTATATGAAGAACATGTTAATCCAGATGCACCTAATAATTTAAATCAAACACCATTACATATAGCATGTATTAAACAATATATGAATATAATTAAATATTTAATTGAATTAGGAGTTGATATTAATTATAAAGATAATTTTGGTAATACACCTTTACATAAGTTATTTTCAGGTAATATTAAGCTTGAAGAAAAAACAACAATTAGTAATATTGTTCCTTTACCGAAAATACAAGATACTATTTCAACCAATACTTTAAAAGAAGAAAGTAAAAAACTTTGGGAATCGATTAAAAAATCACCTTTTTTAGAATCAATTGTAAATACTATGAAAAATAGCTTTAATATTAATAATGAAGGTGTTGAATTAATTAATAGTTTTCAAAATAAATTATTAAATATAATGTTTAAATCACCTAGTGATAATGAGAGTGTTATAACTAATTTATATCAAACCAGTAATGCTAGATTAAAAACTTTAATTGAATCAAAATGGAATAATTTTTCATTATTAACAGATATTATTAGTCATCAAACTGAAGAAAATTCTTATCCAGAATCAGGTAATAGATCAATTATTAAAAACAGTAATGGTAAAAAATATTTAATTAAATTAATAAAAGACACATTTGAATCAATTAATACATTTTCTACTAATACAATGGATTTAATAGATATAAATGCAATTGTTACTAATTATACACAAATATATTTAACTAATTCATCTTTTTCATTGGCAGAATCAGAAGCTTTTCCTATTAAAAAAGATTATCAAGTTGAATCATTTGATTATAGTCAAAATATTATAAAAATTTCAGAAAATGACAATTATTTCATCGGAGGTCCTCGTATTTGTAATATAATTGAACCATTAGATATTGAACAAGTTATATATTTAGAATCATTAGATATTAACCAAGTTAAATTTATTATTTATAATATGTTTTTATCTCATGATGAATTAAAAAAAATAAAAGAGGAACAACCTGGTTATTTTGATAATTATACATTAATGGAAAATATTGCAGAATATATATATAATAATCATATACTTGAATCTAACAAGTATAAAGATAATATAAATAAACTATTAATTGATATTTATAAAACATTATGGAAGCATATTAATAAAAAAATTACAGATAATTTTATAACTAAAAAACCTTCTGAGTCAGATAAATTAGAAAGTCAAGTATTTACATTTATAAATAACATAATTATACAAGATATTAGTAATTTAGTAAGCAATATATCTTTGAATTATTTAAATATATTTAAAGAAAGATTAGGAATTTTTGAACCAATGTTTAATATTATATTTACAATTAACGAAGATAATGTATATGATAAATTAAAAGAATGTATAGATGATATTAATAAAAATGAAAATAAAATAAAACGTAAAAATGATATAGTACAAAATATTAGAACAATAAAAAAAGCACGTGAAGAAAAAGAGGATGATTTTGAGGATTGGTATGGTAGTGTTGAGTATGATGATATTATAAAAGAAATTGAAGAAATAATATTTATTTATAATATTGATGTTGATACAATTATTAATATTTTAAATTTATCTACTATGTATAATATTAATTTTGATGAATTTATTATTATCAAAAATACATATAATACTTTATCAGATTCTGATAAAACAACAAATCAAAAAGAAATTAATGATGTTTTAGATGAATATAATAAAATAATAGAAGAAGCATTTATTATTAATTATGATAATATATATAAATTAATTGATACTATTGGTTTTACAAATGTATTAGATTTACCTGAAAAATATAATGATCCATTAATCGAACATTTAATTGCTGATATATTTATTGATTTTATAAATAAAAATAAAATAAGTGAATATAATCAAATATATATTAAATTAATTGCACATATTATATGCAAATATATTACAAATCCTGCAGATAAGGATATAAAAAATAATTTAATAAATTTACATAAATTATATGATAAAATTGTTAATATAATTACAGAATATTTTTTGAATGAAAATTTAAATGCTGAATTATTTAGTACATATAAAGAATTATTAGACATAATAACATTCAATCAATATAATAATTATAGAGATTATAATTTATTAAAAAAATATAATGATTCATCATTAGATAAAATAAATTGGTTATATTCATTTGTAACTGAAATATTAGGTTTAATGCATCCTAAACATAATTTAGAATGCAATATGAGAATGAGTATTATATTATTATTTGCAGGATTAATTAATAAAAAATCAGATGATTTAATTTTATCTATTAAACAATCAATGAGAATTGTTTTACATCCTTTAATTAAAAATAATGGTCGTTTTGGTTTTGCAGATAAAAATGCAGATGATAATATAAAAAAAGGAGCATTATTAAGTGCATGGTTATATATATTATTAAGTGAAGAAAATTCTTCTTATATTCAAAAAGTATTTGATCCAAATGAAAAAAATAAAAAAAATGAAGAAAATGATCCAAATGATCCAAATAAAGAAATAGATCCAAATGAAGAAATAGTAGAAAGGATTATTATGACTCTTCCTATAGAAGAATTATTAACAGAGTTATTAGTAACAACATTTAATTTAATGAACGAAGATCCACGTAAAAATATAATAGAAAGAAATAAATTATGTAATTCTATTATAGAATATTATAAGAAAATGAAACAACCACCTCAATATAGTCATATAGCTGATGTGATTAAATTAATAAAAAATCCAGATGTATACAATAATTTTATTAATAGAATGACTAATTTAATAATACCTGTTTATAATAATAATAATAATAAAATTGAAATGATTGAACCAAATATTAAAGAAGAGTTTGATTTTTTTAAATCAAATAATATTGATTTTTTTTATATTATTAATAATGAAATAATTTTTATAAGTTTATGGGCAATAAATGAATATAGTTTACCTAGTAGACTTAATTATTTTTTATTTAAATCAGATAAAGAGTATAATTCTATTATTTATAATAGTGAGGAAGACAATATTATAGAAAAGAATAATAATAAAAAATTTATTGAATCTTATTATCTTGGTTTAAATTTTATGGGACATGTTCCACAAATAGATAATATTACAGAAATTAAAAATTCAAAAGATGCTATTATTAATCCAGAAATAGATTTATTTAATTTTAATATAAGCGATAAACCTATTTTATTTACATATAATGTAAATGAATTAGAATATTTTCATAGACCTATGACTAATTTTAGTATTCCTACTATTTTAAATATATTTGAATTTAAGATTAATAATTTAATTACTATTTTAGTAGATAAGCTTAAAAATAATATAAAAGAGTTTAATACTTATAATAATAGTGAATTATATGCATATGCTATTTCTTATATTTATCCATATTTAGTTAATTTATATAATTACAGTCAACTTTTTATTAATTACAATAATATTTATAAAATAAATGATGATACAAATGATATATTAGATAGTTTTAAAATATTTGATTTAAGTTTACTTGAATCTTATTTAAATAATCTAAATGCTTATATATTTTTGCTTTATTATTTATCAGCTACTAAATTAAAAATGAAAATACCTAAATTATTTTATCATTCATTAGGTAATGATATATTAATTTTATATGATAATAATAATAATAATATATTTATAGATGAAAATATACAATCAGATGAAAATGAAATAGATGATACTAATACTAATAATTTAAATAATAATTTAAATGATCAATCAATTGGATTATATCAACAAATTATAAAAAATATTGGTTTAGTAAATAAAAATGTGATGAATGAATTATTTGTAATGAGTAAAAATACAAAACTACCACCATCTATTAATAATTATTTATATGAATTTTATCGTATTAATTTAATAGAATTAATTAAAACTAATGATGTAGAATTAAATCAAGATATATTACAGATATCTGGATTAAATGAAAGTATTAAACAATCACAATTATTATTAATGAAAGCAAAAATGATAGAAGATATGGTTAGATCTTATTTATTATATCAAATTGAAGAAAGTGTTAAACAAATATATATGAATTTTATACAAAATGATTTTAAAATTCCACCAAATATTAAATCTAAATTATTTCCTACAAAACCATCTCCTGTTCAATTTACATCAATTCCAAGTGATAAATTAATAAATTCAATATATAATGATAATAAAAAATTAATATCATTAAAATATTTTTATTCTTTTGTAGAACCTAAAAATATTAAAGAACAATTTTATATTTATCCTGATAATTATTTTGGAACTAATTTATTAAAAACTAAATATGTTGTTAATATAAATAATGACATAATTAAATATATGATGGAACAAAATTGTAATATTACTTGTCATAATAATGAAAAAATTAGTCCTCTAGTAATGTTTATGAGAAATAAATATTATCCTGGATTAAATATAATTAAAACTTATATGGATTTAAGAGATTTTTATGATAAGAAAACTGATTCACCTTATAAATATTTACTTAATACATTTAAATTACATTTACAACAATATTCGACTAATTTTATAAATTATCAATATGATGAAATTGAACAACTTATTCAATCAAATGAAAGTTTTTATAATAATATTATGAAACATATGAAAACATCATTTCAAGTTGTTAAATATTTAACAGAACAATATTTAACTGAAAATATGTTACATTTTAGTGATGATTTTACTTTTGATAATTTAACTCAAATTAAAAATATATGTAGAATAACTTCTAATATTGACTTGACAGATATACATTATAATAAAAAACTAGGAAATTTACGTATACCTTCAAATAATATAGGAATAATTATTAATGAAATAATCGATATACTTACAACTAAACAAGTTAAATATAGATCTTTAATTACAAAATATGATAATGAATTAAGAATATTAGGAAGAAATAATATAGATAAAACTGGTATTAATACAAAGAAAACTGACATAGAAAAACAAAATATAAATAATACAATAAGAATAAATAATTTAAAAAGAATACCTAAAATACTTCAAAAGACAGTAAATTTAAATTTACCTACACGTAATATTATACAACGTTATGAGAATTTAATTAATCATATACGACAAAATATGTTATGTTATATGACAGGTTGGTCAAAATTATTAGATGATACTAATTTAGTTCAAGAAAATAATATTGATATAACTCCTTCTATTTTAGTTGAAAAACAAATAGATTTAATGCAAGAAATTGATTTAAATTTTATAAATAATTTAGCTAAAATACAACCATTTTATAAATTAAATCATGATATAGTTAAAGAATATTTTGAAAATCCTAGATTTTTAGATAATAATGAACCATTAGAGTTTGTAAATGATTTATTAATTCATATGACAAAAACATTTATATGCAGTAATATTGAAAGTGTTATTGAAAAAATATTATATGAATATTTTGCAAATAACACTACTGAAGAAATAACTGATACTATTTATACAATTGAATATATTGTAAGTCTTATAAAAGATAAATTATATAATGAATTACCTGCAAAATTTGTTAAAAATAGTTGTAATATATTCAAAGATCAACATGATCAAGCGGCGACTATTGTTGAAACAGTTTCTGAAATATTAGGTAATTTAATTGATATAATTAATATTAAAAGTCCAATTAAAATAGATTATTATACGATTAATATATTTAAATCAAATATAATTCCATATTTTGATACAATTATTTATAAATTAATTAATAATTGGAATGTTGTTATAGAAAATATATTCTTATTTCATATTAATCATTTTAGAATTTTAAATTGTTTAAAAGTTATATTATAACAAACTATATTCTTTTAATCCTTCTATATAACTTGTTTTCATACTATTCAATCCAGTTCTAACTGGTCTTCCTAATCTTTCTATTATTTTTAAAGTAAAACTATGATTTAAATTTCTAAAATCTGGCATTGTTCCATCTGGATATAAATATGATATTTTTAATTCATTTAATGTTTTAATAGGTATATCAAATATTAAAGGAGAACATACATATGTATTAAATAATGTATCTCCTGCATGTCCATCCATTAATATTTTTGCAAATGCATTATTAAAACTATTAGTGGAATATAAACATTCATAATCATTCATAAACATTAAAATATAATAATTTTGTCCATTAAAATTTAAATAATTATTTGTTATTGTTCTATTTCCAACAGCATTATAAGGTGTTGGGTATATATAATCATTTAAATTAGAATTTATATGACTATATTGTGTAATAGATGTTACTTCACCAACATATTTAAATCCTAATAATTCACCCATTGTATCTTGAAAATTAAATAAAAAACTTACTAATACAGGTGTTTTAATTGTTGTTTTCCCACCTCCATCTCCTGATAAATTTATATTCTGAATATATTTTGTAGTATTTAATAAAACAGTATATGTAGATGCTTCTTTATTTATACTGTATACTATATGACTTTTATTAATTAATGTTGATGATATATCTCCTATATCAGATGCATTTGAAATAGTAATTGTATCTCCTACTGATACATAATTATTAGGATGTTTAACTATTAATTTTAAAACTTCACTGCCAATAGAAAGATCTTGTTCTAAACTTAATGAAAATGATAATAGATTTGTATTGTATGAAATAAATTTAAATTCTTGTGAATTTGTATTATAAATTATATCAAAATTATTATAAATTATCTCTTTTGGTGTTGAATTAATTCTTTCTATTGAATTCATTTTTGTTTTTAATATTGTTGATAATGTATCTATATAATAATTACCTTCATCTAATGATATTGAATAAATATATTCACCATCTTCTAAAAATTTCCAATATAATTTATTATTTTTATTATTAACATTATTAATATTATTATTAACATATGGAAATTCACTTGATACTAATTGTAAAGCATATACATCTGTAAAAGTTTTTTTTAAAAATATTGTATAATTATTTGCATCTGGATAGCCTTCTATTGTATTTATTACTTTTCCGATAACTATATTATCACCTCCATTTATTTCATTAAATAAACCAATTGCTGATGAATTGAATTCAATATAACTATTTGTTACATTTATAATTTCATGATATGCTTGATAACGTGTATTGTTAATTGGATAATTTGCATTTAAATATTGTAAATTAATTGCACCTATTGTATTAAATTTAAATTCAAATATCTTTTTAATATTTTGAAAAGGCTCAAATGTTTCTATTGTATTTATATTATTTATATTAATATAATTAAAAGGTAATTGAACAAAGAAATAATTATTTATTAATTCATTTAATGATATATTTAATTCTGTTAATATACGATCTCTAATCGAATTTGGTAAAAATAATTCATCATTATTATAAACATAAATATTCTTATTTCCTATTATTGAATTCATTGGTATATTTCCTATCATTCTTTCACTTAATGTTACTGGTTCATATAACGATACTATTATTTTATAATTATCTACTTGGGTATACACAGGTTTAATTTTATGATTTTCCATATGAACCATATAATAATTATAATTACTAACTAAATATATTGGATTATTTAATATTATTTTTTTACCAATAATATTTTCTAATATTATTTTATCACCTATTTGAAAATTATTTGTTCCAGTATTTACTCTAACTCTATATTCATTTTCATAAGTTGTAATTGGGTTTAATGGTAAATAATTAGGAACCATATCAATTACATTTTGAGGAACTATATTTCTAAATCTTGAATCAATATTCACAAAAGATGTTTTATATTCATAATTATTCATATTGTCTTGAATTTTATTATAATTATTTTCCTCATTTACTATATTTAATTTTTTTTTAAAATCTTCTTCCACATTAATACTCATTATTATAAATTATAATTTTCTTTTTCTATAAACATAATATAAAAAAAATTGATTAAAACATTTAAAGATTAATTAAATTAATTAGAAAGTAATAATGTCAAAAGCAACCGATTATGATAAAATGACACCCATTGAACATATTTTAGCGCGTCCAGACACTTATATTGGCAGTGTTAAACAAACAACACAGGTAATGGATGTATATGATTTTGAATCTAAAACTATTAAAACTAAAATTATTAAATATACTCCAGGATTTCTTAAAATTTTTGATGAAGTTCTAGTAAATGCAAGTGATGCATCAGAAAATGATAAAACTTGTAATACAATTAATGTTTGGTATAATAAAGAACAAGGATATATTAGAGTTTATAATAATGGAGATCGTGGTATTCCAGTCGAAGAGCATCCTAAACATAAAACTCTTGTTCCATCTATGATTTTTGGAGAACTTTTAACTAGTTCTAATTATGATGATTCGCAAAAAAGAACAACTGGGGGTCGTAATGGACTGGGTTCGAAATTGTCGTCTGCTTATTCAAAAAAATTCATAGTAGAAATTGGAGATGCAGAACGTGGTAAAAAGTTTTATCAAGAATGGGAAAATAATTTAGGTAATACATCAGGACCTAAAGTAACAAAATATAGTAAGAAAGGTAGTTATGTTGATATTACATTTTATCCAGATGTTAAGCGGTTTGGCTTAGAAGGTTTAGATGATGATCATATGGCACTATTTTATCGGCGTGCGATTGATATTGCAGGAGTAAGTAGTGAAAAAATTAAAGTAACTTTTAATGATGAAAAGATTAATGTGAGTAATTTTAAACAATATATTCAAATGTATTATCCAGATAATTCTAACCCTACGAGTATGAATAAGGAAATTTATTATGATGATAGTAATGAGCGTTGGAAGGTAGGTGTTCTCTATATTCAAGATAGTGGGAATAAAATAGTTAGTTTTGTGAATGGCATTGCAACATATAAAGGTGGTTCTCATGCTAATCATGTTATTGATAAAGTGATTAAGAATTTAACTGATAATTATATTAAGAAAAAGAACAAGGAAGTAAAAATTTCTCCTTCTATTCTTAAAGAAAATTTAGTATTTTTCATTAATGCTGTTATTGAAAATCCTTCATTCGATAGCCAAACTAAAGAAACTTTAACAACTGAACCTAAAGAATTTGGATCTAAATATGAAGTTAATGAAAATTTTATTAAAAAACTTGCTAAATGTGGTATTGTTGAACAAGTTTTAGATTTTGCTAAATTCAAAGAATCTAAAGAACTTAAAAAGAATGATGGTAAGAAGCAAAAAACATTACATGGTATTCCTAAATTAGATGATGCAAATGAAGCAGGTGGTCGTCATTCTAGTAAATGTGCATTAATTTTAACAGAAGGTGATTCAGCTAAATCTTTTGCAGTTGCTGGTTTAAGTATTATTGGACGTGATTATTATGGTGTATTCCCATTAAAAGGTAAATTACTAAATGTTCGTGAAGCATCAATTAAACAATTAACTGAAAATGAAGAAATTAGTAATTTGAAGAAAATTATTGGATTACGTCAAGGAGCAAAGTATGATAATGATGAAGAATTTAGCACTCTTCGTTATGGTCGTATTATCTGTTTAACTGACCAAGACCAAGATGGTAGTCATATCAAAGGTTTAATTATGAATATGTTTCATTGTGTATGGCCTGAATTAGTTCAACGTGAAGGTTTTATTACTTCAATGTCTACTCCAATTGTTAAAGCATTCAAAAATAAAGATACAAAAGTATTTTATAATTTAACTGAATATGAGGATTGGGTTTCTACTAATCCAACTGGCTGGAAGATCAAGTATTACAAAGGTCTTGGCACATCAACTGCATCTGAGGCTAAAGAATATTTTGTCGATATTAATGATAAACTTATTAAATATATTTGGGATGAGATGGAACAGTGTGAAGATGCTTTAACATTAGCATTCCAAAAGACTCGAGCTGATGATCGTAAAGAATGGTTAATGACATATGAACGTAATGATATTTTAACATATGAAGAACGTGATGTTAGCTATAATGATTTTATTCATAAAGATCTGAAACATTTTTCAAATTATGATAATAGTCGTTCTATTCCTCATATTATGGATGGTCTTAAGCCTTCACAACGTAAAATTCTCTATGGTGCATTTCTACGTGGTTTAGATAAAGAAGAAATTAAAGTTGCTCAATTAGCTGGTTTTGTTTCGGATAAAGCTGCTTACCATCATGGTGAAATGTCTCTTAATGGTGCGATTGTTGGCATGGCTCAAGATTTTGTTGGTAGTAATAATATTAACATCTTAGCACCTCAAGGAAATTTTGGGAGCAGATTACTTGGAGGAAAAGATGCTGCATCATCACGTTATATTTTTACAAAGATTACAGATATTAGTAATATGATTTTTCGTAAAGTAGATAATAATATTTTAAATAAGCAAGATGAAGATGGGATGCCGATTGAACCAGAATATTATGCACCAATTATTCCTATGATTTTGGTTAATGGGGCAAATGGCATTGGAACCGGATTTTCAACTGATATTCCTTGTTACAATCCATTAGATATTATTAGTAATATTAATAATATTATTGACGGTAAAGAAACATTTAAAATGACACCATTCTGGCGTGGTTTTACTGGTGTTGTTGAAGAAGTAAATAATTCTTATGAAACAAAAGGTGTATATGAGATTAAAAAGAATAAATTAATTATTACTGAATTACCTATTGGAACATGGACTCAAAATTATAAAGAATTCTTAGAAAAGATGTATGAAGCCGATCAAACTAATAAAACTAAAAATTTTATTGGATATAAGGAACATCATACAGATACTAAAGTTCATTTTGAATTAGAATATAATAATTTGGAATCAATTAAAGATATTTATAAACATTTCCATTTAACAACTCGTATTTCAATTAACAATATGCATTTATATTCAACTGAAGGACGTATTACTAAATATAATACTATTGATGATATTCTTAAGGAATATTATATATTACGTCTTAAATTATATGAAGATCGTCGTAAATATCAATTAGATGAACTTAAACGAGAATTAGATATTATTTCTAATAAAGTTCGCTTTATCTTAATGGTAGTTAATGATGAATTAGAAGTTAATAAACGGAAACGTTCAGATCTAGAAAAAGATTTAGAAAAAAATAAATTTCCGAAATCAAGCTATGACTATTTACTTGGTATGCCTATCTATCAATTAACATTTGAAAAGATTGAAGAATTAAAGAAACAAGAAGCTGATAAAGATAATTTATATAAACAATTATTGAAGAAAACAGCTGAGAATATTTGGAAAGAAGAATTAGTAGAATTAAAAAATATGTTAGAAACTCCAGTTGATAAACATATTTTTAAGAAGAAAAAATAAATATAATTTTTTTAATTCATATATAATAATATAATATAATATATAATATTATATATGAGTTTACTTCAAGGTCCACAAGGTGCTATGCAATTAATACCTTTTGAATTATTTAGAATGTCATTAAATAGACGTTCAGATGTTAATAATGATGAGTTAGAAGATAGATTAAGAAAATATATTAATGATAAATTTAATACTCTTAAAATAGATGAAATTAAACAAGCTATAAAAACAGATATACTATCTTCATTACCAGACTATTTAAGAAAAGCTGGATTTCAAACAAAAAAAGAATTAGAAGAGTATATTAAAAGTTTAAATTTAGTTTTAAAAAGAGAATTTGATGATAAAATGGCAGAATTAGACAGAATTGATAAAGCAAATGCTGATGCTATTAGTGACTTGTATGACAAAATAGCAACATTAAATGATGACTATAACAAATTTAAAATCGCACAGGGCCTCATAAATAGTGAGCAAGATTCAAGAAATGTTGCATATGGTGTTATTGATGATAGGGTGGAGGACATTAATACTATAGTACAAGATTTAAAAAACAAAAAAAATATTACAGAAGAAGTTTTTAATGCCTATAAACAAGCAATAACAGAAGAGATGAATACAATAAAAACAAGTATGGCATTAATTCAAAGTATGAAACAAAACATTTTAACTATTAGACAAGAATTAGAAGAATTAAAATCATTCACAAACCCTGATATTGCTAGAAGATTAGAAGATACATTAAAACAATTAGAAATACAAATTCCAAGTGCTGATTTAGATAAATTAAATAGTCTTAGAAGTGAAATTGCTGGTATTGATGCTAAATTTACTGGAGAATTACAACAATTAAGAAGAGAAATAAATGGAAGAATAGACACCGAATTAAGTAAATTACCAAATACTGATGAATTTACAAAATTAAAAGCATTAGTCGATGAATTTAGACAATTATCACCAGGAAGTTTAAGACAATTAAAAACCATATTAGATGAAGTTGGTGGTATTAGAGACAAAATAAAACTACTAAACAAAACTCCAGCTGATTTTGAAGAATTAAAAGATGAATTAAATGCTAAAATTGATGCTAATACAGAAACTATAATGCAAACAATTGCATTATTAATTGCTGAATTAAAAGCATTACAACAATCAAAAGCTAATAAATATTTAAAAGGTGGCTCACCAGACGGAGTTACATATGAGGATCCGATTAAAACTCATATCAGTAGAGCCAATTTACAAATTGAATTAGCTAGTAATAATATTACAGAATTATTAAAAGAAATATCCGAACCTGTTGAAGAACATATAACAGAATTAGAACAACAAAGAAGTAAATTAGAAAAAAAAACAACTGAACATAATAAAATAGAACAATTATTATTAGAAACAATTGCTGTAAGAAATAGATTTGCTCATGAAGTAGAAAATGGTTTAATTCAACATGATCTAATTGGAATTAAAAAATATGCTGAAAAAGAAATAGCCAATATTAAAAATCGCAAAGGTAAGGTTCCAGAAGGAAACCCTATATATCCTGATATACCTGAAATAAAAATTAACAGATCTATATATAAATTAAGTCCAAAAGAATCAATTAAAGACACACAAATATTAAAATCAAGAGACGAACAAATAGAAGAGTTATCTAAAGCTATTCAAAAACATGGTGATACAATAAGAAGTTTTATATTAGGTTTAGGTTTATCAATTGATCAAAAAGACAAATTATATCAAGATTTAAAAAAAGATTTTAAAATTATATATGAAAAATATACATCAATTAGAAAAGGAGGTGATCATTCCCACATGGGGGAATTTATCTTAACAGAAACACCAACATTTTAAATAAATTATTATATAATATTATATAATATTATAATGCCGATTTTAAATAAAACTATAATTATTTTATTATTTGTGTTATTTATACTTGTTATTATTAAATATAATAAGACTGAAACTTTTACAACAACATCATCAATAAATAATATATTAGAATCATTATCAGTAACTATAAATAACCCAAAATATGCTAATATTGATATTGATACTAAAGAAGGCGTATATTATAATTTAAATCCTGGATTAGTTAATGATATTAACTCACCTGTATATAAATTATATTTAAATAAACCTAGTAATGATGATATTAAACATTATAAAAATGGTGATATATCTCAACTTGAAAAAAATAGTAAAGATTTATATTTGTATAATTTAATTATTAAAAATAGAGATAATACATTAAATTCCAAATATATAAATCCTAACACATATAACCTTTTTGAATTTCGTAAAATATTATCAGGAAATGAAGAACGTATATATTTTTTACGTGTATATAGAGAATTATATGATAATTACTTTCTGAGAACAGTAGTTCGTTTAAGTAGTAGAACAAAAAAAATAGCTATTGAAAATAATAAAATATTATTATTTTTTTCAGAACAAGTAGATATAACTAGTATTATTAATAGTATCAAAAATTATATTATTGATTTTAATATGTTTAATTTAAATAATATAATAAAAGAAAGATATACAATATCAATTAATGTATACAACTTTAATATACTTTTTGAATTAAATGATAAATTATTAAATAAACAAATTTTATCTAATCAAATAAATAATTTAAAAAATAAAGTAAATAATTTTAAAAATTTAGCAAATATATATTTAAATGCAGTAAATATATCAGGTCAAGGAATATTTAATTTTATAAATTTTGATTTTAAAATAAAATCAATTACTAGTAGAAAAATAGTATATTCTTTATTTATAGTTGATATAACTCCTAAAGATATATTTAGAATTCAATATCAGGGTAAACAAAATCTTGCAATAGGTCTTCTTTTTGATGATAAAGAAATTATTGTAAATGATATTAAGATACTTTTTCCTGAATTTGCTACTGCAATTATTAATAGTGTATTAAGAGCATCATATACATTTTATAGTAAAAATAATAAATACTATTTTAGACGTAATTTGCCTTATATAGATGGTCCTAGAAAAACATTTGATAAAAAATGTGATATAACAATAGAACTACAAAATTTTTTTACAAATTTTCAAACTATTTTACCTCCAATTGAGAATACAACAACTGATATAGATGTTTTAGAAAGAGAAATTCTATACAATATAAATTTACCTTCTTAATAATTGCAATCCAGATTAAAAATTATAAATTCTTATGCCTATAGGCATAAGAATTTATAAAAATTGATATTAAAATAACTTTAAAATAATAATAATAATAATTATAAATGTCACAAACAATAGAATTTCAAATATATGATTGGCAGGAAGATCATGAGATTGATGAGGAAGAAGAGGAAGAAGATTCTGATGAACAAAAATCAGATAATTTAGGTAGTTATATAATTCATACATTTGGAAGAACAATTGAAGGTAAATCTGTATATATGAGAATTATTAATTATACTCCTCATTTCTATATTAAATTACCTTTAAATTGGAGTGAAACAGATGCTAAAACTAATATTAAAAAAATGTATTCATATTTTACTGGAGAATATAATAGAAAAGTTTGGAAAAAATATCGTAATTGTTTAACTAATATGGATATTGTAGAAAAAATGTCTGCAGAGGGTTTTACTAATGGTAAAAAATATTACTTTGCTCGATTGATTTTTAACAATAACATTGCTATGAAGAAATATAAATTTATGTTTGAAGAATCTGATGTTTATATTCCAGGAATAACTTCTCGGGCAGTTAGATTTAAAACATTTGAAGCTAATCTACCTCCAATGTTACGCTGTTTTCATATTAAAAAAATTAGTGGATGTGCATGGGTTAAAATGGATAAATATAAATTAATTGAAAATGGAAAAGATAGTTATTGTGATATTGAATTACGAGTTGATTGGCGTGATATTATTCCATTTGAAAAAGATACCAATGCTCCTTTTCGAATCCTGAGTTTTGATATTGAATGTTATTCATCAGATAAAGATAAATTTCCACAAGCTAAGAATAAAGAAGATTGTATTTTTCAAATTGGATCTACTTATACTTATTTAAATGACTCAGTTCCTTATCGTCAGCATATTGTATGTTTAAAAGAAACTGATCCAGTAGAGGGTTCAATTGTTGAATGGTATGAAGATGAAAAAACAATGATAAAAGCATGGATAAAAGAAGTTATTAATAATGATTGTGATATTATTACTGGTTGGAACATCTTTGGTTTCGATGAGGGTTATATTTATGATCGTTGTATAGAACATTTAAATCTTGAAGAAGAAATTTTACATATTAGTAAATTAAGATATCATAAATGTAATTTTCGTGATTTTAAATTAGAATCTGCTGCTTTTGGTCAAAATAGAATTCGTATGTTTGATACTCCTGGGCGTCTTCATATAGATTTAATGAAAGATGTGCAAAAGAATTTTAAGCTTAATTGTTATAAACTTGATTTTGTCGCATCTAACTTTATCCGTAATGAAATTTATAAAATAGATATTATCGATTACATAGATGATGATCGTATAAAATTATATTGTGATGGTGTTGATAGTATTAATAATGAAGACTTTATTCATGTTGAATATGCTTTGGATTTTATTTCTGAAATGATTGGTTATAAATATCTTGTTGAAGAAATTAATAAAGAAGGTAAATATATTATTATTAAACCATCAAAAGAATTACTAGAATATTTTGAAACACCAGAATATATTGAATGGTGTTCAACAGTTAATCGTAAAGAACGTAAATTCAAGTTATTCTGGTCACAAGCCAAAGATGATGTGGGTCCAAAAGATATTTTTAGAATGTATAATGGAACATCTGCAGAACGCGCAATTGTTGCAAAATATTGTATTAAGGATTGCACTCTTATTAATTTGCTTATTGATAAATTATGTGTAGTTACAAATAATATTGAGATGGCAAATGTATGTTATGTGCCAATGTCATTCTTATTTACACGTGGTCAATTAATTAAATTATTTTCATTATGTTTAAAAAATTATCGTGATGCTGGTTATTTATTTCCTGTTTTAAAGAAACCAGACGAAAAATTACCTAGTTATGAAGGCGCAATTGTATTTGATCCTGAAGCAAATGTAGAATATGAAGCATTGGCAGTAAAAGATTATGCTTCACTTTATCCTTCATCAATCATTCATAAAAACATGAGCCACGAGACTTTAGTTAAATTAGATAAATATGATAATATAGAGAAAAGTGATGACGGGTCATCTATTATATATTTTAATGCATCATTTAAAGATCATGATAATAGTATTCAACATCGGCGTTTTGCTAAAATTGGTGATAATTTAGGTGTAGTTCCAACTACTTTAAGAAATTTAATTGGTGAACGTAATGCTGTTAAAAAAGTAATGAAAGGATGTAAAGATCCATTTAAATATAAAATTCTAGATGGTAAACAATTAGCTTTAAAAATTACTGCAAATTCACTATATGGTGCTTTAGGTGCAGATGTTAGTCCAATTTTTGAACGTGATATAGCAGCATGTACAACAAGCACAGGGCGTGAAATGCTGAAGTTAGCAAGACATTTTGATGAAAATATAGTTCCTGGATTATTAAATGGTTATCGTTATGCACTTTATAATGGTGATGAAGAAAAAGCCAATAAGATTTTAGATATGGAAATGAAAGTAAAACCAGATGGTTCAAGTGATATTGAATTAAGAGAAAAAGTAAAAAAATATGTAACAGAAGATATTAAAAATTTTACATTTCAACCAATTATTCGTTATGGTGATAGTGTAACAGGAGATACTCTTGTATGTATCAGACATAATAATATATTTGGACGGGTTGAAATTAATAAATTAGAACATATATTTTATCATATTCTAGAATCAACACTATTAAATGGAAAAGAATATTTCCGTCCAAAAGAATTAATTGAAACTTACTCAGATTTAGGTTGGACACCTATTAAATATATTATGAAACATTATACTAATAAAAAAATCTATGAAGTTATAACACGAAGTGGTTCTGTTAAAGTGACAACAGACCATTCTTGTTTATTAAATGATGGTATGATTATTCGACCAAATCAATTAAGATGCGGTGATATATTATTAACTGCTAAATTAGATAAAGATCTTAGTAAAATAATTGGTATTAATAATAATGATGGCGAAGTAATTGATATTATAAATGAATCAAATACTTATAATTATGTATATGATTTTGAAACAGAAAATCATCATTTTATGGCAGGAACAGGTAATATAGTTGTTCATAATACAGATAGTATTTTTAGTTGTTACCGATTTCGTGAAGATGTTAAACAAATCAAGGATAGTTCGGCATTACCTTTATGGAAAGATATAATTAGCTTTTCAAAAAGATTATTAGCATATTATTTACCATCTGAATATAAATCTACATGGGAAAGTTTACATAATAAATATTATAATGAAGATTTAATAACAGAATTAAAAGTTCCAAAAGGTCCTATTATAAAATCTAATAAAAGCAATCGTAGAATAATTTTACCCTTAGAAGAACGTATGGAAGAATTTTTATTACATTATATGGAAGAAAGTTTTATGCCATGGTTATGGATTATTCAAGATATATTTACAAAATCATATGTGCAAAAAACAACTAAAGAAAATGCAATTGAAATTAAATTATTTAATAATGGATGTAATTTAATTGAACAGATGAATTTAATAAGTGATTTAACAAATGATTTAAAAGAAATTATATTAGAGGATGTTGAATTTTTTATTAAAAATAAGTTAAAAACTTATATAATTCAGCCTTATTGGGACATCGATTGCAATCAGGATTGCAGTTCAAAGATAGTTCGTGTTAGATTTTATAAACATGGGAAAAAGATAATAGATAAAAGAACTTTAAAATTATCAATTGAAATGGGTGTATTAACTGGTGATTTGGTTAAAAAACGTTTACCTTTTCCTCATGATTTAGAATATGAAAAAACATTTTGGCCATTTTTAATTTTAACAAAGAAACGTTATGTTGGTAATAAATATGAATTTAATCCAGATAAATATAAACAAGATTATAATGGTATTGTATTAAAACGTCGTGATAATGCACCGATTGTAAAAGAAATTTGTGGTGGTATTATTAATAGATTAATTGATTTGAAAGATCCAGAACAAGCTAAAATGTTTACAATTAATTGTATGAATGAAATGTTAAGTGGTAATTATAATATTAAATATTTTTTAACAAGTAAAACATTAAAAATGAAAGAAAGTTATGCTGATTGGACAAAAATAGCACATGTAGTATTGGCAGAACGTATTGCTCGCCGTGATCCTGGAAATTGTCCTCAGTCAGGTGATCGTATAGAATTTGCTGCTATACAATTACCAAATATAACTAAATCTACATTACAAGGTGAAAGAATTGAAACACCTCAATATATTAAAGAAAATAATTTGAAAATAGATTATGAATTTTATATGACAAATCAGATTATGAACCCTGCCTTACAGTTTTTATCTTTAGTGATACCAAAAGCCGAAGAAATTTTTGATCAATTTAAGATCAAATTAGATAACGAGAAAAAAGGTCGTAGTGATATTATGAATTTCATCAAGAAAAAATAAAATATAACAATACATTACTTTAACAAAATGAGATGCATTTTCATATATTTAACCATTATTTACAATAATATCCTACCGGTAACTTTAAACATATATTTTTAAGATTATTATCATGTGAATTATGGTTAATTTTTAATCATCTTCAACAGAAACTAAATGAATATCACTTGTATCAATTGATTCAGTTAAAGCTCTGCTACGATGTTTTAAAGAAACAGTTGATACTTTTTCAGATTCTGAGTCAGAATTGTCATGAGCTGATGATGAAACATATGAATTAGAATCAACTGATGTTTTTCCCATATATTCATCATCTACTGAGGATTTCTTTGATTTTTTAGAAGATCTTCTAGATGTTTTCTTTATCTTTTCTTCAATCTCATCAGCTTCTTCCGATTTACTTAATGATTTTTCATATTTTGAAGAAGATGATGTTGAACTTTCTTCATCAAAATCGTCATCACCGCCACCAATTTGATTTTTATTTAATAAATATTTATAAACATCTGAGCTAATAAATGGCGATGTATCTGAAAAATTATTATCTTCTTTCTTTTCTTCTTTTTTATTATTCTGTTCAAATAATCTATACATATCATAATTATCAGATTCAGTAAATAATCTCATACTTTTATTTTGATTTAAATTATTTGCTAATTTACTAGCATCAGAATATAATTTATGAGCATATGGAATAGTGCTGCTTACTTGTGAATCATGAGCATTAAAATCAATAACTTTATCAATAGTTGGTCTACTTTCATGTGCACCCATTTATATATATATAAGAGATAATATTTTTCTTAAAATATTTTTATATTATAATCTATATATAATTAAATGAAAGAAACTTTATTTATAATTTTTTGTATTGTTATATTTTGTGTAGTTTATATGTTAAATGATTCATCATTAATTAAAGTTGAAAAAAATGGGAATACTATATTAGTGCGTGATTCACCAAATAAAGAACAAAGTGCTGATTTATTAAATCAATTAATAATTAATATGTTTAAATTAAGAGATTATTTAGTTGATAATAAAGAAAAATTTCCTGAAAATGAAGAATATATAGATTTATTAGCTAAAAATTTTAATAAAAATAGAACTAAAATATATGAAACAAGTTTAAATTCAAAATATACATCATACTCAATTAATAAAGGTGAAGAACTAGTTTTTTGCTTAAGATGTAAACAAACTCACAGTTTACATTCATTAAATTTATTAACATATGTAGCTGTTCATGAAATGGCACATACGGCATGTCCAGAAACAGGACATACTCCATTATTTAATCATATTTTTAAATTTATGTTGGAACAAGCAGTTGAAATTAAAATATATGAGTATGAAGATTATAGTAAATATCCAGTTGAATATTGTGGTATGAAACTTTATACAAATATATTAAATTAATTATATATATTATAATATAATATAATATGACTGTTCCACTAAAGATTATACATAAATTTAAAAATAACAATAGAAGAATTCAATATATTGTATATATTTACATTGGTCAAAATGTTGATGAAGAAATAATGAATATTTTAGAAAGTATAAAAAATAAAACTTTTTATGAGACATTTGAATATTTAACAAAACCTAAATTAGATAAATTAGTTAATTATTATGGTGAAAAATGGTATACATATTTTTTTAATAAATATCATTTAAATGATCAAATTAATTCTATTAGTAAAAATATCAATAAAAAAAAATTTATGGAAAATAAAATGGGTAAGGAATGGATGGCTCTTAATATATTATCACAATCTATTAGAAAATTAACTTATTCATTTGCATCAAATTATTATGATTATTTAATATCAAAAAATAAAATTAAATCAGTTGTTAGAAAAACAGATATGGATTTTAGAACCTATAAAAATGAACAAATAGGTGGAAATGAAAATATTAATATGTATGAATTAGATGGCGAAACGGATGATAATGGATATTTAGATAATCATAAAGATGAAGATGAAGATGAAGATGAGGAGCAAAATGAAGATATTGATCCAGATGATCAATTAGATAATGCCGCTAATAATGATTTAAATCTAGATGAATTAACAAATTTATATAGTAAAGAAATAGATTATGATGCAAAAAATATTAAAGAAACTGCTAAATTAATAAGCGAGGCAACTCATAATAAATCATTAGTAAAACAAATAAATAATATTGAATTAGAATTTAATAATAAATATGATGATATAACTTATGATACTAAATTAGATGATGTATATAATAAAATATATATTAAAGATGAATTTATTTTTATGGATGATACTATTAAAACAATTAAACAAAAAATAACAGTTTCTATTCCATTAAGTAGCAAATTTACTGGAAATGAAGATTATAATATTAAATTACTACCAGAATATATTTATTTATGGAGCGAATATAATTTAAATAATGAAATTGACAGAATTATGTTAGGTCAAAAGTGGATTCGTAGAAATGAAATGGTTATGATTGATATTAAACCAAATGAAAATTTAGCTGTTTATGAAAATTTAAGAAATAATTTAAGTTATTTGAAAGATAGTTTTGGTGTTAAAATTAAACGCGAAGATGATGAATATAATATTTTGCGTGATTATGAAGATTATATGAATAATAATGAAATTTATATGATTGATCTAATTAATGAACTAGGAATAAATTATAATACAGATGCAACTAAATTAAGAAACATTTATGAAGTATATGTTAATATATATTATCCTTTAATATCATTTGATAGATTTGAATTAATATTAGATTTATTAAATAATAATAATGATAAAGAATTAGAGAAAAATATGAATAGTTTTGAAGTTATTAAAATGGATATGATAATGGAAAGAGAAATTAGTAATGTAGTTAATAATAATTTAAATAATAATTTTAATTCTAACTTTGAACCAAATCATATAATTCAATCAATAATTCATATTAATTTAAATAATCCTAAAAATTTAACTGGAACTGTTTCTACTACTAAATATAATTTGTATAAAATATTTGATAATTTTATTGTTTCTGAAGAATATCCATTTATTCAATTTCAAACACCAGATGCTCAATTAACATATAAATTTTATACAAAAACAAAGAAAATTGACGACAATGATATATTAGCCAAATGGTTTGAGAATGCACCCTATGGTATTTCTTTTAAAATTAAAATGCAAGAAATTGAAAATAAATATATTTCTATTAATCTAAATGAAAATGGTAGACTTGAATATAAAATTACATGGAAGGAAGAAGATAAAGCTACAATGGATTCTATTAAAGATTCATTTAAATATGTAAATAATTTATTATTAAAAATCAATAATGAAAATAAAAAGGTTAAAATAATATTACCAGAAGAAGATAGTTATAAATATGCATTTATAAATACTATTCAAAAATTTACATTAAAATCTTTATCTAAAAGTGAATCAAAAAAATCAAAAATTTTAATTAATCATAATGATTTATCAGATTTTAGTAGATTTTTTTATACATATGTTGCTTTAGTAATTGAACCAAGAAAACGTGTATCTAAATCAACTGAATCAACTGGTTTTAGTAAATTTGGAACATATTTAAGATACAAACGTATAAGTAATTATGAAAATAAAACTAGAATGCATTTAAGAATGTTATATTTTTTAAGAAATTTTGAGATATCTGATCGAGAATTAATTGATGAAATTGCAAAACAATTTAATATAACTCAAGAAAATGCTGCTGAAGAATTAGATTTAGTTAAAAAAAAATATGGAAAAATTTTAGGTAAAGTTAAGAAAACATTAACTAAATTAAAATCATTACCAAAAGCTAAACCACCTGGTATTGGTATAGATATTCAAGGTAGAACTCCTGATAATTATAAAATACGTATTACAGGTGCTCGTAGTAAAGAACAATTAAATGAAATTATACATTTTATTCAAGTTTTATTATATTTATATGTTGAAATTTATATTAATAAAAATTCTAAATTTCTTAAAATTAAAGATACATTAAATAAATTAAATAAAATTGCTAAAAGACGTAATAAAGTTAATGATATGGTTGATTATGAATCTGAACAATCTATAGTTAAACAAGTAACTGCATTAGATAAAAAACGTTTAGGATTTAAACCAGACGAAGGTCAAAATCAATGGACACGTAGTTGTCAAAATAGTGGTGATGATAAAAAACGCAGACCATTAATTGTTAATGATGTTAAAGATCTAATTAAAAAAGGGTTTAAATTAAATACAAAAACAGATACATATGAAAAAACATCAACTATAACTGATAAAGGTAAAAAGAAAACAGTTACAGTAAAAGCTATTAAATTACCAGGTGAAAATGGAGCTTTTAATTATTATACATGTGATCCAGATGAAAATAATGAACATTGTTATATTGGATTTTTATCAAAAAGTAATAATCCAAATGAATTATGTATGCCATGTTGTTTCAAAAAAGATCAAAGTGATACAAATAATTTGAAAAAGAAAAACTATTATTTAGAATGTTTAGGACAAAAGGCTAAAGATACACAAGCTAAAAGTTCAGATGATTTAGGAGATAAAGTATATATTTTACAAGATACAAATAAAATTCAAGATGGTAGATTTATATTTTTACCAAAATATATGAATCAACTATTTAATATTGTATGGAAAAATACTTATACTATTAAGAATCATTATTTAACAGAATCTTCATCTGGTTATTATTTTAAATATACTGTTAAAGATAATCAATATCATTTTTTAACTGCTATAAGTAATATATTTAATTTATCAATAGATGAAATAAAAGAAAAAATAATAAATGTATTAAAAAATGATGATGATAATATTTTTACATATTTAAATAATGGTGATATTAAAACTATGTTCAAAGAAAGAGAAAATTTTATAAATTATATAAATAATAGTAATTATTTAGAATATGAAATATTAGGTGAATTATTAGCATTACCAAATGTTTTAACACCAAATGGTTTATTTTATTTTGTATTTAATAAGAAAACTAAAATTATTAAAAAATCATTAGAAAAGGATATTGAAATTGAGAATTATTATTTACAATGTTTAAATTATGAAAATCAATATCAAATTAATGAAAATAGAGATTTTATTATTTTAATACGTGAAGGAAAATATTATTTTCCTATTTATAATGTTAAAAAAGGACCAAAAGATAAAAAAATTATATTAACTAAAACATTTACTAATAATGATCTTATTACTGAATTAAAACAATATTATAATATGAGTTGTATTGAGAGTTTTATTTTTAAAGTAAATAAAGCATATAATATAACTGCTAAAAATATATATAATTCAAATGTTGGAATTATTAAAAAACAAATAATTGATATGAGAAATAAAGTTAAATATGTTAAATTGGATACAGGTCTACTTTTACCTGTTAGACCTTCAGGAACTAATATTAATATTAAAATATCAAATATTGATGAATTAAAATCAGGTGAATTATTAGATATTCATGATACTATTAAATTATTAAATAAATTTAATAATAAATATAGTTCATATAAATATATCCCTAAAATAATTAATTATAATAATACTAAAGACGGTAAATATAATATTATTTCTATTTTATTAATGAATAATTTAATTATACCTATTAAAAATGAATATGTAAGTGTATCTACTTTTAAAAAATATGGAGTTGGATATGAATTTCAATCCATGGAAGAAGTTATTGATAATGTTATTATAGAAAATGATATACCTACGGATGAAAGAAATATTAATGTTAAAAATAGAATATATAGAAATGAATCATATAATTTATTTAGATTAGAATTATCATTATATTTGTCTGAAAATAATTCTATACGTAATAGTGTTATTAATATTGTTAGAGATGAAAAAATTTCAAAGAAAAATAAGAGAAAAGAGATATTTCAAATATTAATGAATATTATAGAAGGTAAAGTTAAAAACAGTAAATTTATTGAAATTATTAAAGAATTACCTAATTTTAATAAGAATGATTATATTGTATCAAATGTTAGAGATTATTGTGGAACACATAAAACAAAAGATAAATGTAATGCAAATTTACATTGCACATATATAAATAATACATGTAAATTTGTAATGTATAAAACAGATTTAATTCATAATATTTATAAAATAGTAGAAGAAATGGTAAATGATAATATTAAATTTAAAGAAATTATTCAAGAAGATGAATATTATGTAAGTGATATAGTAGATTATACACAGTTTAGTTATAGACAGAATCAAAAAATTATTAAAACTAGTAATTTTAATATTAAAAAAATTATGGAAGAATTATTTGGTCAAGATAGTGTTCCACAAATAGGTAAAAGAAGAATTGGAAAACAAGATGTAATTGTTATTAAAGATGCGCCTGATATGATAGAATTAGGTAAAGAAATTATACAAGAAATAGTATCAAATAAGAATAGTATAATAAGAAGTTATGTTAATAGTTATTATTGGTTATTAAATCCATTATATGATAAAGAATCAAGAAATTTAGGATATGAATCAGAATTACAAGATAGATTAACTAATTTATTCAAAGCTAATATGATTGATTTTATATTAAACAATATAGAAAATGATCAATTTAAAAAGGATATCAATAAATATATTGAAATTAATCAAAACTTAATATTATCTAAAAATATATTTAATAGTGTTTTAAATAAATTTAGAAAAAATAACTATAATACAAATGGTATATTTGAATTAATTATATTAAGTTATATGTTTCCTTATCCTATTGTTGTATATAATAATTATAATGTAGTTAAATATATATTTTCATCAGGGCCTGTCAGTGTTAATGATAAAACAATATCAAAATATACAAATGAATCTCAACAAAATAAAACTATATTTATTAAATTAGATTATGAAGGATCAAATAATATTCCAAATAAAATATATTCTATTTATTATAAATAGATGATTAATAATAGACAACTGGCATGTCCAGATCATAAAAAATTATCAGAGAAAGACATTACAAGAATTATAAATAGAACTGGTGGATTATTTAATGATAATAATGAATGTATTATATGGAAAGGATATATAACTCATAATAAAATAAATTATATAAATTTTTATTTTAATGGCGTTAAATGTGCATTGCATAGATTATTATATATTAATTTTAAAGGTAATCTAAATGAAAATGATTATTTAGAATTTACATGTGAAAATAAAGGAATATGTTGTAATATAAATCATATAAAAAAAAAGAAGAAAAGAAAAAATAAAAATATTAATATGGTTTATTTTGATTAAAAAATATTTATCTTTATTATAATAATGTCAAACGGAGGATTCCCGCCATTAAAAAAAAAAAATAAAGGTAAAAAAATAGAAAGACATTATGCACCAAAAGTTGCAAATGTAGATATTAAACATATTTTAACATCAAATATAGTTAAACCTATGATAAATTTAACTAAAAATGAAGTAGATGTAATTGATACATTTTAACTGTTATTCATAGCTTGTGAACTATGGTTAATATAATTGTGTTATTAGTAATAAATAATTTTATTCTTCTATATTCTTATTTTCTAATGTTTGATCTTCTATTTTTTGAGTCATTTTATCTATATCCATATTTAAATTTTCTTTCATAAATGCACCCATCATTGATTTTAATCCATCTAACTCATCACCATTCATACTTCCATCAGTCATACTTTGAGCTAATTCTCCTAATTTGGAGAAATCAAATGTTCCACCCATTTGAGATAATTTAGAAAAATCAAATGACCCGTCACCCTTTCCAAAATCACCAAAATTAGCTGATGAACCACCTAGACCAGTAAACATATCAGCAAGTGGTTTTAATTTACCTAAATTAAAATTACTTTCTTCTTCTTTGCCAACATCTACAGCTCCAGTGCTAAAGTTTTCATCAATTACAACTGTTTCTTTTTTTCCTTCAAAACCAGCCATTTTAGCTAAATCACCTAAATTACCCATATTAGCTAAATCACCCATACTACCTAAACCATTAGCACCCATTGTATTTTTAATTAAATCACTCATACCCCCTAAAACCTTATCAATTTGAATATCACCTGATTCAATACCGGTTGCATACTTTTGTGAAATTTGTTCAGTAATATTCATAATACTATCAAATGGATTACCATTATTATTTACAACATTTTGGAAAGAACCAATAATTTCATCTAACATATTATTGGTTTTATCATTTACATTCCCTGTAATATTATTCTTAAAAATATCATTCTTTAATGATGATGCAAATGTAGATCTAACTACTTTTAAATTTTCCTTAAGTAATTCAATTCTTGGAGATTCAGGATTATGAACTCTTTCTAATTGAATATATAAATTAAATAATAAATCCCATAGTTGCATTTTAGTTACATCTTGTTTATTATTAAAAATAGTTTTTAAACTAAACTTTTCGTCAAATAAACTTAATGAAAGAGCATGTGTTTCTTCAGTTTTAGATGAGAATGCTTTAACTTTATACATTGAAAATAAAGCAAATGTATCTTCATTCTTTAAACATTCATAAAAACGATTTACTCTTATAGGAATATCGGTTTTATACTCGTCTACATTTGTATCTTTATCTTTAAAAGAATCAAGAAGTTGGATGTAAATGTTAATACAAGATTCCATATATTAAATATTATAATATGTTTTTTTAAATAGATATAATTATAATGAGTAAAATTCCAAATAATGAAAAATTTGTTATATTCTTAAATCCTTGTTATTTTAAATCATCATTTTTTAAATCATTTTATGATAAATTACGTGATAGTTTAGAAAATAAAGGTATTACTGTATATAATATTAAAACAGCTGTTAAAGAGATTAAGAAACTTACAGAAGAATCTAAAATAAATGTATCACATTCTAATTTAAATGGATTGCATTCAAATGAATCAAAAACTTTATTATTTGATGATTATCCTTATCCTAGCACAAATACTTTATATATTCATTTATTTAATGGTATTTATTATAATGATAGTATTTATATTAAGAAAAAAGTTCAATATGAAAGAGATATGTTATTTTTATTAGCAGCTGCATTAGGTGTTAAATCAATTGATTATAAAACTGATATATTAGAAACAATTATAACTAGATCTGAAGCTAAGATTAATTTTAAAGGTTTTAAAAATGGTATTAGTTATAATAAAAGTATTGAAACAAAAGAAGGAGTAAATGGAAATGAGGAATATAGTAATAATGGATCTCCTATTTTAATAGAATCTAATACAATGAAAGATGTTGAGAATAAAATTAAAAATCAATTAGGTGAAATGAGTTCAAATATATTTAATATTGATTTTTATAAAAATAATCCAAAATTAGAAAGCTTTGTTTATAAAAGATTTCACTATAAAATGGATAGATTAGAATATAATATTGAATCAGAAGATATAAGTGATATTAGTTTTTCTGTTAAATCTACATTTATGGATTATGGATTAAAAATTGCATTTGATAAAAATGTTATACATAATGAAAAAATTCGTTTTCTATTAGTTTTTTATACTCATGATGAACTTAAAAAAGAAAATATTAATAGTAAAAAAGAAGAAAATGATATGTTTGTTATATTAAAACAATCTTATGATAGTTGTAATACAGAACAAGAAAAATCTAAAGCAATAACCGATATAATTGATTACATGATATTAGTTTCTGAAAAATGTTATTATACTAAAAATAATAAGAAAGTTACATTTTCTCAAAAATTATATTATTATATAAATACTCATCATGATGAATTATCTTTAATATGTATTAAATTTCATTCAACTAATCAAATAAAAAATTGGATTTATAATACATTAACAGATTTATATGATGATATTGATTTATATGATATGTCACAATCATGTTCATCTCCGCGAAGAGGAGAAGATAGTTATCAAAGAAGATCTAGTCAAAATAATATATCAACTGTATAAATAACCTAAGGTTGATTATGTTTATGTTTTTCTAAATGATAAATACGATGTCTTAAATTAGTAGATGAATATGTATGTTCTGATCTAGGATGAAACATTACTTTAATAGGTAAATCACAACCAGTGAATTTTTTACCAATATAATCATCTCCTAAAAATCTAACATCCGGATTTAAATCTTTTAATGAATTATATAAACTATCTTCTGTGCTATATATAAAATAAAAATCAACATATCTATTACTTTTCAGTTGAATTTCTCTTTCTTCTAAACTCTGAATAGGTTTATTTTTTTCAGGTCTATCTATTGTTGGATCTGTTTGAAGCCCTACTATTAATATATCACAATTCTTTTTTGCATCTTTTAAAAATAAATGATGACCAGCATGTAATAAATCCCAACAAGAAAATGTAGCTCCAATATTCTTATTTTTAAAAACTTCTCTGAAACTTGACAAATGTTTAATATCAATTAATTCAGCCATATAATATTATTATAATTTATTTTTTAATTATTTTATATTTTGTATAATTTTTCATATATTTTTATCAAAGAAATATTTATAAAATTTTTACAGCAAACAATAAATAAAATTCAAAAATTAATAAATAATAGTATGAATAATTTAATTAATATTAATGGTAATAACAATAATAATAACAATAACAATAATATTGTAAATAATATAAATATTATTGAATTTGGTAAAGAAAACTTAAAAGAAATTTTAACGCAAAATGAGGATAAACCATTAGTAAATAAAAAAATAAGAAGAGATATAAATAATTTACTTTATAATAATAGACAAAAAGTTAAACATTTATTATAAAATTAATAAAAAATTAAAAGGCTTAGAAGTCTTCATTAGAAGTCTTCATTAGAAGTCTTCATTAGAAGTCTTCATGCATATCATAAACATTAGTGCGGCCTGTATTTAATACTGCTGCTTTTTGATATTGTGTTGGACGACTTTCAAAGAAATTAGTATGACCACTAAGTGAAATACTTTCCATAAAATCAAATGGATTTGTTGTATTCCAGATCTTTTTATATCCAAGTGTAACTAATAATCTATCAGCAACAAATTCAATATAAGAACTCATTAAATTATTATTCATACCTAATAAAGAAACAGGTAATGATTCACATATAAATTCTTTTTCAACTGCAACAGCATCTTTAAACATACCATGAACTATTTCTTCACTTAATTCAGTTGTGCATTTTGTTTTAATTAAACAAGCAAAACTAGTATGCATGGACTCATCACGACTAATTAATTCATTAGAATCACATAAACCGGGCATTATATTTTGTTTCTTTAACCAAAATATAGCACAAAAGCTACCAGAAAAAAATATACCTTCTACACATGCAAATGCAATAACACGTTGAACATATGGGCAATCACTATCTACCCATTTTAATGCCCAATTAGCTTTCTTCTTAATACAAGGATAATTTTCAATAGCATTTAATAATTTATCTTTCTCATCTTTATCACGAATAATATTATCAATCATTAATGAATAAACTTCACTATGAATACTTTCTATCATAGTTTGAAATTGATAACAAATTTGTGCTTCTAAAATAGTAACTTCATTAATAAAACGTTTACCTAAATTCATATTAACAATAGTATCACTTGCAGCAAAAAAAGCAAGAACCATTTTAATGAAATATTGTGAATTAGATGATAATTTAATAAAATCATCATAATCTTTACTAAAATCTATTTCTTCTGCAGTCCAAAAGGCTGCTTGCATTTTTTTATACATATTCCATATTTCCATCTCTTTTATAGGAAACACAGTCAAACGACTATGTGAAGGATCTAACATGTAATCAAAAGAACTCATAATATACTTAATACATATTTTATTTTTAAACATTATTTTTTAAATAATTTGTTTTTTACGTAAGAAATACCAAATTATTTAGTTTAAATAATTTGTTTTTTTCGCAAGAAATACCAAACAACTGGCGTAAATGATGCAAATAAACACCACATTGATCCTATTACTTTTTGATCTTTATATATAAAAAAGCTAACTATAAAAGATATAACTGTTATCGCTGCTAATATTTTACCATATTTTTTATTAGGTGTTCCTGTTAAGAATAAATAAATTAATGTAAATAAAAATAATAAATAAACATAAAGTCTATAATTCATATCATTCCATTGCCATTCAAGATGACTATGAACATTTTTAATAGTGCATTCTTTATTTACAAAGAATTGAAATGAATAAAAAGTTATAACTACAATATAGACTGCTGTAAAACTTACAATTTTATTTTTAATATTTTTATCTAAATCTTTATTTAATACTAAAATTAATATAGCTAATATAACAGGTTGTAAATGATTTAATATCATTCCTAATAATGATATTGCTTTATTAGTGCTATTACATTTTTGATTTTCCCATAATAAATATTCAATACCTTGCATTAAAGATACAAACCCAAACATTAAAGCAACTAATTTATCAGTAGGAGTGCCTAATGAATAACATAAATAAGCTCCACTTAATCCAATAACTAAAGTGCTCATACTCGCTAATGGTGAAAAACACATTATTATAATATATTATATTATTTTACTAAAAAAATCCAGTTACTCTAACAATATACCAAAATATAGGAACTAATGCACCATAATAACACCACATAGTTCCAGTATCTTTATTTTTATATATAATTTTACTTGCAATAAATGTGTTATGTGAGGTTACATTCGCGAAGCGAATATAACTTCGCTTGGATCTACGATCCTTTTTGGATTTTGCACACTACCCAAATGTAATTAATAATATAAATGCAACTACTTCACCATATATTTTATTTGGAAATCCTATATAACTAAAAACAAAAAATAATAATATAAAAATGTTTTTAGACTGACTTCTTTAGAGAAGCACATTATATATTATATATTATTATAAAATTTTTTGTATTTTATAATAATATGGATCCAGAAAAACAATTAGAAAAAATATTAAATACACAATTTAATGTTAATTATGAAGAATTAACAAAACAAAATAATACAAATTATATATGGATTATAATTATAATTATTATAATTATTGGTATTATAATATATAAAAAAAATCAAGAAAAACAATCAAATAATAAAAAATAATTTTTTTATTATTACCACGTAGCAGAATAGGATGTCTCCATAGTAAAAATCGCAATTAAAATATAAATGCTTAATACTGCAATAATTATACCAAAACAAATCCAATTAAATACTAAATAAATAACATTGTTATTATAATTTACAATATTATTACATATTATTTTAGTTACAAGTGTTTTATTAGCGGATGTTTTATTAGCGGATGTTTTATTAGCGGATGTTGTATTTGCGGATGTTGTATTAGCGGATGTTGTATTTGCGGATGTTGTATTAGCGGATGTTGTATTAGCGGATGTTGTATTTGCGGATGTTGTATTAGCGGATGTTGTATTAGCGGATGTTGTATTAGCGGATGTTGTATTTGCGGATGTTATATTTGCGGATGTTTTATTAGCGGATGTTGTATTTGCGGATGTTGTATTTGCGGATGTTGTATTTGCGGATGTTGTATTAGCGGATGTTGTATTTGCGGATGTTATATTTATTGTTTTATAATAATAGTGATTATGATCACCTTTATCCTGAGTGATAAAGACTGTTGACAAAATCCCTAGTATAACACTAAATACTAGAATCAACAAATGAAGTCTAAATAAAATACTTGAATCTTTATATATAATAGATAATATTAAAAATATTAAAAATATTATAAATATAAATATAAATAAAAAAAAAATAATTGTCTTATATAAATCAGAGTCCTTATTAAAATATGTTTTATTTTCATCAGCAACATTTACCTGAGATTCTAATATACTATATTTAATATCAGAATATGTATCTGTTATAGGATCATAATAATCATATACATCTATTGTAGAAGGTTGATCACCTGAATTCTTTGTCATAATAATTTATATATAATTGCTATAGAAAATATTAAACAACATCTGAAAAATTATTTTAATTATTTATTCAGGCAAATAGTTATATTGATAAAAATTTAAATCTTTAGTGTCCCATTTTTGAGTGAAAAATGTGTAATATTATATAAAAAAGTATAATTCTTATTTATAATAATGCAAAATAATCTTCAAATGTTTGTAATTAAGAGAAATGGAGAAAAAGAAAAAGTTATGTTTGATAAAATTACTCTTAGAATTAGTAAATTAATTAATGAAAATGAAATAGAATTTATTGATCCAATGATGATAGCTCAAAAAGTTATTACATCAATTTATAGTGGTATTACTACTGAAGAATTAGATTTAGAATCTGCTAAAATTTGTAGTAATTTAGTAACAATTAATCCCTTATATGGTAAATTAGCTGGGCGTATTTTAGTAAGTAATCTTCATAAAAAAACATTATCAACATTTGTTGAGAAAATGGAATATTTACAAAAAGAGTGTGATTTATTAGATAATGATTGGTTAGAATGGGTAAAAGAGCATAGAGATGAAATAAATAATATGATGGATTATAATAGAGATTTTGTATTTGATTATTTTGGTTATAAAACATTAGAAAGAAGTTATTTATTAAAAAATCATAAAACAGGATTTTATTATGAACGTCCTCAAGATATATTTATGCGTGTTGCAAGTTTTTTAAATAAAGGAAATATAGACAAGGTTAAAATTACTTATGATATGTTATCAAATAAATGTTATACACATGCTTCACCTACATTATTTAATGCGGGGACTAAAAGACCACAATTAAGTTCATGTTTCTTATTAAATACAAATGATAGTTTAGAAGGTATTACAAAAACTTGGGATCAAGTTGCACAAATTTCAAAATGGGCTGGTGGTATTGGATTACATATTAGTAATATTCGTGCAAAGAATAGTCTTATTCGTGGAACAAATGGTATAGCAAGTGGTATTATTCCAATGCTTCAAGTTTATAATAATATTGCTCGTTATATTAATCAAGCAGGAAAACGCAAAGGTAGTTTTGCAATTTATTTAGAACCACATCATGCTGATATTGAAGATTTTCTTGAATTAAGAAAGAATACAGGTGCTGAAACAGAACGTGCTCGTGATTTATTTTTAGCATTATGGGTAAGTAATTTATTTATGGAGCAAGTTGAAAAAGATGGTGATTGGTATCTTATGTGTCCAGATGAATGCCCTAATTTAAATGAAGTATATGGAAAAGCATATTCTGATTTATATTGGTCTTATGTTGAACAAAAGAAATATAGAAAAGTAGTTAAAGCTCGTAAACTAATGGAAAAAATTATGGATAGTCAATTAGAAACAGGAACACCCTATATTGGTTATAAAGATCATGTTAATGAAAAATCTAATCAAAAAAATATTGGAATCATTAAAAGCTCAAATTTATGCGTAGATTATGATACAAATATTATTACTGATGAAGGTATATTTAAAATAGGTGATTTAGAAGATAAGAATATAAATGTATGGAATGGAAGTGAATTTTCAAAAGTTGATATAAAAAAAACTAATACAAATCAAAATATGAATAAAATTATATTTTCAAATGGAGAAGAATTAATTTGCACTCCTGAACATAAATTTTATATTCAAACAAAATATGCTGCTAATACTAGTAATAATAAAAAAACACATCCAAAAAATTGGATGAAAGAAATTAGAGCAAAAGATTTAGAACCAAATATGAAAATAATTAAATTTGATTTTCCTATTATTGATAATAAAAATGATGATTTTAATTACCCATATACACATGGATTATTTTGTGCAGATGGAACATATGATTTAGAAAAGGATGAAATTAAACAATGTAATTATAACAAATTTGAAAATAATGATTATTGTAAAAAACATTTATTTATGAAAAAATATAATAATTATAATCATTTAATTATAAATAAAGATAAATGTAATGGTATAGTAGGTATTAAAAGACCATTATTATTTTTATATGGTGATAAACGAAAATTAGAACAATATATTGATGTTAGAGATGATTGTAATAAAAGAACTAATATTAAATCAAATAGAATTGAATTTTCATTACCAATTGATTTATCAGACAAATATATAGTTCCATATAATCATAGTTTAAATATTAAATTAAAATGGTTAGAAGGTTTTGTTGATGGAGATGGATGTATAACAAATAATAATGGAACCCAGACAATGCAAATGTCATCTATTAATTTAGATTTCTTAAAAGATATAAAAAAATTAATTAATACATTAGGAGTTGATTGTAAAATTAATATAATGCATCTTAAAAAAGAAAGATTATTACCTGATGGAAAAGGAGGAATGGCATTATTTGATTGCCAAGATACTTATAGATTAATAATATCTGCATATAATTTACAAAAATTAGTTGATATTGGTTTTAATCCAAAAAGATTAGTTATAAATAAAAGAATATGTAATAGAGAAGCTGGAACATTTATAAAAGTTAAAAATATTATTGAAAATTATAAAATAGGAGATACGTATTGTTTTACAGAACCTATTAAACACATGGGTGTATTTAATGGAATTTTAACAGGACAATGTGCAGAAATAGTAGAGGTGAGTAATGATGAAGAACATGCTGTATGTAATTTAGCATCAATATGTTTAAATAAATTTTTAAAGCCATTTGTAAATGAAAAAGTTTGGACAGTATATTCAAAACCAAATTGTAAATATTGTAATTGGAGTAAGAATTATTTAAAATTTAAGAATTATGAATATATTGAAAAAGAATTAAATGAAGAAAATACAACATATTTAAGAAATTTTATAAATGAGAAAAATAATTCATGTGAAGATGGAACTTGTAGTTATAATAAAATAAGCTATCCTCAAATATTTTATGGTGATACTTATATAGGTGGTTTTGATGATATGATTCAATATACAGCGGATGAATATAACTATGAAGAATTATGGGAAACTGCTTATATAGCAACAATTAATTTAGATCATGTTATTGATATTAATTATTATCCAACACCAGAAACAAAATGTTCAAATTTAAGAAATCGTCCAATTGGATTAGGTATTCAAGGATTAGCGGATACATTAGTTGCAATGAAGATTAATTTTGAGAGTGATATGGCCTTAAGATTTAATAAAAATGTAATGGAGACAATTTATCATGCTGCTTTAACAGCAAGTATGAATATGGCACATGCCCGTCATGATGAAATGGAAGAATTTATTAAACATAATCCAACTATACCAGAATATTATGATAAACATTTTAAATTAGAAGATGAAGATTTAAATGATATTTATCATAATTTAAAAATAAATAAATGTGAATTAAAATTAACAAGTCAATTTGGTGCTTATAGTAGCTATAATAACAGTCCAATGAGTCAAGGTTTATTACAATTTGATTTATGGAAAGAAGAAGGATCGTTATGTAATTGGGAGAATTTAAGAGATGGTATAAATGAGTATGGTGTTCGTAATTCATTATTAACTGCATTAATGCCTACAGCATCAACATCTCAAATAATGGGCAATAATGAATGCTTTGAATGGTTTACAAATAATATATATACACGTAGAACATTAGCAGGTGATTTTTCAATTGTTAATAAACATTTAGTGAATGATTTATTAGCAATTGGAGAATGGAATGAAGATATTAAACAAAAAATAATAGCCAATGATGGTAATATTAATTTAAAACTATTTGATATTCCAACAAGTTATAAAGAATTATATAAAACAATATGGGATATAAAACAAATATGGGTTCTTAAACATGCAAGAGCTCGTGCTCCATTTGTGGATCAAACACAAAGTATGAATATATTTATGGCAGTTCCTGATTATAATAAATTATTAAATTGCCATATGTGGGCGTGGAAGAATGGCTTAAAAACAGGTATGTATTATTTAAGAAGTAAGCCATCTGAAGGTGCAATGAAGGTAACTGTCGATCCATCTTTACAAAAAACAAATAATGATATACAAAATAATGCACAAAATGAAGCATGTGAATCATGTTCAAGTTAATTTTATAATATAATTTAATACACAATAAGGAGGAGGAGCATCAATTAATTTTGTTTCATTTGCATTATAGTTAAATTCTTCACCAGTAGTTACAATTAAATCATTTTTCTTTTTTGCATCATAAGAAGAGGCATAATATATATTAAGATTTGTAACAGTTTTAAATAAATTATTATATCCTTCTAATGGAGGAAGACGTTGTATATTTCTTTTAGTAATAGATGTTTTTGATGCAAATTGAATATTATCATATGTTTGTTTATCAGATTTAACACGAGAAAGAGTCGTATAACTAGTATTCCACAAAGTATAATATTTTTTAAGAGTATCTAATTGTGCTTGATTTGCATCATTTGTTGATTCAAATTCACATATTTTATTACATGTAGATGATATCATTGCTCCACACTTTATTATATCAAATAATCCAGATGCTTCACAAACATAAGTATTTCCATCTAATCGAAGTAGTTTATTTGAATTTATAAATAAATTTTCATACTGAAAACCAACACCTTCTTCACTTGGTTTACTCTCATCCAGAGCAGTTGGTAACCAATGTTCATGTCTAGGTAATTTATTAGTATTTAAATGTATTTTATCTTCACCAACTAATTGATTAAATAGATGTGGTTGACTTATATTATTTATACCTCTAACAGCTACACCTCTAAAATCAGGCACATTTATAATAATTTTATCAGTAGGCCGTGTCATATTAGATTCAAGTTTAGTATAATTATTTCCATCAATAATATAAGATGATCCATCGCATAAAACCCAACCTTTTGGAATAAAATTATTAGTAGCCCATATCATAATAAAATATTTTGGATATATATTTATTAATTTAGTATTATTATCTCTATTAGTAATATTAATTTCATTATTAATTTTAATTTGTTTTTCAGAAGATGGTATATTAGTATTAATTTTTAAGACACCTGTATTTTTTAAATTATTTGGTATATTTATATTTTCAGTTTTTTTTAATTCATCTATTTGATTAGACATTTTTTCTAAATACGAATAATCTGTTTTAAATCTGGAATTAATACTAGTAATTATATCATCATTAAGTGTAAAATGTTCATAATTTTTATTTTTATAAATAATTATAATAAATATTAAAAGTATTATAATAATAAATATTTTCATATTATTATAATATATATTTTTATGTTATAGTTTCATTATATAAAATAATTTAATATATGGTTGTGTTCTATCTATTGGAGTTGGTGTATCACTTCCAGTATAATCAGTTTTAGTAATAGTAATAGGTATATCTCCATAATTATAAGGAATTACTACTCCAGTTGCTATTCCATAATTATCTTGCGATGATAGTGTATAATCTTCCCACACATCTTTCCAATTAGTAGGCTGAGTAACATTGTATAACCATGATGATGAATAATTATGACTATGAATAGGTATATCTTCCTTTTTTAATGTATATGAATTTGATCCTTTTGATGTCATAAAATCTTTCTTTTCAATTATATTTGTTATAGTATTATTTTTCCATTCATATGATTCATTATTAGTCCCAACAACCATTTTATTAATTAAATCTGGTGTTTCAATTAAATCACCTGAGTAATATTTAATAGATGAATTATATATTTTAAAAGTATTGTCTGTTATATCTAAAAAATATTTTTTACCATCACATAAAACCCAACCTTTTGGTAATGTTGATATACTTTCAACATCATTATATTTATATTTAGGATACCACGCAATTATAGTATATCTAGGTATTATATTAATATTTGCATTTTTATCTATTATTAAATTAGATGAAAATGTTAAATCACCTTTAATATGTAAATTTGGAATTTTAAAATGATTTGTTATTTCTAAATCATTTGTATTAATTGTATTAATATTTATATCATTAGTTGAATTAATAATAATATTACTATTGTTATTATTATAATTATTAACATAATCAAATATGTTATTAATATATTTGATTTGATTTTTATAATAATCGTTTATTATTGTATTAATCTCAGTATTAGTAAAATCTTCTTTTTTTTGAGATATTTTATATATTATTACTAATATTAAAAAAATAATTATTATATTCAATATCATTATTATAATATATATTAAAAAACTTTAATAATATATGAAACACATCTAGCTGAGAAAGTATTATCTAAATAAGGATTATCTACATATTTTGCCATACCATCAAAACTTAAAATACTATTAGTATTTCCAGTTGTATATTCATTTTTATTCTGTCTACCAAAATGATAACCGGAATATTTACAACTTGTATTATTAGTATTATCTACTTCACATTGTTCACTTGAACTAAAATTAAGTATTAAATCATGATTATGTTTTGGTATACAAGTATTAAATAATAATACTCGGTCCGCCCCTCCTGTTTGGTTTATAACACCAGTTGTGTCACAACCTATTATAATTCTTCCATCTATAATTTGTGTATTGGCATTTTGTGAAATATTATTTTTATTTATTGGTGGAGTAACAATACTAGTATAACCATCATCTGATGTCCATGTATCACCATTACATAAAACCCATCCAATTGGTAAATTAAGATTTAATGTCCATGGAATAACTGTTCCAATTGGTAATATATCTAATATCATATTTTTATTATTGCTTTTTTCATCTATTTTATATGTATTATTTTTATTATTCATATAAATATTACCATCAACTGTTAAATTATCAATTTCAATAGAATCATTTATAATACAATTATTTTCAACTATAATAGTATTTGTATTAATATTTGAATTTATAATTGTATCTGTAGGTAATGTTAAATTTGCTTGATCTGGATATAAATATTTAAGAAATTCAATTAAAGTTCTCATAGAACTTAAATTTAATTTATTATTAATAACATATTCTTTAACAGATTCATCAATAGTAGAATCTACAATAAAATGTTCTTTTTTTTTATTCCTTATATATATAATTATTAATATTATAATAATTATAATAAATATAATATTTATCATTATTATAATTAAGATATTTTCATAATATAATTTAAAGCACAATACGCTGGTAATAAATTCAATCTTTTATTTAAAATAGTTGATAAAGCACTGACTCCTACATTAGTATCAAAATTAGCTAAATTAACATTTCCTGACATATCTGCTGTTCTTACATAACCCACTCCTATATCATCAGACAAACCTAGTGGAGTATCAATATCTGTATAAGTATATCTATTAAATGTTAATGAAGATGCACCATAGTATATATTAGCAAATAGATTTCTTAATCTCATTTTTTTTAATACATCATTATTTAATTCACTTGTTTCAATTACACATGGTTCTTCATTTATAAACCACTTTGTTGCATCATTTGTACAGTCATAAGAGCGATCTACTTCTGATATTAAAGATAAAGTATTATTATTTGTTAAAATTTTTTCATAATCAAATCCAACTCCTTCTATTGCTCTAGGAAGATTCGAATATTCTCTTATTTCATATTTTGTAGATAATGTATGATTATGATTAGGTATTTGTGTTGCAGATATATATTGTAATTCACTTCCATATTTATTATTTAAAACATTTATATCAGTTGTTCCTCTTAAAAAAACTCCACGAAAATCCGGAGTAGTAACATTGAAAGTAATAGTTCCAGTTTTAATAGTATGTGTTTTTCCATCACATAAAACCCAACCTGTTGGAATTTCTTTTTGTGTCCATATCATAATAAAATATTTTGGAAATATATCAAATAAAATATTTTTATCATTCTTTTTTGTAAAATTAACATTACCGGTTATTTTAACTGTATTTATATTAGATGAAGAATTAATAATTTTTAAATTACCAGTATTAGTAAAATTATTAGTTAAATTAATATTAGATGTTAATTTAATATTATCAAGTTTGTTCGACATATCTGTTATTTTATTAAAATCTGTTTTATATATTTGTTTAATAATATTATTTATGTCGTTATCAATATTTACATTTTCAATATTTTCACGGGTTTTTATTTTATAACTTATTAATAATAATATTATTAATATTATTATAATTATATTTATCATTATTATAATTATAATATAAAAGAATTATAATTTCATTATATAATATAAACTATAATATGGTGGTTTTATATTAACAGGTAATGGCGTAGCTCTGCCATAATAATCTAATTTAGTTTTAATAGGCATTCCTGTTCCAGAATTCATATGAGAATAAACACCATATGATTTTTTATTTTGATCTTCCACTATTTTAGGTCCAATCATAAAATTATGAATATGAGGCGGTAAATCAGTTTTTTTAAATACATAATTATTAATACCTCCATAAGAATAAAGAGTTCTAATAGGTGTATTTTGTTTTGTATTTTTATTTCCATTACCATCGACAATACTTGTCCATTCAAAACTTTCTTCACTTGCACCAATAATAAATTTATCAATTAAATTAGGTGTTTCAATAATTTCTCCAGTATATTCAGACTCTGAATTTAATTCTTCAAATTTATTATTTATATAAACATATTTTTTACCATCACATATAACCCATCCTTTAGGAATATCTAATTCAATTGGAATTTTTTCAGAATTATATTTATATTTACTATGCCATGCGATTATCATATATCTAGGTATAATTTCAATATTCTTATTATAAGTATCATTTCTATAATCATCTATAATTAAATCATCTGAAATAGTTAAATTACCATTAACTATTAAATTATTTAACTTATTATAACCTTTAATTTCTGTATCTTTGTTAACTATAATATTATTAGAATTTATAGGTGTGTCTGAAATTATATTTATATTATTATTATTGTTATTATAACTAGTAACAAAATCTAAAATATTATTAATATTTTTAATTTTATTATTATAATAATTATCTATTTTATTTTCTAAATATGCTTTTGCATCAAAAGTAGAAGTTGTAAAATTCTCTTTTGTTTTCAGATTATTTAATATTAATATAATTAAAATAACAATTATTATATATTTTATCATATATGTTATATGAGATTCAAAATTAATGTAATTAATTTTGAATCTTCGCTTGGATCTACGATCCGTTTTGGGTTTTGCAATTACCTATATTATTATATATTATATATTATATTTTCATTATATAATAAACAGCTATGGTTGGATATAAAAAATCAAGTGAGGCATTTGCTCCACTTATACCATAATTTCCAGAATAGGAATAAACTTTATTAATATTACCTGTATGTGGATTTAATTGATCAAAATTATTAGTTAAAAAAAATCCATTTTCTTTACATAATTTATTAGATGTATCACTAAAACAACCTTGTGTAAATCCTATATTAATATCATGTGTATGTTCCGGTAAGTTTTCTTCTTTTATTATAGGGGAGAATGTTCCACCAGTTTGTCCTGAATTAAATTGATTTATACCTAATATATAATTACCACCTTTAAAAAATTTATCTATAGAATCGCATATAGGAGGTATATTTATATTATTTGTAATACTTTTTCTAATATCTCCATTTGCAATTACCCAACCTTTAGGTATTTCATCTCTATTCCATGGAATAATTGAACCTTTTGGTAATATATCTAAATATTGAGTCATTTCATTATATTTGTCTTTATTTTTAATAGTAACACTACCTGTTACTGTTAAATTATTAATTTCTGTATAACCAGTTAATGTGCAATTACCATTAATAGTTATATTATTTGATTTTACTTCTGCATTTATAATAGTATCAGATGGTAAAATAAAATGTTCACTGTCAGAATGAAAATAATTACATAAATCACTAAAAGTTCTAATTCCTTGTGGTGTTATTGTAATTTTATTTTTAATATAATTATTTAATATATTATTATATTCAGTTCTAGTTAATTCAACATTTTCAAATCTTTCTTTATTATCTAATGATTTTTTATAAATTAAATATATTAATATTAATACAACTACTATAAATATGATTGTCATTATTATAATTAAGATATTTAGTTTATAAGAATAAAATTAACATATGTGTTATGTGAGATAGAAAATATCAAAGATATTTTCTATCTTCGCTAACAGAATTATAAAAAAGAATCTTTGATTCTTTTTTTATATATGTGTTATGTAAGGTTCAAAATTAACTTTGCTAATAGTTTTGGGTTTTGCAATTCAAATTTGTAAATTTGAATTGCACACTACCCATATGTTTGATCTCCTTAGATAAAGCTTCGTCTATTAATTCCTCCAACTTGATATAAAAATTGATCTCCTCAGCTAAAGCTTCGTCTATTAATTTTTATAAACTAGTTTGCTTAGCAAACTAGTTTATAAAAATTGAAATATCGTAGCGCGTCATAAAAATATAGCAAAGCTATATTTTTATATAGACGCCTACGTGCTTTGAATATATATAAACTATTTTCCTTTAAAAAGGAAAATAGTTTATAAAAATTGATCTGGGTTGCCATTATTTTCCTTTAGGAAAATAATGGCAACCCAGATTAAAACTTATGTTAACAATTCCATTGGAATTGTTAACATAAAAATTGAAATATATATAATTAAAAGAGATATTATTTATATATTGTAGAATGCCTCGTCAAAAGAAGGGTGGTATTAATAATACACGTATCAAAAAAAAGTGGATTCCAATTGAATATGCTAACTCAGCCAATGGTGAATTGTATGGTGAGATAGAAGAAGCACTTGGATCTTGTCATTTTAAAGTTAAAATAAATAATACAATAACAAAAGTAGCCTCTTTATGTGGCTCAGTTAAAAAAGGAGGTAAAGTTAAAACTGGTGATATAGTTTTAATTCAACCATTAACTGAAACTAAATTTCAAATTATTTTTAAATATTTACCTGATCATCGAAAAACATTAGAAAAAGAAGGATTAATTTCTCCTTCTACTAAAACAGTTGATACTACAACAAATGTTGATGAAGATGATTCAGATGATGAAGATAATTTTGAATTTGGTGATCCAGATGCACCAAAACAATTAGATCTAACTCAATCTCTACAAAATAAAGAATTAGAAGCTTTACGAGAAGAAATGGATATTATTGATAATATTTAATAATTGATTTATCAATTAAATCTGAATAAATTTTATTAAGATGTTCGTTAGAAACTAAATTTTCAGGAATACCAATTTCTTTTAAATAAGCTAATCTATATTTATTAACAAAATTTGCATAATTTCTAATATATTCCATTGGTTTAATTTTCATATTTAATAATTTGTTAATTGTTTTTCTGACTAAATCAGTTGGTTTAACTTTTATATTTATAGATTTATGTTCAATATACCATAAACACCATGCTAAACAATATCCTCCAAAATCTCCAAATTTTTGATTAAATAAATTATTTTCATCTGATAATGTTTGAAATCCGGAAACTGGAAAATAACATTCAGGACTGCAATATAACATTTTACAAGGTTTTGCTAAATTTTCATTAAATATTTCATCCATTAATCCATCTATAATAGTGGTATTTCCATATGGATCAAATCTTTCAATTGTATTTCTAGTAAAATCATATAATAATAATGATGCATGTAATCCTCCATTTGGTAATCTAATACTTAAAAATATACATCCTAATGTATATTTTTCTTTATTCTCTTTTATTAATTTATTCAAATATGGATGAATCCAGTAATTATTTTCATTATTCCAAATAATAATCCATGGAAAGTTATTATATTTTTTTAATAAATCACTTGGTAAAACTATATCATCATTCCATTCAGGTTCAACTGTTCCCGAATAAATAGGTATATATATATTTTTATATTTTTCTTTTATATACATCCCAAATATAGCCATATCTGAAAAATGTGATCTAAATAAATTACCATGAGCATATGGAGTTGTTATTATTTTAATATTATCATCTATTTTAACAACAGGTAGTGTCTTAATAAATTTCTTCCATTTTTTATTTATATTAGTTTCATTATATTTACTAGGCTTATTATTTAAAAATTTATGATATTTATTGTAATCTAATTGAGTAATATAATCAAATGGTGTAAAACCTGATGTATTAATTTTTGTCCAATATTTATAGTTTTTTAATATTTTTGATTCTAAATTATAACAACCTTTTTTTAATGTAATTCGTGCATATAATAAATTATGAACAATATTATTACCTTCATTATCAGTCTCATTATAATTATGATTTTTCATTACATTATCATAAATATAATTTACTATTTCATAATTATTAGAACTAATACCTACTTTATAAGCAGTTAAAAATATATGATTTCCACTAATAGGTGTATAATGATCTAATCCTGTTTTTCTTTTATTTACAATATATTTAACTAAATTTAAATTTTCCTTTAATACAAGTGGAAATGAAATATCATATCCAAGATCATCCGTATATTCTAATATTTTATTATCTTTTTCATATAATAAATTTAATATTTTTTCTAATTGTAAATCTGTTAAATTTATATTTAATAATAAATTAAAATGAGCTGGTTGAAATAAATATGTTTTATAATTGAATTTTATATTTTCTATTATTTCTATTATATTATGAAAAGACCCATTCATAAATAATATATCCAACCCACATATTTTCTTATTTGAATAACTCTCAAATAAATTATTCCAATCTATATCTTTATTTTTTAATATTATATCCAAATATTCTTTATCATTTGAATTTAAATAATTTAATATATTATTATTTATTTTATTTCTACCATAAATAACATCTGGATAAGTTTTAATTAAATAATCTAATATATTATATTTTCTCTCATGTGCTGCTAACATAAAACCATTATAATTATCATAATTAAATAATTGAATTGGAAATTTAGTTAATTTTAATGCAGTTAAATTATTTGTTAATATTAAATAATGAAATAAATAATTATTATTATTAAATGGTTTTTTTATATTATATTTTTTTAATTGTTCTTTAGTCTTAATATTACCAATCTCCATTAAATTTATATTTTTAGTTTTCATAATTATGATAACTGAGAAAATCTCATAAATTATAAAAAATTAATTTGAAACAATTTTTTCTTTAAGAAAACAATGGCGCCCAGATTAATAAAAATTGATTTATTATTTATAAATAATACTAACAATTAATATTTAAATGGAACAAGTCGAATTAGGTATTTGTCGTTATAATAATATAGGAGGTGTTACTTGTTATATAAATTCTATTTTAGCAGTTATACAACAAACTCCTATTTTTATTGATTATATATTAACTTTTGAATTTAAAAAAAATTTATTAAATAAATATCCAACTAAAGAAAAAGTAGTTGAAACAGTTATGTTTCAATTATATTTATTAATGAAGGCCAGTCATAGTCATGAAAATTGTATTATAACTCCAAATCAATTTTTAAAAACAATTATAACAAAGAATGAGATATGGGGTTATTATCAACAACAAGATTCACAAGAGTTTTTATCATTTTTATTAAATCAAATTGAAGAAGAGATTGCTATTCAAGTTACTATTAATCAAACTTTAATTGGTGACAAAATTATTGATCAAGCAAATACTACATGGAACAATTTTCTTAAAAAAGAGTTTTCTATAATTAAAAATTTATTTGGTGGTATGTATCATAATATTATTACATGTGAATTATGTAATTATACTTTACATAATTTCGATATATTTCAAATCTTACAATTACCCATTTATGGAAATACTTTATCTAATTGTTTAGATCATTTTATTAAAAATGAAAAATTAGATGAAGATAATAAGTTATTATGTGAAAAATGTAATAATAAAAATCAATCAGATAAACATATACTTTTTTGGTATGTGCCTAAAATATTAATTATTCAATTAAAGCGTTTTAATGTAAATGAGTATGGTCAAATTACAAAGAAAAATACAACAATGATTGAGTATCCAACTGAAAATTTAGATATGATTGATTATATTGATACAATGTCACCTCATAAGAAAAACTATAATTATAAATTATATGCAGTTAATTGTCATCATGGTTTTATTCATGGAGGGCATTATACTACAATTGCATTAAATCAATATAATAAAAAATGGTATAAATTTGATGACTCAGATGAATTAATAGAACAAGATAATCTTATTAATAAAGATGCATATATGCTTTTTTATTATCGAGATGATTAAATGTATTAAAAAAATGTATTTTTTAAAATGTATTTAAAAAATGTATTTTATAAATAATACTTGAATATTGTTTATAATTATTTTTTTTATAAGATGATCTTCATATTTTTCAGTATTATAATTATAAGGAACTTTTAAAACAATTAATTTATTTTTAATATTAGAAACAAAGTCATATAATTTAATATTTGATAAATATAATTCAATTGTATCATTGTATTTATAATTAGGACCACCCCATTGTGGATCAATATAAATTACATCATAATAATCTAAATTTTGTTTTGTGCAATCATCACAAATTAATTTATAATTTTTATATTTATATTTTTTCAAATTTGATTTTAACATATTAAAACGTGTTTTATTTAATTCAATACCAGTTACATCTATAAAATATTTACTAAATGAAATCATATTTCCTCCACATGCAGCTGTCATGTCTATAATATGACATTTATTTGTTCCCATAATTTCAATTATAGTCATTGAAATTAAATCAGCATCTTTTGGATGAGTAATTGAATATAAACCTTCAATATCATAATTTAAACCAGTATATTCTTGGTCATGAGGTTCTGGAAATATTTTTTTTAGTGTATTTAAACTCATTATTAATAATAAAAATATTCTTTTAATAAAAAATTTGATTTTTTAAGTATAAAAATATATTAAATATTTAATAATATTTATTATAATGAATCAACAATTAATTCAACAATTTGAAAGACTAATTGCATTTATTAAAGAAGAATCAGATGAATTTCAAAAAAATAAAGAAACTAAAAAAGTAATAGTTAATCAATTTCGTCTTAAACAATTAAGTGTTGTATTATCTATTTTAAAGAAATATCCAAAAGAAATAACAATTGATAATTATAAAGAACTAAGTGAAATTAGTGGGATTGGAAAAGGATCTCTTGAAAGAATTGAAGAGATTTTAAAAACAGGAACTTTAAAAGAATTAGGTTCATTTGTTGATGTTAAAAAAGAAAAAAAAGTTGCTATTGAAAACTTAGAAGAAATTATTGGTGTTGGTAGAGCAAAAGCATTAGACTTTTATGAACAAGGTATAACTAGTGTAGAAATATTAAAAGATAAAATTAAAAATAAGGAAATAGAAGTTAATGATAAGATTTTATTGGGATTAAAATATTATGGTAAATATAAAATGAATATTCCTAGAAGTGAAATGGATGAATATAATAAATTACTTCAACATTTAGTTAAAAAAATTAATAAAAGTTTAAAATTAGATTCTAAAAATGAATATGTAATTGAATTATGTGGTAGTTATCGTCGTGAAAAACAATTTAGTAATGATATTGATGTTTTAATTAGCAAGAAAGATACAACTTCTACTAATAAACAAAATCATCTTGAAAGATTTGTTAATAAATTAAAAAATCCAATGTCACGTAATAATGAAAAACCATTATTAATTGACAGTATGACAGATAAAAAAATTAAAACAAAATATATGGGTTTTGCAAAATTATTAGATTATCCGCCAAGAAGAATTGATATTAGATTTATTTCCTATGATAGTTATTCATCTGCATTATTATATTTTACAGGATCAGGTGATTTGAATAAAAAAATGCGCAATATAGCTAAGGAAAAAGGATACAAGTTATCTGAATATGGACTATTTGATAAAGATGGAAAGCCTTTTAAAGTTACTAGTGAGCGTGATATATTTCATAAATTAGATATGGAATATATTCCACCACAATTAAGATAAAATAATATTATATTTTTTATTTATAAATAATTATTTATAAATAAAAATTATCTAAATTATATTATATGACTGAAGAAAGCGGAGTACCTACATTATTATTTTGGATTTTTATAATTTTATATATTATTTTTAATATAGCATTTACTGCTTTAGTAATGAAACAAGCAAAAGATCAAAAAACAAATGACGATAAAGCTCGATTAGGATTTGCTATAATGAACTTTTTAGTAATGGTAATAATAATAATTTTATTTTTATATTTCAAGTCGTCTTATGTGAAAAAAGAGATTGTGGAATCAATAAAAGGAGCAAGGCAAATACGTGCTTTATTTAAATCTACACCATCTGATGTTGCAGGTATTCCAGTTAGCCAAGGTCCTGCTGCTCCAGTTGTCGCTTCTGTTGTTCCTGGTGGTCCTGGTTCTGGTGCTCCAGTTGTCGCTTCTGGTGCTCCATTTGCCGCTTCTGGTGCTCAAGGTGCCGCTTCTGGTGCTCCATTTGCCGCTCCTGTTGCCGATCCTGGTAGATTTCTAAATAATTTTATAAGATTTAGATAAATAATATATTTAAATATATTTAAATATATTTAATCTATTATATATTATATTATGTTATTAGATAACACAGCATTTAAAATATTTTTATTATTTATTATTATATTTGCTTTAATATGTATTATGACATTTGCTGGTTTAACAATAAATCAACTTGAACAAAAACAAAAACAAGATAAACTAAATAAAGGTGATAATACTCGTTACGCATTTGCAGTTATTAGTTTAATAGCAGGAATTATTTTATTGATTATTTTTACTATATTTCTTTTTTCATATTGGTTTAAACCTCTAAAATCTATTAGAACAGGTTTTAATATACAAGTATTAAAAGATATAATAAGAGCATATAAAAAAGATGATTTCAGTGCAGTCGAGAAAATTCTTAGGGAAGTTAGGGAAGAAGTAGCCAAAGCTGCTGCTGAAGCTGCTGCTTATCAATTACCTGTATTTATTAATTAAATTTATTTAGACATGTTAATATAATGATATTTCTCCCAATCTTTAATATCATTATACAGACATTTTGCTTTTAATTCTGTCTCCATATGTCCAATTACAAATGATAAAGTATTAACTGTTTTAAGAATTTCTTTATTATGTAAAAATTGCGCATTATCTTGATGATTATTTTCAATATATGAAATTAATGATAAAATATCATGAGAAACCATATTATGAACATAATGATCTTGATAACATCCATTACCTTTTTTATTATAATTATAAGTGCATTCTTCTTTATAATTACAAAATTTATAAGAACATCTAACTATTCCAGTTGTTTTAGATAATTTATTAAAAGTAATAATATTTTGTTTTAATCTATTTCTAAGAATTTCACTTAATTTATGTAAATATTTTAAACATGTTGTTATAAATAAAAATTCTAATTTATTATTCTGTAATGAATATTTAGAAATTAATTTAATAATTTCTACTTCTTTTTGTAAAATTTCTAGTGAATTTTTATTTTTATACATATTAGTAATATCTTCAGTCTCATATGTATGTTTAATTTCATTCATTTTAGTTAAATAATCAATTTCAATTTCTTCAATTTTAACATCAATATTATTTATAAATTTATTATTATTAATTAAAGTTAATAATTCAGAAGTTATTTTAAGACTATCTAAATTTAAATTATTAATATCCATATTACTTTTATATGAGATTAATCTTTATATAAGTAGTGTGCAGTTTAAAATCTGTGCAGTTTAAAATCTGTGCAGTTTAAAATATGTGCAGTTTAAAATATGTGCAGTTTAAAATCTGTGCATTTTAAAATCTATTAATATATAAAAAAAATTTAATTATTATTATAATGATAACACAAGAAGAATGGGAAGAAGAACAAATGATTAGAATAGAAGAATTGGTTAAAAAATATGAAGTTGCATTAAATAAATATAATCTAATTAAAGAATGTGATGTAGATGAATTAAAACCAGGTGGTTATATTAAATATATTAATTATAAAGATGAACTTAAATTTGGAGGAATATTAATTAATAAATATATTAATAAAAATAAACTATATTTAACTTTATCTAATAACAATTTTAAATATACTATATCATTTAATAGAAATGTTATTTTTTATCTTAAAAATAGAACAACAGCCGATAAACTAAGAGAAATATTTATATCAAGTCTTGAAAAATATAATGATTATGATTAAAAATATTATTTTCTTATAATTAATAATATGAATAGACAAACACAAGGACCTATAAAAAGACTTACTAAAGATACAAATTATAAGAAAGTAGGTAAAAGTTTTCAAGAATCATTATCACCTAATGAAATAAAAGAAAAATTACAAGATTATAAAAGAGTAGATAATATTGACGATATTCAATTAAATACTCATATAAGATATTTTACAAATGATAAAAAAACTGGAAAAAAACATTTTAGATTAGGGGGATTTTTAACAAAAATAGATAAGGAATATGTAGTATTATCAAATGGTCAATTAAGTTGGTCAGTGCAAAAAAATACAAGTATATTTTTTGCAAAAAATTTAATTAATAATCAATATGATGAAAAAATACAAAGTTTAATAGAAGAAAATAAACGTTTAAAAGATACTCTTAAACAAGTTAAAAATTCCGTTAAGAAAAATCATAAAGTTTAAATAAATATATAAAATTTTATTTTTTCTGATATATATTATATAATATGCCTCAAAAAGTTAATGTCAGTGGTTCACGTCCCTTAAGAAAAGGAAGCCGCAAAGGTAGCAAAAAAAATAGCCGCAAAAGTAGCAAACATGGAGCTTTAGATTTCACATCAATTTTAACTGGTAATGATAAAGATTTAGTTCAAGTTAACCCACAAGTTGCTCAACAAGTTGCTCAACAAGTTTCTCAACAAGGTGCTCAACAAGGTGCTCAACAACTTCAAATGCCAAATGCTATGGCCAATGTTATGGGATCAGCTGAAATGGGTATGCAAATGATGGGTATGCAAAATCCTATGGCTCAATTTGGTATGCAAAATATGCAAGGTCAAGAAGGTGAACCCAATTTACAACAAATGATACAAATGACACAAATGGGTCAATCTGGTTTTCCTTTATCAATGCCAATGAACTTTAATGGCAAATCAAATGAAATTGACCCCATGCATATTCACTACATGGTTCCACAAAATCAAAATATTAATTTAAATAATTATGGTATTTCAGTTGATCAATTATCATCGGGAGTTCAACAATCTGGATTATCTCAAAAATTCCAAGGTAGAGTTTAAAAATAACTTTTAGTTATTTTTAACACTATGCCTTGATATTTATAAAAGAAAATTCCAAGGTAGAGTTTAAAAATAACTTTTAGTTATTTTTAACAC
>JACCDO010292054.1_pt1 | contig 69919 bp, 60 predicted proteins | sample 7446101 | NCBI WGS metagenome assembly JACCDO01 (sample SAMN15323440, study PRJNA562643) | freshwater metagenome | isolation source: river surface water | place: USA:Blue River Watershed | collected 2017-08-16 | reverse complement strand
CGTTGGGGATTGAGCCCGCTGCCGGCGGCGAATCCAGGCTGCCTCAATCGCCAGCGCCCCAATAAAAAAAAGAGCGCAAAAGCAATCAAGTACATCAAACCGTACCAACGGACACTTAAAGGTCCTAAGCTGAAGGCAATGGGGTCAAATTGTGGGTGAATCATCGGCATCGGCGAATTGTGGCACGCCTTGCTGGCTGACAGTGGCCATTCAATAGGCCGGGCGATCGCGCTTTGCTACCATCCAAGCTTTCATGGAGGACCCTGCGATGGCCGAAAACGAGCGTTCAGCCCATATCACCGAAGGCGTTGCGCGAGCACCCAATCGTTCGATGTTTTATGCCATGGGCTATAAGCCCGACGATATGAGCAAGCTCTTTATAGGGATTGCTAATGGCCATTCCACCGTCACGCCTTGTAATTCCGGTTTGCAAGTACTCGCCGACGCAGCGGACGCAGCAATCCGCAAAGCAGGCGCAAACCCGCAAATGTTTGGTACGCCAACCATTTCAGACGGCATGTCGATGGGTACCGAAGGGATGAAATACTCGCTGATATCCCGCGAAGTCATCGCTGATTGCGTGGAAACTGTCGTTCAAGGTCAGTGGATGGACGGTGTTTTGGTGATTGGCGGATGCGACAAAAATATGCCTGGAGGCATGATGGGCATTTGCCGATCCAATGTGCCAGCGATCTACGTCTACGGGGGAACGATCAAACCTGGGCGATGGAAAGGCAAGGATCTTTCGATTGTTTCGGTGTTTGAGGCGGTCGGCGAATTTACCCACGGTCGGATCAGTCAGGAAGATTTCGAGGGCATCGAACGTAATGCGGTGCCCGGCAGTGGCTCATGCGGCGGTATGTATACCGCGAATACCATGTCTTCTTCGTTTGAGGCGCTTGGTATGAGTCTGCTCGGCTCGAGCACGATGGCTAATCCCGATGCCGAGAAAGCCGATTCGGCAGCGCGCTCGGCTGAGGTATTAATCGCAGCCGTGAAAAAGGGGCTCAAACCGCGTGACATCGTCACGCGTGAATCCATCGAGAATGCGGTCACCTTGATCATGGCGACCGGCGGATCAACCAATGCGGTATTGCATTATTTGGCGATTGCCCACAGCGCCGGGGTTGCCTGGTCGATCGATGATTTTGAGCGCATTCGCAAGCGCGTGCCTGTTCTTTGCGATTTAAAGCCCTCCGGGAAATACATGGCGGTCGATCTTCACCGGGCAGGCGGTATCCCACAAGTGCTCAAGATTCTTCTGAATGCAGGCCTTATTCACGGTCATTGCATGACGATCACCGGGAAAACCCTCGCAGAAGAGCTTGCCGATGTGCCTTCAAAGCCTGCAGCCGACCAAGACGTCATTTTCCCGATCGATCAAGCCATTTACGCCCAGGGGCATTTGGCCATTCTTAAGGGCAACCTCGCGCCCGAAGGAAGCGTTGCCAAGATCACCGGCCTGAAAAACCCGGTGATCACAGGCCCCGCACGCGTCTTTGACGATGAAGCTTCAGCCATGAAGTCGATTATGGAGGGCAAGATCAAGGCGGGCGATATTGTGGTGCTCCGCTATCTAGGTCCAAAAGGTGCGCCGGGCATGCCAGAGATGCTTGCACCAACCTCGGCGATTATTGGCGCAGGACTGGGCGAATCGGTCGGTTTGATCACAGACGGGCGTTTTTCAGGGGGCACGTGGGGCATGGTCGTGGGTCATGTTGCACCGGAAGCCGCGGTCGGTGGCCCAATCGCACTGATCCATGAGGGCGATTCGGTCACGATTGATGCCCACCAGCTCTTGCTCCAACTCAATATCCCTGATGAGGAAATGCAAGCTCGCCAAGCAGCGTTTAAAGCGCCAGCGCCTCGATATACAAGTGGCGTGCTATATAAGTTTGCCAAGCTTGCTACATCGGCAAGTAAGGGCGCGGTGACCGATGCTTGAACAAGCTTTTTGATGGGCCACGAGATGTCGTTTGATCCCTTGATTGAGCCTCGGTTACACTTCCTGGCAACTTGTTCTCGTTAAATTTTCCTTGTACTAGCTAATCAGGACCTGACTATGAAGATCGTTACGTTATCTGTGAGTGCTCTTGTGATTGCACTTGGCAGCTTTGCTGCTAAGCCCGCCCTTGCAAGTGCTGATCTTGCCAAAGCAAAGAACTGCTTGGCCTGCCACGCACCCGACAAAAAATTGATTGGCCCCTCCTATAAAGATGTTGCTGCGAAGTACGCAAAAGATGCAGGTGCAGCGAAGAATCTGGCACAGAAGATTCAAAAAGGCGGCGTCGGTGTGTGGGGTCAAATTCCTATGCCCGCCAACCCCCAGGTTTCTGCCGCTGAAGCTGAAACCCTTGCCAAGTGGATTCTCGCCACAAAGTAAGCCCTCCTTCGGCCTAGCCCGGAGTCATATGCTCTAAGACCCATATGCATTGGGTTTGCGCCAAGCCGGCCGCCTAGCGGCCGGCTTGGCTTTTATGCGATCGTTTGCAAACAGCGGGAAAGCGTCGATACATGACAAAGATTCTCGAGGTTAGATCGCTATCGAAGCGATACCAGCAGGGTAAGCTACTACTCGATCGATTAGATCTAGAACTAGAGCCTGGTCAACGCGCCTCGCTCATCGGTGCATCTGGAAGCGGTAAGTCAACCTTGCTTCACCTCATCGCAGGCCTTGAGGAAGCGGATGAAGGCAGCATTTTGATTGGCGGCAAACCGATGAAGGCCGCTGATGCCCAGCAAAGCGCAAGACTGCGTGCTGAATCCATTGGCTTCATCTTTCAGGCCTTCCATTTGCTTCCTCATTTAAACGCGCTACAAAATGTAGCAGTTCCTGCGCTATTGTTAGGCGCTTCTGAAAAGTCAGCCGTGGCTAGGGCATCGGACCTGTTAGACCAATTAGGTCTAAGTGATCGTGCCCATGCAAGGCCCAGTGAGCTCTCGGGCGGGGAGCAACAACGCGTTGCCATCGCACGCGCCGTTATCCATGGACCGCGTTTAATTCTTGCTGACGAACCAACGGGCAATCTCGACCCAGATTCGGCCGATGCGGTGATGAGCCTACTACAACAGGTCCTTGCTCAAAGCGATTGCGCACTTTTGTTTGTGACACACGACTTGCAGCGTGCGAGCCTGTTTAAACCCTGCTGGAAGCTGAGTCAGGGCAAACTGCAGCTGGCATGATCGTGAACCGTATGTTTGGCCTACCCTGGCCCCTTGCCCGCCGCCTCAGCCTTGAGCAACTCCGGCTCTACCGCTTTCGGAACGCCTTAGCGGCACTGGTCATAGGCATTGGTGTGGCCATGGGCTTAGCGATTGACTTGGTGAATCGCAGTGCACTGAGTGAATTCAAGTCGGCCCTGGCAAGTATCAATGGGCAAGCCGATGCAAGTCTGCGCGCGGCGGAGAAGGAATTCAGCGCCTCGGTTTTTGCAAGTCTGCAGCAGTATCAAGCGAACGCCAGCGCCGCGCCAGTGCTTGTTAAAAGCGCACAAATGCAAACGCTGAAAGCCTCCGCGTCATCGGCCGAAGTCATTGATTTGCGCAGCACTTTCCCCCAGGGCGTCGAGCTATTCGGCATCGACCTATTCCGGTCGATTCATGTTCATCCGCAATTGAGTCCAAATATAAGCAGCCCCGAGGCGAGCGATGCATGGTTTGGTGGCAATCAGCTTTATGCAAGCCCACGCCTTTGGCAGCAGCTTCAAAGGCTTGGCATTGAGCCCGAGGGTGCAGTGATAAGGCTTCGCATGGAGGGTCGAAGTGAGGACTTTGTGATTGCTGGCCGTCTTGCCCAGGCTGGCAACGAATCCTTGGTCTTTGTCATTGACATTGGCAGCTTGCAAGCCCTCGCCACCCACAAGGATCGCCTCTCGCGAATCGATATGCGCTGGGCCCAAGGCGCAAGCAGCAAGGATTTGCCCGCCGAACTGCTTGATGCCCTGAGAGCAAAGCATCCCGAACTGATGCTCTCGCTTATCAAACCCGAGGATGAGGCCGAACGGATGTCGAATCTCTCACGCGCGTATCGCGTGAATCTTGCGATTCTCGCCCTTGTTGCTTTGCTCACCGGGGTATTTATTGTCCAGTCCAATATGCAATTAATGACGGCAAGACAGTTGGGCTCACTGGCGATTCTTCAGGTGCTAGGTACAGATGCCAAAAGCATTCAGGCCTTTATGAGGTTCCAAGCCCTGCTGATAGGTGCCATCGGCTCGGTGATCGGATTAATCATCGGCTCGGTTTGCGCCTGGTTTTTGCTCTCACTCACAGGCGGAGATCTCGGTGCAGGCGTACTCAAGACAAGCTCAAGGGCTTTAAATCTACCTCTGTGGCTGCTGGGTTTTCACGCAAGCTTGGGCATTCTCGTAGCCTGGTTTGGCTCCTGGCTTGCCGTAAAAAGTCTTGGCCGAGTAACGGCGGTGGCAGCACTCAAAGGCGCGCAGCCACCGCCATGGTTTACCAGCAAGCAACTTGCTCTCGCGGCAATGGTACTTACCTGCTTGGGCGCATGCTGCCTCTTGCTTGAACCCGTGCAGGGCGTACCGCTTGGTGCCTATGTTTGCTTGTTTACATGGCTACTTGCAGGACTACTAGCGATGCCCACACTCGTTGAGCGTATGGCACGTAGCCTGACAGGCCCAGCAACCAAGCACCCCATTAGCTGGTTAGCGGTCAAGCGTGCCAACTACTTACCTCAGTCGATAAGCTTAAGCATGACCGGCATGATTGCAAGTGTGGCGCTCTGCGTGGCGGTGAGTCTGATGATCAGCAGCTTTCGCCTCGCGGTAAGCGAGTGGCTTGACCATGTGCTGCCCGCTGATGTGTATGCGCGCATCCAAAAAGGCGAGGCAAGCCTATCGCCCGATGAGCAATTACAATTGTCGCAGCTCGAAGGCCTAAGGCGCACCGAGTTTCAGCAAGTGCTGGAGTGGCCCATGCTTGCCGAGCGCCCGCCAATTGCTGTGATTGTTCGTGCGTTGCCGCTAAACACCCCCCAGGATAGGCTGCCGATCACCGGGCAGCTACTCGACCCCCATCCAACCATACCCAGTGTGTGGGTGAGCGAGGCCATGCGTGATCTCTACGCATGGGAGCCGGGAAGCATCCAGCGGCTTGGCTTGCTGCCCCAGGGATCGGTCTTTGTGGCGGGCGTTTGGCGCGATTACGCCAGACAGCATGGCTCGATCATCATCGAATCATCGCAGTGGCTAAAGGCGCGTGGGGGCCATCAACAGCTTGAGGCAAGCGATGTCTCATGGTGGCTTGCAGAACCAGATCGCGGCAGCGAATCGCTGCTCGCACAGCTGCCCGACGGGCTTCGCGCCAAGCTTGAAATCCGCAGCGCCTCAGATATTCGTGCCCTATCGCTCGAACTTTTTGATCGAAGCTTTGTAGTGACCTATGCCTTACAAGCTGTCGCCTTGTTGATTGGCTTACTTGGCCTTAGCAGCACGCTTGCTGCCCAGGCGATAGCCAGAACCCAAGAGCTAGCCATGCTGCAACTTCTTGGTCTGCATCCAGCAGCGTGCACCCGACTGCTTTTACTTGAAGCTGCTTCAAGTCTGGCTTTGGCACTGCTTTGGGGCTCCATGCTCGGTCTGGCACTGGCCTGGGTATTGATCGAGGTGGTCAACCCGCAGTCTTTTCACTGGAGTATGCCCATGCGAATTCCGGCGGGCTTGATGGTGCTTTGCATAGGCGGTGTTTGGTTGATCGGCGTAGTGAGCTGCCTGGTACTTAGCAAACAGTTGCTCAAACAACCAATGCTGCAAAGCCTCAAGCAGGATTGGTAATGCTGCTTAAATCAACACAACGTCGATGGCTCATTAAGCGCACACTCGGCGCCTCAGCGCTTAGCGCTGCAGCACCTATCCCTCAACCCTGCGCGGAAACAATTGCTGCAAACAAAATAGATACTGTAGTCCAACGAGAAGCCCAGCAAAGCGGCTTTAAAGCGATCAAGTTTCCACGCGATCATGGCGCGCATCCTGATGAACGTATCGAGTGGTGGTACCTCACAGGCTGGCTCGATGCCGATACAGGCATTCAAGCAACGATTTTTAGAGTTCGACTTGGGCGAGCGCAGCCAAGTGCGTGGGGCTCGAATCAATGGCTCATGGGCCATGCTGCCTTGGTCAGGCGGGGCTGGAGCAAACTCATCCATGAACAAACAGCATGGCGAAGCGTTAAGCATATTGCCGAGTTCAGCGAAACCGATCTAAATATTACGATGCCAGGCTGGCGCTTTGCACGTGAACCAGACGGCAGGATCGCTATCGATATTGAGCAAGGCAGGCTTGGCCTAAAGCTGCGCTGTCGGCCTCGTGGCGCGCCACTACTGCAAGGCCAACAAGGCTACTCACAAAAAGGACCGGCTGCAGGTCAATTTAGTCACTATTACAGCCAGACACAACTTCACATCGAAGCAAACCTGCTTCTCGATGGTAAAGCGCTAAGCATTAATCGCGGCAGCAACTTCGCTGCGGCCTGGTTTGACCACGAATGGTCAAGCAGCCTTTTGTCGGCCGATGCGGCTGGATGGGATTGGTTTGGCCTCAACCTGCTCGATGGCCAAAGCTGGATGGCATTTCGTATTCGGGACCGACAAGGGGCTGAACTGTGGCGATCTGAGGCGGGTTTAGTCATGCAACCCCTTGAGCAGTGGCGCTCAAGTGCAAGTGGGGCAAACTACCCTGTGTCGCTTCGAGTGAAAGGCAAGTTTGGGCCCCTTGTGCTTCGGGCCCTCGTCCAAGATCAGGAGATCGATGCTCGCGCAAGCACTGGCAACCGATATTGGGAAGGCGCAGTTATGGCGTATAACGATCAAGGCGATCTGATCGGACGAGGCTATCTGGAGTTAACGGGCTACGATCGCCCGATGCGGCTTTAGCAAGCATGCCCGATGCAGTTTTCGCTACGATCACGCCAGTCCGCTTTAATTTGACCGAATCTCAAACAAGGAAAGCATTGAAGGCAAAACATCATGAAGGCATATCACGAATTGATGCAACACGTGCTCGATCATGGCAGCCAAAAGCATGACCGCACCGGAACTGGCACGCGATCGGTGTTTGGATGGCAGATGCGTTTTCCTTTGGCCGAAGGTTTTCCGCTGGTCACCACAAAAAAGCTGCATCTGAAATCGATCATTCATGAATTGATCTGGTTTTTATCAGGTTCTACCAATATTCACTATTTAAAGTCGCACGGCGTAAGCATCTGGGATGAATGGGCCGATACCAATGGGGAACTCGGCCCGGTTTATGGCTATCAGTGGCGATCCTGGCCCACCGCAAGTGGCGACTCGATTGATCAACTCAAAGAACTCATGACGCGATTACGTAGTGATCCTGATTCTCGAAGGCTCATTGTGTCGGCATGGAACGTGGGGGATCTACCCAAAATGGCGCTTGCGCCCTGTCATGCAATGTTTCAGTTTTATGTTGCCGAGGGCAAGTTATCCTGCCAACTCTATCAACGAAGCGCTGATATTTTCCTCGGCGTGCCGTTTAATATCGCCTCATATGCCCTGCTCACGCACATGGTGGCGCAGCAAGTCGATTTGGAGCCTGGTGACTTTATTTGGACCGGGGGCGACTGTCATCTTTATCTTAACCATTTAGAGCAGGCGCGCGAGCAACTTAAGCGCCAGGCCTACCCACTGCCAAGCCTGCGGCTGGCCAGACGTCCCAATGATCTTTTTTCATATCGGTATGAAGATTTCGTGATTGAAAACTATCAGTATCACCCAGCAATCAAAGCGCCTATCGCGGTGTGATGTCTTGCAATGATGAGTTTTGATCGCCGCGCTCATGGTGTTTGTTTAGTAGTTGCTTACGCCAAGCACCGCGTTATCGGTCGCGATGGTGCTATGCCATGGCATCTGCCCGAGGACTTAAAGCATTTTCGGTCGCTTACCCTCGATGCAAGCATTGTGATGGGGCGGCAAACCTTTGAGTCGATTGGCAAAGCTTTGCCGCGGCGCCGAAATATTGTGATTACCCGCAACCCGTCATGGCGTTGCGAAGGAGCGGTCGTTGCGACAAACTTTGAGCAGGCATTAGCCTTAGCTGCTCCTGGTGAGGTCTACGTTATAGGAGGCGGGCAGATCTATCAGATAGCCCTCGCCCACGCCGATCGTGCGGTCGTGACAGAAATTGAACTCGAAGTCGCTGGCGATACCTATTTTCCGGAACTTGCCGTCACGTGCTGGGAGGAAGTTGCCCATATAAAGGGGCTTAGCAACCAAGGCTTAAGTTATCGTTTTATTGATTATCGGAGAATCAAGTCATGACCTCATCGGATTACAAGCTCTTTAAGGCAGAAGGCATGCGCGAAGCGATCGCGATGGTGATCGCAGCCACTGGCTCTAGCGGACGAGAGCCGCAGCAAGTTGCCGATAACTTAGTGCTTGCCAATCTCAAGGGCCACGACTCGCATGGCATAGGCATGGTGCCGCGCTACGTCGATTCATTCCTAGAAGGCGGGCTTAAGGTCAATCAGCAGCCTCTTAGCAAGATCGATGCAGGGCCGCTGCTGGGTCTCGATGGCCAGGCGGGCTTTGGACAGTCCATCGGCGAAGCGGCTACTGACATGGCCATTGCGCGTGCGAAAGAGCACGGTGTTTGCGTGATGGGTCTTGGTCACGCCCACCATCTCGGGCGCATCGGGCACTGGGCCGAACAGGCGGTCAGTCAGGATTTAATATCGATCCATTTTGTCAATGTTTTGTCGCGACCGACAGTCGCCCCTTGGGGTGGTGCTGCCGGCCGTTTTGGCACGAATCCATGCTGTATTGGTATCCCGATGCGCAACGAGGCGCCAGTGATTCTCGACTATGCAACAAGCATGGTTGCGCAAGGCAAGATGAGAGTGGCCCACAATAAAGGCGAGGAAGTCCGCTCTGGCATGCTCATCGATCAGCATGGGCATCCAACCACAAATCCGAGTGTGGTTGTTGTAGAGCCGCTTGGCGCTTTACTCACCTTCGGTGAGCACAAAGGCTTCGGCATGGCCTTGGTCTGCGAGTTACTTGGAGGAGCCTTGTCGGGTGGCGGAACATGGCACAAGACTTATCAAGGTGAAAAGAAGGTTTATAACGGTATGCTTAGCATACTGATCGACCCGAAGCGCTTGGATCAAGATGACCACTTCTTTAAAGAGAGTGAGGCCTTTATGAGTTGGCTTCGCTCTGTACCGGTTGCTCCTGGCTTTGACAAAGTCCGCATTGCTGGGGAACCCGAGCGCGAGGCGATGGCAACACGAAGCAAGGACGGCTTTCCCGTTGATCCAACGACCTGGCAGGAAATCCTTGCTGCTGCAGAAAAGCTCAAGTTGCCCCGCGCCGGGGTTGAGCAAGCTGCGCAACGCGCCTAGTGCCGTGCTTTCATGATAGATTCCGGACCGAAGCTTTTGCAAGCCTAAGGTTGCCCCTGTAGCTCAGTGGATAGAGCGTCCCCCTCCTAAGGGGAAGGTCGCAGGTTCGATTCCTGCCGGGGGCGCCAACGACGGGGCTTATCGTGATAATGGTCACTAACTTAGCCGCCTAATTAATGTGCAAAACACGCTCATTTTCGCTGGTTTAGGCACAATTTAGGTACAATCTGATAAAATTTATACCGTAATATCGTACTGGGTTTTAGGACAACTTTAACACTCAAAGCGTCCCCTGTAGGCTCGGGTTGCGTCGGCTTGAGCTAAAAAATTCAGGTACCGTTCGTCGGTGTCACCTGCCCTGGCGTTGCTCTGCTTAACGGGTTCGGCCAAACAAGGTGCTCGGCGAGAACCCCGTGACCATGGCAGTCCCCATGAGAACCATCAATCCACCGATCAAAGTGCTCCAAGTGACCGGCTCGCCTAAGAGCCAGGCACCCCAAAAGGTTCCGAACACGGGAATGAGAAATGCGACCGTGAGTGCAGAGACGCCGCCAAAATCAGCAATCAGACGGAAATAGATCAGGTACGCCACACCGCTGCAGACAATCCCCAAAGCTAGCACGGCCAACCCCGTTGGAACCATCGGAACCTCGGCAGGGATGGGCGTTGCTAGCGCGACGGGGATCATTAACAGGGTGGCCGCCCACATGCTTCCATATGCGTTGGAGAACGAATCCACAGTCGGTGCCACCTTGGTGTAGTTGGTGGCGATCCCGTAGGAGAGCGTTGCAGCCAGGCCTGCAGCAATGGCCCACATGCCGTGCGCCGACAAGGCCATCGATTCAAAGCCGGCCAGCACAGCCACGCCTGTCAGTCCAGCTCCCATCCCCACCCACTTTGGCATCGAGAGCTCTGATTTATGCCATACCCGCGCAATCACCGCCGCCCACATCGGGGCGGTTGCGTTCAGGATAGAAAGCAGCGACGCGGAAATAGTTTGAGCCGCATAGGCAAACAGAAGAAATGGCAGCGCGGAGTTGAAAAAACCAAGCACTAGGTAGTGCCTCCAGTAGTGTGATGCCCGCAGTCCCTTCTTGAACCATAGGGCAACCAACCACAAGAAGATCGCCGCTAGGCCAACACGCGCCAGGATCAACCATGTTGGGCCGACCGCCGATGCGGCCATGCGCATAAACAGAAATGAGCCGCCCCACAGTGCAGCCAAGAGTAAGAGTCGAGCGAAGCCAACCAGAGTCATTTGGTTTCCATTGTTTTGGGGTCTCTGTGACCTAGATCGCCGACTCGAATCGATGATTTGAGACCGCGCTACCTGGGATCACGGCTCAAAGGGTTCGTGGCTCAGCAATCACCTTGAGGCGAAATTTTTCTGCCAAAGCTGCAGGAGTCAACACATCCACTTAAACACCTAAAAGTTGAGGCGATTTATAGCGAATAGCGCCAAGGTCAAAACGCATCGTCTCTGGGGTTTTATCGACAAGGGTATCAAGGCCGCTATCGATCTTGTCTAATCCGCGCGCAATTGAGCCGAACACCCACGGGTTTGTCACCCTATGGCTCAGAACAATGTCACGAATCTCAACGCGGTGCGCTGCAGGTGCTTTTGAAGGGTTCATGATATCGGGCAACGATAGGTTTATTAATTCTAAGGTCATGTCAGCGCCTTGCCAACACGCAGCTTCTTGACACCCAACATCTCCAACCGATTGCCTGCCCTTTAGAAAGAGGCAATCGAAAAGGAAACACTAAACAAATTGCGGCTAACTTCCGCCGACTTTTAGCGCCGTTATCCTTTACATGGACGACTTCACCGATGCTTTGATCGTAGCCTTACGCGCTGGGGCTGACGACCCCGATCGCAGTGCGATGGGTTTGCGCATGAAAGCGCTTGTTGGCGAGTTAACAAAGAAGGAAGCGTCAAAGGCCAACAAAGCTGTGGCGTCCAAAGAACTCACCAAACTTCGGGAAGCCTACAGGCAGCGCCTACTACAGGATTAGGCCTTGCTAGTAGCGAGTGCGAAACCGTATTTCGCTAAAATCGCATTTAATAACCTACCACCTTTTAATACGGTCTACTATTGGTACGCTTCGATGAAAAAGGTATAGAAGAAACCGGTAGCGACCGATTCATCGGTAGCTCAAAAAAGTCATGTCTATCGCGGACTCATCGTTGTTTTGAGTTCTTCCCCTAAAACTTATGATGCCTCGATCAGTGAGGCCCGATCGGTATGAAAAGTATCGAGCAATAAAGTCCTTTTCCTGTGGAGTCGGACCTTGAGTCAACATGCCAACAGATCAAGCAAAGGTGGACACAACACCCGGCAGCTTCATATCCGCCACACCATGACTTGTATGAGGCCTCGCCTGATTCACTAATGCTTGGGGTCCGTACCTCACGAGAACCCAAGCCATGATGAAGGAGAGCAAATCCCCCCGCCCTCTCCATTGATCCACAAGCCTAGGCGGTTACCCAAAGCTTTGCGGGTGCCGATCGGGCCATCGACGGAAGACACCTTGAGGGCAAGTCCTAAGGCGCGCTCAGCGGGCGCTGCCTTCATAGCGATCATCCATTACTTGAAGCACTTGGTAGCTATTGGGTTTGCGGCTTGTCCATCAAGCCCTGCCTGGGACGCCAATCGTGCAACATTCTCGGAGGACATGGCAACGGGGCCCCTAGCAGTACTTGGGCATAGGCCTTTGCAAGATTATCGGTATGTAACGATGCCATACCACCACCGCCTAAAACCCCTTCGAGCATAATATTCATGGCCCGAATGCCCTCCAGAGGAAATCGCCGGATACGGAGCGGTTGTCGGTGAGCAAATACGCGCCGCAGCATCGCTTCGTCGACAGCAGCAAGCAACCAGGTAAAGTCCTCTTGCCGACGAACGATGAGCCCGATATTTGCGATATTGCCTTTGTCTCCAGATCGGCCATGAGCGAGCTCTAGTAACGTCAGTTTGGGCCAGTGGGGATCCATCCATGCCTTTCCCGCTGTGGCCGTCAGTCGGGCATCCACGCCCGCTTCAATCATCAAGTCCTGAGCACTATGTCGCCTTTCTACACCTTGACTACTGCCAAAGTGGTCCACTGCCAACCGCACCTGGTCCTTTTGAGTCGTACTATCGACACAAATCCCATCAATCATCACTTGTACTGGAATCTTTGACTTATCTTCTAGAAACGAGAACAGACGAATAACAGGGCTTGGACTTGGTCGCCCCTGGCCAAAGCCAGTTGTACCCGGCGCCATTGAGGTGGCTGCTGGAGCAAATTCACGAGCAAAAAGCTCTAGGCTTTTCTTGGAAGTCGACTTAACTGCTATTTTTAGTACAACCTCACGCGTTTGGGTCCCACGGCTCAAAGAACCAAACATCGCTTCACTGCCAACAACTTCAACAAAGGTCTCGGTATAGGGCGCCAAGCCAAGCTGTTCAAGCATCCTCGAGGTTCGCCTAAGCAAAGCTTCTGCCGTTCTTTGTGCCTTTGCCTGAGCCTGCTCTCCAGCAATCACAAGCAGTGCCTGGTTCTTCCAGCCATCCACCGCGGTCACGCTCACCTTGTACTGACTTGGCGCCTCTAACCCCCGCGCGCCCTCCACACGAACCCGATCGAGTCCGCAGGCGCGAATACTCACTTTGGTCCAATCACAAATCACATCAGGAACCACATAAGCGCCAGGGTCACCAATTTCATAGAGCAACTGCTCGGACACGGTCGCCGGGCTTATAAGCCCCCCTGTCCCTTCGGGCTTAAAAATCTCAAACGAGCCATCCGCGTACGCCTCGACCACGGGGAAGCCAATATTGTCCCAATCCGGGACGGTTTGCCAGTCGGTAAATAGCCCCCCCGTACACTGCGCACCGCATTCAATCAAATGTCCAGCAAGCGTACCTTGAGCAAATCGATCGAGCATCGCAGCCGAGGGCTTCGATTGAACCGAGCGATGCCATCCGAATGCATGCATCATCGCCCCTAGTGTTACCGCTGAATCCACGCATCGTCCTGTGATCACAATCTGGGCGCCTTGATCAAGCGCTCTGGCTATCGGCTCAGCGCCCAAGTAAGCATTGATGCTTAATACGCGCTCAGGAAATCCTGCGCCGCTATACATTTCACTTCGTTGTGATTCCCGAAACGATGCCTCACACTCCATCAAATCGTCGCCGATAACGCAGGCAACCCTCACGGTCAGCCCTTGCTCACCAGCCAGGGCATTAATCGCCTCGACGCAAGCCTTGGGATTGAGACCACCAGCATTTGAAACCACACGGATGCCACGATCAAGTATCGTCTTTAAGTGCTGCTTCAGGGTGATCGTGACAAAATCAGTGGCGTAACCTGCCTGGTCTGACTTTGCCTTTTGCGAGGCCATGATGGACAGCGTAACCTCGGCTAAATAGTCAAATACCAAGAAATCGAGATCATTAACGGTCAAAAGTTGCGGTACCGCTGCGGCTGTGTCGCCCCAAAAGCCAGACGCCCCGGCAATACGGATGTGATTTTTCATGGCTCGATGCTATGGTTCGTTGTGTCAATTCTATTATTAACGGTTCCGTTTTATGTTTGAATCTATGCTTCGCCCCGGTCATCCCAACTTTGAATCGCGTAAACAAGCGATGTTAGCGACCATAGAACAATTGCGTGCGCTCGAAGCTCGCACCGTACAAAAATCAGCGTCCGCTAAATCGCTTTTTGACAAAAGGGGACAGCTATTACCGCGAGAGCGTTTGGCAAGACTGCTCGACCCGGGCGCGCCATGGCTTGAGTTATCCACGATGGCAGGTTTTGGCCTAGACCGATCTGAGCTTGAAAGGTCAGTCCCTGGCGGGGGGGTGATCACCGGGATTGGCTTTGTCAGTGGCGTTCGAACCCTGATCAATATCAGCGATGCAGGTATCGATGCTGGAGCGATCCAGCATATGGGCAGGGAAAAGATATTGCGAGGCCAACAAATTGCACTCCAAAACCGGCTGCCCTATCTACAACTTATCGAATCGGCAGGAGCCAATTTGCTTCGCTATCAGGTCGAAGGCTTTGTTGAAGGCGGACGGATTTTTGCCAATCTGGCCCGATTGTCCGCAGCCGGCTTGCCAGTGATTGCGATTGTGCACGGCGCATCGACTGCGGGTGGCGCATACATGCCAGGGCTTTCTGACTACGTCATTATGGTGAAAGGCCGGGCGAAGGCATTCCTCGCTGGCCCTCCGCTGCTCAAGGCTGCCACAGGTGAAATCGCAAATGACGAAGAGCTCGGCGGCGCTCAGATGCATACCCAGGTGAGCGGTCTTGGTGAGTATTTGGCTGATGACGACGCACAAGCGATTGGTATTGCTCGCAACTTGATGCAGCGATTAGGTTGGCAGGGCAATGTTCATGGCCAAGCAAACCCAAGCGCACGTTCGGGCTGGCTACCACCTCGTTATCCCAGCGAGGAGTTAATTGGCATCATGCCCGCTGATTTTCGTGAACCCATCGATATGCGCGAAGTCATCGTCCGCCTGATCGACGACTCCGATTTTCTCGATTTCCAGCCAGATTATGGGCCGCAAACGCTTGTTGGCCATGCTGCCATCGAAGGCCATCCCATTGGCATCATTACAAATAATGGACCTATCGATACGGCCGGCAGCAACAAGGCCACTCACTTTATCCAAGCCTGTTGCCAGGCGCAGATTCCCCTGCTTTATTTACAAAACACGACCGGCTATATGGTGGGTAAGGCAAGCGAGCAAGCAGGCATGATCAAGCATGGATCCAAGATGATCCAGGCTGTGGCCAACGCAAGTGTTCCATCAATCACCATCCACTGCGGGGCATCCTTTGGCGCTGGCAATTACGGCATGTGCGGCCGTGGTTTCGATCCGCGTTTTATTTTCTCCTGGCCCCACGCAAAAACCGCAGTCATGGGTGCTGAACAGGCGGCAAAAACCATGCGAATCGTGGCCGAGGCAGGTGCCGCACGAAAAGGTGAGGCAGTCGATGAAGAAGCGCTACAAATGATGGAGCAAAAGATCATCGATAACTTCGAACGTCAGGCGGGGGCATTTTATACCAGTGCCCGACTTCTGGACGACGGTCTTATCGACCCGCGAGATACACGACAAGTGCTGAGCTTTGTGCTGGCCACTTGTCGCGAAGAGGCGGCTCGCCGTCTGCAGCCGATTCAATTTGGCGTTGCACGACCCTAAAGGATTGGCTAAAAGATCCCCTGGTATTCGCTGCAAAACCCTAACGTGTAAACACCTGGAGCCATGCTAATGCTTTTCACTGCCGACCATCGCGCCATCCAAGATGCCCTGCGTAAGTTTATTGATACTGAAATAAATCCGCACGTCGACGAATGGGAAAGGGCTGAAATCTTTCCTGCGCACGACTTGTTTAAGAAAATGGGTAAGCTGGGCTTTCTAGGGATCACCAAGCCGCAAGAACATGGCGGCCTTGGTCTCGACTACTCTTACTCAGTGGCGTTTGCAGAGGCGTTAAGGCACATCAATTGTGGCGGTATTCCCATGGCCATTGGTGTTCAAACGGATATGGCAACCCCAGCCCTCGCCCGCCATGGCTCAGAAGAAGTCAAAAAGCAATTTCTAGAACCATCAATTAGTGGTGAGTTTGTTGCCTGCCTTGGTGTCTCTGAGCCAGGAGCAGGCTCAGATGTCGCATCGATTAAAACGAGCGCCAGAAAAGACGGCGACGACTACGTGATTAATGGCGGGAAAATGTGGACGACGAATGGCACGCAAGCCGATTGGATGTGCTTGTTGGCCAACACATCAGAAGGCGCAGCCCATCGTAATAAAACATTGATTTGTTTACCAATGAATACCAAGGGCGTATCGGTTGCGAAGAAGTTGAAGAAGGTTGGTATGAATGCCTCCGATACCGCTCAAATCCACTTCGATGACGTGCGTGTGCCACAGCGCTACCGAATTGGTGAGGAAGGCATGGGTTTTATTTATCAAATGCAGCAATTCCAGGAAGAGCGGCTCTGGGCTGCAGCGAGTTCAGCCGCCGCAAGTAATGTCATTATTGAAACGATCCATTATTTACGTGATCGTATGGCCTTTGGCAAACCCTTGCTCGATAACCAGTTCATTCAATATAAGCTTGCCGAACTTCAAACCGAAGTCGAGTGTGTACGTTCATTGCTTTATCGCGCTACCGAACTTTATGTAGGGGGCGAAGATGTTTTGCAACTTGCATCGATGGCAAAGCTTAAGGCAGGTCGCGTGGCCCGAGAAGTAGCTGACTGGTGTGTTCAATTCTGGGGCGGCATGGGCTATATCGAAGAAACCCGTGTCAATCGGTTCTGGCGTGATACAAGACTTGGATCGATCGGAGGCGGCGCAGACGAGGTCATGCTGGGAATTATCGCCAAAACCATGGGTATCGTAGTCAGAGCCCGCGAGGGTCATTAAGCGTGAGACCAATCAAAAGCCTACTGATCGCTAACCGAGGCGAAATAGCCTGCAGGATCATTCATAGCGCATCGTCTGCAGGCATCAAGACGATTGCTATTTATAGCGATGCCGACCAGGCAGCTCGCCACATACGCCTTGCTGATGAGGCCTACCGTATTGGGCCAGCCGAGCCATCTGAGTCCTACCTGCATATCGACGCCATCATCCAGCTCGCTAAGCGTTTAGGCGTTGATGCGATTCATCCAGGCTATGGCTTTTTGTCTGAAAACCCTAGGTTTGCCGAGGCTTGCGAAGAAGCCGCGATCCTATTTGTGGGTCCTAGCGCTGCGTCGATGCAAGCATTGGGCAATAAGTCAGCTGCAAGGCGCTTAGCCATAGAGTTGGGTATCCCAGTTCGGCCGGGCTATGAAGGCGACGCTCAAGACGATGACACCTTCCTCGCACAAGCTCAAAGGATTGGCTATCCCCTGATGATCAAGGCCGCAGCAGGCGGCGGCGGTCGCGGAATGCGTGCGGTTGATCACCAAGAACAATTGCTTCCCGCGCTATACGCGGCCCGAGCCGAGGCACAAGCCGCCTTTGCTAACGATCAGTTACTGCTCGAAGCTTTTGTGAGAGACGCAAGGCATATTGAGATTCAAATTATTGCGGATCAGCACGGTAAGGTGCTATCACTTTTCGAACGCGATTGTTCAAGCCAACGCCGCCACCAAAAAATTCTAGAAGAAGCCCCAGCCACTGGATTGAGCGATCAAACGCGTCAGGCCATGAGTGATGCAGCGATCCGTCTAGCCAGGGCTGTTGCCTATCAAGGCGCTGGAACCGTCGAGTTTTTGCTTGCCGCTGACGGCTCATTCAGTTTGCTCGAAATGAATACACGGTTACAAGTCGAGCACCCGGTTACAGAAGCTATAACTGGTATCGATCTTGTTGCGCTCCAATTGCAAGTTGCACAGGGTCAAGCCATCGCTCTAAGGCAGGAGGATATTCGAATCAAGGGGCATGCCATCGAAGCGCGTCTTTGTGCCGAGGATCCCGATGAGCAATGCCTGCCCCAATCTGGACCGCTGATTGACTACCGTTGGCCTCAACTCGAAGCCGTGCGAATCGATCACGGCCTACTGGCCGGTGTTGACATGCCGCCACACTACGACTCCCTGATGGCAAAAGTGATCGCATGGGGCGAGGATCGATCACAGGCTCGACTGCGTCTGAAGCGAGCACTTGGAAAGATGAAGCTTCTTGGTCCCGTCACCAATCGGGCACTACTGATCGATGCGCTCGATCAAGCGCCTTTTTGTGGAGATCGCATGCACGATATCGGATGGCTTGAGCGTTGGATGCCGAGTCGCAAGCGCGCACAACCAGAACAACAGTGGTTCTTTGCTGCTGCCTCTTGCATCCTCCACTACTTGGGCATCGCGCACGGCGAGCTCGCAGGATTTCAGAGTACGGGGCACCACAGCGATGGTGGGGCCATCATGCGACACAGCCTCTTACTACATGCTGAAGGCACAGACTGCCAAGTGACAGTGAGCCTGCGTCCTGCAGGGCGCATGGCTTGGCTCATGAAAACCGATCAGGATGAAGAAAAAGCATGGCACCATGTGCAGCTTGACGAGCCTCAACAGGGTCTATATCGCTTAGAAATTGATAGGCAGTCCATCGATGTGCTTTCTGTTAGACATGCTAACAGCTGGTACATCGATACCCTCGGAGTTAGCGACCGCGTCAAACTCGCTACGCCGATTGGACGCAGCCAGACAAGTCATCAAAACGGTATCACTCAGCTTCGAAGTCGGATGCATGGACGGGTGATCAGCCTTGAAGTCAATCCTGGCGATTGGGTCGAAAAGGGGCAGCTACTTCTTCAAATTGAAGCCATGAAAATACAACACCATATCGATGCACCGCAGGCTGGTCGTGTGCTTGAGATTCATGTGCAGGATCAGCATCAGGTAGCAGCTGGTCAGCATTTACTTAGTATCGAGGCCAAGGACTAAATTCATGTTCCTGCCGCGCCAAAGCCTTGCCTTACTTGATCCGCTACAATGGCAAGAACAACATGATGAACATCGTGCTATTTATAAGAGCACATTGCGTTTTGTGGAGCAATCCATTAAGCCAAATCTTCATCGCTGGGAGCAAGAGGGCATGCTTCCGCGTGAGCTTCATCGAGAGGCAGGTGCGGTGGGCATCACGGGGCTTGGTTTTCCAGAAGCCTTTGGGGGTACACCCGCCGACAGTTGGTCACGCGCATTGGTCACCTGGGCACTTAGCCAGGCCGGGGCCGGCGGTGTCATTGCAGGTTTGATGAGCCATAGCATCATGGTTTGGCCCTTAGCCGTTGCCGGGTCAAAGCGCATTCAGTCCTGCGAGCTGCCCCAATTGCTTCGTGGCGAGCTCATTGGATCATTGTGCGTCACCGAGGCCTCGGGCGGATCAGATGTTGCGGCCATACAAACAAAGGCCGTTGCCTGCGAGCAGGGCTGGAAACTTAATGGCAGCAAAATGTATATCACATCGGGTATGCGTGCCGATATACTGCTTGTTGCGGCTAGGACTGGCTCAAAGGGCTCACAAGGTATCTCGCTTTTTGCCGTGCCAGGCAATGCTGCGGGACTAAGCAGGAAGCCGCTGGATAAAACGGGCTGGCTTTGCTCCGACACTGCTGCTCTATTTTTTGACGATGTGTTTTTGCCGCACGATGCACTCGTCGGTGAACTAAATCGGGGATTTCCACTGGTCATGCAGAATTTCAACGCTGAGCGGCTCTTCATGGCCGTGCAAGCGCTTGCGATGGCTTCGGTCTGTCTCGAAGAATCACTTGCCTGGGCTTGGTCGCGTCAAAGTTTTGGGCAATCGCTGATACAACACCAAGTGATTCGACATAAGTTTTCTAACATGCTGCAATCGATAATTCCCTGTATCCATTGGGCAAGAAGGCTATGCCATGCAATGGATCAGGGCCAAGCTAATGCCGGCGAGATCGCCCTACTCAAGAATGCAGCAACACGTTGTATGCGTGATGTAGCCGATCAGGCCATTCAGGTACTCGGTGGCCAGGGGTTCATGCGCTCAAGTGCTACTGAACGCATATATCGTGAAGTCAAAGTCATGATGATCGGGGGCGGTGCCGACGAAATCATGCATGAGCTCGCATGTCGTCAGCTCGGTGTCATGCCGTAGTTGCGATTTGCTTTCAACTAATATTTTATACTTTTTACATCATTTCTCAGGGCTGACAACATGACACAAAGTCACAATCTTTTGATTACCCAAGACCAAGCGCTGCTCTCGATTCGACTCAACCGCCCTTCCGTACTCAATGCGATGACCGACGATTTAATGCGTGACCTTGATGCAGCGCTTGCAAACGCACAATCCGATGCAAGCGTGCGCGCCATCTTGATCACCGGAGAGGGTCGTGGTTTTTGCGCCGGAGCCGACCTTGCGACAAGCGCGCTTGCACCGAGCGAGGCTGAAGCTGGGGCATCTAGTTCCGCGACTCAGGCAGTAGCGGAGCGCTCCGAGGCGAGGTCAGCGCCGCACGTCGCAGACAAGTTAAGGCTCGTGTTTAATCCGGTGATTCAACGCATGCGTGACATGCCCAAACCCATTATCACCGCAGTAAACGGTATTGCAGCCGGCGCTGGTATGAGCCTCGCGATGGCCGGTGACATCATTATTTGTGCTGAATCGGCGAGCTTTTTGCAAGCATTCACAAAAATTGGACTAATCCCTGACGCCGGTAGCACATGGTTCTTACCACGGCTTGTTGGCGATGCAAAAGCCCGTGCTCTTGTGATGCTTGCGGAGAAAATGCCTGCCAGGGAGGCTGAACGTATCGGACTTGTTTACAAGGTCGTGCCCGACACAGAGCTTGCAGCCGAAAGCCTGAAGCTGGGCCACTTCCTGGCTTCGATGCCCACGCAGGCCTATGCCCTGATCAAGAAGGCAATGAATCAAAGCCACGGGGCAAGCCTCAGCGAGCAGCTCGATCGAGAGGCGGAGCTTCAAGCGCAGGCAGCAACCACCGAGGATTGTCGGGAGGGGATTGCGGCATTTCTTGAGAAACGCCCTGCAAACTTTAAGGGTCGATAAGGTCAGCAACCATGCGTCGCTCCGCCTCGGAACAACAAGCCTTTGAAAAGGCACTGATTGAAATTTTCGAAAAACATATCACTTTTAATCAGGTGCTCGGGCTGTCTGTGCTGCAGCTGCGGTCCGATCAAACTCAAATTCGCTTCGACATGCGCTCAGATCTGGTCGGACACTTTGCCTACGGCCGTTTACATGGTGGCGTGATCTCAGCCACGCTTGATGCGACCGGTGGATGCGCTGTAATGGTTGGCATTGCTGACAAGCATCCCGGTGAGACCGCGCAGCAAGTCATTGCTCGATTTTCAAAAGTTGGAACCATTGACCTTCGGATTGACTATCTGCGCCAAGGGCTCGGTAAGTATTTCGTGGCAAGTGCCAAAGTAACCCGAATCGGCGGGCGCATAGCGTCCACCCAAATGGAATTACATAACGACGAGGGCTTGCTGCTCTCAACAGGAGCAGCAAGCTACATCGTGAGCTAAGTCAGCCCTTGATAAAGTCGCTGATCGTGACCCAGCGACCATTTTGGATTTGCGCGATACGCATTTGCGTATTGCCAAGCCGCTTATCAGGGCCCCAGGCGTAGTCTGGCGTGCCCAGGAAGGTACGTGGATAGGGATTCGATTCGAGCGCCTTGATGAAACTATCTGTATTGAGGCCAGCCCCAGCCTTTTCGGCGGCCTTAGCAAACATATCAATCAGGACCCAGCCAACAACCGACCAAAGATCGGCATCCTCTTTGTATTCTGCTTTATAACGATCCATCCAGTCATTTAATAGCTTGTTATTTTTTGGATCGTCACGATAAGGTGTGGGCGCTTCGGACATCGCATAAAAGCCCTCGACGACTTTGCCACCTGCCTTAGCAACTGCTGGCATGTAGGCCGCCGACGATCCGAAGAAGTCACCTGCATAGCCCATCTTCCGCCCAGTGGCGATGGCACCGATGGTTTCGCGAATAATGGTTCCCAAGACAATAAAATCAACTTTGGCAGCCAAAAGCTTTTGCATTTGCGAGGAAAAATCGGTAGCACCTCGCTTGTAGGAAGTCTTTTCAACCAATTCGGTGCCTGGCATGGCTTTGAGAGCCATTTCGGTACCGCGCAAAATCTCAAGTCCAAATTCATCGTCTTGATAAAGAATACCGATGCGCTTGGCGCCCTTCTGACGCAATATCTCTTTGAGGCCTGCTGCAGTGGTCTCAGGATAGGGAGGAAAGGATGCAAACTTCAACTTATGGAAAGGTTCATAGTTGCCGTGATGAGCCGTGATTGGAAACAGATGAGGTACGCCACGTTGAACGCAGAGTTGAATCGTGGGTAGAGAAATCACTGTACCCAGGGTGCCGATCATGGCAAAAACCTTGTCTTGGCTGAGCAACTTCTGCGCAGCAAGAACCCCCTTTTTCGGGTCATAGCCCGAATCCTCAACGTTGAGCTTGATCTTGCGGCCATTAATGCCGCCCTGATCATTGATCTCCTTCACACGCATGCGCATGCCGTTGACTGAAGGCTTTGATAAGGAAACCAGCGGGCCCGATAAGTCACCGATATGACCAAGAACGATCTGATCTTTTGTAACGCCTTGGGTAGCTGCCTGCGCAAATGCTGCGGTTGTGCTCAACGATGCGATTGAGGCTCCTGCAGCGCTAAGTTGAAGAAAGGCCCGACGGTCCCTTTGGGCGCTAGCCCATTGCATCAGAGCCAGTGATGCTTGTTGCTTATCATCTTGTTGCTTGTCTTTTGACATGATGGTCTCCTTAAGTTGAGGCGAAAAGATTGCGCGCTAAGCGCTAGCATACATTTGTCCGATCAAATCTTTATACTTTTCGTGAACAAGCTTGCGCTTCAATTTCATGGTCGGCGTTAACTCTTCATCTTCAGCCGTAAGTTTTTGCTCGATTAGGCGGAATTTTTTTACTTGTTCAACCCGTGCAAATTTTGCATTGACACGATCGACCTCAGCCTGAATCAAGGCCTGAACTTCGTGGGCTCGGCACAGGCTTGCAAAGTCGGAAAAGGGAATGTTTCGCTCCTGGGCATATTGCTCAACATTTTCATGATCAATCATCACAAGTAGCGACAAATACGGCTTTCGATCCCCAACAACGACCGCATCGGTGATGTAGGGCGAAAACTTCAACTCGTTTTCAATTTCACTAGGGGTAATGTTTTTGCCTCCCGCTGTGATGATGATGTCCTTCATCCGATCGGTAATTCGCACAAAGCCCTCAGCATCGATTTCACCGACATCGCCTGTGTGAAGCCAACCCTCAGCGTCAATCGCCTCGGCAGTCTTCTCGGGCAGATTCAAGTAACCCACAAAGACATTAGCGCCACGCGTAAGAATCTCACCTTGTTCTGATATTTTGATCTCATTGATGCCCGCCTGCGGCTTTCCAATCGATCCAAGTTTCAAAGCACCCGGCAGATTAATCGCACCCCCTCCCGTTGTCTCGGTCATGCCCCAGACCTCAAAGAGCGGCACACCAAGCGCCCAATACCATCGGATCAGGTCAGGCGAAATCGGTGCGGCCCCAGTCGCGGCCCATCGCACACGATCGAGTCCAATAGCCCTGCGCACATTGCCCAAGACGACATAGCGCAGTATCGCGTTGAGCATCCGTAATGCCAAAGGCGCTTGCTGCGCTTGCATCGCGTAGGCTGCATGCCGCTCGCCAACAGACAACGCGAAACGATAGGCAGCTTGTTGGATGGGCGTCGACTCCTTCATCCGCAAATTGATCGCTGAGTAAAACTTCTCCCAAACACGAGGCACGCCCAACATGATTGTTGGAGAAATTTCTCGAACATTCTCCGGAACTGTATCGGGATTTTCAACAAAATTCATTCTTGAGCCACGCTCAAGCGAAAGCATCGAGCCGAACATGCGCTCGGCGATGTGGCACAGGGGCAGGAATGACATTTTATCGTCGCCCGGACCTTGCGCCAGTTGGTGAGGAAAATTTTCCATCACTGCTCTCAGGTTCCGATGACTCAGCATCGCGCCCTTAGGTTTACCCGTGGTGCCCGAGGTGTAGACAAGAATTGCCACATCATCAGCACAACGGGCATGCAAGCGAGTCTCGAAAAGCGTTGGATACCGCTCATCATGCAACTGCCCAAGCGCTTCAAGATCTTGTAACGACATAATTTGCGGATCGCTCAAATCGCGCAACCCTTCCATATCCATCACGATGATCTTCTTTAATGCAGACAATCGTTCACGAACCTGCAGGGCTTTATCGAGTTGCTCATCATCTTCAACAATCAAAACCTCGGTACGCGAGTCAGCACATAAAAACTCGAGTTGCTCTGAAGAATCCGTTGGGTAAACCCCCGATACGACAAGGCCAACCAGTAAGGCGCCGAAGTCGCAATAGGCCCACTCTCGCCTTGTGTTGGCAAGAATCGAAACACATGTACCTGGCTCTAAACCCAGTGCAGCAAGCCCCATGCCGATTCGCCTGGCATGAGCACCGTAGTCGCTCCATGTGATCTCATCCCAAACGCCAAAGAGCTTTTGCCTCAAGGCGACCTGATTCGAGCGCTGTCCAACAGCGTTCCAAAATTTTTGACCTAAGGTCTCACCGGCAAGCCTGGATGGATTCATCGCTCTTTACTCAACGCCATTGCTTTTTCTTCTTCCAGCGCCGTTCTCCGCGAACTGCGTCTGACTTCATACCAAGATAGAACTCGCGGATATCGTCTTTCTCGAGTAAGGCGGCGGTCTCACCTTCAAGCACAATACGTCCCACTTCTAGAACATAACCAAAATCGGCCGTTTGCAAGGCAATTTGTGCATTTTGCTCAACCAAGAGCATGGTTGTGCCCTCCTCCTGGTTAACCCGCTTGATGATGGCAAAAATCTCTTTGACCAACTTGGGCGATAAACCAAGACTTGGTTCATCGAGTAAGAGCATCTTAGGTCTTGACATCAGGGCACGGGCAATCGCCAACATCTGCTGCTGTCCGCCGGATAACTGTCCTGCCTCCTGGCCGGCGCGCTCTTTAAGTATGGGGAAATAGCCGTACATCCGCTCGATATCCTGACTGACCGCCGAATCGCTGCGGGTATATGCGCCCATCAGCAAATTCTCTTTCACCGTCAGCAAGGGGAATACTTCGCGCCCTTCAGGAACGTGGCTAAGTCCAAGCCTAACGATTGCATCAGGCTCCAATCCTTGAATCGATTGACCCAAAAATTGGATCGTGCCCTTGCGTGGATCAAGAATGCCAGAGATCGTCTTCAAGATGGTCGTCTTGCCTGCGCCATTTGACCCGAGCACGGTCACAATCGAGCCTTGGGGCACTTTCAAGGACACCCCACGAATCGCTTGAACAGGTCCGTAGCTTGCTTCGACGTTGCTGAGGCTCAAAATAGGCTCTGTGCTTTGCATCAAGCCTGTCCCAAATACGCAGCGATCACATCAGGGTGGGCTTGAACCTCACTCGGTGTCCCCTGTGCCAACACCTTTCCAAAATTCACCGCTAAAACCCTGTCTGACACTCTGGAGACAAGCGACATGTCATGCTCCACCATTAAAACCGTAATGCCCAGTTCATCGCGAATATCCTGAATCCAATAGGCCATGTCATCGGTTTCCTCGACATTCAACCCCGACGAGGGCTCATCAAGCAGCAGCAGCTTAGGCTCAGTACAAAGGGCCCGAGCGAGTTCAACCACTTTTCGCACACCATAGGGAAGGCCTGCAACCGTTGCGTCGCGGTAGGCTGCAAGATCGAGAAAGTCGATGACTTTTTCCACGGCGCGACGATTGACTAGTTCACTGTCTCGCACCGACCGCGTAAAAAACATCTCGGCCAGTGGACGCTTTGGCGTATGAGCATGGCGCCCGATTAACAGGTTTTGCAGAACGGTGGCCTGCGCAAAAAGCTCAATATTTTGAAATGTTCTACCGATGCCCAGCTGGACCACCTGATCCGGCGACATATGACCAAGATCCTTTCCAAGAAAACGAATCTGGCCGGCGCTCGCAGGATAAATCAAACTGATGAGGTTGAAAATCGTTGTCTTACCAGCTCCATTCGGACCAATGATCGTAAAGATCTCACCTTGATTCACCGAAAAACTGACGTCATCGACAGCGAGTAAGCCGCCAAAGCGCTTGGTCAAATGGTCGATCTCAAAAAAGCCTTGCATCATCGCCGACCTCAATGAACCCGCTCGGACTTGGTGTAGCTACGCTGGCGCTTGAACATGCCACGCTTATAAAGTGGAAATAATGAAAAATAAGTACGGATCTTGACCCAGGCACCGTAAAGCCCAAGCGGCTCAAAAATAACAAAAAGTATCATGATCAAGCCGAACAAGGTCGCCTTGAGACCGGTCTGTCCTGATAAAGACTCCGGCAGCCAATCCTTGAGCGTGGAGATGGCTTCGGGCAGGAGAATAATAAACATGGCTCCAAATATCGCGCCGTGCAATGACCCAAGCCCGCCAATGACAACCATCATCAAAAACTCAATCGAAACAAGCACTGTAAACTGCTCTGGACTTAAGAATTTAATTTGATGAGCATAGAGCGCCCCTGCCAGACCTGTAATTGCTGCTGACAGCGCAAAGCTCAAAGTCTTATAGCGGGCAAGGTTAACGCCCATACTTTGCGCCGACACCTCCGAATCACGTATGGCAATCAGCGCCCGGCCAGTCGGCGCACGTAATAAGTTCTTCAGGGCCGTCGCAACAACGACGATAAGGCCCAAGCATAAATAGTAAAACCCTTGATCGGTCTCTAAGCTCCCAAGGATCAACTTCAAGGGAGCGACCATCATGCCCGCGTTGCCGCCAGTGACCGATTCCCACCGGGCCAGGCCTTCCTCAACGATAAACCCAAAGGCAAGCGTTGCAATGGCAAGATACAGCCCCGTCAGCCGCAAAGCTGGCAGCGCAATGGCAACCCCTGCAGCCGCACTCACCAACATAGCGATGGGCGCTGAAAACAAAAAAGGCCAACCTCTGGCCTGAAGGTAGGCCTCGGCATAAGCACCGATTGCCAGAAAGGCAGCATGTCCCATGGACATCTGACCGGTAAAGCCTGCCAGCAACATGAGTCCAAGCCCCACCAGGCCGCTGATAAAAATAAAGATTAGCTGTGTCTGAAAATATTCAGACACAAACCATGGCGCAAGCAGCAAACAAAGTAGCAAAAGGCCATACCAAAAGGCCGTGTGCTTATCTTTGAAAAAAAGTAAATCCTGCTCGTAGCGGGTTTTAAAAATAAATCGCATTATTCCTATACCAAGCTTTAGCCCTCGCCAGTCCTCGACAAAGCATGTTGAAGCCTCAAACCTTCTTGCGCCTCATCTGGCCAAAAATCCCCGACGGCTTCACCATCAACACTAAGAGAACGACGATATACGCTGCAATGTCCTTAAAGCCCTCGGGCAGATAAAAGCCCGCGAAGGCTTCGACCCAGCCAATCACAAGTCCTCCCACAATTGCACCAGGGATCGATCCAAAACCTCCAACGACAGCAGCCGGGAATGCCTTAATGCCGATAAACCCCATGTTGTTGTGCACAAAGGTAATCGGTGCAAGCAGCACGGCAGCAAGTCCGGCGACGGCTGCGGCGATCGACCAGATGAGGCTGTTGATCCGACGAACAGGTATGCCCATGTAATAAGCTGCTAGCTGATTTTGCGAGGCAGCCTGCATAGCAATGCCGATTCTTGTTCCTTTGAAAAATACATATAACAAAGCACATAGGAGTGCAGTAATCAGCAAGATGGCGAGGTGATCGGTCGAAACAACGATCCCCGCAACTCGGATAACTTCATCCGACCAAGGTGCTTTAAGCGAGTGGGTGTCGGTTCCCCAACCCGGCACCATGGATGCGATGCCACGCATGGCAAAACCAGCCGCTAAGGTCACCATCACAGCCGAGAAAGTTGGCATGCCAATGATGGGCCGCAACAATAGACGATCGAATAAGGCTCCAAATAATGCCATGACGATCAGACTTAAAGGCAAGGACAACCAAAAGCCCAAACCCATCAGGCTTGAAAATGTAAAGGCCACGAAAGCACCGAGCATCATCACATCGCCTTGCGCGAAGTTAACCACTTCGGTTGCCTTGTAGATGAGTACAAATCCCAGCGCAATCAGTGCATAAATACAGCCGATCGCTGCGCCTGAGATGAGCAGTTGCGCGACGTCGGTCATGCCTGAGCCTTAGCTCCCAGCCCCATTGAACGCGCAATCACTTCTTTCATGATCTCGTTGGTACCGCCATAAATGCGTTGCACGCGCGCGTCGGCCCAAGCTCTCGCTACCGGGTACTCCCACATGTAACCATAGCCACCATGCAGCTGTACGCAGGCGTCTAACACTTTGCACTGTAAATCTGAACACCAATACTTAGCCATCGAAGCGGTTGCTGTATCGAGCTTTTTTTCTAATAACAAATTCGTACAGCGATCGACAAACACCTGGGCGACTTGTACCTCGGTCTGCAGCTCTGCAAGCGTGAATCGAGTGTTCTGAAATTGAGAAACGGCTTGGCCAAAAGCCTTGCGCTGGCTTGTGTAGTCTATCGTCCAGTCGATAGCCGCCTGCGCCGAACTCACAGCACTAATGGCGATTTGCAATCGCTCCCAAGGCAATTCTTCCATCAGATAAATAAAACCCTGATTCAAATGACCAAGAAGCTGAGACTTCGGCACTTTGACCTGATCAAAAAATAGCTCAGCGGTATCCTGTGCCTTCATGCCAACCTTCTTCAAGCGGCGGCCTTTCGCAAAACCGTCCATACCGCGATCGATCAATAAAAGACTCGTCCCCTTAGCGCCTGCGGCAGGGTTGGTTTTAACCACGGTGATGACCACATCGGCATGCCAGCCATTCGTGATGAAAGTTTTTGAGCCGTTGACCACAAAGTGATCGCCCTCATCGCTTGCCGTGGTTCGAACCCCTTGAAGGTCGGATCCTGCCGCCGGTTCGGTCATGGCAATCGCGCCGATAATCTCGCCGCGCGCCATCGCAGGTAAGTAATGCTGCTTTTGCGCCTCAGTGCCGTAGTGCAGCAAATAAGGCGCAACGATCTCTGAATGCAATCCAAAACCCAGTCCCGTGGCATTAACCCTGGCAATCTCTTCCATTAAGACCACGGAGTAAAGGCGATCAACGCCCGCCCCACCATAGGCCTCGGGCATGGTTGGACACAAAAGTCCTAGTTCGCCCGCTTTGAGCCAAACAGCCCGATCAACATAGCCTTGTTCTTCCCACTGATCGTGATGAGGTGCGACCTCTTGTTCCAAAAATCGGCGTGCTGTTTGACGATAAAGCTCGTGGTCGTCGCTAAATAGCTCACGTGCAATCATGGTGCTTGTCTCTCCCGCAAAATACGTGCTGCTCTTTTTTTTTGTAACTGCGCGCAATGTACACCAAGCAGGTCAACTTAGCCCTTGCTCAGATAGACTTGTACGGGAATCAAGGCGAACTTCCTGGAGAATGTTGATGACTGAGGTTTTTATTTTCGATGCGATCCGCACACCGCGTGGCCGTGGCAAATCCAGCGGCGCGCTCCACGAAGTTAAGCCGGTGAAGCTATTAAGCGGCCTGATGAAACACATGGCGCACAAACATCAACTCGATACTGCTCTGGTTGATGACGTCGTGATTGGCTGCGTAAGCCCTGTTGGTGAGCAGGGTTCGGTCATCGCAAGAACAGCGGCCTTAAGCGCCGGCTGGGACTTAAAGGCAGCGGGCATTCAGGTCAATCGCTTTTGCGCATCGGGCCTTGAAGCGGTCAATCTTGCTGCCCAAAAGGTTGCCTCAGGTTGGGAGGACTTTGTCGTGGCCGGCGGTGTTGAGTCGATGTCACGGGTTCCGATGGGCTCTGATGGAGGCGCATGGGCCCAAGATCCAGAAACCAATTTACAAACCGGCTTTGTGCCCCAAGGAATCGGTGCAGACTTAATTGCCACGCTTGACGGTTATGAGCGCGAAGATGTTGATGCCTTTGGCACAAATTCGCACCACAAAGCCGCGAAGGCTCAGGCCGCAGGTTTTTTTAATCGCTCGATCGTTCCAGTAGTTGATGAACTAGGACTATCGATTTTGAGCCAGGACGAAACAATTCGACCCGAAACAAGCATCGAAAGTCTTGCCACACTGAAGCCTTCTTTTGAAAAACTCGGCGCTATGGGATTTGATGCGATGGCATTACGCAAGTATCCCCAGGTTGAGCGCATCCACCATGTTCATCATGCGGGTAATAGCTCGGGCATTGTTGATGGCGCTGCACTGATGCTGCTAGGCAATGAAACGCTAGGTAATCAGATTGGCCTAAAGCCACGCGCCCGTGTACTTGCCACGGCCTTAACAGGAACCGATCCAACGATTATGTTGACAGGTCCGGCACCGGCTGCTCGCAAGGCGCTTGCAAAAGCGGGCTTAACCGCAGACGACATCGATCTATTTGAAGTCAATGAGGCTTTCGCGGCAGTGGTGATGCGATTTATGCGCGAGTTGAATGTGCCTGACGAGAAAGTCAATGTAAACGGTGGCTCAATAGCCATGGGACACCCCCTGGGTGCAACCGGTTGCATCATCTTAGGGACCCTACTTGATGAGCTCGAGCGACGCAAGCTCAAGCGTGGCTTAGCCACTTTATGTGTTGGCGGTGGCATGGGCATCGCAACGATTATTGAACGGGTGTAAAGCATGTCATCGATTCGTTATGAAATTAATCCGGACGCAGTCATCGTTCTAACGCTTGATGCGCCGAGATCGCCGGTAAATCTGATGAGCGAGAGCTTTCGTCATGATTTACACGAGGCAGTGAAGCGTGTTCAAGCTGACTTGAAGGATCGGCCCGAGCTACTCGGTGTGATTATCAATTCGGCTAAATCAAGCTTTTTCGCAGGGGCCGATTTGAAGGCCATGCTCACGATTGGCCCCTCCCAGGCGGCAAGTTTTTTTGAGCAGGTGCAAAGCCTCAAAGCTGACCTTAGGACGCTTGAAAAACTTGGCAAACCCGTTGTCGCATTGATTCAGGGATCTGCACTCGGTGGCGGACTTGAACTTGCACTCGCCTGCCATCATCGAATTGCGGTCAACAAAGCCGGCATAGAAATTGGCTTTCCCGAGGCGAGTCTCGGCTTGCTCCCAGGCGCCGGGGGCCTTGTGAAAACCGTGAGGCTCAAAGGCCTGCAAGCCGCCGTACAAGTCATTAGCGAGTCAAAACGACTGAGCGTTCAAGAGGCTCTCGATATGGGCTGGATCACCCAGGTGGTTGCCAGCGAAGACGCGCTAATGCCGGCAGCCTTGGCTGCTTTGCGCAGCGGCGCTTGCCGGCAGGTTTGGGATGATCCCAAGCACCGCATCCCTGGGGGTGGCCCAAGCCAAGCATCGATTGCCTCGATGCTAAGCGTTGCGCCCGCTATGCTTGTGGAGAAAACCCGCGGTAATTTCCCCGCGCAAGAAGCCATTCTCGCTGTCGCCGTCGAAGGTGCTCAAGTCGACTTCGAAACGGCACTTCGCATTGAATCACGCTGGCTCACTCGGCTCGCTACCGGGCAGGTTGCCAAGAATATGATTCAAAGTTTTTTCTTTCACCTTAACGAAATCAAAGCTGATCGGAGCAGGCCCCAAGGCGAAGCAGCACGCATGACGATGAAACTTGGTATCTTGGGTGCCGGCATGATGGGTTCGGGAATCGCCTGGGCTGCGGCATCGCGAGGCATGTCGGTCGTCCTAAAGGATGTGTCGCGCGAAAAAGCAGAACAAGGTAAAGCCTATAGCGCTCGTTTACTCGCCAAGCGGGTTGAGTCCGGCAGGATGTCGCCCGACAAAGCGCAGTCCGTATTACAGCGTATCCAGGCAACTGATGCCATGCAGGACCTCAGCGCCTGCGATATGGTCATTGAAGCGGTTTACGAAGACCAGGCCCTCAAAGCAAAGCTCATTCGAGAGGCTCTTGACGTGCTTGGCGAGGCCACTGTGTTCGCCTCAAACACCTCAACGATTCCAATTACCGAGCTGGCCAAGGCGAGCGCTCGACCCGAGCAATTTATTGGCGTTCACTTTTTCTCGCCCGTAGAGAAAATGCCTTTGATAGAAATTATTCGCGGTAAAAAAACGAACGATGCAACACTTGCTAAAGCTTATGATTTTGTCAAACAAATTGGGAAAACACCGATTGTTGTCAATGATGCGCGCGGCTTTTACACCTCCAGGGTTTTTAGCACCTATGTGAATGAAGGTATGGCCCTACTTGGCGAAGGTGTCAGTGCCGCAAGAATCGAAAATATAGCGATGCAATTCGGTATGCCCGTCGGCCCTCTCGCGGTACTCGATGAAGTTTCGCTCAAGCTCGCAGATGATGTCCTACACCAAGAATTAGATGCACTCGCCCATGCCCATCAACATGACCATGGGCATGACCACAGCCACAACCATCAGCATGATCACGGTCATCATCACAGTCATGATCACGACCACAGCCACAGCCACAGCCACAGCCACGACCACGACCACGACCACGACCACGACCACGACCACGACCATCAGCATGATCACGGTCATCAGCATAAGCATCATCACCCGCATAAGGTCAAGTCAAAGCGAATGGCCGAATCAGCGGTATACGTACTGGAAAAAATGGCCCATGGCTTTAAGCGCCTTGGCCGCGCTGCTGGTGCGGGCTTTTACGAATACCCCGAGGGAGAGCCCAAGCGGCTTTGGGAAGGTTTATCAGTCTTCATGAGAGGCGCAAAACCAGTAAGCGATGAGGATATCCGGGATCGCCTCAGCATGATTCAGTCGATTGAGACGCTACGATGCCTTCAAGAACAGGTCTTAGAGCATGATCACGATGCAAATATTGGATCGATCATGGGCTGGGGATTCCCGGCTTACACAGGCGGTACGTTACAATTTATACACCATTTTGGGCCGCAAGCCTTCTTGGATCGTTCGCTCGAGCTTCAATCGCGCTATGGTGAGCGCTTCAGCCCACCCGCGCTATTGCACCAACTCGCCAAGAATCAAACCTCGTGATCGCGGCAAGTCAAAGAAAAGGGATACGTCGATGGAACATGGCGATAACAAGCGCTTAGGCGTTCGACCTGCACAGCATTTACTGCCCTGGCGTGAACCCGTTGCGCCAAAGCCAGCAGCAACCGTATTGCTTTTGCGCGATGGTGAAGCGGGGCTTGAAGTCCTCATGACGCGGCGATCGACCAAGGCTAGCTTTGCGCCAGGGGCTTTTGTGTTTCCCGGAGGTGTGGTTGACCACGCAGACGCTCTAGCACTCGATTTGGATCCAGCCCTACTTAGTCCGAACCGACTCGCCAATTGGCAAAATTTCTCGCCTGATGAGCAAGAGCAGCTCCATCGGATTTACGCGCAGGCCGCATTGCGGGAATCGTATGAGGAGGTCCACTTATTGCTCGTGCGCCCCAAGCGTGAAGCGCACGAGCTTGATCAGCATGCTCTTGCCTCGCTGAAAGAAGGCCTTGGAAGGCATCCACCGGAGGGCTTCGCTCAAGCCCTTGGTGCGAGAGGCTTAGTGGCCGCGATTGATGAGGTTCTCAGTTTCTCCCACTGGACAACCGACCGCGATTTGCCCAAGCGTTTTGACGTCCGCTTCCTTGTTGCGCGGGCACCGATGGGTCAAATGCCAGTGGCCGATGAGGGCGAACAATTTGAACCTTGTTGGGTACAGCCCCGCGAAGCGCTCGAGCGCCACAGCAAGGGGCATTTTTATATGATCTTTCCAACCATCCGTACGCTACAACAATTAAGCCATTTTAAGTACGTTGACGATGTGTTATCGGAATCGGATCGTTTATTCAAGCAGGGAAAGCTTTGGAGAAGTTGCCCGCGAGGCGGCTTCGTGTTGGGCAAAGACGAGCGTTTTACCGAAGATGATATGCAGTTTGCTGAACTCGAACTCGTGAGTCCAGATGGTCAACTGGTACATAAGCTCGATTGGCAGCACGAGAGTCCTGTTGGATTGCTGCGTTATTTGTATCGTTATACAGCGCCCAATCCAGGGCGAATGACAGGTCCTGGCACCAATACTTATATTCTGGGACGAGAAGGCGATTGGACCGTGGTCGACCCAGGTCCGGCCATCGCCGAACATGTCGATCGCCTGCGGTCCTTTACCAAGGACAAGATTACTCGCATACTTTGTACGCATTCCCACTTGGATCACTCACCTGCAGCATTCGCCTTACAGTCGGCTATTGAGAAGGCGCTTGGCGTTCGCGTACCGATCTTAGGCAGAGCCTCCGGGCCTTCGATCGAGGCTGATCAGGCTTTCATTCCGGATCAAACGCTTGAAGATGGTGATCGCTTGAGGATTTGCGACGACGTACATCTTCGAGCAATTCACACACCAGGTCATGCATCGAACCACTTGTGTTTTTTGCTCGAGGAAGATGGCATCCTGCTATCCGGCGATCATGTCATGAATGGTTCAACCGTGGTTATCAATCCGCCCGATGGCGACATGTTTGCATACATCGCATCGCTCGAGCGCTTAGAACATATGCATTTAAATTACGTGCTTCCCGCTCACGGTTATGTTTTGGGTAAGCCAGCCCAAGAAATTCGCAAACTCATCAGGCATAGGCTTTTGCGCGAAAGCAAGGTTCTTGAATCACTGAAACGGCTTTGCACTGATCACCCCGACCAAGCCAGTGAAAGCGGCTTTACGGTTGAAGATATCGTACCCGGTGCTTACCAAGATGTTGCTACGAGTCTGCATGGGTTAGCTGCACGCTCACTGTTTGCGCATTTGCTCAAGCTAAAACAAGACGGCAAGGTATTCACCGATGGAAAAGCTTGGTCACTCGAGACCATTTAGGCTGCTCGGGTTGCCATCGCTCGTGCGACGACGATGAGCAAATAGACCTCAGCATGCGACCTTGAGAACAAGTTTTCCGAGATGGCTATTGGACTGCATGGCGCTTTGAGCCTTGGGTAAATCTTCAAAATCGAAAATCTGTTCAATAACGGGTTTGAGTTTGCCCGAATGGAAATGGGGCAACATGTCTTTAGCGAAACCACTCACCGTTTGCGCCCGCTGATCCGCACGCCGAAACTTATTGCTCACCCCAAAAATCTTCAGGCGCTGGGCATGAACCCTGTCCAAGTCAATCGACGATTGTTTAACGCCATCAACAAAACCTACCAAAGCGAGTCGCCCCTGATAGGCGAGTGCCTGCAAACACGCCTCGAAAACCGACCCACCCACATTATTGATAGCGAGTTCAACACCTTTATGTCCGCTAAGTTCAAGTACCGCCTGAACAAAGTCGGGTCCGCGACTCAGCAAAGCTTCATCAAGACCAAGGCTCGTTAATCGATCTAATTTGTGCTGCGAGCTTGATGTCCCGATGACTCGTGCACCAATCACCTGGGCAATTTGCATCGAGGCCACACCAACACCCGAACTTGCTCCGGTAATGAGGCAGCTCTGCCCTTTTTGTAGTTCCCCGCCGGCAACTACCATGTCATAGGCGACCAGATAAGCAATAGGCACACAGGCTGCGTCGATCCAGTCCATCGACGAAGGAATCGCTAAGATGTCTTGCGCATCAAGCAGGGCATACTCAGCAAAACCACCGGGCGCACGCCCCATGATGCGATCGCCGATGGCGATAGGGCAGCTTGCGTGTTGCGCTGCTTGTTCGCCGATGGCCACCACCTCACCTGCGGCTTCCATACCCGACGGCTTTGACGCGCTACCTGCGCCACCAATACCCATGCCGACAAGAAATTCGCCTCGATTTAATGATGCCGCCTTTACCCTGATCAGGACTTGCTGCGGGCCTGGCTCTGGCATCGCTCGCTCGGCCAAACTCAAGATCTGCGCAACCGGATCAAGCATCCATGCTTTCATTCATTATGCTCCTCGAAATTGCGGCTTTCGCTTCTCAGCAAAAGCCTTGCGTCCTTCCTGGTAGTCGGCACTGGCAAAACAGGCATCGGTCATAGCTCGAACGGCGGCAATATCATCGAAGGACTCACCCGCTGACCATACTCGCATTGCAGCCTTTGCTGCCTTGACGGTCAGCGGTGCAGCCTGGCCCAACCATTCTAAATATTGACTCACTGCCTGGTCGAGTTCATCCTCAGGGACTGATCGATTGACAAATCCAAGGCGTAGCGCCTCGTGACCATCAAAGGTTCGACCGGTAAAAACAATATCGGCTGCATGTGCCGACGGCAGCACTTCCATCAGTCTGCGAACGCTTTCATAGCGAATGCCCAGACCTAGCTTCGCCGCGGGCATTGCAAAACGCGCCTTATCGTTACAAATTCGCAAATCGCAGGAGGCGGCCAGGTAAAGTCCGCCTCCCATGCAAATCCCTCGAATCCTTGCAAGCGTTGGCTTTTTTGCAGCGAGCACCGCAGCATAGGCAGCATCGACCGCTTCGTTATAAATCGTTGAAGCATCCAAGCTCCCACGCTTCTTCTCAAACTCTGAAATGTCAGCACCTGACACAAAGGCCTTTTCGCCATCACCCGTCAAGACGATGGCTCGAATCTCGGGGTTGGCATCGAACCGGGCGATGGCTTGAGGAACTTCGCACCACATTTCATAACTGACTGCATTATGACGCTCCACATTCGAGAACGTCATCCATGCAATCGGGCCAACTTCACGCAGCAATAGGGCGGCAGCCACGAAGCGATCCTGACTTAGGCGGGCGTTACGTCGCTTGGCGGCGCGCTCTGTGCAGCATCGTCAGCGGCAGCAGCTTTCATCGATAAGCGAAGCCGTCCCTTATCGTCCGCTTCGATGACCTTTACCCGAACGATTTGTCCTTCCTTCACATAGTCGCCAACGTTATTGACGCGCTCCTGTGCAATTTGTGAAACATGCAAAAGGCCATCACGCCCAGGCATGACTTGCACGATTGCACCGAAATCTAGAATGCGAAGAACCGGCCCCTCGTAAATTTTTCCAACCTCAACTTCGGCAGTCAGATTTTCGATCATTTGCTGTGCCCGCCGTGCCGCTTGAGCGTCGACGGCTGCAATCGTGATCGAACCATCATCTTGAATATCGACCTGGGTACCGGTTTCCTCGGTGATCTGGCGAATCGTTGCACCGCCCTTGCCAATCACATCGCGAATACGTTCGGGATTAATCTTCATGTTGTACATACGCGGTGCAAAATCAGAAAGCTCGGTCTTTGCGCCCGAAACCGCATCGCGCATCTTGCTCAGGATGTGCAAGCGGCCTTCTTTTGCCTGCGCAAGCGCAACCTGCATGATTTCCTTGGTAATGCCCTGGATCTTGATGTCCATTTGTAGCGCAGTGACACCTTGCTCGGTACCGGCCACTTTGAAATCCATATCACCAAGATGGTCCTCATCACCGAGAATGTCGGAGAGGACTGCAAATCGCGCACCTTCCTTGATTAAACCCATGGCGATGCCGGCCACGTGTGCCTTAATCGGTACGCCAGCATCCATCATCGCAAGACATCCGCCACAAACCGAAGCCATCGACGATGACCCGTTAGATTCGGTAATCTCCGAGACAACGCGAATGGAATAGCCAAAACTCGCCACATCAGGCAGCAGGGGCACAAGCGCCCGTTTAGCCAGACGGCCATGACCAATTTCGCGTCGCTTGGGGCTACCGACGCGTCCGGTCTCACCCGTCGCATAAGGCGGCATATTGTAGTGAAGCATAAAACGTTCTCGATATTCACCATTGATCGCATCGATCACCTGCTCATCGCGATTGGTGCCAAGCGTTGCCACCACAAGTGCCTGGGTTTCGCCTCGAGTAAACAGTGCCGATCCGTGCGCACGCGGCAATACGCCGGTTCGGATCGCAATCGGGCGGACTGTTCGCGTATCGCGACCGTCAATGCGAGGCTCGCCCGACAGGATTTGTGAACGAACAATTCGCGATTGCAGTTCAAAGAGTAGATTGCCGACTTCGGTGCTGTCGGGCGCTGACTCACCCTTGCTAGCTGCATCTTCGGCAAGTGTCTTCGCCACCGACTTCTCGACAGCCGATACTTGCGCCGTACGCGCTTGTTTGTCGCGAACACGATAAGCCGCGCGCATGTCGGCTTCAGCCAGTTGATTAATCTTTTCTATCAAAGCCTCATTGCGCGGTGCAGCCTGCCATTCCCATTCGGCTTTGCCACCGGCCTCAACTAACTCGTGAATCGCATTGATCACGGTTTGCATTTGATCGTGTCCAAAGACCACCGCACCGAGCATCACTTCTTCGGAAAGCTCATGCGCCTCCGATTCAACCATAAGCACAGCAGCCTCAGTGCCAGCCACCACCAAGTCGAGCTTCGAGGAGGGCATCTTCGAGACCGCAGGATTTAGCACGAACTGACCATCGATATAACCAACACGTGCTGCACCTAACGGGCCATGAAAGGGGATTCCTGAAATAGCCAGTGCTGCCGAGGCGCCGATCATCGCCGGAATGTCTGAATCCACTTCAGGATTGCTTGACATGAGCGTAATGACCACTTGCACTTCGTTATAAAATCCGTCAGGAAACAAAGGCCGAATCGGCCGATCAATCAAGCGGGAAATCAGGGTTTCGCGTTCTGAAGGACGCCCTTCTCGTTTAAAGAACCCGCCCGGAATACGGCCTGCTGCATAGAACTTCTCGACATAGTCAACAGTCAGCGGGAAAAAATCCTGCCCTGGTTTTGCATTTTTGGCGCCTACGACGGTTGCCAAAACCACGGTATCGTCAACATTGACGATCACGGCACCGCCAGCTTGGCGAGCGATTTCGCCGGTTTCAATCGTTACGGTATTTGAACCGTACTGAAATGTTTTCTTTGCAATTTCAAACACGTTTTAACATCCTCATAAGTGCCCGCGCGAATCCTCAGGCGGCGCGGTTCGCCACACAACAAAAAACCCGCAAGTTGGCTTGCGGGTTTTGCTTTGGCTTAGTTACGCAAGCCCAATCGTTCGATCAGTGCTCGGTAGCTCGCCAAATTGGTTCGCTTCAGGTAATCCAGGAGTTTTCTCCTCCTGCTCACCATTTTCAACAGGCCTCTTCTGGAGTGGAAGTCTTTCTTGTGCTGCTTAAAGTGCTCCGTCAGCTCGACGATGCGTGCTGTCAGTAGCGCAACTTGTACTTCAGGCGACCCGGTATCACCAGCTTTGCGCTGGTAGTCGCCCATGATTTTCTGTTTGTCGATCGATGCAACGGACATACGAATTCCCCTTATATATGCGCACCGAGACGCCTACGCGCCTCGGATGCCCTTGATTGAACTTGCGCCTTAGCTGGGACTGCTAAGACGTGCGTAACCCGCAAGTATAACCCAGGCCGCTTATGCCTGAGGGTTGACCCGCTCTTGCTTGGCCTGAAGTTTGTTGAGCGCACCGATGTAGGCCTTAGCAGAGGCAACGACGATATCGGGATCGGCACCAACGCCATTCACAATCCGCCCACCTCGCGAGAGCCTCACTGTGACCTCGCCCTGAGACTCGGTACCCGTCGTAATAGCATTGACCGAATAAAGCAAAAGCTCGGCTCCGGACCCAATCTCTGACTCGATCGCCTTAAAGACCGCGTCAACAGGACCATTGCCGTCTGCCTCGCTGCGAACTTCTCGGCCTTCAACGGTCATCACCACCTCCCCATGGGGACGCCCACCCATCTTTGACGACTGGGCTAGTGACAGTAACCGGTAGCTATCGTCGGAGGCCATTTGCATCGCCTGATCGGAGACCAATGCCTGGATATCCTCATCAAGAATCTCCGCTTTGCGATCAGCAAGTTCTTTGAAACGCAAAAAGGCGGCATTGACATCCTGATCGCTCTCCATCGCGATACCCAACTCTTGCAGCCGCTGTTTGAATGCCGTTCGGCCTGATAACTTACCAAGCACGATCCGGTTGGTTGTCCAGCCCACATCTTCGGCTCGCATGATTTCATAAGTGTCACGCGCTTTGAGCACACCGTCTTGGTGAATACCTGAGGCATGCGCGAATGCATTTGCGCCAACCACTGCCTTATTGGGCTGGACCGGAAAACCAGTAATACCCGAGACAAGCTTACTCGCGGGTACGATTTGGCTGGTGTCAATACCGAGCGTCAGATCAAAGTAATCACGACGCGTCTTGACCGCCATCACCACCTCTTCAAGCGAGGTATTACCGGCGCGTTCGCCAAGCCCGTTGATCGTGCATTCGATTTGGCGAGCACCAGCCTGCCTGACAGCCGCTAAGGAATTGGCGACAGCCATACCCAAATCATTGTGACAATGCACCGACCAAATAGCCTTGTCTGAATTCGGCACTCGACGACGCAAATCGATAATCATCTGGGCAAAGAGCTCGGGTACCGCATATCCCACCGTATCGGGAATATTGATGGTCCGAGCGCCCTCATCGATGACGGCCTCAAGCACACGACAGAGAAAATCAGGGTCAGACCGGCTGCCATCTTCGGGGGAAAACTCAACATCATCGGTAAACTTTCGGGCAAAACGTACAGCCAAGCGAGCCTGCTCGTACACCTGATCAGGGCTCAAGCGCAGCTTCTTTTCCATGTGGAGGGCACTGGTTGCAATGAAGGTGTGGATGCGCTTGGCGCGTGCTGGCTCGAGTGCTTCCGCAGCCCTTGCAATATCTCGATCGTTTGCCCTAGCAAGTGAACAAACCACCGAATCTTTCACATGTTGAGCAATGGCCTTCACGGCATCAAAATCGCCATTGGATGAAGCAGCAAACCCAGCCTCAATCACATCGACCTTCAGACGCTCAAGCTGCTTGGCGATACGAAGTTTCTCGTCGCGCGTCATGGATGCGCCAGGACTTTGCTCACCATCGCGCAAGGTGGTATCAAAAATAATTAAACGATCACTCATGGGAATCTCTCTGAAAATAGCTAGTGTTGGGTCTTTGTTGAGCATGGAGGCTGGGATCAGCCTGAGCGCCAAGCTTGGCGCAAAGTCGGTGGTTTAGTCAGCGCGCGCGGCGCAGTCGTAGCAGGCCACCCGCGCCTGAAAGCAAAACAAATGCCCTCGACATGCCGAAGGGCGCAAAACAGACGTGACCGAGCGTTGTGGCATTGCTCTGCGGCATCCGCTTCGATTCGCTCAACCTTTGCATGTGAAATTCACCCATCGGTTCACGATAACACAGGCACATACCCATACGAAGCGCATAGGGTCTCATCGAGCCAGCAAAACCGCAACGACCACCAGTGTAAATCCTGCCAACTGCGTCGGCGCAAGCGATTCGCCGAGCATGAACCAGGCAAGCAAGGCGGCACCGATCGGCTCGCCAAGAATGGCAATCGCGACAATCGTTGGGGAGAGCCTTCGCAATGCGTGGTTGATCAAGGTGTGGCCAATCACCTGTGGACCGAGAGCAAGTAGCAACAGCGCAGGCCAGGCTGCAGGGCTAAGCTGCCACCAGGGCCCCGTTAAATAGCCCACCACAAGACTCAATACCAGTGCCGCAACGCTATAGACCGTTGCGACATAGGGCAACAATGGCCAATCGGGCCTGTGCTGTTGCACTGCTTTGGCAGCAAGCATATAACCTGACATAGCCATCGCGCCGAGCAATGCCAGCAAGTTTCCCCATAAAGCCGAGCGCTCAGCGAGAAAGCCACCCGCTGCACCCGCCTGCAAATCCTTCCATGAGATCAGGAGACTTGCAATAATCGATAAAGTGATGGCCATCCAGACTTTGAGGCGGGGCTTTTCACCAAACCAAAGCCAGGCAGCAAGCGCCACCCAAATCGGATTGGTTGTTACCAGGGCAACGCTCGAGGCAACACTTGTGTAATCAAGCGAACTGATCCATAGCGCGAAATGAGCGGCAAGCGACACGCCTGCAATCATCGTCCACTTGATGAGTGAGTGATCAACCTGTTCGATTAAGGTTTTGACCGCATGCAAGCCCATCGTCCAGATAGCTATCGGCCACATCACAAGTGCTGCAAGAAAAAGCCTTGCGGCAGCGATCTCCATCGGCGCAGCACCAGCTTGAAGTGCCCAGCGAATCAAAAGGGCCGCGGTTGAAACCACCGCCACACCAGTCAACAGTGCGAACCAAACAGCCAAGCCCTTCGACTGCTCACTTTGCTGGGGCATTACCGGGCCTAAAAGGCGGGGTCAACTCAAGTGCGAGGTAGGGTTACGCCTTGCTGCCCTTGATACTTGCCGCCTCGATCCGCGTAACTGGTGCCGCAAACCTCATCGGATTCGAGGAATACCATTTGTGCGCAGCCTTCGCCTGCGTAAATCCGCGCCGGTAGGGGCGTGGTATTCGAAAATTCCAGGGTGACGTGGCCCTCCCATTCGGGCTCGAGCGGGGTCACATTCACAATAATGCCGCAGCGCGCATAAGTACTCTTGCCCAGGCAAATCGTGAGCACTGACCTTGGAATTCGGAAGTACTCCATGGTTCGGGCCAACGCAAAAGAATTGGGCGGAATGATGCAAACAGGACCTTTGAAGTCGACAAAAGAGCCTTGATCGAAGGCCTTGGGATCAACAATCGAGGCGTTGATATTGGTGAAGATTTTAAATTCGTCGGCGCAACGGACATCGTAGCCGTAGCTCGATGTACCGTAAGACACAATCCGCTGCCCGTCCGCTCCCTCTCGCACTTGCAAAGCACTGAAGGGCTCAATCATGCGATGCTCCTTGGCCATTCGCCTGATCCAGTGATCTGATTTCACACTCATAAATGCCCCTTGGCAGAAGAAAAAAGCCCCTTTCGGGGCTATCTTAACTAAGTGTTTTGCACCACGATGCTCGGAAACTTCGACGCGTGGCTGACCGCACGAGCCGCCAAGGCTACGGCGAGTTTTCGTGCAATACTCCTGTAGAGATCACTGATCGGCGAATTGGGCTCAGCGACCACGGTGGGGCAGCCCTCATCGCTTTGCTGACGAATCTTCAACTCCAAGGGCAGCGCACCCAAGTAGGCAACCTCATACTGGTCGGCCATTCGACGGCCACCACCTTCGCCAAAAATATGCTCAATCTTTCCACAAGCGCTGCACTGATGCATAGCCATATTTTCGACGATGCCGAGGACTGGAATACCGACTTTTTCAAACATCTTCAGGCCCTTGCGCGCATCGAGCAAGGCAATGTCTTGAGGGGTGGTGACAATGATGGCGCCAGTGACCGGCATGCGTTGAGCAAGCGTGAGGTGAATATCGCCTGTCCCTGGGGGCATATCGATCACCAGGTAATCAAGATCTTGCCATCGCGTGTCGCGAATGAGTTGCTCAAGCGCCTGGGTTGCCATCGGCCCTCGCCAAATCATCGGTGTGTCTTCACCGATCAGAAAACCAATCGAGTTCACCTGTAAACCGTGACCAAGGTGCGGTTCCATCGTCTTACCATCCCGACTTTGGGGCTTACCCGACAAGCCGAGCATGGTTGGCTGCGAAGGACCATAAATGTCGGCGTCGAGCATACCGACGCGGGCACCCTCCGAGGCGAGGGCTAGTGCGAGATTGGCTGCCGTCGTGCTCTTACCCACCCCGCCCTTGCCCGAAGCGACTGCAATTACATTGCGAACACCTTCGAGCGGCTTCGCTGACGGGGAAAACGCATGGGCGACGATACGTTGGTAGATGTTGGCGCTAACGCGTCGTACGCCCTCTTGCGCCATCAGCGCTCGCTCAACCGCTGTCCGGATTACCTCAATTTGGGTGCGGGCCGGATAACCGAGCTCAACATCAAGGCTTACCTCGCCCTGGTCAAATCTGAGTTTCTTAAGCGACTTGCTGCTAAGCAGGTCTTTCTCGGTATTGGGATCGATGACCGATCGCAGTACTTCCCGCAGGGCATCTTCAGTCGGACTCATGATGAACGGTTCACTTAAGTTGTGTCTGTAGGGTAGGCTTTATTACTGACCGCAACCAGTCTAATCGATCGCCTTGCTACACTCAGCGCTTTACCCATGAAGCCATGACGACTCCCGGCCACGCCAAGTTCACGCCGCCTCAAGATCTAGGGCCAGCGCCACAGCGAAAAATGCTGGTCACCTCCGCCCTACCCTATGCGAATGGAGACATCCACCTCGGTCACCTGGTTGAGTACATACAGACCGACATTTGGGTGCGTTTCCAAAAGATGCGTGGTCATGAAGTTCATTATGTTTGCGCGGACGATACCCACGGCACCCCGGTGATGCTGCGTGCTGAGTCGCAAGGCATCTCACCCGAAACCTTGATCGACAGGGTCTGGCAAGAACACACAAGAGACTTTGCTGCCTTTGGCGTTGCCTTTGACCATTACTACAGCACGCACAGCCCCGAGAATCAGGCGCTTGCCAATCAGATCTATCTGGCACTGCGCAACTCAGGGTTTATCGAGAAGCGATCGATCGAGCAAATGTATGACCCCGAACGATCGATGTTTTTACCCGATCGTTTTATCAAAGGCATATGCCCGCGCTGCAAAGCACCTGATCAATACGGTGACTCATGTGAAGCCTGCGGCGCAACTTATAGCCCGACCGATCTGATCGATGCACGCTCGGTGGTATCAGGCGCAAAGCCCATACGAAAAATTTCAGATCATTATTTTTTCAAACTATCCGATCCGCGATGCAGTCGATTTTTAAGGCAATGGGCGTTGCTCGATGACAGGCTGCAAGTTGAGGCTCGTAATAAGCTTAAGGAATGGCTCGGCGACAGCGAAACGTCCGCCGACAATGATCAAACTTCCAACAGCGACAGCCAAACGACGGACGATATGCAAGCAAAAGGCAGCAAGCTTGCCGACTGGGACATATCACGCGACGCCCCCTACTTTGGCTTTGAAATCCCCGACGCCCCGGGCAAGTACTTTTATGTGTGGCTTGACGCACCGATTGGCTATTACGCAAGCTTCAAACGCTATGCTAGTGATATCGGTCTGGATTTCGATGCCTTCACGAAGCCAGACAGCCCCTGGGAACAATACCATTTCATCGGCAAAGACATCTTGTACTTCCATACGCTGTTTTGGCCAGCGATGCTGCACTTTTCAGGATTTAGAGCACCAAGCAATGTGTTTGCACACGGATTCCTGACCGTCGACGGTCAGAAGATGAGCAAATCGCGAGGCACCTTTATCAATGCTAAAAGCTATATCGACCAAGGCCTTAATCCAGAATGGTTGCGATACTACTTTGCAGCCAAACTGAATGCGTCGATGGAAGATATCGATCTCAATCTTGATGATTTCATTGCACGTGTGAATGCTGATTTAGTCGGTAAGCTGGTTAATATTGCAGCGCGCTGTTCGGGATTTTTAATCAAAAAATTTGATGGCTGCTTGGGTAAAACAGACCGCGCAGCAATGGCCGAATTTGCTAAGTCCTGGTGCGGTGCCGAGACCCTTGCCCAGCACTATGAACATAGGGAGTATGGCCGCGCCATGCGCGAAGTGATGGCACTCTGCGATGCCGTAAACCAATATATCGATCAGAACAAACCCTGGGAGCTTGCAAAGCTTGCCGACCAACAAGACCGCTTGCAAGTGGTTTGTAGCACCGCTATCCGCGCCTTTGCACAATTGATGCGCATGCTCCAACCGATACTACCCGCTACCAGTAAGCTTGCGCTTGATCGGCTTTCGGCTGCGGGGCGTCAGTGGTCCTCGATCGACTTCGATAGCGATGGTGATTTGCCCCCTGGACATCGCATGGAGGCCTTCCAACACTTGATCACCCGTATTGATCGTAAGCAGGTTGATGCTTTGCTCGAGGCCAATCGAAGTGATCAGCAGGCACAACAACATAGTGAAGCCAAGAAGACCCAATGGATAAGCATCGATGACTTTGCCAGCCTGGATTTGAGGCTCGGTCGCATCCTCGAGGCCGCGCCGGTTGAAGGATCGGACAAATTGCTCAAACTCATCATCGACCTTGGCGAGTCCAAGCCGAGAACAATATTTTCTGGGATTAAAGCTTCCATCCCGCCAGAGCGCCTCGTAGGCAAACTGACTGCAGTCGTTGCCAATCTTGCACCGAGAAAAATGAAGTTCGGCATCTCAGAGGGTATGTTGCTGAGTGCTGCCGACGAGACAGGTAAGGTACCGGGCATGTTTGTACTTGAAGCCGAAGTCGGCGCCGTACCAGGCATGAAAATCCGATAGACACAACGCGTCAATGCAGGCTCAGCCATGACCCCCTTTAGACCTGCATTATTCGACTCGCTTCGCGGCTACCAGGCAAGCGACTTTCGAGCTGATCTTGCGGCAGGCGTAACGGTTGGGGTTGTTGCGCTCCCGCTTGCGATGGCTTTTGGTATCGCCTCGGGCGTGAGCCCCGCCCAAGGCCTTGTAACAGCCATTATTGCCGGCTTTATTGTTGCACTACTCGGTGGCTCCAAAGTCCAAATCGCAGGCCCTGCAGGCGCTTTTGTAGGCCTTCTCTACACGCTTGGCGAGCGGATAGGTGCTGGCAATTTGCTTTTGGCAACAATGCTCGCCGGTGTCTTGCTCGTTTTGGCCGGTGCGCTTCGATTGGGCCGGATCATCCGATTTGTGCCCGTCGTAATCATCACCGGATTCACCAACGGTATTGCGGTGATCATCGCCTTGCAACAGTTACGCGATTTCTTTGGCCTGCCCATTGAAAAAATGCCAGCAGACTTTTTTGCCCAAATTCACACGCTTGCAAGTCACGCCCAACAAGTCGACGTTGCCGCTCTTCTTTTGGGTTTTTTTAGCTTGCTGATTCTCCAGTGGTGGCCCAAATCATTTCGGCAATACGGATCTCGCTGGCAAGAAGTTGCCAAGCAGATTCCCGGTACGGTGATTGTCTTGCTACTCGGTATCGTCTTGATCAGTTGCGATCTAATCCAGGTTCCGACCATTGGCAGTCGCTTTGGCGGTATTCCCGCAAGCCTTCCTTATCCAACTGCGCCTGATGTTGATTGGAGCAAGGTCCGGGAAATTCTCGTGCCAGCGATCTCTATCGCTTTACTTTGCGGCATCGAATCTTTGCTTTGCGCCAGAATGGCAGACAGCCTGATTCGTGAACGGCACAATGCCGATCAGGAATTGATTGCGCAAGGGGTCGCCAACATGCTCGTCCCCTTGTTTGGTGGCATCGCTGCGACCGGCACCATTGCAAGAACGGTCACCAATGTCCGCAGTGGGGCACGGTCGCCAATTTCCGCAGTCGTTCATTCGATCACACTGATGCTCATCGTCTTAGTTGCGGCACCATTAGCTGCCAAGATCCCTTTGGCGGCACTTGCTGCTGTTCTACTTTTTGTTGCTTACCATATGGGTGACTGGCAGGCCTTTGCCCGTTTGAAAGCTTTCAGCGTGCCTCATCGCACCTTGATGATCGGCAGTTTTGCATTGACGGTCGTCTTCGACCTGACGATCGCGGTCCAAGTGGGGGTTGGCCTTGCCTGCTTGCTCTTTCTTCATCGGATGGCAAGCCTGACGAATTTGCAATGGCTTGAGCCCTTGCGAGGCGAGCGGCGAGAAACCATTGCCCTGTGCCAACTCAGCGGCCCTCTGTTTTTCGGATCAGTTGATCGCATGGAAGCGGTACTCGACGCAAACGAGCCTCGTGCACAACACATTATTCTCGATATGCAAGCAGTTAGCTACCTAGACACAAGCGCGCTTGAGGTGTTGACCCAGTACAAGGACGTTCTGGCAACGCTCGGCGGTGGCCTGGCGATCTGCGGGGCGCCTGATAACGTTGCCTCGCTGATCGCTCGTAGCGGCCTGTTAAAGGATTTAGTTGGGCAAACGATTTATAAAAATTTAGGCGATGCAAAAAGCGCCTTTGACGCGGCTTGGCCCCATTAACGGCGGGCAAAGCCTATCGAGCTAGGGCAAGTCATTACAATAACGGATTAGCAAATCAACGCTCAGCCATTTTTGGAGTTTTTGCCATGAAACAGCGCAGTTATCGTTCTGAAGCAACCCTATTTATCGAGCAACTCAAGACACAGCGCCCGCATCTGGAGCAACAACAACAACAAGGGCGAAGCATTTGGTGGGATAAGCCACAGGATCTCGAAACGAGCCAGGAGCGGCAGTCGGCAAAAGTAGCGCAAAAGCCCTACGTCTATCACAACGCTTAAGGCGAAAGAGACCGACGAAAAGCTATTTAAGCGGCCCACGACAAGCCTTTATGGTTTCAGGTGAACAACTCGAGTTGAAGGGCATAGCCAGGCTCTATGGCGAGCCTATGCTGCAGCTGCCGCAGGACTTATATATTCCGCCAGATGCGCTTGAGGTCTTTTTGGAGGCTTTTGAGGGGCCGCTGGACTTATTACTTTATTTAATTCGCCGGCAAAACTTCAATATCCTCGATATACCCATGGCCGAACTCACGCGGCAATACCTCGTCTATGTCGACGAGATCCGCAGCCATCACCTCGAATTAGCAGCCGAGTATTTACTCATGGCTGCCATGTTGATTGATATCAAATCAAGAATGTTATTGCCCGTGCAAAAGCGCGATGGCGAATCAGAACCTGAAGATCCGCGCGCAGAGCTTGCAAGGCGCTTACTCGAATATGAGGCCATCAAGCAAGGCGCACAACACCTAGACCAACTTCCCCAGCTTGGCAGAGAATTTTTTTCAGCCCAAGCCCATCTCGATCAGGACGTGGTAGAGCGACTGCCTGAGGTAAACGCTGAGGACTTGCGAGCTGCTTGGCTGGACATCGTTCGCAGAGCAAAGCTAATCCAGCACCACAAGATCAGTCGCGAAGAGTTGTCGGTTCGCGAAATTATGACGGTTGTACTGCGTCAGCTGCAACAGCGCCGCTTTGCCGAATTCCAGGAGTTGTTTGAGCCTGAAAAAGGCCTGCCCCACGCCGTCGTTACCTTTGTAGCGCTGCTCGAACTCACCAAGGAGTCACTCGTTGAGTTGACCCAAGCTGAGTGTTATGCGCCGATTTATGTTCGGCTCAGCTATACACCGAGCTAAGCTTGCTTGAAGTTATTGATAACGCTGACTTGTCAAAGCGCACAAGCCTGCGCCTTCAAAGCCATGTCGACAGGCTGATTCGTGTTCATCACCCAGCGGAGTTGATCGAGGCCAAACAGGCCCTTCGAGGGCCCTATCGCGGACTTCTTGGCGAAGGTAGCAATAGTGTGTTTGGATCACATATTCGAGGCACACTCTTGCAAGTTGCCTGGCGAGGCTGCGAACGAATGGAAGCGGGTTTCATCCGCGCCAAAGCTGGCGAGCATTGGGACGAGTTGGTCCAATGGAGCCTATGCCAGGATTTGCAGGGACTGGAGAATCTGAGCATGATTCCTGGCACTGTGGGTGCTGCGCCCATTCAAAACATCGGAGCCTATGGCGTTGAACTTTCTCACTATTGCCACGCCGTTGAAGCGACTCACTGGGACAGCATGACGCGTAGGCGATTCAAAGCCGATGAGTGCTTATTTGCATACCGATCAAGTATTTTTAAAAAAGCGAATCATCAGGCCTGGATCATCACCGACGTTGAATTTCATTTGAATGAATCAGGTGCATCGCCTGTCACAGCGTCACTAAACTACGCGTATCCGGACTTACAACGACGATTCAGCCAGCAGGCGCCAAGCGGCGCGCTCGAACTTGCCCAGGCCATTCGTGACATTCGCGCCAGCAAGCTTCCCGACCCCCATACAGAACCCAACGCAGGCAGCTTTTTTCATAACCCAAGCATCCCGAGTGATGCAGCCATTGCCTTAAAGCGCCGTTATCCTGAACTGCCAATTTACCCTGACGGTACGCAGCATCACAAGCTTTCTGCAGCATGGATGATCGAACAATGTGGCTTTAGGGGCCAACGCGACGGCGATGTGGGTGTGTCTGCAAAGCATGCCTTGGTGCTGGTCAATTATGGGCTTGCAACCGGTGAGAAGCTGCTTGACTTTGCACAAAGGCTTATTCAAGCTGTCGAAGCGAAATTTGGCATCACAATGAGCATCGAACCGCGAATCTTGCTTTCATAACGATGCATTGTTGCTACGAAACTTATATCTTTCTTCTAAATATCCAGCGCAGCGGCTCAGAGACATCCGGGCAGTACTGATAACCATCGCGATCAAAGGATTTAAGTGCTTCAGGCTCTTCGACTTGGTGTTCGATGGCCCATCGACACATGGCACCTCTTGCACGTTTGGCTGAAAAACTAACCACTTTGTAGGGCCCTGTTTTCGCTTCCTGAAAGACGATATGTAAGACTCTCGCCTTTAGATGCTGCTGTTGCACAGCGCTAAAGTACTCCTCAGAGGCCAAATTCACCAGCATTTTGCATCGATGCCCTCTCAGATCTTGATCGAGCGATGCTGCGAGCGTCGATCCCCAAAAGGCGTAAAGGTCCTTACCCCGCTCATTGGCCATGCGTGTACCCATTTCAAGGCGATAGGCCTGTAAATGGTCAAGGGGTCTCAAAACACCATAAAGACCGGAGAGAATTCTCACGTGATCTTGTGCCCAGCCAATTTGCTCAGGGTCGAGTTCGCGCGCTCTGAGCCCATCGTATACATCACCATCAAAGGCAAAAATAGCCGGTCTCAATGCTGAGGCTTTGGGCTTTTCGCTCCATACCTTGTATCGTTCGCAATTCAATTGCGCCAAGGGTTCGCTAATAGCCATCAGCGCCGAGAGCTGTTCAGGATCAAGCGCTCGCAACTGACCCACGAGCTTGCTCGATTCGGCCATCCATCGAGGCTTCGTTGCCTTAACTGCGATCGTTGAAGATTCATAATCGAGTGACTTTGCTGGGGACAACACCATCAACATCAATAGCACCTCATTCAGCCTGAGATTTTGTTGGATCAGCAAAAACCGCTGATGTCTTCGATAGAATAGTCATGATATGACTTGTCAGAAAGCCCGAGGCACAAAGCCCCCAATACGATCGGCGTCTCGGTGGGCTAGACCGACGCTTATTGTCAGCACCTGATCGACGGCCATGCCTGCACGTCAACCTATAGTCCTTGATTGCAACTGCTGGTTGGATCTACTTGTCTTCCGTGATCCTTGCGTCGAGGCCTTACGGGCTTTGCTTGAGCGCGGCGAAGTCATTGTTGCGATTTGCAGCGGGATGCGGCAAGAATTGATTCAAGTGCTCAGCAGGCCCTGGATTCATAAGCGGTGCGATCCCGATGCGGTCATTCAAGACTATGATCGTCTGTCATCGATGCAGACCACACCTCATTCGAAGGCTATGTCACTGGCCTGTTCGGACCCGGATGACCAAGTTTTTCTGGACTTAGCGCTTGAAGCCCGAGCATCGCACTTGATCAGCAAAGACCGCCAATTACTCAGGCTCGCAAAAAAATCTCTCGCACAATACCAGCTTGAGATTCTAAGCCAGGCCTCGCCACGTTTTCAGCATCTTTGCATGACCTGGCAGGCATCATCAGTGCCCAAAGCGCCTTAGTACGACTTTGGCAATCCAAGTACTTTTTCCGCAATAAAACTAAGAATTAACTCACGGCTTACCGGCGCAATCCTTGGAATTAAGCTCTCGCGAAAATAACGCTCAACATGATATTCCTTGGCATAGCCCATACCCCCATGGGTCATCACGGCTGTTTCGCATGCATGGTATCCCGCTTCAGCCGCAAGATACTTCGCAGCATTAGCTTCGGCGCCGCATGATTGCCCCTGATCATAAAGCCAGGCAGCACGCATCGTCATCCAGTGTGCCGCCTCTAATTCCATCCAGCGTTGCGCCAAAGGATGGGCAATGGCCTGATTCTTGCCAATGGCCCGATCAAAGACCACGCGCTCATTGGCGTATCGCTGCGCTCGTCCGAGCGCGACTCGGCCCAAGCCTACAGCCTCGGCCGCAATCAAGATACGTTCGGGATTTAAGCCATGCAATATATAACGGAAGCCTTCACCTTCTTCACCGATCCGATCTTCGATCGGAATGCGTAATCCATCGATAAACACCTGATTTGAGTCAACCGCTTTACGACCCATTTTGTCAATCTCATGGACTTGAACCCGCTCACGATCCAGATCGGTATAAAAAAGGCTTAAGCCATGATTGCCACTTGACGCTTCGGCAGGACTCGTTCGAGCAAGCAGTAACATTTTGTCAGCCACCTGCGCTGTTGAAATCCACACCTTTTGACCGTGAACGACATAGTGATCACCCTCGCGCCTAGCCATGGTCTTGAGCTTGAGGGTGTTTAGACCTGTATTGGGCTCGGTCACTGCAAAACAAGCCTTTTGCTCGCCGCGAATCAGTGGGGGCAGCCAGCGTTCCTGTTGCGCTGCTGATCCAAAAACGACCACTGGATGCAAGCCAAAGATATTCATGTGAACGGCCGATGCCCCGCTCATCCCGGCACCGGAAGCCGCCACAGCTTGTACCACCAGTGCAGCCTCAAGAATCCCAAGCCCAGCGCCACCATGAGCGCTCGGCATAGCAATACCCAGCCAACCTGCCTTGGCCATTGCCTGATGAAATTCACTTGGGAATTGGCCGCTGCGGTCGCGCGAGGCCCAATACTCGTCGTCAAAGTCTCGACAAAGCGACGCGACGGCGTCAACAATCGCCAACTGCTCTTGAGAAAGTGAAAAATCCATAACTATTCCTTGATCAAGCCAAGCGCATGTTGTCCCAAAGCCTAGCCTTCGCCAAATGAAAACAATCCGGTTTTCGGTCCGCGCAAAACCCTATTGAAGTTTATGCAAAGCCTTAAAGCCTTAGTATTCAGCGATTGTTAATCGATGCAAGCTGAGACTCGTCGTGGGGACGCTTGCAGAAAGTTATGAGGAATCACCCATGCAGTCCACTTTAGATCGACATGTTGAGATCCGCGATGCAATTCGTGACCTTTGCAAGAACTTTCCAGACGAATACCATCGCGCCATTGATGAAGCGCGCGGTTACCCCGAGGCATTCGTCGATGCGCTTACCCAAGCCGGCTGGCTCGCCGCGCTTATCCCGCAAGCGTACGGTGGCTCGGGTCTGGGTCTGTCTGAGGCATCGGTCATCATGGAGGAAATCAACCGTTGTGGTGGCAACGCTGGCGCGTGTCACGGTCAGATGTACAACATGGGAACACTCTTACGCCATGGCTCGGAGACGCAAAAACGTCAGTACCTGCCTGAGATCGCTGCGGGGCGATTGCGCTTGCAGTCGATGGGGGTTACCGAACCCACGACGGGTACTGACACCACAAATTTGAAAACAACGGCGCGAAAACAGGGTGACCGATACATCGTCAACGGGCAAAAAGTCTGGATTTCTCGGATTCAACACTCCGACCTGATGATTCTACTTGCGAGAACAACCCCATTATCAGAAGTCAAACGAAAATCAGAGGGTATGTCGATCTTTTTGGTTGACTTAAAGCGCGCGATTGGGCACGGGATGACTGTGCGCCCTATCAAGAATATGGTCAATCACGAAACCAATGAGCTCTTTTTCGAAAACCTTGAGATACCGGAAGAAAATCTCATCGGCGAAGAGGGCAAAGGCTTTAAGTACATTCTTGATGGGCTTAATGCCGAACGAATCCTGATCGCGGCCGAATGCATCGGCGATGGCTACTGGTTCATCGATCGGGTCACCGCTTATGTAAAGGATCGACAGGTGTTCGGACGACCCATTGGTCAAAATCAAGGTGTGCAATTTCCTATAGCGGATGCCTTCATCGAAGTCGAAGCGGCAAACCTGATGCGTTATGCTGCCTGCGATCTCTTTGACCAGCGCCAGGCCTGCGGTGCGCAAGCGAATATGGCAAAGTATCTTGCAGCAAAGGCAAGCTGGGAAGCGGCCAATGCTTGCTTGCAGTTTCACGGTGGCTTTGGATTTGCTTGCGAATACGATGTCGAACGCAAGTTCCGTGAGACAAGGCTTTATCAGGTTGCGCCAATTTCGACCAACTTGGTTTACTCGTATATTGCCGAACATGTCCTTGGACTTCCCAGATCGTTCTAATTTAATGAAGCACATCGTCCATGGACCGCTTCAAGGAAATTGAAAGCTTTGTTGCGGTCGCCATGCGGGGCAGCCTCAGCGGGGCGGCGCAACTGCAAGGCGTAGCCCCCGCGATGATCAGCCGCAGACTCGATGCGCTCGAGTCAAGATTGGGTGTGAAACTACTCACCCGCACCACAAGGCGTATCTCACTTACCTTCGAAGGCAGCTCTTTTTTAGAAGACTGCCAACGAATCTTGCACCACATGCGCGATGCAGAGGCTTCGGTATCGGCAGGCGGCTTGAAAGCCAGCGGGCATTTGCGGATGACAGCCCCTGCAGGCTTTGGAAAACGCCATGTCGCACCTTTGATTCCCGGCTTTGTAACTGAGCATCGAGAGCTGAGTATTTCTCTTGAGTTAAGCGACCGCCTAGCAGACATGGTCAACGAAGGCTTTGATCTTGCAGTGCGCATTGGTACTTTGAACGATTCAAATCTTATTGCCGTCAAGCTTGCCGAAATGCAACGAGTTGTTGTTGCAAGTCCTGACTACCTGAAACGCCGCGGAACACCCAAGCATCCTAGCGACTTACTAAAGCACGACTGCCTTACTTTTGGCAACAGTGGCAATCAGGCTAGAGGTTGGGAATTCTTGATCGATCAAAAATTACAAACAATCAGAGTACAAGGTCCACTCGAATGTAACGACGGGGCTGTGCTCCTTGATTGGGCGATTGCCGCGCGAGGCATCGCGTGGCGATCGATGTGGGAAGTTGGCGAAAGTCTCAGCAAGGGGCAGTTAGTCAGTATTCTCGATGCATTTCGAGCGCCCGAGCACGGCATTTACGCCGTCGTGACCCAGATGCGGCATATGCCACTTAGGACCCGTTTACTGATCGACTACCTCAAACGAAGCTACGCAAGCCCGGCATATTGGTTAGCAGCAAAACCTGTCGCCACTTCTTCAAATTCAACCTGACTTGGCACATTCGGCGCGATCCACCAACGTCGTTCCGTACAGTCAATGCGAATGCCCGCAACGCTCTCAACCCTTGCCTGTTCGGGGAGCGTCGGGTCGGGCTTTCGACACACCGACAGCAAGCCGTCGGACTCGTCGCGCAGCAGCGCTTCAATGGTTGCCACGCTAATAGGCGTTTGTGCGGCGTAGTGCTGGGCACAGCGAAGTCTGGCCTCGGTGGACAATGAAGAGGCCATGACCGCTTGCTGATCGAGCAAGGGTGTACACAAGAAGTGATTGGTGTGAACCAAGACCGGTTCATGGGCCGAATGCTCCGACCAGGCAGCAGGCGCGATCTCAAATGAGCCAATATCGCCACTCGCATCGGCGGCCGGTATATTAGAGGCCGCGCCGAAGCCTGGGCCATTGGCTAATTCGTGCAAGCGCATGCGAAATGCCTTCAAGCTGTCAAACGAAAGCGCATGGCGCAACAGGACATGAACCGGTACGCCTGGCTTTGAGCCGTCTGCTACTGAGCGAAGAATATTGAGGCCTACAGCCATACCTTGATCGTTTAATCCGATTTTTGCGAGCATCCCGGCTTCAGTGAGGGTTGCAATCGCCCTACCCTGCACATCAAGCGTGTGCAACACGACGAGAGCAGCACGCTGCCGCCCTATCCAGTCCCAGTTTTGCGCCAACCACGTATGGCCATCCTTCGAAGCACGAGCCGAAACAGCCATCGCTGTACATTCGCCCCAGTCCAGCAAACCCAAGGCCTGATTGTGGCGTCGCGCTTGCGCCGCCTTATCGCTCACTTGGGCCAAAAACGATGACGGCAAAATTTCGGTACGGCAGTTGAGCGCGAGAATATCGCTAAAGACCAGCTTTGCACCGTGAGCAATACCTTCCATTTCCTCAAGCAATTGGGGATCGGTCGCGTGAATTGCATCTCGATATTGCATGGCGCGCCGACCCGCCTCGGTCCAGTCAAGTCCACAGTCTGCAAATAGTCGCGCATAGGTCTGCACCGAGTGAAGAATTCGCTCCTTTGCACGACTTCCATAACGTTCACCACGGGCTCGGGCCGAATCGATTGAGCGAACATCAATGACTGGGAACATGGTGCAACCTCCAAGTTATGCGGCGGCCTCTTCACGCGATGCCCGCTTGCGCTCGTGTTCTTTTAAGAAGCGTTTGCGCAGACGGATGCTTTGAGGCGTTATTTCAACAAGTTCATCGTCTTCGATGAACTCTACGGCACGCTCCAGGGTGAGCGCAATCGGTGGGGTTAGCACAATCGCTTCATCTTTTCCGGAAGCACGCACATTGGTTAGTTTCTTTTCCCGAACTGGATTGACCACCAAGTCATTGTCGCGTGTATGAATGCCGATCACCATGCCCTCGTACAGCGCCTCGCCAGGCGACACAAACATGCGGCCCCGATCTTGAAGCTTCCACAAGGCATACGCGACTGCCTGTCCGTCATCCTGCGAGACTAAAACACCGTTTCGTCTGCCTTCGATGTTGCCTGCCCAACTTGCGTAGTCATCAAACACATGGCTCATGATTCCCGTGCCACGCGTCATGTTTAAGAACTCACCGTGAAAGCCAATCAATCCGCGTGCAGGGACGCGATAGTCAAGGCGGACCCGCCCTTGACCATCCGGCACCATATCTTGCAGCTCGCCTTTGCGTTGGCCAATAAACTCCATGACCGAGCCCTGATGCCCTTCCTCGACATCCATCGTCAGCATCTCATAGGGCTCAAGGCGTTCGCCGTTGACTGTTCGCAAGCGGGGCTTGGGACGCGATACTGCAAGCTCATAGCCCTCGCGGCGCATGTTTTCAAGAAGAATCGTCAGGTGTAATTCACCTCGCCCTGAGACTAAAAAGGACTCGCCATCGGGGCTGAACTCGACCCGTAGTGCAACATTGCTTTTTAGTTCGCGCTCGAGTCGATCGCGGATCTGGCGACTAGTCACATACTTACCCTCACGTCCAGCAAGCGGCGAGGCATTGACCAAGAACTCCATCGTCATGGTGGGTTCGTCGACGCGAAGCATGGGTAGCGCCTGAGGGTTTGATGGATCAGCGATGGTGCTACCAATGCCCAATTCATCGATCCCCGTGATGGCAACAATGTCCCCAGCGAAAGCCTCGTCCATTGGGGCCCGTTCAAGTCCCCGATAACAAAGAACTTGCCCGATTTTTCCGCTCACTGCTTCGGGAGCCTTGGACTCGGGGTAGTCCTCATCGCGACCTTGCAAAAGCAGCACGAGCTGTCCGGTTCGGACGCGTCCGCGTTGAATCCTGCCAATCCCAATCTTGCCAACATAGTTTGAGTAATCCAGCGCCGAAATCTGCAATTGCAAAGCGCCGTCAATATCGTCGGCGCGTGCAGGCACATGACGCAAGATCGCATCGAACAAGGGCTTCATGTCCTTCGCAGCGCCGGCTTCAATGTCTGAGAGCGCTTCACTTGCGAAGCCTGCGAGCGCTGAGCAGTACACGACAGGAAAATCAAGCTGCTCTTCGTTCGCGCCAAGACGATCAAACAAATCAAAGGTCTGGTTAACGACCCAATCGGGTCGTGCCCCTGGGCGATCAATTTTATTGACAACAACAATTGGACGAAGTCCGAGGGCCAGCGCTTTTCGGGTAACAAATCGTGTTTGGGGCATCGGACCTTCGACCGCATCCACAAGCAAGACAACCCCGTCAACCATTGAAAGCGCACGTTCAACTTCGCCACCAAAATCAGCATGCCCTGGTGTATCGACGATATTAATTCGTGTATCGTTATATGTTACCGCACAATTCTTTGCAAGAATCGTGATGCCGCGTTCGCGCTCGAGGTCATTCGAATCCATGATTCTTTCGGCAACCTGTTGATTGACTCGGAATGTTCCTGACTGGCGCAGCAACTGATCGACCAGCGTAGTCTTTCCATGATCGACGTGCGCAATGATTGCGACATTGCGTATGGCGGGGACGAGGTTCATTTGATTTTCCTATAATGAAAAGCTTGTTTGAGCGATGAGTCGTTGGGCAGCAAGAACGCCGCGTTCATCGATGGATCCCGTACCCAGCAATTGGCCGTCCGGGCGGTAGAGACGCACCAACCCGGTGTTTGCACGTGCACCGTGTGCTGCCGCGGGAAGTCGTTGGCCTTGAATAAGGCGTTGGGCTGCATTAAGGTCAAGATCAATACGATCCAAATGTAGTAGCAAAGAATCGGTGGGTAATAATTGTGCTTTCCGCTCAAAAAAATCGAGCGGTTCAAGCTTTTCAAGCGATAACATTTGCTCTTCCCTGAAGCCAGCCACCGCGGTTCGCCGAAGGCCTGCAAGGTATGCCCCGCAAGTTAACGCTTCCCCAATGTCTTGTGCCAGGCTACGAATATAAGTACCTTTACTGCAACGAACTCTCAAGTGAAGGCAAATCATCGCTGGCTTGCTCGCCGCGTATTGAACCATGTCCAAGATGTCTAATTGATGAATGACAACATGTCGCGCCTGTCTCGGAACCTCAATACCTTCGCGTGCCCAGTCATACAAGGCTCTACCCTGATGCTTAAGCGCCGAATACATTGGAGGCATTTGATCGTACGACCCTTTAAACCGTTCTACAACCTGTGAAAGGCGTCCTATGTGTGGTTGCGGATCTGACCACTCGCTAAGCTCACCCTCAGCATCGCCGGTGGAACTTGAGCGACCGAGCAGTAGTTTTGCTTCATAAGTTTTATCGGCATCGAGCAGTCCATGTAAAAACTTGGTTGCCTCGCCGAGTGCAATCGGCAACATGCCTGTTGCAAGCGGATCGAGCGTTCCCCCATGCCCTGCCTTTGCTCTTGCGAAGAGACGCCTTAACTGCTGTAAGGCATGGTTGGACGAACTACCTAGCGATTTGTCGAGAAGAATTAAACCGTCGACGCCGCCCTCGCTGCGGCGTTTCATACCTTGTTGTCGTCTACAGCTGCAGGCTGATCACCCAGGGCCTGATCAATAAGTCGCGACATCGCCATGCCTCGCTCGGTCGATTGATCGTAGCGAAATCGAAGCTCAGGCGTGGTGTGGATCCGGATGCGTCGCCCAAGTTCGGCTCGCATAAATCCGGCAGCCGATCGCAAACCAGACAAGGTGTTGGCTATTTGGGCTTCGGTATCCGGAAGTACGGTAAAAAAGACGGTGGCGTAGGCATAGTCAGGCGTCAGGTCAACGCCGGTCAAGGTGGTGAAGCCAATTCTCGGATCTTTGATGTCGCGCTGAATCAGCTCAGCCAACTCCTGCTGGATCTGATCGGCGATACGCGCACCTCGCGCACCGCCCGACCCTGATGAAAAATGACGCCGCATGGGAGTGATCAGTCGCCAAACAGTCAAAGACTGCGAGCAACCTCTTTGATCTCGAAGACCTCAAGCTGGTCGCCTTCTTTGATGTCGTCATAGTTCTTAACTGATAGGCCGCATTCAAAGCCTTCCTTGACTTCGCGGACGTCATCTTTAAAGCGCTTAAGACTATCGAGCTCACCGGTAAATAAGACCACCGAGTCACGCAACAAACGAACCCGTGCTCCCCGGCGAACAAGCCCCTCAAGCACCATACAACCGGCTACATTACCGACCTTCGACACCCTAAATACCTGGCGAATCTCTACGAGTCCAATGACCTCTTCCTTGCGATCCGGTGACAGCATCCCTGCCATTGCTGACTTAATCTCATCGACCGCATCGTAAATGATGTTGTAGTACCGAATATCAACACCGTTGCCCTCAGCAACGCGCTTGGCCTGCTGATCGGCACGCACATTAAAGCCAATGACAACGGCGTTTGAAGCCATGGCAAGGTTGATATCACTTTCTGTAATACCACCGACTTGAGCATGAACCACTTGCACCTTGATTTCATCGGTGCTGAGTTTTTGCATCGCGTGAACCAAGGCTTCCTGTGAACCCTGAACATCCGACTTGATGATGAGATTCAGGGACTTGGTTTCACCCTCAGTCATCGCATCAAAAATATTCTCAAGTTTTGCGGCCTGTTGCTTCGCGAGCTTGACATCGCGGAACTTGCCCTGCCTAAATAGTGCAATCTCGCGGGCCTTGCGTTCATCCGCAAGCGATAACACCTCTTCACCAGCCGAGGGCACCTCTTGTAAACCCTGAATCTCAACGGGAATCGAAGGACCCGCCTCATCGATCGGCCGACCATTTTCATCGAGCATCGCCCGAACCCGACCCCATGAGCTTCCGGCAAGCACAACATCGCCTTTGCGCAGGGTACCGCTTTGAACAAGCACCGTCGCAACCGGACCACGCCCACGGTCCAAACGGGCCTCAATCACCAAGCCCTTCGCCGGAGCATCCTTGGGTGCCTTCAGTTCAAGTACCTCTGCTTGAAGCAGAACGTTTTCTAGCAAATCGTCGATGCCCGCACCTGTCTTTGCTGATACACCGATGAAAGGCGACTCGCCGCCGTAATCCTCTGGCACGACCTCGTGCCCGACCAGCTCCTGCTTGACCCGATCAGGATTCGCCTCGGGCTTATCCATCTTGTTCATCGCAACCACCAACGGTACTTGCGCCGCCTTTGCGTGTGCTATTGCTTCAACCGTTTGAGGCATTACCCCGTCGTCTGCCGCCACCACTAAAATAACGATATCGGTGGCCTTCGCGCCGCGTGCACGCATCGCGGTAAAGGCTTCGTGGCCTGGCGTGTCGAGAAAAGTGATAACGCCACGGTCGGTCTTCACATGATAGGCACCGATATGCTGAGTAATACCGCCCGCCTCACCGGCCGCCACCTTTGCCCTGCGGATATAGTCAAGCAGCGAGGTCTTGCCATGGTCAACGTGGCCCATGACGGTTACAACAGGCGGTCTTGGCAGCAGGATGGCGTCGTGGCTCGGCGCTTCCTCAAGCAATGCCTCCGGGTCGTCGAGCTTGGCAGCAAGCGCCTTGTGCCCCATCTCCTCGACAACAATCATGGCGGTTTCTTGATCAAGCACCTGATTAATCGTGACCATCTGACCGAGCTTCATCAAATGCTTGATCACCTCGGCAGCCTTAACCGACATTTTGTGAGCGAGATCGGCAACCGTTATGGTTTCGGGCACATGAATCTCGCGAGCCACGAATTCAGACTGAACCTGTACCTGCTCTTGTCGATCGCCGTGACCACGTCTTCCGCCACCCTTCGATGCGCGCCAGCTGTTATTACCCATGCTGGTATCGCCTCTGGTCTTAAGCGCACGGCGCTTGCTCGCCTCATCGGCCCAGCTCGAGGAAAGCTTCTCTGATTTGAGGTGCTTTTTGTCTTTGGCGTCCTTTGGATCTTTGCTATCTTTTTCCTTAGGCTTGGCAACCGCCGCGACTTCTTTACTTTCGGCAGCCTTTTGCGCACTGGGTTTGTGTAAGGTCCCCGATGGCCCTTCTTTTTTCGGTACCTCAACGGGTTTGACCTCAGGCTCTGGCGGCTTCGGCGCGGGCTTGGGCGCAGGCTTACGCTGGAGGCTCATTAAGCGGTTAATTTCGGCAACTTCGCTTTCAACGGCTCGTCGTGCGCGAGCTTGAGCCTCGGCGGCTTCTTTGGCTCGTCGAGCTTCTTCGAGCGCTGCAGCGGTTTCCGCCTGCGCGCGCGCCTTGTCCTCTTCTTTTTGTGCAAACTCGAGCGCAGCTAACCGCTCACGCTCCCGGCGCGCCGCCTCTTCGCGTGCAGCAGCCTCAGCTGCTGCCTGTACCTCGCGCTCGCGCTCACGCTCAAGTCGTTCTTGCTTCTCACGAAGCTCTGCAGCTTGCCGCTCGAGCAATTCCTGCTGTCGCTGCTCTTCCTCTAAACGCGCTGCATTTTCCTCAGGGGTCAAGTCTTGAGGCGCTGGCGGCGCGACTTCTTGAGCCTCAGGTGCATCGCGTTTCACGAAGACCCGCTTTTTGCGCACTTCAACCTGGATCGTGCGGGCCTTACCGGTTGCGTCAGCCTGCTTGATCTCGCTTGTCTGCTTTCGCGTGAGCGTTATTTTCTTTTTCGGTGCTTCGTCTGAACCATGGGCGCGTCGCAACGCGTTTAATAAATGCTCTTTATCAGACTCTGAGATCAAGTCATCGACTGATTGCTTAGCAACCCCGGCAGCCTTGAGTTGTTGCAACAGCACGTCGGCCGGCATTTTGAGCTCGGCAGCGAAATTAGCGACGTTGTTTGCGGACATGTGTACTTCCTAAAAAAAGAACGATAACAGCAAAAATGCAAAACCCACTGAACTTAAAACGCTGACCCGGCCAGACCAGGTCAGGCTCCAGTCAGTTCTGATCAGCGAACCAGTGCGCACGCGCCTTCAAGATCAAAGCTCTTGCGCGCAATTCATCAATACCTGTCGCATCCTGTAACTCGTCGACTGCAAGTTCGGCAAGATCGTCGCGGCTGTGAACACCTGCGTCGGATAGCTTGGCAGCCAAATCGCTGTCCATACCTTCAAGTGAAAGTAAGTCGTCAGACGATTGATCGATCTTCTCTTCCTTAGCAATAGCTTCAGTTAGAAGAACGTTGCGAGCTCTAGTACGAAGCTCATTGACGGTTTCCTCGTCAAAAGCATCGATCTCGAGCATTTCATTGATCGGCACATAGGCTACTTCTTCAACGCTGGTAAAACCCTCGTCGATCAAGATGTCGGCAACCTCCTCATCAACATCGAGCTTACTCATAAGGTTTTGGCGAATCTCTGTCCGTTCGGTCTCGGATTTTTGTGCCGATTCTTCTGCGGTCATGATGTTGATGGTCCAGCCGGTCAGCTCTGATGCCAAACGGACGTTACGCCCGCCCGTTCCAATAGCCAAGGCAAGATTATCCTCATCAACCACCACATCCATCGAATGTGATTCCTCATCAACTACGATCGAGCTGATGTTAGCCGGCGCTAGAGCGCCAATCACAAACTGCGCGGGATCTTCTGACCAAAGCACAATATCAACACGCTCGCCGGCAAGTTCCTGGGTGACCGCTTGCACTCGTGAGCCTCGAACACCAACGCAGGTTCCAATCGGATCAACACGGCGGTCGTGGCTCAGTACCGCAATCTTTGCCCTAACTCCGGGATCTCGCGCAGCTGCCTTAATCTCTAGCAAACCCTGCTCAATCTCCGGCACTTCATTGGAGAACAAATACTTGATGAACTCGGGCGAGGTTCGTGATAAGAGTAGCTGTGGCCCACGACCTTCGCGATTGACTCGCAAAATCGCTGCGCGCACGCGATCACCGGTGCGCAAATTCTCCTTCGGGATCATTTGGTCGCGTTGCAAACGCGCTTCCAATTTGCCCGATTCAACAATCGCACCCTCTCGATCGACCCTTTTCACCGTCCCCGATACGACAGGTTCGTTTCGAGCCAGGTAATCACTGATAATTTGCTCACGCTCTGCGTCGCGAATCCTTTGCAAGATCACTTGCTTAGCAGCCTGAGCGCCGATTCGACCGAGGTCGATCGCTTCAAGTCCCTCTTCGATGTAATCACCCAACTCAACATCGTGGACCTGCTTGCGCGCCTCGCTCATGATGATTTGCAAGTCGTGATCTTCAAGTTCGCCGTCAGGAACGATCAGCCAACGGCGAAAAGCCTCGTAGTCGCCAGAACTACGATTAATTTGAACGCGAACATCGACTTCGTCCTTGAATAGTTTCTTGGTCGCCGAAGCCAATGCCAGTTCAAGCGCTATAAAAACGGTTTCTCTGGGCACATTTTTTTCTCGTGCCAAAGCATCAACCAGCAGCAAAACTTCGCGACTCATGACCTACTCTCCTCAAACATCGTTCAGAACACCAACTGCGGCACAAGGTGCGCGCGTTCAATTTCATCCAAACTAAAATTCAATACCGTCAAAGCTTTTGTCGTCTCATCCTGAGCTTCAATGGCCTTGCTCGGCTGACCCGCTTGCTGCTTGGGCGGCTTCAACTTCTTTCTGCTACCGAGCCTTTGCGCAGCTTTCCCCGAAGGTGATGATTCAGTCAATAGCAACAACCAACCATCGTCTGCCTCGTTGCGGGCAAGCTCACCCTCCCAATGTCGCCGACCACCAAATGGGAGCCTAAGCCGCAGGCTAACCCGATGGCCAACGAAGCGCTGGAAATCGCTCGCACGCCTGAGACGGCGATCCACGCCTGGCGACGACACCTCAAGACGCTTGTAATCAACCTCTTCGACCATCATCACCTGCGAGAGCTGCCTTGAGACTTGCTCACAATCCTCGATGGTGATTCTTGCTTGCTTCTCAGCAGGCCAATCAATGAATACGCGAATCATGCCCCCGGAAAGCTCCACGTCAACGAGCTCATACCCGAGTGGCACGACAGACTGTTCAATCAAGTTGAACAAATGCACGCTCACCGAACTTAAGACCTCCAAAAAGCAAACCATCGACCCGCAAAAAGCAAACAACCGACTCGCACAATGCTCGAACGCTTGTAAGCCACAAAAATCGCTCGCAAAACAAACAAAAAAAAATGGGCTGCTGTCCAGCCCATTTCGTTATTGTTTTCCCGCGCCTCGCACCCTCGACCTTGGATCGAGACGACGCAAACAACCGGGAGTTTTATGAAACTTTTCAACAAGCCCCACGGAACACAGGCTTATGATTAGCCTGCGATTATAACCGTTTAATTTGCTTTTGACGTCGTTTTCAGCGATTTTCGTCGAGAACGTTGAGGTTTAGCACCACCCCTTGCGCCGCCAGGATGGTTTGCGCCGCCTGTCTGGTTGCCCATACCCGATCCAGCCCCTCCACCCTGCCCACCTGGCGGTCCACGTCGCTTGGCCGATTTTGGCCTGCCAGCTGGGTAAGCTGCTTGCGCTTGGCCGTCGAATCCAGGCTGGTAGATGCCCGGCGTGAGGTTAAATTTTGCGACGTTTTTCCCGCCTCGGCGTTTGTTTTTCGCCCCAGCACCCCCTCCGGCACCTTGACCGGGAGGTCGCAAGCCGGGAGCAAGCGCAGAAGGTGCACGAACTGATTTGCGGACCGATCGGGTAATGCCCTCAAGATGGGCGTTCGCGTTACGCGGCTGCCACTCGTCGTCTTGAAGTTCTGGCCGATCGACCGGTTCATCCGCGTAGCGAGGCAGGTAAGCCGATGGGTCAAAACCAGGCGGCGGCCCTTCATCGTCCTCATCGTCATGTTCCTCGTCGTCATGATCATGATCCGAGACATGGAAATCGTCCGCGGGCCTGTTGGGCGCCTGCTTATTGGGTCGATGAGGGTCAGCTTCGCGCATCAATTGCTGCAGGCGTCTTACTTCCTGCTCAGAAAGCTCGACATATCGAGCACGAACCAAGCCTTCGGGAAGCCCCACGGGCCCAAAGCGGATCCTCGCCAATCGACTGACGACCAAGCCGACCGCTTCAAAAATCCTTCGAATTTCGCGATTCCGACCTTCTGAAAGTGTGACGCGGTACCAGTGATTTGCGCCATCGCCGCCGACATCCTCCAGACTGTTGAACCGCGCCGATCCATCTTCCAGATTAACGCCCTCGAGAAGCTGTTTTGCCGTAGCCTCATCGATTCGGCCGAGAATTCTCACAGCGTATTCACGCTCCCAGCCATATCGAGGATGCATCAGTCGGTTTGCGATATCGCCTGAAGTCGTAAAGATCAAAAGGCCTTCGGTGTTGAAGTCAAGACGTCCCACCGCAACCCATCGGGCGCCCTTCAATCGTGGCAGACGACCAAAGACCGTCGGTCGATGGCCGGGATCATCACGCGAACATATCTCACCGGAAGGCTTGTGATAGAGCAAAACACGCGGGGGTAGCTCGGCAAACTTTCGCTGCAACATTCGCCCATTGATCCTCACCTGATCACTAGGCCCTATACGCTGTCCGATGTGGGCGGGCATACCGTTTACCGACACGCGCCCAGCAAGGATTAACTCTTCCATGTCGCGACGCGACCCAATGCCGGCGTCGGCGAGTACTTTCTGGAGCTTCAAGCTACCGAAATCTGGGTCAACGGCATGCTTGGCGCCCGGCACAGGAGAAATACTCGCTACTTCACTCCGAAAGGGCAAAGCCTCTGCCTCTGGCACTTGGGGCTGGCCCTGCGAGACTCTCACCTCAGGATCAGACTTTGCGTAGCCTGGATCCCTATGGGCATCGGGTTGATGGGCGTCCTGGCTCGAAGCCTCTATCGAAGCATCCGCTGATCTATCGCGATCTCGTCGTGGTCGACGACCTCTAGGGCCACGCCGAGGACTTCTTGATGGATCAAACTTTGGTCTCTCAAGGGCTTCATCCCGCCCTTCAAGTTGCTCTTTATACCCTGCTCCAACGCGCTTTTCATCCAGTCCTGTCTCTGCACTTCCAACAGGCCGCTCGTCCGGTGGCATATCTGCACCTTCACCGCGCCCCCGTCCTTGCTCCTCGATGCGTCGCTCTTCTTGTCCTTGAGCCTGGATGCCCCCTAGAGGAACCTGCTCGCTATGAGGCTCGCTTTGCGCAAGCGCTTCAGGCGCAGGCGTGCGGCGTTTGCGTGGCTTCTTTACCTCAGACGTTACAGGAGCCTCTGAACCGGTCGGATTAGTGTCCGAACGATTGATGTCCAAGTTGCCGGCACTGAGGTCCGAGCTAACCGCAGCGACCTCCGAGCTTTCCGCAACTGCTACACGCCTGGTCCTTCGCTTGACATTGGCTGTCGCAGCAGCTGTCGCTCCTGAATCAGCCGGAACAAGGTCATCCTTGGGTTTGTTCATGGGTTTCAGACTCCTCAGCGGCTTGCTCGTCAGGATCGGTGATTGAAAGAAGGACGTCTGCTGCAGGCGGCATACCTGCAGCAAGGTCTGTTGCAGGCGGTTCACCTGCTTGAAGCGGCTGAGCTGCTTCAAGTAAGTCACTCATACCCCGCTGCGCCTCAAGCGTAGGTAATTGGCTCAGTGTTTCAAGCCCCATATCATCAAGAAACTGACGCGTTGTGCCGAGCAAAGCGGGGCGTCCAAGTACTTCTTTGTGGCCTATGGTTTCAATCCATCCTCGGTCCTCTAGGGTCTTGATAACCTGGCTCGACACCGTCACGCCTCGGATCGACTCGATATCGCCGCGTGTAACAGGCTGTCTGTAGGCAATAATCGCAAGTGTCTCCATCACAGCACGCGAATACTTGGGTGGCTTCTCAGGATGAAGACTTGCGAGAAATACCGACACATCACTAGCCGTTTGAAAGCGCCATCCGCTGGCAAGACTGACAAGCTCCACGCTCCTGCCCTTCCAGCTCTCACGCAAACGCTCAAGCAATTGCCTAAGGGTGTCGGGACCAACCTGATCCTCAAAGAGCGTACGCAACTTCGAAACGCTGAGGGGTTCACGGCTTGTTAGCAAGGCCGCCTCCAAAACCCTCATCACCTGGTTGGTGTTCATGCTCGACTGTTGATTTCCAAGTTACACATGCCATTCACGCGTGCTCAAGCCGAAGCAAGAGCCAAAAAAACCGAGTTAGCAGGCCGTGTCAACGAACTTATGCCGCGACCAGACAAATTCAGATGGGTTCAAGATTATCCGGGCGCACGCTAGTCCAGACTTGCAAGCGGATTGCTGCGTTGACTTGCGCGACGAAAATCTTGATTGGTTGCGGGGGCAGGATTTGAACCTGCGACCTTCGGGTTATGAGCCCGACGAGCTACCGGGCTGCTCCACCCCGCGTCAGATGTCGAGAGTGTAACAGAGATACTGCTGGCGAGCTAAACTGTGTCTTCGCGATGACCCTTTGGCGTCCTTGCCGCAGAGAACGCGGTCCAAGCACTGATGCCCTCCGGGAGACTGATCTTTATGAAATTCTGTTCAAGTTGTGCAAGTCCTGTTCAACAATCGATACCTGCTGGCGATAACCGTTTGCGCTGGGTTTGCAGCGGTTGCAAGACGATCCATTATCAAAATCCGAACATGGTCGTTGGTACCGTGAGCACCTGGGATGGTCGAATCCTTTTATGCCGTCGAGCGATTGAACCGCGTTATGGATTTTGGACCTTACCTGCCGGTTTTCTGGAAAACGACGAAACCACTGAGCAAGGCGCAGAAAGAGAAACCCGAGAGGAAGCCGGGGCGAAGATCACCGCACTCAAACCTTTTGCAATGATCGACGTGCCCCATGTCAATCAAGTTCATGTGTTTTATCGTGCGGAAATGTTGAGCCCCGATCTTGATCCTGGCGAGGAAAGTCTTGAGGCAAAACTTTATAGCGCTCAAGATATTCCTTGGGACCACATTGCATTTCGGACGGTTTACAAGGCACTAAAGTGGTTCCTGGAGGATCAGCAAACCGATCCTATGTTTGAACGATCAACCTTTCACTACGATGCGATTGCGCTGGGTTCACGCCAACGAAGCACTGCCTGATCCGGCTGATGCGCTCGATGAGCCTTCGGGTTTGCTCTGCGCGGGTATGGACCTCAGCGCACCGCGGCTTATTGAGGCCTACGAGGCTGGCATCTTTCCATGGTACAGCGAAGGCCAGCCAGTTTTATGGTGGAGTCCAGACCCACGCATGGTGCTCTTTTGTGATGAGTTTCGCTTTCACCGTTCACTTAAAAAACGTAGCCGCGTACTCATGAGGGACAAGGCATGGTCGCTTAGGCTTAATCAGGATTTTCCCGCAGTGATGCGTGCTTGCGCAGCCCCACGGCCTGGCCAAGACGGCACATGGATCACAGAACCCATGATCGAGGCCTACAGCCAACTTCATCTCAGCGGCAGAGCTCAGAGCATCGAAGTGCGCCACGGGGACAATCTCATGGCTGGTCTTTACGGCGTGAGTATTGGACGCATGTTTTTTGGCGAATCGATGTTTACCCGCCTGGCTGATGGCTCCAAGATCGCGCTTGCCGCACTGGTCGCTCTGCTCGTCCGCGAGGGCTTCACAATGATAGACTGCCAACAGCAAACCGAACACTTAGCACTCATGGGCGCTCGTCCAATACCTCGACAACGTTATCTCGAAAAGATCGATGTTTTGTGTAGGCTCAGCCCACCCGATTGGTCGACTTGCCAACTGGATTGGCCATGACTCACCCGCATGAAGCACCATTCTCAACGCTGCAGTTCTATGCAACTGCACCCTACCCTTGCAGCTACCTACCGGGAAGGGCAGCGCGTTCGCAGGTTGCCACACCTAATCATTTGATTCACCACGATGTTTATAGCGATTTAGTCCGCGTGGGTTTTCGACGAAGTGGTGTATTCACTTACCGCCCATGGTGCGATGATTGCAAGGCATGTGTCCCCGTCAGGGTCAAGGTTGGTGAATTCAAAGCGAACCGAAGCCAGCGCCGAGCATGGAGAGCTCATGAAAACCTGTCGGTGTCTTTCGTTCCGCTTACTTTTTCGGCCGAGCACTACGCCTTGTATCTTAAATACCAGAGTCTTCGCCATGCCGGCGGCGGCATGGATCAGGACAGTCGTGATCAATACGCTCAATTTCTATTACAAAGCCGCGTTCGCACCCATCTCATTGAGTTTCGCGAACCCGCGGATCAACGATTACGCATGGTGTCGATCGTCGACCAGCTTGCCGACGGCTTATCGTCTGTATACACATTTTATGACGCATCTGAAGTCAGCGCTCGATATGGTATTTACAACATTATTTGGCAGATTCGGTGGGCGCAACAATGTGGCCTTCCCTTTCTTTATTTAGGCTATTGGATCCGCGAAAGCCCAAAGATGTCCTACAAATCGGCCTTTCAGCCGATGCAGGGCCTAAGACAAGGTCGCTGGACTGCACTCAACTCGGACTAAGGACTTGCGTACGCAGGTGGCAAACAAACCATGATTAACCTCTACCCTGCTGCGCGAACCCTGTTGTTTCAACTCGAGGCCGAGGCCGCCCATCACCTCGCTTTATCGCAGCTGCAGGCCCTCGAATCGAGTGGACTTTTAAAGCACCTGCTTGATAAGCCTGTTGCTGACCCAATCACAGTAATGGGCTTGCGCTTATTTAACCGCGTGGGCCTTGCAGCAGGGTTAGACAAGCAGGCAGCCCATATCGATGCCTTCGCGCGCCTTGGCTTTGGATTTATCGAAGTCGGCACAGTGACCCCACGCGCACAACCCGGCAACCCAAAGCCTAGAATGTTTAGGCTCAAAAATCACCAGGCGCTTATCAACCGACTTGGTTTTAATAACGAAGGCCTTGACGCCTT
>JACCDO011128681.1_pt1 | contig 70183 bp, 63 predicted proteins | sample 7446101 | NCBI WGS metagenome assembly JACCDO01 (sample SAMN15323440, study PRJNA562643) | freshwater metagenome | isolation source: river surface water | place: USA:Blue River Watershed | collected 2017-08-16 | reverse complement strand
ATTAGGATTTAATTGTCATCTTCTTCGTCAATGTCATCTTCTTCGTCAATGTCATCTTCTTCGTCAATGTCATCTTCTTCGTCAATGTCATCTTCTTCGTCAATGTCATCTTCTTCGTCAATGTCATCTTCTTCATCAATGTCATCTTCTTCATCAATGTCATCTTCTTCATCATCTAAAGGATTTGTTCTGCCAAGAAAATCTCCAGTTTTCCATTTCATGTAACCAAAAACACTTGCTAGACCAAGAACACCAAGACCCACACCCAATCCTACACGAGCCCCACTTGTCCATCCTAACAAAGCTCTTAAGTCTGTAATCATTTCACCAACAGTTTTTTCACAATCTACACCATCTTTAGTTACATTATATTTTATGTAAAAAGCACGTGTTTCACTATGATGTATTTGCTGAGATTCTACTCCATAAACAACAACTCGGAATAGACCTAAAGCAACTTGATAGCCAGATATACCATTTATTAAAAAGGATGAATTTGTCAATTTTACACTTTTCGCTCTATCTGAATCCAAATCAAAGCGAGAAACTACATTTTCTAGTAAGTTTCGATCATCCATTGAAACAGTTGGTTTGTTTTGTTTATTGCATTTCAAGACATGTTTGTTAATATAAATAAGAATTGGATTCGGCAGCTCTTGTGTCCGTTCTCTTCTTGCGTCAGATGTTGGGATGGGTTCAGAATTTTTTGGCATACCAAATATCGTTTTTAAAATGATGTACAATTGATCTATACAATAACCCACAGTTCCTTGAGTATTAGTCAAAATGGCTTGCAATCTTGAATTTGGATCAATAGGGATCAAACCTTGCAATACTAAAATGTTTACAATTTCATGCATTGCATACAAAAAATCAAGTAAATTCAAAGTGCGAACTGTTGTGTAGACATCTGACAACTGGATTGCTCGGAAATCTGGTTGATCAAAACCAAAATAGGCAAGAGTTTGCGACAGTAAATCGATTGGATCTAAGCTAGTGCCACTTTGTATCAATTGTTGAAAAAAAATATCAATCGAAACTTTGTTTGGGGCATTCATAAAAGGATTAGTACCTGCAAAAGCTCCTAAAGGTCCTACACCATAAGATGCATAAGGGCTAGCATAATTTTTTGTACTATCAAAGGCAGATAGCTTGTAGTTGTTTCTAAAATTTGACATATCTTCAACTCTCTTCGACCTTATCTGTTTCAACAGTTTTTATATCAGCATCTGATTTTTGGTTATGCATCATTCGAATCACTTGAATTTTTTGATAAACGAGTGGTAGTCGTTGCTTTTTCTTTTTTCAGTTTGGTTTCAAGGCTTGAAATTTTCTTTGCCTGATCTTCTAAGATTTTCACAACATCTTCAAGCTTTTCTTCTAATTCTTCTGTGTTTCCACCAATACTAAAACCACCTGAATTTTCTTCTAACTTTGCCAAACGTGCATGAACATCCCCCATCTGTCTAAGTTTGTTTTCTATTTGATCCACTTTTTGCAACTTGAACTCAACATCGCCAAGCTTAGATGATAGATTTTTTCTGTCCATATCACAAGCATTTGCATGTTGCCCACCATTTTCTGCTTCTTTCTCCTTGATCTTTTCCATCTTTTTCATCCAAGTAAAACCAATGTAAGCACCAATCAAAGCAACCAAGACCACTGGGTTATCCCCAGCAATGTCTAAGATCATTTTGATCATATTCATATCCATACCATCTTTTGGATGTTCCGTAGTGGCATGAGTTTCTTGCACTTGTTGGGGAATAAACTGTTGGACTTGCCCTTGATATTGCACAGGAACAGTATAGCCTTGGGGAATGTAGCCTTGTGGCATGATTTGTTGTAAACCTTGCTGTGGTGCTACTTGTTGTGGCTGAATCGGATAGCCTTGTGGTTGTGCTTGTGGTTGTGCTTGTGGTTGTGCTTGTGGTTGTGCTTGTCCTTGAACAGCATCTTGTGGTGCTAAAACAGGTAATCCCATATCTTCCTCCATTTGTGTAGGTGTATCTTCAATTTCTTTAACCTTTTCAGGCTGAACTGTTTTTTTGACTTTTTCTTTTTTAGCATTATTGGTTTGATTGGGTTGCTTCACATCTGCAGCAGGTGTTTCTTCAACAACAACTTCTTCCACAGGTGTTGCTTCTTGCTTTTGAATCTTACATTTTTTGTATTGATTCCCATTAAAAGACAATTTGCCATTTTCTTGCATTGTAGCATTTGCACTAGCAATTTCAGTCTTGTGTCCATTAGATTCGAGAATACGATAACCATCCTCTGTTATTTCATAACAAGGTGCCATTTTTTTATACTCCTATTTATGTGTTTTATTAAAAAATACTAAGTATGTTCTAGTCTTACAAACATAAAATGTTTTTTTCTTATGTTTGCTATTAAAAAAAATATTGTCAAAATGGTTTTTGAAATACTTTTTGAGAAAGAGATAAAACATGAAAGCACTTTTTTTTCTAATTACTTGGGTTTTCTTACTCTTATTGGCAGAAATTTGCCATGCCCAAGATATTCAAGGTTTTAGTCCTACTAATGGTTCTTGGAATTTTTTATCACTAGATAATGCAAGTATCGGCAACCCAAAAGATATCAATCTAAGTTTTCATTCTAATTATAGTAGAAACCCAGTAGTAGAGTCTGATCCTACAAGAAAAATCAACAATCTACTCGTTGAAAACCTAACAACACTCAATTTGATCGCATCTTATAGCCCTAACAGCAGATTTGAAATCATTCTCGATACCCCTTATGGTTTTTCTGCTGGACAAAAAAAAGCAAAATCACTCAAACTACAAAAACAAAATATGCTAGATGATGGTGGGCAGCTAAACAATATTCGACTTTCTCCCAAATTTATTATTCTCAACCAAAAAGATTTCAAAGGTTTCGGTATCGCTCTTAGTTTTCCACAGTCAATCCCACTTAAAAATGAAACTCAAGAATTTCAAAAAAGCTACTTTGCAAGTTCTGTCAAAATGATTGTATCCTATCAAATTTCTAAGTTTAGAATCAGTACTAATATTGGTTATAGACACCGTTTCAATTCTCTAGCAAACCCAACTCGCATCGAAAATTGTTTAGGATCAAAAAGTGGCATTTGCTATAATCCATTTTACTTAGGTGATGCCATTTTGTATGGGATTGCTATGGATTTACTAATCACAAATGACATCAAATTCATCGCAGAAATTTTCGGAAAAAATTTTTTTGATCAACAAAAAAACCCAATCGAAGCAATTGCTGGCTTACGATCTCAAGCAACACCTAATACAAGTTTCTATCTCAGCTTTGGCAAAGGCATTACATCAGACCTAAGCACCCCAGATTTTCGCTTTGTAGCTGGTATGTCTTGGCAAATATCTCCTGAAAAAGATTCGGATGGGGATGGAATTGCTGACAACAAAGACTCTTGTATTGATTTAGCTGAAGATAAAGATCAGTACTTAGACCTAGATGGTTGTCCTGACTTAGATAATGATGGAGATCAAATCGAAGATTCTAAAGATAAATGCCCAAATCAAGCAGAAGATTTAGATGGCTTTGAAGATGATGATGGTTGTCTAGATGCAGATAACGATAAAGATGGTATGCTTGACATTCGTGATAGTTGCCCAAATCAAGCAGAAGATTTTGATAAGTATCAAGATGCTGATGGTTGCCCAGATGAAAACGAATTAGAGGGACACATTCGAGTTGAAAAAGGTATCATCATTACCAGAAACACTATTTTCTTCCAAAAAAACAAGAGCACTCTAGTTTTTCCCCAGAGCAATAAAGCATTTCAATACTTAGCCCTATTCCTACAAAAACACCCACAAGTAAAAAAAGTTTTGATTGAAGCCCACTCCGATACTTCAATGGCTGAAATCGATAGCATTCAGCTTACCCAAGAAAGAGCAGATGCGATCAAAAATACATTGCTAGGCTTAAACATCAATCAAAATAGATTAGATACTAAAGGTTTTGGTTTCTCCAAACCTATCATCAAAAATGATATAGAGCAACAAGCTCTTAATAGAAGAATTGTTTTTCGTATTACTGAACACGATTAAAATACCTAGAATCCATATTTATTCAAGAATTGTTCTCACTAAGCGAATTCCTACCATAGAACTTTGATACATCATATTTTGGAAATGCCGAGTATATACCTTAGAATGTGTAGCAGTATTGAACCAAGAACCACCCCTAATCACAACTTTCTTTTGAGAAAAGTTTTGACAATTCATTAAATCTTCATCAAAGCGAATGGCAGATACATCAAAAATATGAGGTTGTGTCCATGTTTTTTTGATTCGTCGCTCATAAGCATCTTCTCTAAAAAAATCATTACACCATTCACTCAAATTTCCAGTCATATCATACAAACCCCAATCATTTGGTTGTTTTGATCTGAGAGGCATTGCTTTTGTGTATGCTAGTTTGGTTTTCATATCAATATGTGCAGCAACATCTGCATAGCAATTAGATCCTGAGTATTCAAAATTTGAGTTTGCTTTAGCTGCATATTCCCACTCAATTTCAAAAGGTAATCTAAAACCATTTTTAGTACCATCAAAACTAATTACCCCATCAGATATGTGATATGTTGGCTCGAAGCCGAATTTTTTACTTAGCAAATTCGCAAAGAAAATAGATTCTACCCAACTAACCCTATTGATAGGTAAATTCTCCCCAATCCAATTACTCGGATTGTCAGGATAAAACTCATCCCATAAGGCTTGACTTACCAAAGTATCCATTATGTAAAAACTTTTTTTTATCTCAATCAAATGTAGTGGTGTATGAGCATCTAAAGGTTTTGACCCTAATGCGAAATTCCCTGCAGAAACTTTGATCTCTGGGATCATCGGAAGTGTTTTGTCTTCTACAAAAGAAGAATCAATAGAGATTTGTTCGTGTTGCATTACCTATTCTCCAAAGTAATTGATTTGTTTGCTACTGTAAATCTATTTGTCAATTCAAGACTAAATTACCAAAAACCTTATACCCCATATAAATTTGAATATACTCTCTGTTCCGATTATGCCTTATATAAGTAAAAAAGGTTGGTAGATTTTCATGCTAAGAAATATTTAATGCAAATACAAATGTTTTTTTAAATTTTTTATCACATAAAGAACGAAATGATTCTCTGTAAATTAAAAAATATTTTTTGTGAAAGCAATACTGCAATTTCCATGAACAAAATTTCGGACTCATCTCTGTCTTCTCCCACATCAATACCCATGAATTCCCGAAATTCTTTGTTGTCAGCAAGCATATCTAGTTTGTTTTGACTCTCTTGGAAACAGGAAAGCAGACCTTGAATTGCTGGATCACCAAGATCTACATTTGCTTGTTTCAAAGTTTTTTCCAAGTTTTTCTGAAATTTGACATGAGCTTTTTCACTATCGTTGATTTCAAAATTTTCATCGTCTACTATGTCGTCTTCAACTGAATGTTTGAAAAAAACATACCCTTCGATCTCAGTCTGACTAACAAAATCCAAATCCATCAAAGACCAAGCATATGTTTTCAAAGACTTGTCCTCAAAATAATATATCGTTGGCAACTGATTACAATTGATTTCAATTTCTATTTTGATCAAGTACCCTTTGAATTTCTTTTCAAAATCACTGTGTTGCACAATGTCTGCTCCTAAATCTTCTATGATAATACTGTCGATTAGTTCTAGTATCGCTAAACACAATCTGGGTTGATCATTTTCAAAATTTATCAATATTTCTTTGTGTTGTGGGCTCACCAATGTGGCATCTTCATGTAGAAATTCTTTTATCCAAAATAAACTAGGTTTTGCCGTCTTTATCAAGTCCGAAAGGGTTTCGTCTTTCGTACCATTGTGGGAGGTTTTAGAACTGCTAGCTGCTTGTGTATTCATAGAATGTGCAGTTTTATTCAATAATGTAACCAAATTGGATAAATCTGCATTGGGATCGGAACCATCATCTAAATCATCAAAATTCATAATCGTTTCTGTGCTTTCGAGTTCAATTTGCTCTTCTGTTGTTGATTTCTTTTGTTCATCATTTTTCATCATATTCTATTCATTTCTAGTTCAAATGCAGTAACTGATCAAAGTTTTTGGACAAGTACCCCATTTTCTTTTAAGTAATCAACACCATCAGAATAAGTCCATCGATCAGGCATCAGATTTGTAAAGAAAACTTGCTCTATCCCTGCATGATGTATCATTTTTGCACACATTAAGCAAGGTGGAGCTGTACAAACAAGCCAAGACCCTTTCAAACTCACACCCTCATAGGCAGCATTTGCAATCGCATTCGTTTCTGCATGATGACAGCCGATTTGTACATCTCGCCCTGAGGGTATCTTCTGAGTATCTCTCTCACAACAATCCCCACCACACAACTTTTTATCGCTCTTTCTCGGTGTACCATTGAATGCCGAAGATAAAGGCGACCAACGATCAGGACGGATAATCACAGCTCCTACTTTCGCTCTAGGACAAGGAGATAGCTGTGCTAACACTTTCGCAATGTCAACATATGCAGAAATTTTATCCATCTAAAATACCCAACCTTTGATTTTTTCAGTTGCAATCAAAGGCTTGATTTCTCTATCCCCACCATCACTCAAAAATTCTTGGATAGATTCATGCCTACCAGCCCCATCCTCTTCTTCTTCACATACAACAAGTGTTTTACCATGTGTTAGTCCACTAATCGCAAGTGTTTCTTTCATCGACACCAAAGGATTCGATCCTTTACTCATATCCACAAGTGATGGTCCAAGATACACCACATCAATCTCTTCATCTAATGATTGACCAATCGTATGTAAATTTGGAATCAAATCACCTTCAATCAAACGAGCCTTGTCTGACATTTTTTCTGAAAGTATCTTGAGCTTCTCTCCATCAGCATCTGATAAAATCAAACGCCCACCGAAATTCCCAACAACAAAAAATTCATCAAAAATATGTGCCAAAAATACTTGTTCATTTTTGTCCAAAGCTCTATGTAAACAATCTGCTAACACAATGTTGAACTCGGTTTTTCCATCTAATTGTGTTGTCAGATATGTGAATATCTTTTGAAGAGCATGAAAGGTTTGGGATGATTTGGCTGCATTCCCATATTTTTTTTCAAAAAAAGTGAGATATTTGTTTGTCATTCTAAAACTCTTTGAAAGTATGAAAATCTCAGATCGTTCTTGTTGGAGAATCAATATATATGATTAAAGTATCTTTTTCAAGAATATTTTATAGACAACAAACAGAAACATTTGACAAAATATTTTGTTTAGACATAAAGTCTTTTTACTATTTTTAGTGCTAGTAAAATTTTTCCAAAATGAAATTTTTATGAAAGAAAATGATATGTCTGAAAAAAAATTTGATCAAGAATTAGGCTCTCAGTATCAAACAAGTTCTGTTTACCCAACAAAGACTCCAAAATATGTTCAAGACTTTGTTGATGAATACAAAAACAAACCTTATGATTTTTCTGTGGTTTACAAAGCTTTGGCTCAATCCCAAATCAATAATGGTAAGTCAATCACTTTTGATGATATCCGAAATATCAGCTACGAAGATGCTCTTATCAAATTAGGTAAATATGTTCCTGTTGAACATATCAGAAATTCAATTTTTGATTTTGTAGTACAGAAACAACAAAGCCCAGCACAAAAAAAAGCTTTAGTTTCAACTTTGAGTAGTTATCTGGATGACTTTTTTGTACATCAAAATTTCAAGTTGGATAAATCTAAAATTCCATCCAACCACCCACATGTCGAAACTCAAGGCGATATTCAATATGCCGATACTACTAACAAAGGATCACAAAGCCCTCTAGAGCTTCAAGATATCAAATCCAAACCTAGAATCATTAAACAAGAAGATTCTACAGGTATTGTGAGAGAATTTGTAGATGTTCCTTGGGCAACAACAGGTCTAGCTTTAGCCCCATTTCATTCCCTTTTTTATCGAACTGATAAGATGAGAATTACAGAAGATTCAGAGCTAGGGATCACAAATGATGATCACCCAACCATTGTGCCATCTTTTTATGATACTATCCTCGAAGAAATTCAAGATGTTAGTATTCGCCTTTTAGGGGGTACGATTCAAGTCAAAGGCAACCAAATTAGTTATGAGTCTGAACTAGAAATGTTTTTTAGAAATATTTCAGTAAAAAAGGATGCTCAAACTGAAATCCGAAACCAAATCACAAACCTATTCAATGACATCAAAACACACAAAGCTACTATAGATTCCCCTATCATTTCCAACTATTTTGATCCTAAGAATCCCAATGCATTGATCAACCTAATTGTTCTCAATCATGCTAGCAGCACATCTAAAGTTGAAGGGGTATTCGTCCTCAATAGGATCAAAGATTTGTGTTTTCTTTGGCATCTCCGATATTCGGTAGAAAACATTTTTAATTTTTCAGCAACCAATCCAAATGCTCATCTACTAGATTTGACAGAGAGCGAACAAGTTTCTCGTAGACAAGAATTACCTATTATTGATAGCCAATTCGATCCAAAAAAACTGAAAACTACTGCCACACTATGCCCTCATGCTACAAGCTCTTGCAAACATTCATGCCTAATTACATCTGGTAATAACACTTTAGCTGGTACTAACATTGTAGGACGATTTTTCAATCCTACCACCAATACCACTAGAACCCCTACCGAAATCACACCATCTAGAGATTTGTCTCCATACCAAACCTACAATTTAGCAAAAAAAATGTATGCTTCACTCATGTTGTACAAAGAACCTGTTGCTTTTTGTAGGGTTATGGTTGAATGTTTCATCAAATTTGCAATTAGGAAAGATAGGTTTAAAGACTTTCTTGTCAATGGAAAAGATTCCCCATACTTTGCTGATTTTGCAAACCTTTCAGACTATGAAAGAGAAATGAAATTCAATATTGGTGCAATCAAAAAGAGTGCTCTCGATCAAAAAGAAAATCTTCCAATCTTTATCAGACTAAATGTTTATAGCGATATTCCTTGGGAGTTGTTCTTTCCTTCTCTTTTTGAAATTTTTGATGGGGAACATACACTTGCTGATATTATGTCAGAAATGGAACAAGCTGAACGATCTACCCACAAATCCTTGAAACTAGATACTAAGATCCCCTACATCATGTTCTATGATTACACTAAAGTGCCAAATCGTGGACCATTTAAATACAATGATCAAGGGCAATTGCTTGATGTCCAAAGTCAGCCCATCTTAGAACCAAACTTACAAGGTATTACTTACGAAAATCACAAATCCAAAGTACAATCCCTACAAAATTACCATTTGACCTTTAGTTTTGGTGGCACAAATACAGAAGATTGTATCAAAGAACTCTATTTCAACCAAAAAAATATTACTGTTGCTTTCTACAAGATGAACAAAGGAATTACCTCAGATTTGTCGAAAAGATTGTCGAAAGCTGCTAAAACTGTTGAAAACCCCAAAGACATGAACACTTTTGCAGAGTTAGCAAATTTCTTTTATTCTTTGACTCAAACATCAACATTCCCAAAAACATTTTTAGGATATGATGTAATTGATGGGGATTTGTATGATAATCGAACTTTTGACAGACTGTTCCAAAGTAAAGGACTACCCGTTGTGATTGGACTTAAATGGAAAGAAATCCGAATCGGTTTAGATTACAAGGTTTCTACACCACTCAATGATTCGAACACATCTCTGTTTTCTTTCGTTCGTTTACCAGATCTCAAAATCAAAGAGAAAACAGTGCCCATGCTTAACATCAATTTACACAAGGATTCAAGTAAACTCGCTTTGGTCTTGAACTCTAAAAAAGACATTTTGAACCAGTTAAAGCAGAACTCTCAACTCGTACAAATATTTGAACAAAAGCTAGATGCATTGAAAACAAAGAATCTTGAACAAATCGAAGCTTTGAAAGAAATGTATCTAAATCTCTTTGCCTACTACAAATTAGTTGAAGAATATCCTATGATTCAAGGAATATATGAATCCATAATGACCATAGAAGATTAGTTTATTTTTGATTCCCATACTAACATAGGATTGTATGATGATTTCTTTCGGTAGTGTTTGCTCTGGTATAGATGCATCTAGTGTTGCTCTTAATTCTCTTGGTTTCAAAGCCTTGTGGTTTGCAGAAAATGCAAAAGGCCCATCTCTCGTTTTATCAAAACATTACCCAGATACTCCCAATCTAGGAGATATTCGAGATGTTGCCGAGTTGATAGACACTGACAAAATACCATGCCCCCAAGTTCTTTTTGCAGGTACTCCTTGTCAAGCTTTTTCATTGGCAGGTCTTCGTAATGGCTTGGATGATATCCGAGGTTCTTTGACTTTAGCTTTTGTTGATATTGTCAAAGCTTTAGACAAAAAAAACCTAGAAAAAAAGAACACAAAAACCACAATTGTTTGGGAAAATGTGGATGGTGTCCTTAGTGATAAGACAAATGCTTTTGGGTATTTACTCGCAGGCATTTTAGGTGAAGAACAACCTAAGAAACCAAAAGATTTCAATTACAAATGGTCTTCGTGGGGACAAAGTGGGCATTTCAAAAACGAAAACCGAACAATCGCTTGGCGAGTTTTAGATGCTAAACATTTTGGTGTTCCCCAACAAAGAAAAAGAGTTTTTGTTGTTTCCACTGATTCCAAACACTCTGCCAATAGTATTTTAGGAATTGATGAGAATTTGAAATTAGGTTGTGGCAACTTGTATGATACTTACGAAAACAAAGAATTGAGTTTTGTAAAAGAGGGTCATCGTTTTTTCTTGTTTAGAGATTTCACAGATTGTTTGTACTCTGCCTATGGTACAAAATGGAATGGAAATGCTGCTGCAGATAATGGATCTTTGTTTGTTGTTCAAGACGATAGGCTCAGAAGATTGTCTGTGCTAGAGTGTGAAAGACTTATGGGATTTCCAGACCATTACACTCAAGTGCAAGGTGTAAGTGATACAAGTAGATATCGTATGCTTGGTAATTCGTGGGCAGTTCGTGTGATTAAGTGGGTTGGGTATCGCTTGATCAAAGAAATATTTATCAAATATTTATGGCACATTCATGCAGATAGTCTTGATGTCGGTAATAAAGTTGAACTCAAAGACATTTTAGATATTGATTGTGCTGAAAAATTCTACATCAGTCAAAAAGCGAAGTTGGGTATTCTCAGAAGATCTGAAACAAGAGTCAGAGTAATCAATCCTAAATTGAAAGCATTTTTGAGTTAGTTTGATTGCTGATCAACAGTCAATGCTTGACTTGATTTTTTATCTTTTTTTACTTGTTTGATATCTTTGTAAATTTTACCTAATGTGTACAAGATGACTGCACTACCAACTGCATAGCTAACGATTTTTATTCCTTGAGATACTGCTTCTTTAGGAGTTACTGCTACAGCTTCTTTCTCAGCTGCAACTTTGATTGGATTTTCAAGACTTGTTACGATATGAGTACTAGAATCACAAAGTTTTTTATAATATTCGTTGTTTGGGTTTTTCGCAGCTAGATCACAATTATTTTTTGCTAATTCGAGTGCCTTTTTGTAATCCTCTATCAAAATGTCTAAGTTTGATGCACAAAAATAATCAACTGCTTTTAGAACACCATATACAATGGCAAAGGCAGAAGCCAAATAAAAGATCGCTTGAGCAATGATCAGTGCAATCGTTACAATTTCTGTAGCAGTAAGTGCAACAACACCAAGAGTTGCTGTTCCTTGCAGTGGCATTTGTGATGCTTCTTTGTATTTGTTAGGATCTCGTTTAAGCAAATTACACTTATCTAAAATTTCATAACAAAAAGACAGTTGGCGATGTTGATCTGATATTGATAGCTCCAAAGCAAAGATTTTTGATTCTAAGGCTTGTAGCTCTACTTTGTTGGCAGTTACATCTATCTTTGGATCTCTAGATTTTGTTTCGATCAATTCTTCTAAAGCCTGACGCATACCAATATAGAATTTCAAAGATTTGATTGAATTTTCATAGGCATCTAGCATTGTTGGGTATGTGTCATACAAATTCATGATTTGTTTTGTGCTTTGATCTAAAGATGATTTCAAATTGGTTTTGGTTTTTTGAATGCTAGTTTTGTCTTTTGAGCTTGATGCTTGAATTTCAGCTCGCTCCAAAATGTCTGACACATTCAAAACTAGATCAAAAACATTACCATAATTGTTTTTGATGATATCTGGTAGTTGATCAAAAACTCTTTCTGCATCTCGTATACTATAGGCATATCGGCTTCGTTGAGAATATAAAACATTCAACTTTTGTATGTCACTAGGATTCAGTGTATTCAAAGCTTCTGGAGAGCCTAATAAATATTGACCAATTTGATCACGACTTTTGTTCTGAAAAACAATATGCATATTGTCTTCTAGAATATTGTTTGAAGAACCAAACCAAACTCTCAAATATGGGTCATTAAAAACCATCAAATACACTTTATCCCTGAAAAATGGGATATCTTTATTTGCATTAAAGGAATCTTGCTGTCTTGTACCAATTGAGTTTTGTCCAATTTTCAAAAAGCCTAGTATTGGTAAATTGTTGTGTTGTACATCTTTGGAGATGTAATTTATACTAGGTAAAACACCTTGCTTATATTCTTTTTCCATTTTTTCATAGGAAGAACTACAATCGGTTGTGATTGAATCATAGGTATCGTCCATCAGCATTTTCAACAAATTCAAAGCATCTCGTTTAAATTGCTGCTTTTTTGTTTGATACCCAACACTTGGATCAAACAAGAACCTTAGTGCTTTGTTGTATGATGCTATGTTTTCAGATGTTTGATGTGTTTGGGATGAAAAACTTGCCAAACTTTTTAGAAAACCATATTTGTGCACAAATTTCTGAACTGCATCAAATCTAACTCCTGCTCTTTTGTTTTTGAATAACATTGCACCAATCAATAAGCAAGAGTTTGACAAAAATGTAGCATCTTGATCTCTTAGAAGATTGACCATCGAAACATAATTTTTTTTCTGATCAATGATGTTGTCTGCATCTTTCAAAGTGTCATATAAAGACCCAAAACCTTTAGAAAAACCAATGTCTAACTTTGAACCCAATAAAGTGTCTACTTTTAAATTATTGTTTCTCAGATATTCAGCAAGAGATTGGAAAAGTTCACTTGGAGTCATATCTTTGTTTGTGAAACCTGCAAACTCTCTTTTTGCAGTTGCAACATCTCCTACAGACATTATTGGTGCAGAGCAAGCTTCTTTCATCTTATTCAATGTGATAAGGTCTTGCAATGTATCAAACGATATTGATTCATCATCAGATACTGCTAAGTCATAATTGAAAAATTTTGGGAGGTCATGTAATTGCAATAAATTAGCAAAAAATGTAGCCAAAGCTAAGAAACTACCAAAGGAATTGGATATCGTAAAGCATTCATACCAAGCACTGACAAAACCAAGAGTGGACATTTGAAGTTCTGATAAAATGAATCTTAAATCATTTTCTGCAGCAGCTTTTTCCCAATCTGTTTTTGCTGTGAAATCTCCTTTTTTAAACGATGCTAGATCTGTTTGAATCGTAGAAATGTTGGAGTATGTATCACTTTCTGTGAAATTGATTGTTCTTCTGTCGTTTTGATCCGATCCAAAATTTTTTACAGTATCTAGAATCTTGCCAAACCAAGCATAGCTCGTTCCCGATAATGCACCTTGTTTAGCAATTAGTAGGTTTCCTGAATACAAACTAATTACACCATCTAATTTTGGATCAAATGCTTTCCCATCTTCTTCAATTGGCCATTTTGTAAATAAGACTGAAGTGTTGAGCATTGATCTCATTATCATTCTATAAAGGACTGGAGATACTTGAGATATCTCATTCGTAGAAAGAGGTGTGATTCTACCCAAATGTACTAAATAATTCCAAGTTGTGCTTACACTACCAGATGCAGATTCATATTTAAAATTTTGTTCATACAAGTCATACTTACTAGCACTATTTTTACGAAAAATTGGCAATATCACTTGAAATGGTATCATTTTGTCTTGCTTTGGCATAGTTGAAATCCTGAATCAATAAAATCATTTGTACATAACCCAAAGCATAAGAATTGTAAATTGCAAAAACAAACATAAATTAAAAAAAAATTACCCCAAGCAATTCAAAGTTTTTTTATTAAAGTATAATAACGAATAAACAAAAAGAGAGATGAAACAAAATTCTCTAAGTTTTGATAGAAACTTCAGGCTGGAAGATAACCACTAAAATCTTTCAGCCCATCTTTCAGCCCATTCTTTCAGCCCATAAACCAAAAAAAATTTTAACTTTGTAAGTGCTTGAAATATAAAGATAAAAAAAATATTTTTTATCTGCTATAAACTAACTATATTAACTGCGGGTTGAATGGCTAGAAGATTTGGGCAAAAGGTACAAAAAAACATAAAAATACAGACTAAGAATTTTTGACCAGAAACAAAAAATTTGAGCCAAGATGTTTTTAGGATAGGTAAAAATTTTTGGTAGATTAGTCTAAATCTTCTAGCCATTCGACCCACAGTTAATATAGTATAGTTATTATTGAATTTACAATATCAAAAATCCTATGATTCTGTCGAGTGTTGAAGGGTTTCTTACTAAATGGTAAGAAATGGGCTGAAAGAACGGGCTGAAAGATGGGCTGAAAGATTTTAGAGCAATCTTCTAGCCCATTTCTTACTGATTGGTAAGTAATACTTAAGTGCTTTAAATATCTATGCTTTTTTATGTTGAAACCACTTAAAAAGTTGTGGCTGAAAGATTTTTTATAGTCAAGCCGACTATAAAAATTTCTGTCAAAAAGCACTAAAAATCAGGCTGAAAATGCTCAAATTCATGATCAAAAAATAGTAAAAAAGATTTTTTTCATACCAAAAAATTTTCAAAAATTCAAAGAAACAAAAAAATTTGACTGTTTTAAGTAGCATTTTGGTGTGTGAAAAATTGAATTTTTGAGTATATTTTACCCACTTTTTTGCTATTACACACTAGACCTCAAAAATCTTTCAGCCTATTCAAAAAATCAAAATTTTCTTGCTTTATTTTTTTCAAAAGTTCACAAAACTTTTCATTATCTGTAAATACACTTAAATTATAATCGCAACTGTTTTCTAGATCTGATATGAGTCCTAATATTTGTTCTTTTTGGTCTAGAGTGTATTCTGACTCTGTTTTTAGTAGCAGAGCGATGTGATCTTTCTCCCCTTGTAGTCTTTTCCACAAATCAAATAGTTCTTGGTTCTGGTTAGCTTTCTCTAAAAGTAGATCATCATAAATATTTGCACCCACCAAGCTCTGGGCATGAGCATTTGATTCAAGTAAATAGACTGCAAAATTGATGCAATTCAAATCTTCAGAACAAATCGGTATCCATTGATTTGTGAGTTCTAAAATCTTTGAAACTCTACTTAAACCCATCAAAGTTAAACCAAAGATTTCATACTCTGTTAGCAACTCGGATCTCAAATGTTTGATTGTTGTTTCTAGATGGATTAGCTGCAATCTACGATCTCTAAGACTCCAATCATCAAGTGCCTCAAGATTGTTGTTCTCTGAATCATTTTCACTCAATATTGACATTGTATTTGCAGTAGTTAGATTTGTATCACTCAAATCTAAAGCTTCATCATCTGAAACGAAAAACACATCTGCAAACTCTGCAAAAGTTTTCTTTGACATTGTACACTCTCTCTAAACTAATATTGACTCGGCTGATTCTTTGTGTTAAACAAATCCAATTAATAAATGGGAATTTCGTATATTTTAGCACATTTTGTGAAATATAAAAGGGGAGTACAAATGTCAGACACACAAACAATAAAAACAAGTCCAAAACAGAGAAAGCAAAGATATGTACCACTTGATATTCTTGAACGGAAAAATATTTTGATTCAAGCCATTGAACAAGAAAAACCGATTAGAGAGCTTGCTAAAAATTGGGCTGTAACTCCAAATGAGATTTGCTGCTACTTAAGAGCTTATGGACTGAGAACTAAAAAATCAGAAAAACTACAAATACCGATTGTAGATTCTGTTCCAACTACAAATCTGGAACAAGAACTTCGCACTTTGTATGTCATTCAAGGGTTATCCACTGTGGATATTGGTAGCTTGTGGCAAACACATTCCAATACAATCATATTCTTTCTCAGGGCATTCAACATTCCCATTCGAGCCAAAGGTAAAATGTCTTTGTTAGATCTTGCCAAGTATCAGCAGACTTTTGAGGCATTGAAAAACGATTTGTATCGAATGTACATTGATGAAAACAAAACCACAGCAGAAATTGCTGAACTTATGAAGCTCAAACCTCATACAATTTTGAATTACTTGAAGACTCTTGGGATCAACTGTCAAAATGTAGGCAAGAGATTTGCGAACCACAAACACTCTATGCCAGCATCTGTTCAAGAAATAGAAACAGAATTGAGAAGGCTATATGTAGATGAGCAAAAATCTTTACTTGATATTGCTCAATTATGGGGGGTGGATTTTAGTACGATTTCGAAAAACTTAAAAAGATTTGGTATCTCAACTCGTAGAGTTGGTAGAAAAAACTGTATTTCTAAAAAGCTGATCAAAAATGGGATTGCTCGAAATATTTCAGAACTGAAAGAACTCTTGATTGATTTGTATCAAGAAAAAGGCTTGAGTATCAGTATGATTTCACAAAAGTGGGGTATTTCTATCACTACTGTTTCAAATTACTTGAAAATTTTTGAAATCCAAAAACCAATACAAACTAAATCATCCTTATCATTGTCCTTGAATCCTATGTTCTTGCCGAAATGGGATCGTAAAAACTTAGTACAATTAAAAGAGCAGCTTGAATGCTTGTATGTGGAAGAAAAAAGGTCTTATTCTGAAATCTCAACAATCTTCAAGGTATCGATTCCTACCGTAAAGAAATACTTGTTAAAGTTCGATTTAGTGTCAACACCTAAGTCAAAGCATTTCACTACTAAGTCTTTGGCAGATGTTGAACAACCAACAAATGTGTCTAGCGAGCATTTGGATTGATGTAATTTCTTTTGGGCATTCCGCACCAAAATAGCCAGTACCTAGATTACCGATTACTAAACCTTGTTCTAGAAAAACATCTGTTCCATTAGAATATCTCATTGGAATAATTTTTGGTTGGAAGCCTAGACTGATTGCACTTTGAACTGGAATATCTATCAATAGCTTTGAGTGTTTTTGAATATGAGATTTGATGTTGTCAAACAAGGGTTTGTAGCTGAACGAAAAATTGTATTTCAAAGTTTCTTGAATTAAGAACATGATTTGATCCACTAGTTTCCGTTTCTCGAAATGCCCAACTTGTAGTAATAACTGATTCACATTTAGCTTGTTGGTATCTATTCTGAGAGGATTTGTGAATCCTTGAATGCCGATAGAGTCTCTGGACAATCTAATTTTAGGCAGTAAATCACAAAGCCAATATATCAATGAATTTAAGCCCTTGTCTATGGTCAAGGTTTGATAGACACTTTGATTTTGATATGATAAAGCAGCTCCATATTTTTCGTATGGTAAAACTTTTTGTTTCAATGTTTCAATGAAATCACTCATTTCTGATTTGTTTTCAAAAAATATTTTCATTTTGTATGACAATTCTTTGAGACCACAAGGAACAAGTTCGAGAATATTGATATCTTGTAATCTTAATTGCCGAATCGTTTCACAAAGAAATATGATCGCTGGTGTTAGCTTTTCTTCGTGTGCATTGAAAGTATGACACACAACACCTTGGATTTCTACATCTAGTACATAGCCTTTCAATTGTTTTTGGATGGGTATTTTAGGACTGCCAACAGAAAGCATACTTGCATTCAAAGATTCAGGGTTAATTTCAAAAGGAGCCATCCCATCGATCGTGAAACCATATCCCACACCCTGATTCTTAAGATATCTCACAATGTCTGGCACAAATTTTTGTGAATTGATTTCTTCATCAGGACGGTGTAAGAAAAAAATGGTAGGGTAAGACAATTGAGGATTGTCTTGGTTTTGTTGTAATAACCATGCAAGAGTGAAACTTTCTGCCAATCCTAATTTGTCATCTAGCCCAAAGGGATGTACACCATTTCCGAAAATGACATCTTGCCCAACGAAATCTTTGAGGCTTGGGAAATTGATCACATTACATTCAAACTGTTTGTTATGTGTGTAAGGTATGTTTTTGATCCCATCCCAATTCTTTAGTATGTTCAAGCTACTAATTGGTTTTGTGCCTTTTGCAGTATCTAAGTGAGTAGACAACATGATTGGCTTAGTAGATAAACCTTTGCCTTTACCTTTGATTTTAGCAATCACAGATCCATGCACAATATCAGCTTTGATACCCAGCTCTTGATAGGTATCTACTAGCACTTGAGCCATATACAATTGTTGTTGGGTGCTAGGGTGCTGTTGAGATAAAGAATCACTCATGCTGTCTATTGATACAAATTTTGATAAAAAATGAAAACCAACTTGTTCAATTTGTGATTCTGTTTGTTTTGGTTTGATTAAATCCATTTCAAGTTTACTCCGAATGCTGTTCTTAGATAGCTTAAGTTGTTCACTTGACAAAACACAAACACATTTTTGAGTGAAAAATCACTATATCAAATTATTCGCCAATATTTTCATTTGGTTTGGTCATATGGTAGGTAATTGCCCCAAGAACAGCAACAATACCTACACCAATACCAATCTTAGCAGCTGTAGACATTGGTGGGTTTGGATCTAAATGTACAGGAAGTGCATTTGGATCTTCTTTTTTTAGCATTGTTCGAATAATGTCCATTGCATCTTTAATCGTTTTAGCATTTTTATATGGGCCATCAACAGCCATATTAATTTTTTTATCAGTGAGAGATAATTTCATAAGAAGTAAGGTAAAGACAGTTGCTTTTAGTTGGTTTTCAGCACCAAGTTTGTCTAGCCATGCTTTATCTAAAGGTAGTTGGAATGGAAGAGCTTGAAATTTAGGATCATCTAAACCCGCTTCAGTGATAACTTTGTTGATACAAACAACAGGATCAGCACCTCCTGCAACTGCATCGGTAAAATTTGTTTTATAATTGTTGTTAAGATCGGCAACAGGATTACCCATGGTAAATCTCCTTGTTAAAGGTTTAAAGTGTATTTTTGGAGTACTGATTACATCTTTACAAAAGATCAAAAGGATTGTAAGGATATTTTTCATTTTTTTTTATTTTTTTTAATCTTAGAAAACATCTAAGCTTTGATATGTAGATTTTTTTGAAAAACCATTTCTATCTTTGTACTTTTTTTGATTACTGAGTATAGTTCAAACAGAAACCAATGCCCAAACCTTGAGAGAAACAATGAATAGGATTAGAAAGAAATTTTTTGGAATAGACAAAGATACCTTAATCTTTGGTGATTATATTGATTCGAATCAATATCTATATGTGGACAAAGACCTAAGCATAAACAAGTTTCACTGTATCTACAACAAAGAGTTTGATTCAATATGCTCAAAAAGATTGAATTTGAACTTACAATCGGCATCCATCTCAGATCGAATGCTTGAACGAGAGTATATATTTGAAAAAGGAAGTGTAGAATCTCACACAAATGTGATAAAAGACAATTTCTTTGGTGTGAATCTTCCGATGGGTTTTTGTCCCGCAGGAGATTTCGTGATGGGCAGACCTAATTTTGAGGATAACAATGATCTGCTTGAAAATGCTCCAAGAAATTTAGTGGAAATTACAAAGCCTTTTTGGTTATCACAATATCCAATTACTCAAGGTTTTTATGAATTCATTTCAAAGGTTGCTGAAAATCTAAGCTTAATCTATGGAGGTAACATTGATGATGAAACAAAAGACTACTTAATAAAATCTAAACAATCTCAGCAAAATCATCAAGATTTTAGACATCCAATGAATAAGATTTCTTTTGAAAATGCGATCTTATTTTGCAATAATTTGAGTCTTGTGAGCCATTTGCGGCCTTTTTACAATGTATTAAATGTTCGGGAAGTCAAAGCAGATAATGGTAAGATCTTAGATATAGGAATACAAACAAAAGTATATTTGAAAAACCCAAGAGCGAATGGATACCGATTACCCACAGAAGCTGAATGGGAATATGCTGCTAGAGCCAATACTGATTACATTTATGCAGGATCAAACGATCCGAATGAAATTGCATGGTTTCAAGAAAATACAGGGGGTTCTTTTGCAGACCGCCAATCATACCCTATCGGATTGAAAAAACCGAATGCTTGGGGTTTTTATGATATGTCTGGAAATGTTTGGGAATTGTGTGAGGATGCTTTTTTTGAAAATAGTTATGCATATGATGTAGAGGATGGGAAAAGAGTAGATCCTAGTAGCTTTGGTGGTGCAACCACAATGGATGCCTATTGGAAATACCCATCCAAACACAATCTTACATTTTTGGCTGATTATGCTCCCTACCATTATTCTCCAACATTAAGAGGTGGGGGTTGGGCTTGCGAAATGGATGATTTGAAAGTTTATTCTAGATACACTTTTCCAAAAAAAATAGCTGCTGAATATGAAATGTTTGGTGTAGGCTTTCGTGTCATGAGGCCTTTGTTTTCAAGCCTTTAGATTTTGTTTAGGATAAGCTTATGGGTCTGTTCGTCAATAGGGGATATTTGGTTTTGAGTCAGCTGATGTACGAGTTCAATTGCAGGGCGAGCATCTTCAATCCCAAAACCACCACCAGAGAGAATATCTTGATACACTGCTTGGTGGAGGTCATCAAAGCCATCGGAGAAATCAAACTCCACACCATTCATTTTAAGAGATCGATATGCATGTAGTCCTTTTTGAATAGATTCTTGTGGTAAGTCTGAGAGATTGATAGACAAGAACCATCGAACATTCGCATTTTCGAGCTCTAAGAAACCACCGATTGCAGTGCTAGATTTGAGATAGGTTTTGGAGCTTTGAACTTTGCCAAACAACCACAAAAGCATATCAAAAAAGTGAACACCAATGTTCATGGCAAGGCTACCAGATTTACTAGCATCACCCTTCCAAGATTGTAGATACCAAGCACCTCTACGAGTGATGTAGGTCAAATCGAATTCAATCTTTTCGTTAATACCTTGTGCTTTTCGTTGTTCGATCAAATCCTTGAGTGCTTTTACAGATGGGTGTAATCTTAGCTGTAAAATGTTGTAGATCTTCCGTCCTGTTTCTTGTTCTAGTTCTGCAAGCTGATCTAAGTTCCAAGGATTGATGACGAGTGGTTTTTCACAAATCGCATTTGCCCCAGCTCTCAGGGCAAGTCTACAATGAGAATCATGGAGATAGTTTGGAGTGCAGATACTGACATAATCGATTTTGTCCGATGTCTTTTTTCTTTTCTCAATGTATCTCTCAAACCGTTCGATTTCTGTAAAGAAAGTAGAGTTTGGGAAAAATCGGTCTAGAATCCCTACATTGTCATGGGGATCACAAGTAGCAACTACATTTTGCTTGAGATTGTGGATGGCTTTGAGATGTCTTTGGGCAACAAAGCCTGCAACACCGAGTAGAGCGAAATTATTTGTTTTTAGAATAGGTGTTTGGTTTTCTTTATTGGTTTCCATACTGAAAATACTTTCTGAGAATGTCTATTCTTCGGTAGCTTGGTATCCTAAAATATTGTGAGGTAAATTTGAATCAAAGATGGCTTGTTCGATGGTGCTTTCTATTTTTTTAAAAGCAACGAGCATTTCTTCATCATAAAACATTTTGTCTTTGTAAATGTCGATGGTGTTTTGAAACATTGCCATCTCAGTTCTGATTTTTTCGTTAGGAGTTTTTGAGTTTTCGATTGCTTGCTTAAAATGTTTTATGATTAGGGTTTTGAGTGTTTCAGTATCAAGTAAGTATTCTGTAAATTGGTTTGCAACATCTTCTAGTGGTGAAAGGATGTTTGGCATATCTTTGTATACATAAGACCAATCATCGCAGTGCAATCTAGATTGAATCAGAGTTTCGAGTACAACAGAACTAAATGAGTTATGTTCCACTAGTTGTTGGATGATGTTTGAGGTTTGGGATTGTAAAAAATATTGAACCCATATTGTGTGTGCTGCGAGATTTTTAACATCCCAAGTATTTGCAAACCCATGTTCTTTAACCATTTCAATGCCACGAATCGTGATGTATTTAGATGAATTGTAATCAACCATAGAGCAACTCCAAGAAATCCCCTAGCATACTATTCGTCTTGTCTTTGTGAACGATAGTGTGTTTAAAATTTGAATAGGGGTAAAATACCTTGATTATATGAGTATGTCAAAAATATATTATACTAATTGATGTTTGAAATTTTTGATTTCAGCTTCGATTCGTTGACAAAGATCAGGCTCAAAGTCTTTGTTGTAAGTTTTGATATCCAATATCATCTCTTGTAATAGATCAACTCTTTTCAAAAGAATTGGTGCAGCCAAACGATCAAATAGAGAAACAAGTTGTGGGCGAAGATCGATTTCTGTGTTAGGTTGTTCTTTCATATGTGCCTTACGAATCTCAAAAAGTTTGATATCATGAGCGAGATCTGTCAGTACATCATCTAACCCATTTTCCCAAGTTCCTTTGAGAAAATCTTGAAAATCTTCTGTATGGTTTGAAAAGAAATTTGAATCGATGCTCTCAAGAAACTCTTTGTATTTGATTTCTTTTTCGGAATCCAGCAATGTATCTAGTTCAGACTTTTTTTCGTTTAGATATGTTGTAATCACATCTAGCTGCTGTTGAGCTTTTTCTTGAGTAAGACTTAGGAAAGAATAAATATCTAAATCGTAATCTATCGTGATCAAATCTAAACCACTTTTAGTGATTTCCAATATTTCATTCAAGATGTCAGTTGCTTGTACGATGAGACTTTTTGGAGAGTTTTTCTGAGTTTCTCTTTGTATTCCTAACGATTCAAAAGGAATTGTTCGTGTCAGTTTTTGTAATTTGATGGGTTGTTCCGAAAGAAAGGAAAGATTGGCAACCAACATATTCAATTCTTCTAGTTGTTCAGGTTTGTCTTTTAGAAAATGTGCCAAAATATCACATTCGATTTTGATTGAGAGGACTTGGCTCACGATGTGAGGAGAAATACCTTGAAAATACAAATACTCTTCCACGATGTCGGGAAGATTGCGATCTATGAAATACATACCCTTATTGCATTCTTGCTCGATTTGTTCTGGTGAGAGTGATCTATCGAATTTACAATCAATCATTTCTTGCAATTGGATACTATTTGGGATTTTTTGAAAATAGTTTGTTGTCATGCGACTGTTTTCCTATTTGTGATCTTGTGTGATAATGATGTTATTCAGCATTCATATTTTTTCGCATTCTGTTTGCAAGCATGAGAACAGAATTTTCGATCATACCGAGAGTCTTCTTTAATCTCTCGATGACACCAGAGACAATCTTTCTCTGTTTCTACATAAAACATGATTTCGGATAAAATATACAAAAATACGATGGCGAGGAAGAAAATTTCCATTTGGAGTCCTTTTGATTGGCTTTGTTGTTTCGATATCTCTACTAGAAATAATATAGTATGTCAATGTTTTTTTGAACCAATCAAATATTTGTATATTGTGTATTATCTATTTTCGGATTCATCTTCTGTTGATGTTTCTTGTTGTGCACTTGTATCTTTTGATGCATTGATAAAATCTTCGTAAGTACCGAATGTGTTAGGAGCAAAGCCTGAATCATCTGGGAAGTTTTGCAGTACTAGAATTTCGTTTGCCTTAAGTTTCATCAACAAAGTTTCCCCAACATGAGCAAAGTGTTGATAGGCTGTGTTTAGCTCTTGTCCGATTTCATCAAATTCAAAAAAAATAGGCATCAAGTTTGTTAAAGCTTCTAGATTGTTGAGTAATAAAAGTGCTGCAATTTCTTCAACATAGATTTGTTGTGCTTCATTGGTTTTCAACATGGATTCTACTGAAACAAATTGCTTAGGATCTAAATATTCTCGTAGTTTTGGTAGCCAAGCTTTCAAATCGCCCAATTCTTTTTCGGAATTTTGCATATAAAAAAGATAATCCAAAACACAAGCAAGGAAATCAGTAATTGATCCTAAGTGGTTTGGACCCAGATTTCCATCTTCTTTAATACCAGATGCTAAATTCTCCAAATGAAACTCAAGTTCAGCATTCAACTCTTGAACACATATGTCTTTTTGAGCATCGGGTAGTAAATCGATCTTTTTAAGACCTTTGAGCATGGTTAGATCGTCTTGGAATGTGTTTGCACTTTGGTTGTTTGTTTCGTTTGGCGAATTTTCAAGATCTGATTTTGTTTGGGCATATGTGTCGATTTGGCTTAGTTTAGACTTGCATTGATCAACAATGTTTTGTAACTTTTCGCCTAGTATTTGATCATAAGACAAAAGATCTTTGTTGAAATCACATACCTTGATGATCTTTTCTAAGTTTTCTTTTGCAGAATTGAGTACTGCATATTGGGTGATTTCTTGATTTGGATCGATTTGCATTTCCAATTTAGTTAGATCACAAATCTGTGTCCTATTGAAAATGTTGATCAAAAAGTCATTGGCTTGTGCAAAAAAAGTCAATGATTCAGGTAAATCCTTGAATAGGTATCCCCAATCATTCACGATTGTTTTTGCTAAACAGATTTTTTCCATGTAGAAAGCATCTGCCCCTCGGTTAGATGAATATAAAAAAGAAGCTTCACCAACAAGGTCATCAATCATTTGTTTCAAGCCAATGATGCTGCTTTGTTGATCTTTTTCTGCCCATTGATTAGCAAATCCGATTTTTTCAACTAAAAGATCTCTCTCAACATTAGGAACTAAGAGTTTGTTGAAATTTTCTTGGAATTGATTGCTTTCATTTTCCATCTGTAAATATCCTTTTCTTTGATTGACAAACCCATAAATTTGATTTGTATTAGATTATGAAAGGCTTATCACATTCTTGTAGGTATGGCAAGGCTTTGAAAAAAGTTTTTATTACCAATAATCTATTTAATTTTTAGATAATGTTATCTGCTTGACTTTTAAATACTTTTTTAGTAAGGACAAGGCAAATCCAACCACCTACTTAACAAAAAAACTTTATGAAAATGGAGTACAAATATGTTTACCTTATTTTTGTCTAACTTACTGCTTTCAATTGTGATTATTGCTTTATTCAATTTCGCAAGGTTCAAAATAAATTCAGCATCTACACAAGCAATCGAGCATAATTCACTCGATCTGGCTTTGGTAATATTGTCATCTATACTGACTAATATCTTTGGTATGTCTATTATGTGTGTACTATGTTTTACCTTTCCAAGTATGATGTTGCTTGTAAATCTATATCTATTGTATCTGGTAACCAAGCCTTTCATGATTTCAGGTATGCACAAGATCAAGCTATTTCATTGAAAAAAAATGTTTTAAACTTTACTAGCCTATTTATATGTGATACGATTGAGGCTTAGAAATACCGAAGTGAATATCAAAAAATATTGAGATTAAAAACATGACAACCAAGGCAGCACCTATTATTATTGATCTATCTGATGATTTTGAGGATTCTGAAGATTTGGAACTTGGAACACACATACATAGTATTGACACAAAAACTGAGCGAGATGATGCATACTATTTAGAGTTGGTGGAAAATGACAACTATTCTACTATGTACAAAGATGAAAAAGAATTTCTAGCAGAGTTCGTGAAATGCTTTGAAAACCGAATACACAATTGTTGTCTAGAAACAAAAGATCAGCACAAATACGAGCTAATACCGAAATTCACAATCAGCAAGCTTAATTCATTTTTTGAGAAACCCTGTACATTGACTTTTGATTTTTCTAAAGATAGTCAAGGTTTGTTGAGCTTGAAAATGGTAGCAATGAGATCAGGGTATGAAATTCATCGAATGGAGAACAAGTATCTGACCAAAAATACAATTAATGATCTTTTAGATTATTTAGAGCATGATTTTGTTTCTGCTTATTTTTTGCCAATTGGTCATGGTTGTTTCACTCTGGGTTTGGCAAGAAATTTATTTGGGTATGCTTTTAGTTTTTTGAATCCAAGTATGTATGAAATCAAGAAAACTGAATTGGGGTTTGATTTGATACCTTATGGTAAATTCAAATATCTATCTCGTACCATTCATTTTTCTTTTTGGACAAGGACAGAAGAAGAAAAATCTAGATATGTGTTAGTAGATAGTGATGAATCTATTCGGACTCAAATGGGTTTACCCTCAGATCTCAATCTGGAATTGTATATCCATAGGTTCAATGTAGAAATCAAAGATGCGATTCGGGACAAGACGATTGTAGATGTTGCAACACTCTTTGATCTCTGGTCTTTAGAACATTATTTAGATTTTTTAGGTACGATTTTACCTAAATATAGTCCTAAACTGACGATAGACCAAAAGAATTTCTTGAATGCTTTGTGTAAGTTGTATGGGGAGGTTAGAGATATAGACACAGAATTACGAAAAAAACTAGAACTGTTGATTGATAAAGCATTTAATCAAAGAGATTATACAAATGAAGAAAAGCAAATGGCAAGCCAAATATACAAGCAATATAGGGATTGGGGGTATGTTTGGAAAAGTGCTGAATAGCCTAAAATATTCGTATTTTTACACCTTTTTGTTTTTAGACATATAGAATACACCGAATGCTCCACCTACACCTAATGCTAATCGCATTGCATCTTTCAAAATTTTTGTAGATCCTGGATTGTACAGCAAATCGTTGAATTTTTTTTCTTCTTTTTCTGAGCCTTGAAAGGGAGATGGTAAATGAATGTAGCTTGCAGCCAATTCGTTGAAGTCGGCACTCAAGATTTTTTGGTCAATGAGATACTTAAAACTTGGGTCATCTTTGATTTGTTTATGGACAGTTTTCAAAGATTCAAATTCAGGAACATTATCTAAGTTGTCGATGAGAATTTGACTCAATATGAATTTTGCATGTACTTTTGGATCACAGAAAGCTGGTGTAAAGAGCCCTAGGTTTTTTTGTAGTGAAAGATTGATCTCTGGATTTGTTTTCAATTGATCTCGCATTCCATACCAATTCATGAATGAACTATTGTTACCTTCTATTGGGGAATCATTCAGTGCTTTAAGAAATTTGTTCCAAAAAGTATCTAAGTACAAAGTAAGAAATTGGGTTCTGGCATCAGTCAAATTAGTTAAAAGAGCTTGATACAAATCATTGATAGCCTTTGCGAAAACCGAAAGGCTTTGTGTATTTGAAGGAGTTGTAGGCTGCACAGCATTTTGTTGGCTTTTCAGCATTGCCAAATACCCACAAATACGAATTTGGGCGATGTGTTCTACTTTACAAATCGCTAAATTGTTTTTACCAAAGCGTGTTGTGGGGACATCTTTGAACCAATCTGAGTTTTTCCAACTTTTCGAACACACACTTTGAACTAGAACTTGTTCAAAAAGCTCTTGCAGTGTGTTGCTTAGTTGAATTTCACTTGTTTTAGTGATTTTCACATTAAATAGTGGGGCATGAGTGTTGGCGAAATTCTTGATGGGTTTGTATGTGTTTTTCAAAGCAGTAAGTAAAAATTGATCTCTAAATCTTTCGATCAAATTTAGGAATAGTGAATATCTGTCAATAGATGTGTATTCTAGTTGGAAAGTTGTTTTTTGATCCCCTACGATTTTTTGAAAACTAGATCCTTGATGGAATTTTTGTGTTGACAATAAAGGGCATGGTAAAATAATTTTGTTATCTGCACTTCTGTATTCCAATCCCCCAGAGATGATGTCAGCTACAATATTGGTGTTGCTTTTTTCTAATTTTGCAATTTCTGAAAAATCTCTAGTGGCAAATGCACATTTCAAATAGTTCAAATAAGCTTCACTCATTTCTATCTCCAATTCTTTATTTTGAGAGTATCTATTTCAAAATGAAGCATCAAACATAATCTTCAATTTTCGCAAATTTATGTTTGTAGATCAAAAAACAAAAAATTAAGATACTTGTAAGCGAATAAACAAGAACTCATCATTTGCGGATGAAGACGAAGGAATTGAAATGGAACCTCAATATAGTGCATTTTGGATTGCTAGAGTACTGCTAGCAGCTAGCCATATAGTGATGCAGGGTTTAGAAAATGTAACACCGATTCAAGTGAGAAATTTTCTACAAGCTGTATATAGTAATGTTCAAGGAAGACCTACAGATTTGAGTCAACAAATTTGTGGCATTTCGGTACAAGCTGCGACCGATGTATTGCTTTATTTTCAGCAAAGTCCTGAAAATTTTCATCGTTTCATTGCAGGTTCTCCAACCTTTTTTTTCATGTTTCTACTTTTATTTTCTCGATATGAGAAAACGGATGTAGCTAGAGCTATAGGTACACAAGAGTCAATTGTGTCTAGAGTTAAAAAGTTCATATCTTGTCTACAAGCTTCTTTGTTTTCTCTACCACCATCGGAAAATTTGAAATCATCTGGTGTTAAAGGTTCGATGTACAGTTTACTAAGTACTTTCAGTCAAGGACTTGGCACAGCGATTGATACTTTGACCATATACCCAAGTGGATCTTTGAATGTGGCTACATCAAAGCAAGTCATCAAAACATTTTTTGATGAATCACAATTTCCAAATGCAAACACTTTTTTTCCAACACAGACCCCACCAACACAAACTCAGCCAACACAGACCCCACCAACACAAACTCAGCCAACACAGACCCCACCAACACAAGTTCGCCCAACACAGACCCCACCAACACAGACCCCACCAACACAAGTTCGCCCAACACAGACCCCACCAACACAGACCCCACCAACACAAGTCCGCCCAACACAGACTCAGCCAACACAAGTTCGCCCAACACAGACTCAACCGACACAAGTTCGCCCAACACAAGTCCGCCCAACACAACCTCAAAGACCTTCTAAACCTGTGAGAGAAAATGTTTCTTTGCCTCCAAGTATAATTTCGGAAACAGCTCAATCAAATTTAACAGTATCTACTAGTGAAAACAATACAACTCCTAATCAAGGCGAATCTACAACGAAATCTCCAACTGATTCTTCAGCAGGGTCTCAAAATAAACTACCAAGCAACAATGTACCTCAAAATGCTAGTGGATCTACACCAAGTAATCAAAAAACTCAATCTAAAACATCAAATAAATCCTTGTTGCTTATTGGTTTAGCAACAATTGGGGTTTCAGTAGTGGGCTATATGTTGTATCAAAAATCAAAAAATCAATAAAGTTTTTTGAATTCACATCAAAATCATTTGACTTGTCTTGTTTTATGTATTTTACTTTGCATTGATCCCTTTGAAAAGGGATTTTACTTTCAACCAAAGGTTAAAATAGGAAAGGTTTTATCAAATGTCGAAAAAGGGCAGAAATCAAAATACAAAACAATATCTTAAACACTTCGAAAATATGAATGCGAGTGATTTGTTGAGTGATGAAGAAAAGTTGGAAAAATATGATGTAATGGAATCTCAATATGAAGATGAAAACCAAATGGAACGAATCAATTCTAATGTTCGTAAAAAACTCAAGAATGGTCATTACTGAGAGGTTCTTTCAAAAAGATGTCTTAAGTATATTCTTAGTTTCTTTTTATTTTGTTTTGGTCTAGTATTTCTAGATTTAGCAGATTTGAAGTTTTGTCGGTTATGATTTCAATTTTGGTGTCTCTATTTTTGTACATGACTTGAGTCATATTCAAAACTTCTACGATAGAGTCTTGTTCAATTTCCACAAATCGAATTGGTTGCGACAAAATTTGAGGTGTGGCTACCAAGATGTTGAAGATACCTAGCTTACCAATCCAACAATTTCTGATTCGAAGGGGTTTGCTTTGGTTTTCTGTAAAGGTGTATTTGGGATCAGCAAAAAAGTTCAATACTGATATCTCGGAATTATCAATAGATGGGAAAAATTCAGAACTTGATTCGCACAATAGTAAATCACATTCCACTTCAATGCGAGCACCATCTAAATTGAAATTTGAAAGTTGTATCATGGAGCAGCGAACTTGTTTGGATGTAATGATTTCGTTGATATGGATTTTGTCTTTTTGTAGATTTCTTAAAAAAAGAGCCGATATTTGATCAACATCTAATCGATTGATTCGATCTGCTCTCAATATACTGATATGTGAGAATATGACTCTACTTGGGAATACAATATGTTTTTTTCGATCGGAAATCCTTTGTGCAATTTCTGTCCTCAAATTATTCAGGATGATTTCATCGTTCTCTAATTCTACTTTCAATGTACCAACGAATGGAGCTCCAAATTCATCAAAATCCTCAATGTGAAAGGATGTGTTTATTTCGATCATATTCTTTCTTTCTATCTTGATATCTATGCTAAATTCTGTGTATTGCCCAATATAGCAAACTATTTTTAAGTATCAAAAAATAATTTTGGATTTCGTGCTGAGTTTTTGATGAATACAATCATTACTTAGTGAATATACATTTTTAACGAGAACTATATCGTTTCATTGATGCCATTGTGGTACTCATTCGTTGACTATCTTTGTTATTTCGTTGTTTGTTTCGAACATTATATGTAGATAAAGATTCATCATCTTCTTCCTCTTGTTCATCTTCTTCTTGTAGCTGTTGAATATATTCATAGTAATTGTTGCTTGTTGTGGCAACTCTTGAGCTTGGGGCTGTTGGGAATGCACTAGAAGTAGATGACGAACTCCTAGATGTTTTAGACTTTGTTGATGGCGAAACAACAGTAAGTGGTTTTGCAGGAGTTATTTTTTTAGTACGAGACCCACTAGTAGAAGTGCTAGATGAAAGTGATGGAGCAACCGTTTCCTCGGGTTTCTCTGAAGGGTTTTCTCGATAAGACTCATCGTTCTTTCTAGTAAGATATACTAAACCACCAGCTGAGCCTAGTGCTAAGATAAAATTCACAATTATATTTGACATTTTAGGAGAACTCCTTTTTTGATATATTTTTTGGTTTAATTTATGTTTACCTAAATTGAATACTTATGCCTAACATAAAATTTGTTTTTTTATGTTTTTGCAGATAGGTATTCATTTTGCTCACAAATGTTGAGTACAGTTAGGTTTTTGGTTTAGTTGCTCTTAGGTATACTTGACCTCTAAGGATGTTTTTTCCTTTTTTAGCATCCCAAATGTGTTCATTTCGCATATCCACACCTGCTGTATGTTCTTCAATCAAATCCTTGCCGAAAGGTAGGTTTGGGTCTTTCTTTTCTTGTTTACCAGTATTCGGATCAAAGACTGTTTCTGTTTGTCCATCAACAAGCTTGAATTTCATTTTTGGGAAACGAGAGTCTGTTGTTTTGACATAAAAACGATCGTGCTCATCATCTCTAGGGCTATAATAAGCAAGGACTGTTGTTTGGGCTTTGGGGATTTGGCGATCAGGATCTTCCAAAGGAATACCACGATAGGGTACAAAATCTGTCAAAATACCACGAACGAATGCATGGACATTTTTTTGCCCAGATTTTCGCACATTGTATCTCCCACCTTGACCAACTCCAAATTTAACATCCGAAAGTTGGACATAGTCTGCATGAGCAACAACTTTACCTTTCAGCCGAATAGAGAAAGTATCTTTGTGCAAGTTGTAGTACACTTCTACCCAATGACCCTTAAGTGCATCAATTTCAGAAGGGTTCAAGTTGATCAAATTTTCGCTTTTGATTTCTTCGTCTGACAATTCTTCTATATCTCCTGTATGAGGATTTGTTCTAATATGTACTTTTTGATCATTGTCTTTTTTGATAAAATAAGCAAGAACACTTAAAGCCCCAATCGATATCAACCCATTCCAAATTTCTTTTTTCATTTCAATCTTCTTTCTTTGTAAAGTTTTACAAAATGCCTTTCGTTTAAATTTACAAATCAAATAAAGTTTTGCTAACATATTTTTAAAATTTAAGTATTAGTATTTCATAATTCTTTTTCAAAAGGAGATCACAATGTCAAATTTTCCTACATATCCAAATGGTACCACAATTAGGAATCTAATTTACAACTCATTACAAAGACAACAACACATCATGGGACAAATCAAAGATACTGATGAAGTGCCTGCTTGGGTTTTGATGCTTGTTTCTCGTGCAGCAAACGACATGAATGCGGTTGAAGAATTCGTCAACTATTATTACCAACCCCAGCAAGCAATGGCTGGTTGGTCTGCGAGCGAGAATATGAGAGACATGGCTATAGAAAATTTCAAGAAAATGTATCATAGTGGTCAAATGGTACGAAGTCTTCTGTACAATGCTCATTTTAGACAAACTGGTATTTTATCTAAAATCCAAGACAATATGCAAGTTCCACCTTGGGTAATTTTTTTAGTGTCTAGAGCTACCAATGATTTCAATTGTGTTTCTGATTATCTTAACTATGAAATTGCTCGTAATGCAGGAAAAATCTAACGATGACAAAAGCAAAAACTCGATTAACATCTACAAGATCTACACAAAATACAAAAAATATGCCAACCAACATTGCAGTTGGGTATTGTCGTGTATCAACTAGAGAGCAAGCAGATGATGGTGTTTCTTTGGATGCTCAAAGAGATCGTATTACCGATTTTGCTAATAGTAAGGATTTAGTAATCCATCAAATTTTGACAGAGGATGGGGTTTCAGGTTCTGTTCCTCTGAAAGAAAGACCTCAAGGTTCTTTGATCTTCAAGTACATTAAAGAAAACAATGTTCGTTTAGTTGTAGCCACCAAACTAGATCGTTTGTTTCGTGATGCATTGGATTGTTTAGCTATGGTAAAAGAATGGGAAAAGCAAGGTGTTAAGGTGTTGTTGCTTGATATGGGTATTGATTTTTCTACACCCACAGGTAAGGCATTTTTGACGAATGCGGCATCCTTTGCGGAACTTGAACGGAATCTAATCAGTGAGAGAACGAAAGATGGTTTAGAACAAGTAAAAAAAGAGGGTGTTCGTTTAGGTGGGGAAAGCTGGGGTTGGAAACGAATTGATTCAATGGATGAGAAAGGTAGATTTAAACAAGTTTTGGTACAAGAAGAAGTTGAAGTAATCATCAAAATCAAAACATTAAGGGATTCTGGACATACTTTCCAAAGCATTTGTGACACTTTGTTTGCTGAAGGTGTGAAAACTAAAAAGGGTGGGAAATGGTGGCCAATGACAGTCAAAAAGATTTGTGAAATGGATATCTCTGCAATTGATGATTTAGATGTAGAAGAACAATAAAATTTGTTTAATCAAGCAATACAAAAAGTGTTGACATTTCAAAAAAAGAAACATATACCTTAAAAAAGGCTTGTGGGTTTTAGTGTTTAGGTTTTTAGCATTTACCTATCTATGATGTTGATTGGCTCACAAGTTCTTCAAATCTGTTCCTTAATGTAAAGTTGTTGGGATTTTGTGTTAAGGTCTTCCTCACCTACTTTCTAGGCAGTAGACAGATAAAAGCCTAGATTTTAATCTACCATGCACATATATAAGGGGTAATTTTGAAATCAACCCCACAAATAAATTTGAAAATTGAAAATCATTGTGTTAGTTTTCTTGTTCAAGACATACATAAAATGTGTGGAGAGATATCCAAGTGGCTAAAGGGTGCAGGCTGTAAACCTGTCAGTATTTACTTTCGTAGGTTCGAATCCTACTCTCTCCAATATCTGAAAGTTTCACACTTTTAGGTCTTACAATGGTAAATTAGAATTCAAACCAAATGTTGAGGTGTTTATGAGTGATTTTGAGAATGAAGAAACAGAAGAAATTGAATTTGAAGTCCTTGAAAAAATACAACTCTTTCATCAAGATTTTGATTTGGTTTTGGAATATACATTTGGTAAAATCGATTTTATTGCAACTGATGAAAAAGATCATTTTTTATTATCAATTGAAACAGCTCGAAAAATTGTATCTGAAATCAAAAAGGAATATGGGGTAAAATTGAATGTTGATACAACAGTAGATACACATTTAGATTTACTCGTATTTCTAGATTCTTTTCTTGGCGAAAAGGTATCTTTGTTAGACCCCAAGTTAGCTGCAAATATTTTTGTACTTGAAAGTTTTGACGAACTAGACCAAGACATAGGTGGTTGGAATCGTTTGAGCTTCGCAGCAATTTATGCACAACAGCTTCAAAATGAAGAAAATTCGGATTTTGAAAGTGAAGATGATGAAGATGATGAAGATGATGGAGATGATGGAGATGATGAAACAAGTGCTGAAGGAACTGATTTTTTTGATGAACTTGTTGTAAAACAGATAGCAAACATGATGGAGCGAGGAAAGACAAGTAAAGAGGTTTTAGAAGAATTTATGAATCACATCATCATGGATATGTTGGAATCTAAAGAAGAACTATCTAATGAAGAAGCTTTTGAAAAATTCCTAGAAATTGCTCAAAAAAGAGATGACTCTGGTATAAAGAGTGTTTCTAGTCAGGCAAAAGAAAAGGATTCTGATGATGAGTCTGATCCCCAATGATAGTAAAAAAACAACAATCTATCTTTTGAATCAAATACTGAAACTACTAGAAAAGCATTTTTCTACATCTAAAAATTTGGATACTAGTGCTCAGAGCAAGAATTTAATCCCCTACATTACCGAGTATAGAAGCTACAAAGGGATTCATGAACCTTTTTTGTTAGATTATTTAAAAATTGATCACAGCAACGATGTTGGAACTATGCTCTTGAATTTAGAATTGAGAGTGAATGATACAATACGATATTCTTTTTACTTGTGCTGGGCAGAAGATGTATTTGAGAAAGGAATTGTTTTGAAAGAAAAATATGTTTGGTCTAGTTCAGAAGCACACAATTATTTCCCAAATTTAGATAAGTATTCATTTGAAATTACAGAAGAGTTGAATGGTTACTCGTGTAATCGCTTTGATGTGTTCGCAAAAATCTTTGAACGGATTTTGAATCGGTATTCAAAAGAGAGATGAATTATTTCATAAAAATTTGACAACACAAAAATTTGTAGTATCTTCTTGTGTGTCAGGCTCATAGCTCAATTGGTAGAGCATGGGACTTTTAATCCCTCGGTCGGCAGTTCGATCCTGTCTGAGCCTGTTAGGGCAAAAACAAAAAGGTTAAAAATGACAAACATAATCGAAAGACATACACCATATCCAACAATTTTAAGAGAGATGCGAATCTTTTCTGAAAATTCAGAGATTGCATATGGTTATAGCTTTGGGAAATCCGATTACATTGGTTCAGATCCAGAATTGATCAAAAAAGATCGAATCAACGATTTTATTGAGTTGGTTAACAATTCTTATGGAGAACAGATTGCATTAGTTGACAAAGATTTAGGGATTTTAGATTTTGTTACACATCTAAGTCCAATGAGCTTCAATTTTGCAAAAAGGGTAGGAATCAAAGGAAATTCGATTCAAATCTGTTGTGTGATTGACACTTTTGAGTATTTAGATCGAATGGACGAAAAAGGTTTGATGGCAAGAGGCACTCCTAAAGACTTAGAGTTTGAAGTGGATTCAAGAGATTCAAATCCAAAAAAGAAAAACAAGTTGAAAAGAGATGCACTCGTATTTAGTCAAAGTGCTTGGGAGTTGATGGAGTTGCTGAGCGATTCTCATGCGATGAAAATGCAATAATTTTGGAGAGGTGGCCGAGTGGTTTAAGGCAGCGGTCTTGAAAACCGTCGTAGGTGTCCCCTACCGTGGGTTCGAATCCCACCCTCTCCGTTTTTCTTATGATAAGATTAGGGTTTGTAATTATTTTTCTTTCTTAAGCTATCTAATCTTGCTTGTCTTTTTTGTTTGATATTTTCTAGAATTGGTGGGAATTTATCAACACCATTTGTTTTGAAATTCATCTCAAAAGGGATGTTTGCCTTTTCACAAGTTCTCGTATAATCGTAAAAGGTGCATTTTCTGTCATTGACATACAGCCTTAGACAGTGCTTACAGTAGTTTTCGCCTTCCTTTAAGCAATCTTGTAAGCTTTCAGCAGCTCCAAGTAAAGATAGATATACGAACTCCAATCTGTGTTGGTCTGGGTATGTGGTTGCATCTACTCGAATTTTAGTAATTTGTTCTACGAGAGCATCATAGGCAATTTCAATTTTCTCTAACCAATCTTCTTTTTCTGGTTTAGAGTAAATTTCGTCATTTTTCCAATATTCATCATTAGACATTTTTTTATCCTATTGGCTATGTATGTTGGGATTGTTCTTTTCAAATTACATTTTATATTTAGGCTTCCATTTGTAGCACCGATTCGATTTGAATGCAAAAAAATAGCGACAGCGAAGCTACAAAAGAACTTTGACTTGCTGAGACTAGGTTTGACTTTACATTTTTTCTGTTCTTTGGTAGCTTGGCATATCAGTTTTCTTTGATCGATTCTACATATATTCTAGAGAGTTACTTTACAATGATGTCAAAGCTTTACAATCATATGTCACCTACTTTGAGCTTACTAGAGCAAGAGCTAGCAAAACATATACCTGCAGGGGGAAATTGGAAAAACATCCCAACATATATCCCATCCAAAAGACTTGAAAAGATTAGACTTGATGGTGGGCGAACTACACAATATGGTAGACTTGCTTGGGACAAACCAGCTTTTACCTTGACTAGTAATTTCCATCGTTTGTCTGGTAGCTCTAACTTACATCCTACACAAGAACGCATGCTATCAATTAGAGAGGGTGCTCGTATTCAATCCTTTCCCGATGACTTTGTATTCAAAGGGTCTTTTACATCCCAATTCAAACAAGTTGGTAATGCAGTACCTCCATTACTTGCGAGATTTGTTGCTCAAAAGATAGAACCATATGTAGAGAGTAAGAGCTTTGTTGATTTGTTTGCAGGGGTGGGTGGTATGTCTAAGGGTTTTGAAATACAAGGCTTTGAGCTTAAAGCTGCAATTGAATTTGACAAAAATGTATTTCAAACTCTTGAGCACAATCACAAGCTAGCAGATGCATCCTTTTTGATCAACGATGATATTAGAAAGTCCGAAATTAAAGAAAAGCTGATTTCGATCAAGGATCAAAATAAAATTGGAGTTGTAGTTGGTGGTCCACCATGTCAGGGTTTCAGTATGATAGGTAATCGGGATCCAAATGATCCAAGAAATACTTTGTTTAGGGATTATTTTGAGATTATCAAGGCGATCAAGCCTGAGTTCTTTGTGATGGAAAATGTGACTGGTATTTTGTCAATGGAAAAGGGTAATGTGATCAAAGAGATTATGGGTTTGTTTCGTAGTATTGGCTATCATGTGAATGAGCCTTTGAAATTATGTGCTGAAAATTTCGGTGTACCTCAAAAAAGGCATCGAGTGTTCATTATTGGGAGTCTAAAGCAGATACCTATTAAATTAGAGGATAAGGACATTTTATTTGCAGAAAATAACTTACTTGTACCTAAGCCTAGAACTGTTAGGGATGCAATTTCAAATCTACCAAGTATTGGGATACGAGATGGTGTATATGAAAGAGATGTGGATCTTAGCTATGACAGTGAATACCAAGAATTGATGGGGGGATTGATTAATTTTAAAGAATTTTACAAAAGGTTGATTGACACTCGTTTCGGTTCGGTAGAATAGAAATATCGTTTTTTTTTAGAATTGTGTCAATTTCATTTAAAAGTTTTTCATTTCTATGTTATGCTCGGAATAAAAAACTAGGGTTTGCATATCAATAAAATTTGACAAAACACATATTTGATCCTATTCTCCTTTACAAGACTTGTTGATACTCTGGTCAAGTGTCAACAAATTCTGTTGAGTTCTACCAAGACCCTAGAACTCTTTAAATTATTTCATACATACCCCATGTACGTGGAGATTTACCTTTGAGGAGATAAATCATGTCTAAGAAAACTTTACTTAGCACCATTGATTCCATTCAGCTGATGGTTGATGCTCTTAAAGCAGAAGCAGCTAAAGCTGATGCAGGCAACAAAGCAGCAAATGTTCGTTTTCGTAGTCATGCAAGCGATTTGAGAGCATATTTGTTGGAAATTCGAAAGTTTGCTCTTGAAAAACGTGAACAATCTAAATAATTTTGTTTGTTGTCACTCGATTTTTCTGAATGATACCTTTGCATGGTGTATTGTTTTAGTCAGCAATTTGGTTTTCTCAGCACATTCTACAATTTTAAAATAATTTTTGTTTGCTCTATTTTTTGAATTTGGGATCATAAGCTAGTTCTGCAAATTGAATAGGATTTAGCGATGATTGTTGCCTTTGATTTTGATAATACTTTAATGTCTCACAGTGTGCCACCATTGTCTTGGCAACCTATGAAACCTCAAATTTCAATTTTGAATCAGTTGTTAGATCGGGGAGATACTGTATACATTGTCACTGCTCGTTGTGTAATGATATCTCGGCTAGGTTTGATTGATGCACAGAAAAAAGGAAAACCAAAAATTGTGTGTCAAGGGCATCATCATTATTTGAAAAGGTTATTTTTTGATGCAGTTAGAAAGGGTATTATTCCAGTTGCAGAAGATTTTTTAGAGCAATATGTTCCAAATGCTCATTTAATCAAGCAAGTATATTACACAGATGGTTTCCCAAAAGGAGAGTTGTTAGAAGAATTAGGTGTGCAAGTGTTGATAGATGACAGCAAACATAAAAGAGCAGAAGCACTTGAACGAGGCATATTAGCCTTTGATCCTAGTGAGTTAAAGCAAATCAAGATTGCTGTAAAATTGTAGCTTTTTATCTTTGGTATTCTCAAAAAACTTTATTAAGATATTTGTAAAATAAAAGAGAGAGAAGATGCTTGAGAATCTAAGAAGAAAATCGTTAGTCAAGACCTACATAGATCCAACACATCTAGTTCGTTTCGAACAAGGTCATGCAATTTATTGGGATTCATTCAGTATTGCACAACACAAGCAAATATTATCTAAGAAAAAAGTAGATAAACCATTCTCAAGTACATTTGATGGTGTATCTAAGGAATTTAGATTGATCCCTAATGCATTAAGGGGTGTGAAATTCAATATGATTTGTTGTCCAAATGGTACATTCACTATGGGGCATGAAGATCAAAAAGATAACCAACCAAGAGAAGAAACAATTGAAAGTTCCTTTTTACTAGGAGAAACAGAGATTACCCAAGAGCTATATGAAAAAGTGATGGGGGATGAAAAGAATCATAGCCATAACACAAAAAATTCTCAAAATCCCGTAGAATATGTATCATGGTATGAGGCGATAGTGTTCTGTAATGAACTAAGTAAGCTACAAGGCTTGGATGAATGCTATGAAGTAAGTGATATAATAGAGGAAGAGCCAGAGGGTGAGTCATGGATGAGCATTTTTTCCGCAAATGTGCATTGGAATAAGAATGCCAATGGATATAGATTGCCAACAGAAAAAGAGTGGGAATATGCAGCTAAGGCTGATACTGAAAATAAATGGGCAGGTACTGATGATCCAAATAAGCTAGGAGAATATGCTTGGTTTGGAGGAAATCGGAACACAAGATCAACACATCCAGTGAAAACTAAAAAGCCGAATGAATGGGGTTTTTATGACCTAAGTGGAAATGTTGAAGAATTGTGTTGGGATTTGTATTGTGGACCTAGAGACACTGCTGCTGATCGTGTTCTTCGTGGTGGTAGTTATCTTTGTGACATAGTTGGTGATTTGCGTTCCGACAAGCCTGATTCTATAACGCCTGATCTTCTAGTAAAGACAATCGGTTTTCGTGTTTGCAGATCAATCGTCAACTGAGCAATTTTTTCCTTTTATCTTTGGTATTCTCAAAAAACTTTATTAAGATGGTTGTAAATCGAAAAGAGAGAGAATATGCTTGAGAACCTAAGAAGAAAATCACTAGTCCAGACCTACAATGACCCAAGATATCAAGTACATTTTGAACAAGGGGTAGCAAAATATGGAAATCATGTAGAAATAGATGTATGTAGTCAAAAGCTACACAAAGAATTACAAAAGATGTCATCTAAAAAACAGAAAGAAAGCGTATTCAAAAAAGCAATAGATATGATTTCTAAGGAAACTTTCAGCTTTTTCAAATTGAACATGATTTATTGTCCAAAAGGTACATTCACAATAGGACATAAAGATTACGACTATAATCAACCAAGACAAGAAACCATAAATAGGCCATTTTTATTAGGAGAAACAGAGATTACCCAAGAGCTATATGAAAAAGTGATGGGACAGAATCCGAGCAAATTCAAAAATCCTCAAAATCCAGTAGAGCAAGTATCATGGGAAGATGCGATCTTGTTCTGTAATGAACTAAGTAGACTACAAGGCTTAGATCTTTGTTATACTAAAAAATCAGACAAACAATACGATTGGTTATGTTATTTCAATAAAAATGGGTATAGACTACCAGAAGAAAAAGAATGGGAATATGCTGCTAAGGCTGGTACTCAAAACAAATATGCAGGTACTAATGAAGATGACAAAGTAAGCGAATATGCTTGGTTTGCTGATAATTCAAAAATCAGCCGTACATACCAAACACATCTAGTGGCAACAAAACGACCGAATGAATGGGGATTTTATGACATGAGTGGAAATGTGTCGGAATGGTGTTGGAATGAATTCGATTCTAGAGACACGAACTATCGTGTTATTCGTGGTGGTAGTTATAATGCCCACCCCATCTCGTATTTGAACTTGGCTACTCGCCCCAACCGCTCGCTTGACGATCGCTCCAACGACGTCGGCTTTCGTGTTTGTAGATCTGTTGTCAACTAAACAGCTAAATTCCTTGACCAATGTCAACAAAAAAGAGAGATGAAAGATGCTTGAAAACCTAAGAAAGAAATCACTAGTTAAAACCTACAATGACCCAACACATCAAGTACATTTTGAGCAAGGGGTAGTTAGATATGGGAGTTATGTAGAGATAGATGTATGTACTCAAAGACTATCTAAAAAATTGCAAAAGATGTCATTTCAAAAAGCAATAGATACGATCTCTATTGATATTGGAGTATGGTTTAGATTCAATATGATTTATTGTCCAAAAGGTACATTCACGATGGGGTCTATAGATCAAACAAATAACCCACCAAGGCTTGAAACGATCGATAGACCTTTTTTATTAGGAGAAACAGAAATTACTCAAGAACTGTACGAAAAAGTGATGAACACTAATCCTAGTAATTCCAAAAATCCTAAAAATCCAATAGAGAGAGTATCATGGTATGATGCAATATTGTTCTGTAATGCATTCAGTAGGCTACAAGGCTTAGATGAATGCTATACTAAAAATGAAGCAAGTCTAGATTATGGTTGGGATTGTGATTTTTCTAAAAATGGTTATAGACTACCAGAAGAAAAAGAGTGGGAATATGCTGCAAAAGCTGGTACAGATAACCTATATGCAGGTACTGATAACATAGAAAAACTAGGCGAATATGCTTGGTTTTGGGATAATTCAAAAATCGGTCGTACATACCAAATACATCCAGTAGCAACCAAATTACCAAATGAGTGGGGTTTTTATGACATGAGTGGTAATGTTGACGAATGGTGTTGGGATAAGTATGATCCTAAGGGGAAAGCTACAGACCCTCGTGTTTCTCGTGGCGGTAGTTGGTTCAGCAAAGCCGCGGGTTTGCGTTCTGTTGGTCGCAGATCTTACTTACCTAACCATACTAACATTGATCTCGGCTTTCGTGTTTGTAGGTCTGTTGTCAACTAAATGGCTAAAGCCCTTGACCACTGTCAAAAAAAAAGAGAGAGAATATGCTTGAGAACCTAAGAAGAAAATCACTAGTCAAGACCTACAACGATCATACACACCGAGTACATTTTGAACAGGGGTTAGTTAGATATGGGAATCAGGTAGAAATAGATGTATGTAATCAAAGACTATCTAAAGAATTACAAGAAAGATCATTTAAAAAAGCAATAGAAATGGTTTCTAGTGAAACTTTCAGCTTTTTCACTATGATTTATTGTCCCACTGGTAGATTCATGAAAGGGGGTAGTAAATACAACGATAATCCCTATATGCAAGAAACAATTGAAAAACCATTTTTACTAGGAGAAGCAGAGATAACCCAAGAACTATATGAAAAAGTGATGAAAGATAATCCTAGTGAGTTCAAACACCCTCAAAACCCAGTAGAGAATGTATCTTGGTATGATGCAATCTTGTTCTGTAATAAACTAAGTGAATTACAAGGTTTAGAGTGTTGCTATGATTTAACAGCTATCTCTACAATAGACAAGGATAGGGTAGATCAAAAAAGAATTATGTCAGCAAAAGTTACTTGTGATTTCAACAAAAATGGGTATAGATTGCCCCTAGAAAAAGAGTGGGAATATGCTGCTAAGGCTGGTACTCAAAACCAATGGGCAGGCACTAATAAAGGAAAAGAATTAGGTGAATATGCTTGGTTTTGGGATAATTCAAGAGGGTCAACACATCCCATAAAAACTAAAAAACCAAATCCATGGGGGTTTTATGATATGAGTGGCAATGTTAAAGATTGGTGTTGGAATCTATACAGTCCCAGAGCACAAGATCTGTATGCTGTTCGTGGTGGTAGTTGGAAAGATGATCTTTCCACATATTTGAAAGTTGCTTATCGCGACTTCAACTCGCCTGATTATCGTTGCAACTACCTTGGCTTCCGTGTTGCAAGATCGATGGCAAACTGAATTTTTCTATTTTTATCCTTGGTATTCCCAAAAGTCTTTATTAAGATGCTTGTAAATCAAAAAGAGAGAGAATATGCTTGAGAATCTAAGAAGAAAATCATTAGTACATCGGCATTTGAATCCATCCAACTCAATAGCATTTGTGGATGGTCATGCTACTTTTTTGGATATGTTTGCAATCAATCAGTATGTAATGAAACTGTCTAATGCTGAAAAGATCTTTTTTTCTAAAAATACATACGATATGCCTTGTACCAACATTTTGGTTGTAAGAGAAAAGTACGAGAATGTAGAATTTAATATGATTGCATGTCCAAGTGGCAACTTTACGATGGAAGCACCAAACAGTACTGATAACCCAATTCAACAAAAAAAGGTAGAAAGACCATTCTTACTCGGAGAAACTCAAATCACTCAAGATTTGTACCAAATAGTAATGGGGGTTAATCCTAGTTATTTCCAAGCAACAAATATAGGACTAAAAAATACTGGATATGGAGGAAACCAATTATACCCATTCAGTTTACAACATCCAGTGGAACAAGTATCATGGGATGATGCAGTCCTATTCTGTAATGAATTGAGTAGACAAAAAGGTTTAGATCCATGTTACACAAAGAAATCTCAATTAAATTTTGATTGGTCATGTGATTTCGATCGAAATGGATACCGATTACCCACAGAGATGGAATGGGAATGTGCTGCAAAATCTGGTACTCAAAATCAATGGTCAGGTACTGATAAAAAAAAAGATCTAGAAGAATATGCTTGGTTTGAAGATAATTCAATTTTTGCAACACATCCTATAAAACAACTAAAATCAAATCGTTGGGGATTTCATGACATGAGTGGAAATGTATGGGAATGGTGTTGGGATAAGTACTATCTTGAGAAATCAAATGCTGATGGCGGTCGTGTTAATCGTGGTGGAAATTGGATGCAAGATGCTAACAAATCGAAATGTACTTATCGAGGTCATGCTCCACCTGATTTGAAATTGAGAAATATAGGTTTTCGTATCGCTAGATCAATCACTAGATAATTTCCGAAAAAATTATCTTTGGCATATGTCCAAAATTTCATTAGCATCTATTTAAAAAAAGAGAGATGAAAGATGCTTGAGAACCTAAGAAGAAAATCATTAGTCAAAACCTATCATGATCCAAGATATTCCATAAATTTTGAGCAAGGTCATGTGATTCATAGAGAATATATTAGTGTTGGGTATCAGAAACAAAAGCTATCTAAAAAAGGAACAAAAAAAAATTTTCAAAGTACATTTGATGGTGTATCTAAGGAATTTAGATTGATTGCTCATACCTATATTTCTGATACTTATAATGATGTGGAATTCAATATGATATTTTGCCCAAGTGGTACATTTACGATGGGTCATGACAAAGATGAAAGTGGTAACAAACCAAGACTAGAAACGATTGAAAGACCCTTTCTACTAGGAGAAACAGAGGTAACCCAACAGCTATATCAAGCAGTGATGGGGGAGAATCCTAGTAAATCATCCCCAAGTTATCTAGCCCCAGTAGAAATGGTATCTTGGTATGATGCGATACTATTCTGTAATAAATTAAGTAAGCTACAAGGCTTCAATGAATGCTATGTTTTAACAGATATCTCTACAATAGATAAAAATGGGGTAGATCAAAAAAGAATTATGTCAGCAAAAGTTACTTGTGATTTTGATAAAAATGGCTATAGGCTACCAAAAGAAAAGGAGTGGGAATATGCTGCTAAGGCTGGTACTCAAAACAAATATGTAGGTACTGATAGTAAAAAGCAGCTAAGCGAATATGCTTGGTTTGGGGAAAATTGGGATCGAGGATCAACATACCCCGTAAAAAAAAGAAAGCCAAATGAATGGGGGTTTTACGACATGAGTGGGAATGTGAAAGAATGGTGTTGGGATAGACCTTATGATTCTAATCATAGAGTGTTGCGAGGTGGTTCCTATAGGAATTATTCTCATTTTTGCAAGAGTACTTATCGTGACAGCTTCGACAACTACTATGCGAGTGTTGCTATAGGCTTTCGAGTTTGTAGATCACTCTTCAGCTGATCAACTCAATCTCTCGTGAAATGTCAAAAAAAGATTGCTGAATTTCGATTTTTTATCTTTGGCATTCTCTAAAAACTTTATTAAGATTTGATTGGATCAAATAAAGGTGACAAAAATGTTGAACAATCTTAGGCGAAAACGCTTGCAAGAGCGAGATGATTTCATATTCATTGATAAGGCTGATAGTGGTTTTCAATGGGTTGGGGAATTAGTATCATATCTAGACAATCATGCTACTCTTGGAAATCAAAGATGTGGTCAAAAGTCAGTATACAGAAGTTTTTCTAAAGCCAAAAACCCTAAAGCATATCAGAATCATGTGAATGGTGTTTGGTTTGATATGATTTATTGTCCCAAAGGTAGCTTTTTACATTGTAAAAAATTCGATGTGCCAAACCCTGAATTTGAAATCAAACAGATTTACACACCCTTTCTTCTTGGAGAAACAGAGGTTACTCAAGAATTATATCAAGCAGTGATGGGTAAAAACCCAAGTTTTTTGAAAGATTTACACAGACCTGTGGAAAATGTTTCTGTGTATGATGCAGTCAAATTTTGTAATAAACTAAGCAAGCTACAAGGCTTCGAAGAATATTATAAGGATGGTGGATACAAAAAAGGATATCGCTTAGCTACACTAGACGAATGGGAATATGCAGCTAAGGCAGGCACTCAAAATCAGTGGTCAGGCACTAATGATACTCGTAAGCTAAGTGAATATACTTGGAACTCAGATAATTCAAACAGTACTCCTCAACCAGTTGCTCAGCTCAAGCCCAACAAATGGGGGTTCTATGATATGACGGGGAATGTTGAGGAATGGTGCGACCGAGGATCTAACCTTAGCTTTTGGGGGAAAGAGCCTTGTGTAGGAGGTAATGCAACCTATATGCCCCACCCATTCTATATGATGAGAATTGGGGAGAGTCTTTGGACTGACCCTAAAGAAAAAAGCAAGCTTCGAGGTTTTCGTATTGCAAGATCTTTTATTGAATAATCATCTAGTTTACTAGCACTGACACCTTTCTCTCTATTCCATTTTTCAATTTTTCTTGTTTTTTTCGCCCTTTATGTTTGACCTAAATCTATTTAGCATTTCAAATGTTTACATACTTATCCATAAAATTTTTTAAATAAGAGTGTAGAAAATGATAAAAAAAAGATCCCTAACCAACATTATTGGTGCTTTGATTTTCTTTACTCAAGGTTTGTTTGCAGAGCCTCTTAAGGTATCAGCAATCCCTTGGGTACAATCAAACTTAGAAATTCCCCATGTTGCAATTAACAATCTCCCAACACAGCTACAAGCAATCGCTGAATTTGGTACTTGTAGTGGTACTTATGCATATCGGTGGGATATCAATGGGGATGGGGATTACAACGACCAAAATGAAAATTGGCTAAATTCATCTAGTGTAAGCTATGCAGGATATTTTGCTCCTTTAAGCTTAGATGTGCAGTATAGTTCGGCAATTGGGGATCGCTTGTATTTCCCAAAGGTACAAGTCCAATGTGGTAGTGAAACCCAAACTGCAATTATGCCAGTTCTTGTAAAGGTAAGTAGGCTTTGTCCAAACTATGCCAATGATCCACAAAACCCAAGCTGTAGTGCAGATGATAGCTTCGAAATTACACAACAAACACATAGTGCAAGAGCGATTGATCGAGGTCTTTGGTATCTTTTTCGCCAAGCAATCCATCGTAGTAATGATTCACTAGGAAACAATGCACATCTTTGCTACATCTCTGGTACTCAAACACTTTATTCAACAGGTCAAGCACTCAATACTTTTTTAAGGCGAGGTCATGGCTTTGGGATTCAAAGAGATACTGATCCCTACTATCGCCATATGACACAATGTGGTTTACATTCCTTACTTAGTACGATGCAGCTACGAGTACTTAGCTTTGATGATACTGCTAGCTTGGGAACAGACAGTCAAGGTATGCAGTTCTCAGCACTCAATGGTTTGTCTGCTTTCTTTTGGTCAAGCTATGAATCCACATCTTGGGTTGAACCTCTCGCAAATTTCGGCAATCCCAATTATATTTCGCCAGTAGGGAGAATAGGTGTTTTAGGACAAAGTCTACAAAACATTGGGCAAGATTTAGCAGATGGTTTAATTCAATGTATGACTGCTGATGGTGCTTGGTTTTATACTTGTTCAAATCTAGCAGGCGTTACGGATGATGCATCTACAAACGGTTGGGCACCCGAAGCTCTCAGACTTTTGAATCGTAAACTAGGAGTTGAAACCTACGATAGCTACAAACAAAAACAAAAAACTTGGCTTGCAACACATTGTCCAAGTGGTAGCTGTACATATGATGGTGGTGGGGGTAAGCTATCAGGCAATGCACTCGTTGGGTATGGTTGGGTAGAAAATGAAATCTCTACAACTAATATCGAAATTGCTGATGCGATTGATTGGATTGATTTTTGGTTTCAAAACGATCCCAATCACTATGGGCTCTATTATCTCTATGCAGCTACTAAAGGCTTAAGATCTTTTGTGCCAGAAATTACGAAGCTACCAAGTGGGATTGATTGGCACAAGGAATTTAGTAGCTTTTTTCTTGGTGGTAAAAACGCCAAATACAACAATTCTACTGCCAAGCAAAACACAAATGGTAGTTGGAGTTGGGCAGGTAATTGGTTGTGGGCAACTAGCTTGAGTACAAATGAGAGAACATCCCTTGTGATCCAAATCCTACAATCTTGGCTTGAAACCTTTGCCTATGCGAGAGCTTATCCCCAACAAATCAGTCCGAATACAGAGGTTACCTTTGATCATAGCTGGTCATACACACTAGACCCCTCGGTCACAATTATTGAATATAAATGGAATGTGATTGATTACTTAGATCCTAACAGACCAATATGCGAACTTGGGGAAATCCCATGTGTAGATAAAAATGGGGATGGGGATTGTGAGGATGCACTTGAGCAATGCAATGAAGATTTGAATGGTAATTCAGTTTTAGATGATAGTGAAATCGGCTGGGAATTTAGTTCTAGCCAAAAAAATTTCCCATTCAAATTTACCTATACTACACCTGTGGGTTGGGGAGAAATCAAAAGAAATTCTGTAATCCTAAGAGTTGTGGATAATTTTGGGAGATATGTAGATGATCGTTCCTCTATTGAAATCAAGGTATCCAAGTTGAATCATCCCCCAACAATTGTTGCTCATCCAGATGGTATGAATGTCAGTTACAAGGGTTATGCTGGTAGCCTTGTAAAGCTAGATGGCAGAATGTCCTATGATGCAGATACCAATGAGCTTGTTTTTCCTGGCAGTACAGAGCGACCAATGGGTTTGATAGATCACATCACAAGCATTCATTTTGATACTAATTTGGATGGAGATTTTGATGATGTGGGGGAAAATGGTACAGATCGCTTAGTAGATTTTGTGATTGGTCAAAATACTTTACCAAATGATTTGCTTGCAGTACCGATTCGTGTTTGCGATGATGGTCAATGGACAGATTCTTGTATAGATGGTCTTGACCAAGCAGATTGTTCTATTTGTAGCTATGGTTCAGCAACAATTCGTGTTTTGGAGAATTTACTACCACCAATTCTTGTTACAAAAGCACCCTATGGTGTTCTTGTTAATCCCCAAGATCAAACAGAGCTCATTCCAAAAACACTAGATTTATCGGAATCCTATGATCCTGATGGTGTGCTAGGCTTGAAATGCCAATATGAAATTGTTGAGGGTTTAGGTAGCTTCATTGAAAGTGGGGAATTTTTAGCAGATACCAATGATATGGGATCAAATGTTACCTACAAGCCTTTTGGGGATGGACCAAGAGTAGACAGAATCAAAGTGATTGGTACAGATTTTGGGGGCTTGTCAAGTGAAGCGATTTTTGAAATTAATGTACCAAACACCCAACCAGGGATTTTGGATGTAGGCATTCGTTTTGATACTACAAATCCACCTCTGATTGATAGCTACCATTTAGAAAGCTTAGGCGATGGGTGGTATAGGCTCTCTGTTAATGCTTACCCCTACCCATTTGCTAATGGCTTTGTTTCGGCAAGTGCTACTGACAAATCAGATTCTACCCAAATACTTTTTGACATGGATGGTGATGGTTTAGTTGATTTTGAATCTAGCTATGGGGAAATTGAGCAGCTTAGAGAAAGTAACAGCTTTGAATATTTATCTGAAAGTATGGGTATTGTACAAGTAGCTGCAAGAGATATAGATGGTGCAGAAAGTCAAAAGCAAGGCTTAGAATATCATGCCCCTAAAGTAGCAGAATACTTAAAATACACACTCAATCTTTTGAATGATGCTACCATTGAAAGCTATGCAAGTCCTCAAAGTACTTATACATTTTTCGCAAATCCTACAAATGAGCCTTTACTGATTGCAGTAGCTGTAGAGGATAATTTAGGGAATATAACCCTAGATCAATATTTTGCAGATGTGAGCAATGAAAATCCAATTCTTGAAAGTCTTGAAATTATCCCAATCGGTAATATGGGAATACTTGTGCTTGTATCTGGAATAGATGTAGATGGGGATAGCTTACATTATGAAATAGCTATGGGCGATGGTTCGGAGATTAAGGCTAATACAAGAGGCTTTTTTGTACATGATTACCAAATCCCAAGCAATGAGCTACCAAAGACCTTAGAGCTACAAATCAAACTAGTGGATGGTAGGGGTGGAGAAAGTGTGCATATCAAGGAGATTCGTGTTCAAGGGAACACAGCTGTTGAGCCGATTGTGAACAACCCACCAACAATTACTGATATTCGTATCAATATTGGAAATCAAGGGCTCGTTGAGATTGAGTGCCAACTCAATGATTTAGATGGTGATGCTTTAAATTTATGGGTCAGTTTTGGGGATGAAAATGTGGATTTACCAACAGAAAAGGTAATTTATAGCAATCGTTTTGAGCATAGCTATGAATATCGTACGAATCCATATGAACTGACAGTAAGAGCCTTTGATGGTAAAGAATATTCTATCTTAAGCACAAGAAATATTGAAATCATTGACCACCCAACCCAAATTTCTAACTTAAGCTATGCGAATGTTGGGAATGGTCATTTGATTCTAAACGCAGATGCTCAAGATTTAGATACTGCAAATCTAGAATATTCTTGGGATTTTGATGGGGATAGCAGCTATGAAATCCAAAATGCTAGCACACCCATCACAATCTATCAATATCCTACTCCCAACGAGCATACTGCAATTCTAAGGGTAAGAGACACTTGGTCTAAGGTAGATGAATACCGAAGCTTAAAAATTCTTGCCGAAAACCCACCACAATTTCAAGAGATTTCAATGGGTGTAGATACAAGGGGTTTTGTCAGCTTCCGTATGCTTGGTCAGGATTTAGATGGAGATGTGGTTAGCTATTGGGTAAATTTTGATGTTGATCGAGATTTGAATGCATGGATACCAATACCTAGTGGTGTGATTACCCATGATTACCTATACCAAACGAACCCCTATTTAGTGGGCTTTAAAGTGGTTGATTCTAGGGGTTTAGCAACAGAAGAAACACGAGATTTATTCATTGTGGATACACCTACAGAAATTCGAGAACTAATGGTGTTCAAAAATGGGGGTAGGGTAGAGCTTAGGATATTTGCTTTCGATGTAGACTCATATCAAGACCTACTATACTCTATCGATTTTAACAATGATGGTATCTTTGAAATTGAAAACAGCTATGCATCGATTGGGTTGTATGAATATTTGGAGAGTGGGAATTATTCTGCCAAAGTTCGAGTCATAGATACTTGGTCAGGCAATGCTGTTGAGCAAAGTCTTGGTATTGAGATTGTGTTGCCAAGATTAGATATGAGCATAGTAGATCAAGGTATTGTAGATCAAGGGGGTGTAGATCAAGGAGTTGTAGATCAAGGAGTTGTAGATCAAGGGGTTGTAGATCAAGGTACATACCAACCAATTGTAAGAGATCACATTCAAGGCGAAGAGGGTAGGTGCATCATCTTTAGGACTGGGAGCTTGCATATTGGTTTAGACATCGGTACAAAGGTAGATGCAAATACTTGCACAAGTGAAGATCCAGCAGTTGTAGGTATGGAGTGGTCATGGGATTTTGGTGATTCTAGTGCTTTAGGCTTTGGTTTAGAGGTAGGTCATCGTTATGTGGATGATGGGGTATATAGTGTTCTTGCTACAAATTCAGTCATGGCAAGTGAATCCTATGGTATTCAAGTTAATATTGCGAATGTAGCCCCCATATTTTTATCCAACCCACCTTTGTTTGTAGCTAGAAATGGAATTTACTCTTATGATGTTTTCCTAGAAGATGTGGGCATAGAAGACGAAATTATTTTAAATGTTGATACAACAATTGGTGGTTTAGATTTAGACCAAATCACTTTAACTCGTCAAGATGAACAAGGAAAGCATTGGCTACTCAAGATCAACACCTTGAATGTTTTACAGGATAGTATATCCTTAACTTTGGTTGCACAGGATGGACATAATAAGCAAGGAAATCGTTTTGTGTTTGATGGGGGTAGGACAGAGCAAAGGTTAATCGTTTATTTTGTAGAGTCTGAGCAAGAGATGGAATTTCTAGATATGGGTCTACTAGATTCAAATGTGGTGCATATGAAAGATGTGCAAGTTTTGGATCAAACAATTGATGCACTAGCAAGTCAGTTTTCTGGTGGTGATCGTTCTAATGGGGGCTGTAAGCAAATATCAAATTTAAGTGATAGCTTAATTTGGATACTTTTATTTTGGTTTATTGGATTATTAATTAGGGTCTTGAAAACAAAAAAGCTACATTGAGAAAAAAGTTATCTTTGGTATTCTTTAAAAACTTTATTAAGATGGATGTAAAAGAAAAAAGGGAAGAAATATGCTTGAGAATCTAAGAAGAAAATCCTTAGTTAAGACCTATCATGATCCGATACACAAAATATATTTTGAACAAGGTTTAGCTAGATATGGAGATCTTGTAGAAATAGATCTATGCACTCAAAGACTATCTAAGAAATTACAAAAGATACCATTCAAAAAAACAATAGATATGGTTTCTAAGGAGAGCTTTGTTTATTTCAAGCTGAATATGATTTATTGCCCAAGTGGTAAATTCACCATGGGGCACAAAGATTACAAGGATAACCTACCAAAAGAAGAAACGATTGCTAGACCATTCTTACTTGGGGAAACAGAGATTACCCAAGAACTGTACGAAAAGGTGATTGGCAAGAATCCTAGTCATTTCAAAAACCCTCAAAATCCAGTAGAGAAAGTATTATGGAAAGATGCGACAAATTTTTGTAATGAACTAAGTAAATTACAAGGCTTAGATCAGTGTTATAATGCTTGGGGTTGTGATTTTAGTAAAAATGGGTATAGATTACCAAGTGGAAAAGAATGGGAATATGCAGCAAAAGCAGGCACTGAAAATCGATGGTCAGGTACAGATGATGAGAATCAAATAAAAGACTATGCTTGGTTTGATGGGAATTCAAACAATGTGACACATCCAGTGAAAACTAAAAAACCAAATGAATGGGGGTTTTACGACATGAGTGGAAATGTATCAGAATGGTCTGATGATGAAAAAAAGCTATATGCTGATGCACCATCTTTCAATTATTATCTTAGTGGTGGTTTGTACAACAACATTTGGCATTTGCGTTCTGCTAATCGTGCTCTTAAATCGCAATCTGATGCGAGTTCCCATCAGATTGGCTTTCGTGTTGCAAGATCGCTTGTCAACTGAGTAACTGAAGCACTAGGTCTTTTTTTTCTTTTTATCTTTGGTGTTCTCTAAAAACTTTATTAAGATAATTGTAAATTTGAATGTAAAGAGAGAGAATATGCTTGAGAATTTAAGAAGAAAATCCTTGGTACACAGCTATTTTAGTAGACAAGAGAATGTGTCTTTTGAGCTAGGATGTGCAACTTATGGGGATTTTTTAAGTATGCCACATTGCCAAAGATTTGAACTTAAATCAGCTAACACACAAGCATCCTTTCCACGAATTGCCAAAAATCTTACGAAACTATTGAAAGTAGAATATGATGCTAATGGCTACAAGTTCAACATGATCTCATGCCCAAGTCTAGAAAAAGGGAAACTAAAAATATTTTCACTTGGAGAAACCTTAGTAACTCAAGAGCTCTACATTCGGTTGATGCAAAGAAATCCAAGCTATTTCAGTGGAATAATATATCACTATACTGAGATGGAGCGAGATATCGGTACAGATTTAAGTAGACCACTTGAAAAGATTCCTATATACCACATGATAGAATTTTGTAATGCACTCAGCTTATTACATGGCTTTGAGCCTTGCTACACACAGAGTTCAGTTGATTTCAGTTTAACTTGGATTTGTGATTTCAAAAAAAATGGATACCGATTACCCACAGTCAAAGAATGGAGATATGCTGCCAAAGCTGAAACACAAAATAAATGGTCGGGCACAAATGACCCACAAAAGATAGGGGATTATGCATGGTACAAAAACAACTCAAGTATTCAAACACAACCTACTAAGACGAAACTACCAAATGAATGGGGATTCTATGATATGAGTGGAAATGTTTGGGAGGTTTGTGAAACAAAAAATAAAGCAGGGGAAAATCTCTTGTTAGGGGGTTCTTATATGTCAGATTCTTTGTATATCCAAATCGAATCTAAGGAGGATTGTTCTTCGTCCGGCAAAGATATTGGCGTTAGATTAGCTAGAACCATAGTTGGATAATCTAGCATTCAATATTACAAAGTATTTTAGGAATTACTGACTAGTAAATTTGAAATTGGGTGTCTTCTATTGTTGATCAGTGCTACATAAATCTGCTCTACCTTTGACCAATCAATGTATTTCAAAATGATGTCTAGCCATTCAGATCGATTGCCAAAGCGATCAAGAAAATAAGCATGTTCCCACAAATCAACACACATGATTGGACGATGTAGCTTCATGAAAGGAGTATAGTGGTTTTGGGTAGAAGAGACATTGAGTCTATTCATTGTGTCTAATGCAAGCCAACTCCACCCAGACCCAAATCTTTTTAGTCCCTCACTTTTGAGATCTGCCTCTACTTGTTTTTTTGTTTTCCCAATCAAATCAAAAAACCTTGTGGGCTTTGTTGTACCCTTTGGTGATAGGCAATACCAAAACAGAGTATGGCAGAAATGACCACCCATATTGTTTAGGTAAAATTGTTTGTCTTCTTCATTGTTCAAATAAAAAGATGTATTCCTAAGGACATCTGCAACATCTAACTCTGCAAGCTGTGGGTAGCCTTTGGTCAGTAAGCTATTTAGATTATCTACATATTTTTTATGTAGTTGGGTAATATGTACAAGCATCGTTTGGTAGGAAATGTGTGGCTCAAAGGCATTCAATTCCCAATCGATTGGTGCAATACTAAATTTTTTCATATGGAACTCCATTCATTTCAACAAGCAAGGTTTCAGGAATGTATTGTATAAAAGTGTTTTGTGTTTTCCTAGCACCTCTTTCTGATGACTGTTCCAAATTGACTTTCAGTTTTTGGTACAAACTGTGATTTCTAGGAATGTGAAATTTTGCGATAGGTGCTGGATCTTCATGATTCAGTTCAGTTGTTATTCTACATTTGACCAAACCATTGGCAATATCATCTACATAACATTTGAGATCCAAACCCATATTTGTTTCATCTAAAATCACATCAATCTCAATCCAATCTTCTATCAAAGTTGCAATTTCATTTTTCAAAGTTAGTCTAATTGATTCGGCAGAAATGTGCATTTGAGGAATCATACCTAGAATTTTACCAACAATTCTATGTATTTCAAGATGGCTATTAGCATCTACCAATACATTTGATAGATGGTGATTCGCATCGAAACAACAACTACGAATTTCTTCTTTGATAAAATCTACACTATACATTGGGTTTGAACGACTATGGAAAGTTTTTTGTTCTTCTGTGTATTCTTTCAGAATCTTTACAAAATGTTCCATCATTGAGTCAAAATCTGTATATGCCATCCCTGCCTGCAAAAAGATTGGTGTGCCATATGCCATACCTAAATCAGAAATAACAACACAGTTCATTTCAGGGTCTCTATCGTGTTCAAAGATTTCTGTCACATCAAATTCTCGCATACCGAGATTGTTTGGGTGTATGTCAACAAGAGCAATACCTTTGTTCAATAGTTTCTTTTGGAAATCAATTACCCAATAAAATTTAGATTTTTCGGTCACTTTTGGTATTCTCGTTTTGATCTTAGAAACTTGCTTTTTGATTTCACCAGCAACAAGCGAATAGGTTGTTGTGATATGCAAGAGATTCAAATCTTGTTGTTGTTTCAAAACCTTTGATAATTCATGTTCAATGTCTTCCATAGGACCTACGAAATCTTCCAACAACATATCTCTCATTTTTAACAAAGGGCTAGATGATGTTAAGGGTATGCCTATTTTTAAATTTTCTCTCACAATCAAATAGCAAGGCAATTCATCTTGAAACACATCCAACACAGCTGTTCCAACAATATATGGAATCGCAGGGTGTGTCCTAAGTTCATCATCTTGCATCAACATTTCGATCAAAAACCACTCAAAAGGATCCGTAGTGATTTTAATGACAATTTCATCCAAAGCAGGTAAACCAAGTACAACTCCCCATTTACCATGCCCAAGTATAAGATCTCTGTTGAATGTCATTGGAATACATGATTTCACATCGATTTTGTCTTGTATTTTACTACGAATAATTTTGTTTACAATTTTACGAACTTTTGGCCAAGACTTTGCCAAAATGTCTAAATCTGTCTGATCTAATCTAAATGTCATGTTGGCTCAACTCCTAGTATATTTTCTAAGTAAGATGTGGCTGCATCTTGTAAAATGTGTACACCATCTGATGTAAAACATCTAGCATTTTGCACATTGAATGGTGCGATATGATATGGTGAAATGAACTTAGCATTTGGGATTGAAGATGTAGCTTGGTAAATATAACCCGAATCTACATTTTTCTTTCTTTCTTGATAGTTTGTGATGCACCTAAAATCGGATGGACTACAAGGTTCGGCTTTTACATAACTAGTGGAGACATTGTTAGGTAAACACAAAGGAAATGGACCACTCCAAACGATCAAAGGTAATTGGTTTGAGGGGTAAAAAGAATTGATATAATTCAGCAAGTTCAAACATTCTGTAGAACCTGTGATACCATTATCCCCTAGTTGAATAAATACGATTGGGAATTTTTGCATCAAGGCATTTTTCAAAACTTGCCCCTCACTTGTATTTTCCCCAATGTGCTTGTTGATAATTTTCTTTGGTGTTGTTCCTTCGAAATACCAAGAGTATAATTGTGCACCTAAACCCGAAACAAATGCTTGTTGTGCAGCTCTTGATAAAGTTCGACCAACTTGAGAATCTCCGAGCATCAAAATCCTATTATCACCTAAACTATTCATTTTTTGGAGTATTTGATTTTTCAAAGATCTGTTTTGGGTAGGCTGTGGTTGTGGCTCAGGTTGTGATGTGCTTTCAGGTTGTGATGCGATCTCAGACTGATCATCAACATTTGTTGTTTCATAAGATATTGGTGTCACTTGCCCAGATTGTGTGCTTGTTGTCGTTGTTACTACATTTTGTGTTGACTGTTTTGGAGTTTTTGATTTGTTTTCGGATTTTTTGTTTGGATTGTTAGATGCTTCTGCAGGTTTAATCAAGACATCATAAGCTAAGAGAGACACTAAACCGAGTCCTACAATACCCATAGATATGCCTAAGATTTTCTTTTTTCTTTTGTTCATTCTCAATACCTCTCGGTAAAATGTACTACAGCCTTCAAGTCTTTTCACTTCGCCTTGACATTTAGCATTTTATGGTGTATTTTTCAAAACACAAACAAAAAATCAAATGTATAGCATAATTGGACATAAAAATGAGATTCGTATCAAAATTTGAACTTGAAACCATTCGAGCTCAATCTTCATCTCTAACAGATTTTGCAGAACGAGTTGGTCTATCTGTTCCAACCTTGTGTAGACAACTGAAAATGTACGATATTCCATCATCTTTTAGGGAAGCAGGGGCAAATCTCCGTATTACAGAGGAAGAAGCCTACAATCTTTATGTGTTTGAAAAAAAATCTCTTAGGGAAATTGCTCGTATGTACAATGTATCGCATCAAGCAGTTTCCCAATGGCTTGATGTATATGGTATCTCAAAGAGAAATGCCACAGATCCAACAATCAAAAAAGTAAGAGCTGCAAAAAGAAAAGAAAAAAGAGATAAAGAGAAGAAAAAAAACCAAGCAAATGAAAACGATTAAGTATAGAGATATTTTTGAACAAGTTTGTACCTAATGTTTTAAGAACAATCAAGCCTTATTTGTATCCAATGATTTCTAGCATATGATCTAAGCTTGATCCATCCTCTGCCCCATTTCCCTTGCCATTTGGTCCATCAATAAAGCCTGCCCATTTGATCATGGCGATTGTACCTGCAAGCCTACAATCTTGGCGATGACGAGCAATATAACCCTCTCTCTTTTTAAGCCATCTAAGAGCATTTGTTGGGATTGGTTTGTTTTCATGTAAAGCTTTCATCACTTGAATCCAATAGGAAAAAGCCTTGTTTCCAAATTGATTCCCACCAGCACACCAAACCTTTGGGTCTTTTTCAATAATTTTGAGAGTCAAATCAAAAGGAAACATTGGGAACTGTGAATTTCTAAAGCTTGGCATTTTGTTTTCGCCCTTTGTGGGGAAATCTGTCAAACCCTCAGAATTGTATAGGGCTGGTAGGGTAGAAGTATCCTTTACAATTTCTGGACACTTTGGAATTCTTGGTAGCTTTGGAAATGCTTTTTTAGGGTTTTCGCTGATGAAAAATTCTTCAGCATCTTGCACTAAGCTATCTCCTAAAGCTTGAGCATCATTCATAGATGTCCAAGAAATTTCCATGATTTTGACTTTGAGTGGAATTTCTAAGTCTTGAATTTCAGTGTTCTTGTAAACAAGAGTTGTTGCATCTTGATTTGCAATGCGTAAAATCATACATTTGTTTACATTCGCTTGACTGATCACATCCATCTCTTTACCAGCATCTAAGCTGTTTTTTATAATCAAGAGATTGGAACTATGGTCATCATAAGGATCTAAATCTAAATGTGTATCTTGTTGTAAACGGTCAATCAAATATTTTCCTAAACTAGAGAATTCTTCGATTTTGGACATCAGTATTATCTGAATTGTCATGATTACACTCCTATGTGTATTAAGGTTTGAGCTTTGTTTTTGATTGTTCACGAAAGAAATCTAAAAGATGTGCTATTCTTTAGGAAGGATTTTCTTTTTTTTATTTTGAACAGAATTACCTTGCAGCAAATCATCGATTTCTTCTTGTACTGATGGGGTTTTGGGTGGCTGACTAATATCCTGATTTTTACTAGAGTCAATCTTTGCTGTTTTAGGTGGCACAACCCCTTTAGCAATCTGTTTCAAGTATGGATTAAGTAAATCTTGTTGCTCACTAGGTGTAAGGTCTCCCACATCTTGCAAATCAATCACTTGAACAAGCATAGGTTGTTTGTACCCTTTGGTTTGGATACTCAAATCATACAAAGGGATATTTTGTCCTACAATTTCAGACCAATAGTCTGTGCATTGTTGTTCATAAACATTTTCGTTGGCATACATATATTGTAAAACTAAAGTACTAATTGCATTGCCCATCACAATGTAATCTCCATCCCAAAGTATGACAATTGGAACTAGGGATTTAGTATCTATGTGGTACAAGTTCGTTGCACTAACTTTAGCTAAATCTTGGACATAATTTTCTGTGTTCAAGTACTCGATTATCTTGTTTCTAGTTATGTTTGATTTTGGTAACAAAATTTCTTGTTCCAAGCCTCGTGGATAATCTTCATTGATAATCAAATTATTTGGATCGAGAATATTTATTACCTTGTAGTTTTCAACAATCTTGGGGCGAGAATTGAAAATCAAAATGGGTTTCGTTTTTGGTATTCTGTCTGAAATTTGCTTAGGTGTTTCTGATACTTGAGATTTCTGGAAAGTGTTGAACGAAAGTTGTTGTCTAATGTAAGAACTTGTGTCCCCTATCATTATTTGTTCAGGCTCAACGAAAAGTACAGAGTCTAACAAATAATTGAGATCCTTTGGTAGAAGATTGCTATTATTGGCATTATTTGATTCTTTTATTGCCAAATCCATATACAAATAAGATTTTTGCTTTGGCATTGCATACAATTTGGCAAAATTACATAAAAACTCAAAATACATCAATCCATATTCATAGAGAATTTGTTTTGAAATGCTACCATTTGCATCCTTAGATGTTTCTGCACACCAAATTTTCACAATTTCTAGAGACAATTTGCTTGGATCTATTTGATCAATCTGTTCTCCATAACTGATCATCCCTACTAACACTAAACCTTGAGTATCGATGTTAGGATTTTTTGCGAGTGCTGCAACATCTCCCAAAACAAAATCTTTCAATTTCGAACTTGCAGCACTTGGACCTAAAACAAAAGCTACACTATTTTTCTCTAGAAATTTGAGATGCAAAACAAATTCGTTTTCGATCTTGAAAGTTTTTGTATGTGGTTTTGTTCTAGATCCAACACTGATTTCTGGAGTAAGTTTTTGAATTTTCGTTTTTTCTTTATCAAATTGATTTTCAACACTTTGGTAGGTAATTTTAAAATTACAAGAACCTGTCAGAAACCACAAACTTCGAAAGGGTTTTGTAGCATCTTCAATTGTTGGCAGTGGGTTTTTGAGTGCTACATCTGATAGACTTCTAAACAATTTTTTTTGATTAGAAATCTCTGTTGCATTTTTAGGGGAGTTGAACAACAAATCATTCACTGATTTTTCATCTACAATATCGATTCTAAACACAGGACTCAGTACATTCCCAATTAAATTTGGTAAAAATTCAGCCTTTGTAAAAACAAAAGATTCCCCGAATGGACTACCTTTAATTTTGATCGGAAATTCACTCTCAATATCATCTTCTATTTCATTGTTTTCAATCGCTTGGTATTCTTTTTGGGGCTGAGCATATTTACGAATTTCTATTTCTTCGCCAGATTTTCGAAAACCAAAAGGGTCGAGTTTTGTTTTATTGAAAATCAAATCACTGACCACTTTGAAATATTTTAGGATGTCGGATTCAAGTAATGCCTGATAGGGTTCTTGACCATCAAACAAAACCAAATAACAAGTATTTCGCAGATCCAGAGCCATTGAAATCAAATTACTTTTACCGATCTCAATCGCATTTGTCCATCTATCCAAAGAGTCATCTTTAAATGGGATTCTATCGATTGAATTTGTACGACTATTGTACATTATTGTTTCAATTGGATAAGAAACCAATTCGAATTTACCTAGTACTTTCGTTGCACGAAGTGGTTTCCAACACAGTTGGTACACAGGTTTTTTAGTCTTTTTTGTTTTGGTAGCACTTGGTCTAAATGATCTTTCTTCAATTTTTAGGAATGTGTGGCTGATCGTTAATCTATGTAAAATACCATTTTCATCTGCTGTTAGAATATATTGCCTTTGGAAAACTTCTTCATCTTCATCTCTTGTTGGATCAGAAACTGTTGATTTTTTCTTTTTGGTTGAAACTTGGACATTTGCTTTCAATTCTTTTAGTCTTAAAATTTCTTCGACAAAATATACAATTGCATCTTGTGCCCGATCACTAGGTATACGATTGAAACTAGCAATTTCATCTAAGTTAGATCTGCTTCGTACCCCAACGAAAAAAGGAATTTCTGAAACAGAATCTTCTTTTGTAATTTTTGAGGAATCCTCTTTAGCATAAGTAGCTGCTCGTCCTGTAGCAGAACTTGGTGTCAAAATGTTAAAAATATCTTGTGCTACTTTTTTAGTAAAACTTACTCTCATTTTTCTAAGTTCAGGCATTTGACCCTCCCATTGCACCACTTACAATTTCTTGAAAAAGTAGGTATCTTTTTTGTAGTTCGTCATCCCCCAAAGATTTTATCAAATGACTTCCTTTTTTCCTACCTAATTCCGTAAGCAATCTAGTGTCTTGTTCTAATAGCTTCTTTTCGTAAAGAATTTCTAAAGCTGTTTCATAATTTTGTGATAATACATCTTTACGAGTCTTGTTTTGTTTTTTGTATTCTTGGTATAAACGATCTACAAAATCTTTATCTGATTCATTGGGGAGTTTTACAAAACCATGACAAAATGAAACTACTACACTAAACCATAAAATCAAAGGTTCAACAGTGAAATCTGTTGTGGTAAAATCAAAGGGGTTTCTTAGGATTGTTTTAGGTTCGTAATATTGCCAATCTACATAATTGATCGGCAAATCACTTGTCCAATTTAGTAGGTCAATGATACTCCCATTTTCTGTCATCAGAAAGAGATGTTTGAATAACTTTTCTTTTGGGAAAATTTGTATTCGTTCAACAAAAGCGATTTTTGGTTTGTCTATTTCAAACCAACCAGCTTGTATGACTTGGCACAAAAATTTGTACATTTGTTGTTCTGTGCAATCTATTTCGTTTTCCACAAATCCATGCACATTCATAATCGCATAAAGTGCTTGGGTTGGTTTTGCAGGTAGCAACTCCCCAAGATCATCTCTATCGGATAATATAATGTTCTCATCACTCATCTAAATCTCCTATAGTTAATTGGTATATAGGAGATATATTCTTACCTTAGCGATATTTGTCAAGGATATTCTTCAGTTCATTCCCCACAAACTCCCAACCATAGCGATTTCTCATAATATCAAGCCCTTCAAAGTTTTTACTTTGTCTGCCAGCACTTGCTTTTTCAAGCATTGCTTTTGCACAAGCATCAACATCTGGTTCTGCCCATAACAATTCTTGGTCTTTGGTTAATCTGAAATGATGATGTTGTTGATCCATGCCATTCACTTCAACAAGTTCATAAGGTAGGAGAAGATCACCTTTGCTTTCAGACAAATATTCGATTGGGGCAGACCAATTTGTAGCGATGACAGAATTACCAACAAGTTTTGCCATTAGGGGTCCTAGAGCAAAACCCTCACCACGATGAGTTGATACAAACACATCGCCATAATGGTGTAGCCATCTTACTTGATCTTCTCCCCATTTTTCTACCCATACCCAAATATCATCTCTGGTAGGTAAACCAGTTTCTTCTTTTAGGATTTGAGCAATGTAGGATTGGATATTTGCACCTCCCGTAATCTTGAGTGCAAGAGCAACATTATCTTGCTGAGTTGGGAAAGCTTTGAGATATGCTCTGAGTACTGCTTCAGGATTCTTACGATTGTTCCATCCACCTACATAGTAAAAAGTAAATGGACGATCTGCATCAATTTGTGGTGGTGTAGGTGCTTTCCACCACCAATCTCCGATAGTGTGTGGTACTACATAAATTGGTTTTTCATACCCTGATTCAGAAAAGGTTTTCTTATTGAATTCGGATGGCACTACCAAAGCATCAATAAATTGAGCATCATTCAAAGCTGAAATGATCCAAGTAGGTACTGCACTAGTTTCTAGTGTTGTAATACCAATACTTTTTTCGGAAAGTCTCGGCATCATTGGGAGGGCATCTGGTGTTTGGTGTAAAAACCCAACATCTCTTGGAACACCTACTTGCCCTGTCCAATATGCAAGTTGACTTGTCCACTTTGGCATTTGTTGCCAATTGACAATTTGAGAGAGTGGCATAACAGATAAAGGTTCTTTAACTGTGCCAAGTGCCATTAAGTAATTTAAGGATGCTTGTACATACCCATAGGTAATATCATCTAATCGTGAAACGAAAGTTGCCATCGTAAATAGCTTTCATCAAATATGTGTGAAAAGAATTGTGAAAAAAATCATGTCAAAACTTAGCTTAAATTGGAATAAGCTCTATTTTAAGTACTAAGTGCTCAGTGTGATTGCAACAATCAAAGAAATTGTTGGTGCACTTGATACTTGAGAATCAATATTGGTGCTGCCATCTACAATTTTGAAGCCTAAAGATTCACTTTCATCCAATAAAACAGAGTTTTCGATTTTTGTCGATTCAACAACATCTTCTTTAAAATCTGCAATTGCTGCATTAGATGCGTCTTTAGATTTTTTCTTCCATTCTTCCATATCAGCTTCAGACAAGAATTTGGAGATTTGATCATTTGCATCATTGGTAAAAGATTTAGTTTCAGATGTGGTACTTGGAATGAAATGATCAAAGCAATGTCCATTGATAATACCACCTCGCCAACCACATCTCATAATTACTTCGGATGCACTTGCTTTACCGATATTAGAAATTTCGGAGTCATAATAATCACAGCCCACAGGCCCATCTACACTGATCAAAGGTCTGAATAGACCATCAGCTTCAGCTTGCATGATTTTGTCCCAATGAACAACAATTTCTCTACCACCAGGTAACATCTTGCCCTTGATATAGAGAGGACTACTACATCTAGGACAAAGCATTTGCATACCCACAACTTGAACTTCGTAGTTGGGTTTTTCATTTGTTCCAATATTCACTTTTCTTAAATCTAAATCAACAGAGCATTCCCATTGGGATGTTTGATCTGACCCATAGAAGAATAAGCCTTCAGGTCTGCCAAAGTGATTGGTTGCTAATTGACCCTTTTGTGCAATCGCTTGCTTAGTAGGATCATGTTTTTTGAGCTGTTTATCTAAGCTCCAAGTGTCTGTTCTAGCCATTTTTTTGGTTTCTCACTTTCGAATTTTCAATGCCTTTACATGACCAACCACAACGATGTGTGATTGGATTACCATCTTCATCTGTTTCAATCAAATTTTCATCCATTTTTTTCCACCTTGATGGACAAGAGATTTTTTGATTGAGAGTCAAACCATTGTTTCTAGACATAGTAAGTGCTAACTGATCCGGTTTGATGACAATCGGGTATTCACATTGGGGGCAAGGTAAAACGATAGATGTGCAAATTGTAGTACTGTCAGGGGCAGTCCAAAGATATACATCAGAAATCAGTATTTTTGGTTCTCTGTTTTCTTCTTGAACATGAATTGCAATGTGCTCAGTTTTCGAGGAGCTTAGAAAATCAGTATCTTCATAGCTAGGTAAAAAAGATTTCATTCGTTTGAAACTTTCTAATAAAGGAAATGTACAAAATTGCTTGTAATGTGAAAATATTTTTAATGCTTGTTTATGATAATTGTCAAGTCAAATTGAAACAAGTTTTATGGTTTCTTAGTATATTCGACATCTGTAACATCATTTGAACGAGTTGCATCTATAAATCGATAATATTCATTAAGATTCAAGAGAAACCCTGCTGCTTTCACAATTGCTGTATAATTTGTAACGAAAGGATCTGTACCTAACCCAATTGGGAAATATCTCCATGCGAACTGAGTACGAATACTCAAATTTTCAGGAAATGCTAAGTAAGATGGTGTTGGAGCACCACTTGCAAGAACATTTTGATTAAAAGTGTAGTAAGAACCAAACAAGTTGATAGGTTGGTTTGGAAAAAAAGTGGTGTTTACATAATCTTGAGCTAAAAATGTTGAATTTGTTCTATTTGCTGTTAAGGAGAAACCTAAACCATAACTCGCAAACTCATCATCATTTGAAAAGTTAGTAAATCTTTGGAAATTGCTACCACCACCTGTAGTAATACGACAGACTAAACTAGTTAAGAACAAAACTCTTTTGTCGGGTACTGTAAAAAACTCAAAGTTTATGTTTCCAGGTATAGTTGGAGTTGCACCTCCATCTAAGTTTGCATAAATAACTTCCTTGTTGAAAGGAATGGCAGATGTTGGGGCAAAACTACTGAAATAAGTATTCTCGGTTTTAACCGGAATGATGGCATCAAATTTTGGTCTTTTTTGTGCTTGAACATTATTTTCTTTTAGTACTTGAACTTGTTCTGAAAGAGAATTCAAAAGCTTTCGAGCATCTGTTTCAGGATTTGTGATCCCTTCTAAAAGTCCTGTCAATTGTTGTTTGCTTTTAGACAGTCTTTCATTCGATTTGAGCTCGTTGCCTTTGATATTGAAAAGTTGATTTTTACTCATGTTATCCTACTTTCTTAGTATCCAAGAGCTTTACTAATGTCAATCTTACCAAGCATTTGATATCCATGCATGATAAAGCGAATTCTCCCTTTATAAAAAATGGGAGATGCAGTTTTTGCATGAAGAACTACACGATCACCACCCTTAACCCAACCTGCAGTACCTAAATAAAGTGGAGAACCTTTTACCCCATAAAAAGCATGGGCAGGTACATAACTATTTGTCCAAAAACGACCACTCCCACCAATTTCAATTTGAAATTGCCACTCAGGTACATCTAGTAAAACACCATTCGATGCTGCAAAACGATCAAACAAATTATCGAGAGATGGTTCAATATAGCCATTATTCGCCTTCCCTAAACTGTTTACAAGAAAATCAAATGATGTGCAAGGTAGGATTCTACCAGTTGGTGCGGAAAGGTTGCCTAATCCTGCTGCACCTGATGGGTTGTTAGGGTTTGCAAAGCGTTCATATCGACTAAATCCACCACCACCAGGGATTTCAGTCAGAACAGCAGTATCGGTAATTTCCCATAAAGGAGTAATTTGAGTAATCACAAAGGGCCCTTCGGGATTAATGTTCACATAACCTGACAAATCTTGCAATTCTACTTTTTCAGAAGCAGCTAACAATTCTGAATAGATTGGTTCGTATGGGATTTGAATTTCATACCATTTAGGTTCTTTCACACAAGGAATGTCTTCAAGTCTTTTGAATTTGCTTTTGAATTGCTTTCTTGTATTTTCCAAGTTGTTGAACACATCATTCATTTCTTTTTTAAGACTATTAGATGATGCATCCACTTGCATTTTTTGAAGATTCAATAACTCTTGCAAAGAATTAATGGTTGTTGTCATTTGTGTTTGATTGATTGACAAATCTTGAATGTTTTTTGCAAGACTTTTTAAAGTTTCTTCATATTTTGAATGATCTAAATTAGACATCATCTAACCTCAACTACTTTCTATATACTAGGATATCCTAATGATTCGGAGATGTTTACATTGCCTAGAATTTGATACCCATGTAGCACAAAATGGACTTTACCTTGTATAGGGACTGGTACAGTAGGTGTTGCATGAATGACAACTTTGTCCCCTCGTTCAGCCCAACCTTGAACTCCTAAAAACCCAGGGCTCTCTGCGTATCCATAAAAAGCAGGTGCGGGAATCGGTTGGTTTGTGAAAAACTTACCTGAACCCGCCACTTCGATTTGAAAATCAAACTCTGGAATCGATGATAACACACCACTTAAAGGTGGAAATGTTACTCTTGGATCCACATTGAATAGTTGGGCATAACTAGGTGTATTCCCACCATTACCACTTGTGTTTGTAATACCAAAGTTGTTTACAATCATTGGGAATGCACTACAAGGTACTGTTCGTCCAATAATAATTGCACCTGATATAACATCTGGTTGTAAAATGACACCATATTCCCAAATGGGAGTGATTTGAGTAATGACAAAAGGACCTTCTGGGTTAATTTGTACTGAATTGAATTTCAAAGATGAATCTAAATAACTGAATTCAATAACAACATCATACCATTTTGGTGTTCTCACACCAGGAATTGCTTCGATATCTTTCGTATTGATCGTAATACTGTCAGCAATCTGTTTCAAATCTGTGGACAAAGTTGAGAGTTTCTGTGTTTGATTCTCAATGGTTTGTAAAGCATTCTCCCTACAATTTCCAATCTCTTTTTGCAAATCAAAAATCAATTTTTGTAATTGGGAAAGATTGGCATTTTGTTGCTGTGTAGAATCTAGAGTAGCTTGTAAATTTTTTGTCAGTTCTAGGTCTTTAGACATTTTTGAATCCTTTTATTGCTTTCTAATTAGTAGCCTAAAGCTTCTGAAATAGAAATATGACCAAGAATTTGGTATCCATGCATTACAAATCTGAGATACCCATTGTGTGGCACTGGGACAAGAGGTTTGGCATGAATGATGATGCGATCTGTTCTTTCTACCCAACCTTGAGTTGCTAAGTACAAAGGCTGACCTCCATAGGTGTAGAATGCTGCAGCTGGTATTGAACCTGTTGTCCAATATCTACCGGACCCTGCAATTTCGATTTGAATTTCTATTTCAGGAACATCCCTAAGTGGTCCACTGTCGGGATTGCCTGCACCACCAGACAATGTAGAACAAAGCTGAGTTAAAGATGGAGTATTGTAACCAGTACTAGTTGTATTTGTATAACCTAAATTATTTACGAGCATTGGAAATGCTGTAGCTGGGATAATACGATTAATTGGTGGAGTATTAATGGAGCCTGTATTGGCAAAGTACGCTAGCTCATTGTCACTTGAAATTTGCCAAACAGGACTGATTTGAGTCATAATGAAAGGACCTTCTGGATTGATTTCGACAGATTTCATCCTTTCTACATCATCTCCTTGCTCAAAAGGTACGAGAACTTCATACCATTTTGGTGTTCTAATGCCAGGTATGTCTTCGATTTCTTTGAATCTAGGTGTGAGATCTTCTGCTAGCAATCTAAGTTGATCTGTAACTTTTTTCAAATCTGTATCGAATTGCTTGAGTTCAGATTCTGCTTGATTTTTATAAGCAACGATCTGTTGTTGTAAATTTGAAACAGAACTTTGTAATTGGGAATGACTTGCATTTTGTCTTTGCAAGGAATCTCCAATTTTTTTCAAATGTGATTCTAATTCATTGATTGTAAGTGACATCTTTTTTCCTTTCTAAGTCTAATATCCGAGCATATCTGCTAAAATGATAGGGTTGAGTATTTGGTATCCATGAAACACTAGTTTTAATCTCCCATACACATTTGATTGTCTTGTCATCTTTGCAATCACAGTGATACGGTCATTTTTCTCAAAAATGCCGAGTGTTCCTAAAAAGACTGGGTTGCCTTTGTTACCAAAAAATGCTTGAGCTGGAGATGGCAGATCAGACCAAAGACGACCATTTCCTGTGATTTTAACATCAATATCAAATTCGGGAAGATCATTGAATACACCACCTGAAGGATTCGTGTCGTCTAGTTGTCCTAAAGATGGTGTATTGTACCCAGTGCTACGTGTATTTGGTCTACCTAAATTTTTGGCAATGTTTCCATACAAAGTTGCAGGTAAATATCTACCAATAGTTACATTGGTTATATTTGATGGAGGTATTGTATTCAATGCGATATTTGTATAGTCTTCAGGATCTAAATCTAGAGGTTGCCACAAAGGAGTAACTTGTGTTGCGATGAAAGGCCCTTCAGGACTAATACCTATAGACCCATCCAACTCTAAGATTTGCTGTGCTTGATATGGATTTCCGAAATCTTCAGCCAAATTGAATAGGATTGTTACTTGATACCATCTTGGGACACGAATACCTGGAATATCATCTACTGTTCGGTATTTTGTTTTGACTGTATTCTTTAAATCCGCCAAAACTACACTCATATGCTTGAGTATCGTTTCGTTTTTTTGTTTATCAAGTTCTACTTTAGATTTCACAAGTTCCATCTGTTGTTGTAGTGAAAACAAAGTATTCTGTATTTGGGAATGGTTTAGGTTTTGTCTTTGAATATTATCCATTAGAGAATTTAAATGATTCTCAATCTCATTGAGTTTCATTGCAGTTTCAATTTTTGGACTTTCAGGTGTCGGTGTTTTTGGAGAATTCGTATCAGCCATATTCAAAACCTATCTAGTATTAGCGAAATGTTTTACCGAATTATATGCACATAATTCTCATTTTGCAAGACAAAAAAATATTTTGTGTTGCCCTAAAAAACTTCAATCAAAAGAATTTTAGAGAACATCTCTTGTGTTATACCCATCGATATATGCACGAAGCATTTTACCACCTGGGAAATTGTTGATTTGAGTTGCGATATTAATATCGGTTGTGAAACCAACACTACCACCTGCAGTAAAAATTGCTTTCTTTTCAATCATTTGAATTGCTTGTCGCTTGGTTACAGCGATTGGTAAAGGCAATACATAGATTGATGGAGCAGAAGGTTCACCATTCACGATTAGGGGAGAAACACTGTCGGTAATGAAACCATAAGAACCACCACCAGCTGGAGTCATGCTGAGAGGTCCTTCGAATTCAACTTTTTCAGATACTTGATATTGAAAAGCTGAATTTGCAAGTACCCATACGGACAATTCTTGAGAATTGGCAAGGACACCACCAACTGTGCTGTTATTACCAGATACAGAGAAGAAACAAAGTTCATGTCTAACTGCAAAAGTCAAAAAAGTTTGATCAGATGCTAGTTGACCTGGCGTAACCAAGTTAGTTCTCGACAAATCTCTTTGGAGATTCGCTGTGGTGAACAATGTTTTTTCAGGATAAGCAAAATTAGGATTTCCCTCAATGGTTAAACCTTCAGTTTTGAAATCTGTGTCGTAGAAGAATTGAACTCTTTGTTGTCTAATACCAAGAACTTTTGCCATTTTATTTTCTTTCTTTTGAGTTTTTACACTTTTGCTTGTTTCTATCATTCTAAGAGTTTTGAAAAAACTATGGAAACATTTTTTACTTTTTTTCTATTTTTTTTTAACAGAGCAAATATGAGCCTTAAAATAAAAAAGGCAACCTTTTACAGTTGCCTTTAAAAATTCGCATTCAAACTCTAGAGTTAGAGAAATGCTGCTTTTTTTCTTCGTTTTTTCAAACTAAGATCTATGAAACTTTTTGAGTTTCTTGAATCTTAGAGAACGTCACGAGTGTTGTAACCATCAATATAAGCACGCAACATCTTACCACCAGTGAAGTTGTTGATGTCGTTTACGATATTGATGTCGCTTGTGAAGCCAACAGCACCACCTGAGTTAAAGGTAGCTTTCTTTTCAATCATTTGGATTGCTTGACGCTTGGTTACAGCGATTGGTAAAGGCAATACATAGATTGATGGGGCAGCAGGTTCACCATTAAGAATTAAAGGAGAAACACTGTCGGTAATGAAACCATAAGAACCACCACCAGCTGGAGTCATGCTGAGAGGACCTTCGAATTCAACCTTTTCAGATACTTTGTATTGGAAAGCTGAATTTGCGAGTACCCATACTGAGAGTTCTTGTACATTGCGAAGATATACAGTACCAGAGTTGGTAGCAGAACCACTAGCAGCAAAGAAATTGAGTTCATGACGAACAGCAAAGGTCAAAAAGGTTTGATCTGAGCTGAGTTGCCCTGGGGTTACGAGATTTGTACGAGAAAGATCGCCTTGACCTGATACTGTAGCGAAAAGAATCTTTTCTGGCTTTGCAAAATCAGGAGAAGATGCTACTGTAACACCTTGGGTTTTGAAATCTGTGTCATAAAAGAATTGAACACGTTGTTGTCTAAGACCGAGAACTTTGGCCATTTTTAATCTCCTTGGTAACGACACGCTACCATGAAAGTTTTTT